>WNGB01005208.1_pt1 | contig 30989 bp, 30 predicted proteins | sample 5400681 | NCBI WGS metagenome assembly WNGB01 (sample SAMN13153367, study PRJNA577476) | soil metagenome | isolation source: 115 cm soil or saprolite under grassland replicate 2 | place: USA:California | collected 2016-06-15
ACTACACAGCGAGGTCATCCGTGTCCCAGCAGTGAACCCTCATGAAAATGAAAATATTTGAGCTCAAGTCTTGGCGTTCGCCTTTGCCTGGCGTAGGATCGGCGCGATCGGCGCTTATGAAAAACAACGTGTCCTTGCGGTAACGCGGCGGCGCATCTGGTTTCTTCTTACCTTTACTGCGTTGCCGCAAGAACACAGATGGGTGATAGGTAAGAAAGTGATCTCGTTCGTCTTCAAAGGCAAGAAGTGGAAAGGACGAATATCTGGCGCCCTTAAGTCATTAGGCAGTGCGAGCGCTGGCGGCAAAGTAAGATGAAAATTCACCACTATTGAAGCTGTCTCCCCGGCCCATAGAGCACATGCCCAGGACGCGCGCCGGTGTGCTTGCCGTGATCAATCACGACCTCCCCATTGACCAGAACGTAATCGATGCCTTCAGGAAAAAGCAGCGGTTGCTCGAATGTCGCGCGATCCTGAATCTTCTCGTAATCGAAGATCACCACATCAGCCCAGCAGCCTTCTTTGATCAGCCCGCGGCCGGAGAGACGCATTCGCATGGCGGGCCAGGAGGTCATCTTGCGAATCGCTTCTTCGAGCGTGAGGACGCGTCCCTCTCGCACATAACGCGCGATCAAGCGCGGAAAGTTACCGTAGCTGCGGGGATGCGGCAATCCAAGTTCGTCCTGTTCGCCGGCCCTGAGCGCCGCCCCGGCGTCGCTGCCGATGCTCGTCCAGGGAAAGCGCAGCGCCGTTTCGATGTCCTGCTCGCCCATCATGTGATAGATCGCCATGACTCGACCCTGGCCTTGCGCGACCAGATCGAAGGCGGCGTCGGCAGGCTCTTTGCCCCACTCCTTCGCGATCTGAGTCATGGTTTTGCCGTTGAATCGGGCGTTGTCGGCGTTGCGCGCATTGACCATTACCACGCCATCCCATCCGCCAGCGGCCTCGATAATGTTCCACCAGCCGGGCGAACCGGTAGCGATCTCTCGTTTCAATCGCGCCCGCGTATCAGGATCCGCCAGGCGTTTTAGCAAGGCTTCGCGCCCGCCCTCGAAGGCCCACGACGGAATCGTCGCTTCGAGTCCCGTACCCCCCGCAGTGTAAAGATAAAGGTCGGCCGCGACGTCCACATTGCGCGCTCGCGCCTGATCGACAAGCTTGCCCACTTCGCGCATCAATACGCCCCAGCCCGGCTTGTAGGCGGCCTTCAGGTGAAAGATTTCGACGGGCAATCCGGCGCGCTCGCCGATTCGGATAGCCTCGGCGACCGATTCGACCAATTCCTTGCCTTCGCCGCGAATGTGGCTGGCATAAACGCCGCCGTATTTCGCCGCCGCTTTCGCTACCTCGATCAACTCCTCGGTCTTCGCGTAACTGCTCGGCGGATAGATCAACGCAGTCGTCATGCCCATTGCGCCGCCTCGCATCGCGGTCTCCATGATCGCCTTCATCTTCTCCAGTTCCTCAGCCGTCGGCTCGCTCGCGGCCATTCCCAGTACGGCCACGCGCGCCTGAGTCTCGCTGAAGTAAGAGCCGAAGTTGACGCTGATACCGCTTTTCTCCAGGCCGGCGAAATACTCGGGAATCTTTTCGGCGGGCACGGGCGTCCCGCCTTCGCCACCGATGGCCGTTGTCACGCCCATCCGCAGCTTGTTTTCGGCAAGACCGTTGCGCGGCAAGACCGATCCAGACTGGTCCATCACATCAATCCAGCCGGGCGAAACGTAGCGATCCTTGGCGTCAATCTCCTGACGACCGCGACTGGCGATCTTTCCGATTTTGACGAAGCGGCCTTTGTCAATTGCCACATCCGCGATGATCCAGGGATTGCCCGCGCCGTCGAGCACGCGGCCGTTGCGAATTACGAGATCATATTGCGCGTCGGTTTGCGCATTGGCGGCGACTCTCGCAGTCCAGCCTGGCGCGTGGATGAAAGTGATCAGCGCGAATAGAGAGATGAAGATGGAGAGGCGATAACGATGGATTTTTTTCATGGGACGATTTTCCTATTACGGCGAATGTGCGCCACAAAAAGCGGTCGTCGCTGACAAGGCCGGCGTTAGCTTGGCAGAAGATTGACTTTCACCGATGGGACATTGCTCGCAACCACATTGACCGATAAGCCTCGCGCTGCGGCCTGGGCAATGATGGCTTGTACAATTTCAGGCGCAATTTGTTCGTTAAGAGTCGCGTTCATATCCACATCTTCCTCGACTATATCTAAGCACGAGAGAAAATCTTTTGATCCGCCCAACGGAGCTCATTACTCAATCCCCAGAGACCTATTCAGAATTTTCTCTGCTCTTTCTTCTATTTCCGCATCACTGAGATTGTCGCCAGAATGGCCGTAAACTTCTCTCAGATCATTGATGAACCCATCAAGCGAAAATTCGCTGCTTAATTCAGGAGGCTCCCAGTAATTGGGAATCATCCGACAATTATAAAGAATGTAAATCTTGGCTAGTGGATTAACTTCGGCGTGCTCCATCGCGTAAAGAGCTGTCGCAATAGCATTTCTGATGATCGGATTAAGCTCTTTCATCTGTTTATCGGATAGATGCTTGGAATGGAAATCTTCCATTGCGTTCCGCACGGCCATTGCGATGAAGTTGGCTTTTAGCTTGGCCCCCTCAGATAGTGGCGGCGGCTCTTTGGGAATGTCCGAAAGTTTTGCCCATCGGTTTTTTCGCTTCATGGCGCAAGTAAAGTCCAAGGCGGGCAAAATAGCAACGGCTTTGGAACGCCAGAGTGACCGATTTCATTGGCCTTAGCGCCCAAGACTGTAAAACAAACTGCGCCTCAAGATTGGAAAAATTCTCTTGACCCGGTAGAGCGCGAAGCCGAAATTGTTTCCGCGCTGGTGAGACAATTGGGGATCGAGTTCCGGCGCGGCATTTCAGAGAAATCTTTGCGTCACGCGCTGCGCTTTGTCGAGGCATTCCACGATTTTGAGATTGTCTCAGTTCTGCGCGAATGCTTCCATCTCCCGGAAAGCAAGAGCGCCATCGTTTCCCAAATTATTGCTGCTTCTATTGAAGCGGGCTTAATTAAACTGGACGAAAAAGTTGGCGCTTCCAAAAAGTTCGCGCGTTATTTGCCTTTCTGGGCCTGATTTTAATTTAGACGCAACACGATTAAGATCGCGATTCCAAGTGTAAGCCACTACATCTCAAGGACTTGTTTATTTAAGCGTTTACCTTTGTGGTTGAACCGTCTTAGAAATGAAGTGCAGTTATCACTAATCTTACAATACCCGGAATATATAAGATGGCAAGTGCGGATTGGCTCGGCGACATTCTGGCGCATTAGGAAGTGCGCATTTTGGAAAGGCAATTGTCCGGCACGCACTTTAATCTCACTATCTTTTATCCACCAAAAGTGGCGCCACTGGCGACGCAATTTCATCCCGAAGCTTCGATAGAGAAACGAGCGGAGTACGGCGCAGAGACTACATCACGGCCCTGCTCCGCCCGGTCTCTCCTCCGTCCTCAATCCACTTGAGAAGTTCGGAACCGATTATCCGAGGATGGCTTCCTATGGTCGTCGCTTTGAGTTTTCCGTTGGCGACCGCGCGCCAGATCGTCACATAACTGCATTTGCTGAGCGCCGCAGCTTCTTTATAAGTGTAGATTCCGGTCAAATGGATCGGAACGCTGACTATCTGTTGCGAATCCGACGCCGACTCCAGTAGCGCTCCATTTACTTTCGCAGAGTTGTTCATAACCCCCTCCTCTCAAAAAATTGCAATCGAGAAATCGTCAGTTGATGGAGTCAGGCTTTTTATCGCCGCCCTCATTATCGTCGCTTGCCGACCGCTCCACATTTTCCTCGACTATATCTAAGAAGGACAAAGCGGCGTCTTGGATCACCGCGTAAATGAAACTTGACCAGAGGTCAGGCGGTATATTGGGGTCGCCTTTGACCATACCTTCCGCGAACCCATAGCCAGCGTCACCCATGAAGTAATCCCATAGCGATTCAATGTCACAGGCGCCCGCATCCAAGGCGTCCCGGCGGATGACCACCAGATGCTCGAAGATCGCTTTGGTCATGCGCCATCCGAGAAGGGCGAATTCGGGAGTGGTGTCCTCGCGCTGGATGCCTAGATCCCGCATCTTCTTGGTCTGTTTCCGGCGCAGCAAATCAAATAACGCTCCGACATATTCATAGTGCTTGACCGTACTGGCTCTGACTGACGCGATCGCTTCATCGATCTCGCTGGTCCCTTGTCGCCCTCGTCGATCCTGTAAGTATTGCTGGCGCTCTTGCAATTTCTTTCTTCGGAGCGCTTCCCAACGTCGCATTCTCCTGTCCGGCGCCGTCTCATCGCCAGAACCCGGCCCAGGCTCTTGCTGCGCCTCCACAGTCAGCCCCCGCTGAAAGGCTTCATTTAGGAGGTCACTAATTGACGCCTGTTCCAACGCGGCTTTGATCACTTCGGGCGAGAGAATATCTCCTGATCCGTTCGTGCAGTTATCACTTTTCATCACGTTGTCCCTTCTGTCTTTCGTTTCTGCGCTCCGCCGGCGCCGCATAAGAGCGAATTCTGATCAGTACCGCAGCGTCATCCCCTGCTCCATATCGCGCGCAATGTTGTGTCCCACCGAGCTTACAACGGCTGCGTAGGCCCTCAACCTAGCGGCTTCGATGGCCGCGTCGCGCGCCTGCTCGGCGGCTCTGACCGCTCCTTCGTAGCTTTTTCTATTCCCCAGAAAATTGAGATTGTATGCCTGGTTGTAGCCGCCTACTGTGATGCCGTAGCCACGCCGCGCCCCGGCCGAGGAGATCGCGGCTCCGGCGTCTGACGCCCCGGTCAAATCGTTGGCGCGATCTATATTCGCGGTCTTCATTCTCTCGCGGTAGAGGTCCTGCGCCCGATCGAAGCGGCCCGCCGCCGCCCCCTGATTTCGGACCGCCTGGTCGGTATACGCGTTGAGAGCTTCCGTTCTACCAGCGGCGCGATTCTCGATTGACCGGTACTGGAGATACATATCGGCGCCGCTGCCGACGAGCTCGATGCCTCCTCCCACAACACGCCCGCCGCCCCTAGCGAGCATGCCGGCTTTGGGGGATCGCGGCGCCATCGCGTCTCCGACGCCATCCCCCACAGCTCGCGCGACACCGCCTGCAAATCGCGATCCCTCGTTGATCTTCCTGCCCAATAGCTCTAGCTCAGCGTTATGACGATCGATCTCGATGTTCTTGCCCTCGCGCGCCTGCAGCGCCTGCAGGTCGGCGACGGCCAGGTCCTTACGCGTCCAGATGTTCGACTTCTCCAGGTCGGTCTGCGCCTCGACGCCCTTCAAGCCGAACTGCTTTTCGGCTTCGAAGCCTCTTATCTGTTGCACGCGCCCGCCCTCAATTCCGGCGAGCGTCGTGGTCAGACTGCCCTGAGCGCCAGTGATGCCGATGATCTTGCTCGCGCGAGCCTGCAGATTGTCTCTTTCAAACCCCGCCGTGGCTCGCGTCACCTCGCTTTGGTATTGCCCCTGCGCCTGCTTCTCCTCCGCCTGCCTTGTGATCGAGGCGGCGAGCGATGAGCTATACAGTTCGATCCCCGCGCCTACAATCGCGCCCATCCACCCCGATATGGTGGACGACACGCTTTCATAGATCTGGCCGGAGGCCACCTTGTAAGCGATGAATGGCGAGGCCCACAATGACAGCCCGGAGAGGGTCATGATCACGATGGCTAGAATTACCGTGTGGTAGGGTTCCGCGCCCGAAGTCATGATCTCCTGCATGATTTGCGGGTTCCACTGGTAGACATAATCGCTGGCGTCCAGCGCCATCGCCAGGTTGCCTCCCATATAAGCGAAGGCCCTGATCAATTGAGCTACAGCCGGCCACACCAGGGTCAAGACGATGACTCCCCAGAGGAGCGGATATGACATTCTCTGCGCCAGATTCCGGTCGATCGCCACCGCGATCATAATCGGCGCGGAGAGTCTGACGGCGATCATCAGAAAGCCGCCGAGCAGGAGCAAGAACAGGTCACCGAAAGCCAGTATCCCGCGCGCGAAGCTCAGCAGGGAGAAGAGAAACGGCATGTCGTGCGAGAGGGACTCGAACTTGTTCTCAACGCCTTGCGACGAAGAGACCACGTCACGGAGCACCCCCAGAACCGCCGTTCCCCCGCCCGCTGGCGGTTTGATATTCTCGCCCGTCGGTTCGACGGTGAAGTACCCTTTGGCGAACCGAGCGTAGCCCACCTCGAAACTCTTGCGCTGGCTGTCGTAAAACTTGTAAAGAACGCTGCTTCTTCCGTCGTTCCCGCCCCAGGCGACCGCCTGGCCGATTGTGTCGAGTCTGCTGATGATAGCGGGGCCGCTTCCCATCAAGGCTAAACAAATGACGGCTCTCCCAAACCACCAGAAGAGATCCGCTCCCGCGCCCGAGCTTTCTCGCCACATGCGAGCGAAGGTGAAGGTAAATACGACCGCAGCCAGCCCCCAGGACAACCTCTCCAGCCAGGGCAGCAGAGGGCCTTCGAGTTCGGTTTGTAGGAGCGGTATGAGTGCGCCGGCATGACCGATCAGCGCGCTGATCATATCCGCCCAAGCGCTGCCCGGCGGAGTCACGGGCGCGGGAGTAGGCGTCGGGCTGGGAGCCTGGGCAGGCGCGAGCGCTCCCAGACAGACGAGGAGAGTGATGATCTGGGCGATGACGAGTATAGATTGCCTGAGCCTGCGCGTGCGCATGGTCGTCTCCTTTCATTGTGGGTGTGGGATTCTCTTCGACTAGGTCAATATTTGCTGAGCGTCCTTTGAAGTTCGTCCAGGGAATCGTTAAACCGGCTCCAGGCTTTGTTCATCGACTGCACCTGCTCGCCGAACTTGACGCGCTCGTCCAGCTGAATGTTGTATTTTTTCTTGCGTTCCTCGACTTGATACTCGAGGCGGGCAATCTCACTGTCGTAGTGCGCAATCAGCAAATCGCAATTGGATATTTGCTCGTCAAGATTGGCGATACATAGCGCACACCTCTCCGATTCAGGTTTGGCAAGTTCCTCTTCATGCTTATTCTCAGCTTCCTGCTTCGACAGTGCAGCTCCTGCGAGGCCGACGCGAGCCTTCTCCAGATCATCATTCAGCCGCTTCAATTGATTATCCATTTTCATGAGCCGTTGAAGATTGGCGACTGTGTCCTGACTGCTACGCCCGATCGAATTGCGTAAGTATTCCTCGAAATCCCGCATGTCGGCCTCCGGGTCAAAGATGCCATTACGCAGGCGCTCATTGATGCTCCTGAGCGCCCCCATGCGCGAAATGACAATGGCTTCAAGATGATCCTTCAGTTGATATACCCCGCGCACCGTCCTCCCGATGTTTGACATCGTGGTAATCGCGTTGCGCTGTTTTGCAACCAGATCTTCGGCCTGCTCCAACACTCCCTTCAACGTGGTGAATTGTTTGACGGCGTTATCGAACATCTTCACATAGCGTTCCGCCTCTTCGAGGCGCTTTTTGACCTGCAAGGCGTACTGCGATGGATCAAATACCGTCCATTGAGCCTGGGCCGTTTGAGTCGGCGTAATCAGAATGCCGATGAGAAGGCCAAGACAGATCTGGCGTGCGAGAGTTGGCCTGTTCATTCGTCTCCTCCTTTTTATGCGTATTCATTTACCGAAGACGGAAGATGCAAACTCGCGTAGATTATTGAGAGTTGTTGCGTCTAAGCTTAATTCTGTCGATCCGAGTTGCATCTCAACCTTCTTGCCGCCCGCGACCTTGCGGATTGCGTCGACGTTTACGACGGCAACAATATTTTTTGCCAGTTTCAGGTCCGACGCGAGCGGTGGCGTAGGATTGAAAGATCTACCGACGCTGGCATGCGAGCCCCTCACGCGTTCCCCGTCAACGATGAAATTCAGCTCTATTGATCCAGAGTATGGACTCTTCTCGGCTGATGATGTGAAAACGATTTCCACCGCATCAAACGTATCTGTCGGCTTCTCGCCTTTGAAAGTGGCCTTGGCAGACATTTCCAACACCTGACGCGGCGAATTGCTATCGAGAATCCGCTGTCGTTTGAGCGTAACGGTAGTTTCGTCATTGAAGCGATTGTATTTTCTCTCGACGATCTGTCCTGCCGAATCCGCGCCCTTCTCCTCTCGATTACGATCCTGCCCGGCGACGAAGAAGCTTGAGCCAATGAGCAGTAAGCACGTAAGAACCAACTTCATAAAAGATACTCCTTTCGATACACGACTGTGATTTCAAATGGAAAGGGAGGAAAGGGGGAGCACACAGTCTACGCTCAAAAGATGTCTTCCCGAAAGACCGCGGTCAGTTTTCGATCAACGAAGGTGGATTGAGCAGTGTCTCATCGACCTCGACAAGCCCCGCCGCCGCCAAGCCTCTCGGATAGACCGCGGCCAGCCACTCAATCACCTCGGCCAGCGACCAGTCGGGCCTGAGCGCCAAGACGCGAGCCCGCGCGTTGCGTTCGTTGGGGTTGGTTGTGAATGTCCAGAGTTCCGCCGGCGATAAATCCATCTGAATCATCTCGACGATCTGATCGTTGCCCGCCCCAGACACCCAGACGTACTGCGCATATTCGCCCGCCACGTTGCGGATGGCGCTGATGGCGGCCGCCGCGTTCTCCGATAATCCCGCGTCGCTCACGAGACTGGAATAGTCTCCTATCTGTTTCCCGATGATTTTCACTCCGGCGTTCTTAGTGACATCATAGAGCTGCTCGAAATCCTCATAAGCCTGTGTGGCGAGCAGCGTGACGACATTCTCCTTGCGCCCCTGCCGGGCGCCGCGCTTTATCACATCGAGAATGCGGGGGTACTTATCCCTGATCTTCCACACTTCATCGAAGGCCAACAACGTAGGCGTGCGCGTGCCGTCATCTTTCAATTGCCCGATCGAGCGAACCACGCGCGCCGCGACTCGTCCCGCCAGAGCCTCGCGAATGTCCTGGGGAAAGTTGTCCAGCGAATCCAATTCATAGACGTCGTAAGAAGATTCCGCCGCGAAGTCGGTATGCGTAGGTGCGTCGATCCATTGATGCCCTCTATACTTCTCCAGCGCCAGCGCCAGTGTCGCGGCGCGGTCCCTCACCAGTTGATTCTCGAACGGATAGCTTTCGAGCAGCGCCAGCAGGTGAGACAGGGTCGGCTCGTGTTTCGGTCTGCCAGGTCCGTTGCGCGGAGCTTCATTCCTATAGACCTCCGTCACCAGGTTGGTGAGGATGTCTTCGGCGATCGAGTCGTCCTCTTTGACCCGCGCCAACAACATCAGTTCCAGCACAACCAGCGCGATCTGGATCTCGTCCGGCATCTCGCCTCTCTCCAGCCCCTCGAAGTCCCAGGTGTTGATGGTGCGGGGATCATCGACGTTGAAGCGCAGATGGCGTCCCCCGAGCACGTCGACGTGCGGGCCGAAAGATTCTCCGAAATCGACGGCCCTGACTCGCGCTTCGCGAAGCGTGGCGAGCACGCTGTTGATGATGCAGGCTACGAAGACCGACTTGCCCGACCCGGTCGAGCCGACCGCGATGGCCAGCGGAGAAGGGTTGGCTCCTCGGTCGAACAGGTCCACGCCAAGCAGCCGGCCCGTCGGCGTCGAACAAAGCATGTGTGGACGCCTCGCGCCCTCCCATGAGGATTCGGCTGGAATGATGGCCGCCAGGCTGCCCGCGACCTCGGTGATCTCTCTTCCCGTGGGCCTCGAGTCGGCTTCCCCGACCAGAGCTTTGTGATAGAGCGCCTGCAAAGATTCCGGCTCTTCGCGCGCCGCCTCAACTCCGGGGATCTGGCGCAGCGCCGTGATGACCTGCTCGCAAGCGCGGTCGAGAAATTCGAGTGACTCCTTCTTCCCACGGAACGCATAGACGGGCGGCGCGTAGACAATCACATAGAAGCGCATTTCGAGGAGGGCCTCCCGAGACCCGGTAATGTGATCGCGCACGATCTCAAGATCCGTGAGCGCGGCCCGAGCCTCCGGCGACTGCTTGACGCGACCGTCACCGCGAATCGCTGTTCGTCTGACCTGCCTGATGCGACGGTCGAGCCGCTTTGCCGTCTTGCGCTGATCGGGATAGACGAACTCGACGCCGATGGTGTGGCGGAAGTTGAGAGACGGGTTGAACACGAGCGCCCGCAGCGCATCTGCGGTGACGAAAGGCTGCGGCGGAGTGAACATCGAGACTACGGCCGCCGGATGCCCTCCGTGCATCACGTAATTCCCCTCGCACGAGACGGTTTCTGCGCAAAGATAGTTGCGAAAGTCCAAACCGAGCACGCCGGGCAAGATCGGGATTGATTGCGCATCCTGACGGTGGCCGAGATAGACGGCTTCCCACAGTTCGTCTCTGTCGAGCCGCCGGAGCGCCAGCGGGCACTCACGCTCGATCGTTCGAAAGACCTTCTCGGCCTTCTCCCTCGCCTCGCGTTCATCGCCGATCAACCTTCTTACCACGCCGTCGTCCGCCGTTTCCGCCCAACTCCGGCTGAGCGCCGACGGAATGCTCGACCAGCCGCGCTTCCTGATCTCGCCGATGGCGTGAGGGATGAAGGCGTTCAGCCCAGTGTTCATATCGTCGCCCTTCCGACGCCCCGGCACGCGCGCCCACACCGACAGCACGGATTGACGATACGCCCCTATCGCCGCCGCAGTCCCGTAGAAATCGAGACTGCTTGCGTGCAGGCGCGAGGCCTCCGAGTGAGTGAGCGCGCCTTCGCCACGCGCCTCGAGATGTCTGATGATCGCGCGTCCGGGATCGGGGCCGGACGAGAAGCGAAGTTGGATGAGGGCGCCCGGAGGCTTATCGACGGCGAGCATCCGCGCCAACCCGTCGCATCGCGCCTCGATCGTGTGGTCGTGGGCGAGCATGGTCGGCTCAAGCTTCGCCTCCCAGGCGCACGAATAGTCGCCGTTCGTGTGGCGCAGTGCGTTATCGTAGAGGCCGGCGATAGAGGACTCACGCCTGCGCCCGTCGGGGCGAGCGAGTCGTTTGATCTGTTGATCGAAATCGGCGATTCGCTCAAGCGCTCTTGCATCCCTGCCCTGCTTCAATTGTTTCAAATCCCGCCGGGCCTTCGTTCCGAGTCTCAGCAACCGCGCGCCCACGCCGAACCCAAGCCCCAAACCTGTGGCTGCGAAGAATCCGCCGACGATCGTTATGGGTTCCATATTGATTACCTCCTCCAACTCTCCGCTAAAAACTCTACCGGTCGATGATCCAGCGCCGCGGCGGTCGGTTGGGTTCGTCACGCGGCAATACGCGCCTTTGGCGTGGACTTTCGGCGAGGGCGCGGATCTTGTGCTGCAGCCAGTGAGGTCGCCGCCCAATTCTCGCCCAATTGAAAAAGGCTACGGCGAAGGCCGCCGCCGAAAGCCCGGTCCATAGTTCGAGCGGCGCCCCCCACAACTTGAGATCGAGGAGAAACGGCGCCGTGTAGCCGATGAAGGTCGCGCCCAATACGAACTTCCAGTCCGAAGACACAACGCCGAATTTCACCACCGGCAGATACACGTTCGGCCTGACAGGTCGATGTCTCATAGTTCGACGCCTCGCTTCAGTTGCCCAGATCCGTGTCCAGGTTGACGGCGTTGCCTTGTGAGAAGCTATAGATCAAAGAAGCGATCCCGCCCAGGCTCATCGCCAAACCTGCCCCGATAAACTGTTTTATGTAGGCTTTCTCCGTCATGTAGTTGATCGTGCCCCAGGCGACGCCGCCCACGCCTAACAGGAAGAGCAGATTGCGGCCCCATCTGATCGCTTCTCGCACGCCGTTACCCAGAACCTGGTCATTGCCGCCGAAGATGTCGCCTCCGGGTTGCTGCGCCAGCGCCGGGACGGCCATCAGTATTGTTGTGGCGACGAGCAGTAGCGCTGGTTCCACGATGCGAAGGAGCGCGGCCAGTTGAATCACTCGATATCCCGCTCTCGCCGCGCGAGAGCGTTCGAGCAGGTCGTCATCCACCCCGCAAGTGTTTAATTGCGCACGAATCCATCTCAAGCTCTGCATAAGCTCTCCTCCCTGGAATATGTTGATAAAGATTGTTGCCGCTCTTCCCTGCCCGCTCGAATGCTCCGCCGTTGCAGAAGCTTCGACCTGGAGGGTGTCTTCGATGCGTGTGTCAGTCAATTCCCGTGCCACGCCGTTTCGGCAGCGGTATCGCGTTTGCGGAGGCTTGACCGATGTGATTGCAGAGGCTTCGATGAAAGAAACAATGATCAGACTGAGATATGCCGCGATCGTCGCATCGCTCGCGCTGCCCGCATCGGCGAACGCGCAAACGGTCGGCGATCAATTATCACGACTCTTCACGCGGACCGAGGCAAAGCACCGAAGCTCGCGCCGCAATCTCACCGAGTTACTGCGCAGCCAACCTCGCTTCTGGGTTGAATTGCAGGCGGTCGCCGAGCGGCTTCAAACACAACCAGCATGGCTTCTCAACGTGATGGCGAACGAATCTCTGTTCAATCCGGCCGCCCGCAACCCTCGTCCGGGACAAACGGCGAGCGGCCTGCTGCAATTCATCGAGTCCACCGCGCGCCGGATGGGAACGACCACCGAAGCGATCAGGCGAATGAGGCCGGTGGAACAGTTGCGCCTAGTCGAGCGATACCTCACGCCGTTTCGCGGCCGTCTCAACAGCCTAGCCGATGTTTATCTGGCCGTCTTTCGAGGCGTCGTCATTGAAGGCGGAGATACTGTTGTGGTCGTCGATTCCGACAAGGAGCGGCGCATCTATGCGCTCAATAAATCTTTAGACCTCAACGGAGACGGGCGCATCGTGAAGGGTGAACTCGGCCTGGCCGCGCTCAGCGTCGGCAGATTTCTGCCCGCCCCGGCGCGGACTAAACCCGTCAAAATAGGCAAGGACAATCTACCTGTGAAGAAAGACCATCCGCCTGCTCCCAGAACAAGATCGATCTACATTCGACCGGCTAACCACCAATGATTCAGTCGTGGCCGAGGCGCCGAACCCCTGACACTTTAGCTTCCGCTTGCGGTTCGACCTGAGCGAGTCTCTTCCTATTGATCCGAAAAACCCGGTCAGATCCGACCAGCTTTCTACCCTCACTGCCTGGAACATGGTCAAATCCGGGCAACTTTTCCGAACACCGCTCGAAAACTTGGTCAAATTCGGGCGACTTTTTGCCTTTCCACGTCAAAGGACGGTCGGATCCGCCCGCACGCATCGTCCTCAGCTTGATCAGGAGACTGTACCGGCGCCCACCCCTTACGAACTTAACCCGCATATTTCACGCGCCATCGCCGCTTTGATCCTACGACGCTCCAGTCTCCATCGCATGGCACACAGATTGTTTGGTGTCGGTAAAACCGAAAGGGGATCACTTGAGATGAATGGTTATCCGGAGTTCAAAGAGTTCGTGGAAGGGTTCGCAGATCGGTATACGCTCGCGACCGCCATCGGCCCGGAGGTGGTGGTCATGCGAGAGGAACTGGAAGAATTCGCCAGGTTCCTTGTGCGCGGTCTCGTCAATTGGGCAGTCGAACCCGGAAGCGGCGAACGTGGAGCCCCGCCTGAACTGGGAGAGTTTTTGGAAGAGTTCACCGATCACTATACGCGCGAGAGCCGCGTCGGGATGGTTGTTCGGTTGACCGAGGAGGAGATGGAGGCCCTCGGCCTGTTCCTTGTCCGGGGACTTGTCGGCTGGGTGTTGAGACTGGATCAGAATCGGGGGCGATTCAAAAGGTACAACCCGACAACGACGCAAGTGGGATGCGGCGCTTGAATTGTTTACCAGGGAGAAAACGCGCATGAACGCACAAGTCAATACCATCGAGCTTCCCGCCGGAATCAACGGACAACTCATTGGAACCGAAACGACTGGAGCGGACGGCGCTGTCGGGAGACTCGATGCTGGCGCGGACATTTCGCCTATTCAGGTATTGCACCGCGACCCGGCGGACGTGCGAACGATTCTGAGCCTTACTTGGACGGGCATGCTGTTCGCGCTGCTGCTGGTCGCAAGCCTCGCCTCCAACATCTACCAGTACTGGCGTCGCCCCGACCGAATCGTCGTGGATCGTTCAAACGGGCGCGTGCTGATGATCAACGACCGGCAGTACGGCGAGACCGAAGCCGTCCAATTCGGTCCCGACAGACTCACTGCCGCCGATAAGCAATACCTGGCGGGCGAGTTCGTCAAGGCGGTCTATCAGATCGATCCGGCCACGAGGCCTAAAGACATCGAGCGCGCGTTGCGGATGATGGCGCCGAACTCGGCGCTCAAGTTCGCGCAACATCTCAAACGGACGGGAATTCTCGACAAACAGCGGGCCGAGTCACATCAGGCGATCTGGACGCCACAGGATATTTCCATAGACCAGGCCGATCCCTATACGGTTCGGGTCATCGGCAAACAGGAGATAACGAAAGTCATCTCGGGCGCGCCTCAGACCGAGACGCGTCAGTTGAGCTTGACGCTCAAGCTCGTCGCCGACCCGCAACGGCGCGCGGATCGCAACCTGCGCTCGGGATTCCTGGTCGCCAGGTTCGATGACAAAGAACTCGGCGGCGACGCCGTGGCCGGCCCGCCGGCAAATCGGTAGTTCAGGAATCCCGCAAACTTCATCAACGGCGGAGGAAACTTATGTTCTGTTACAAGCGAAAAGTCATGACGCTCTTGATCCTCGTCGCTCTCGCGCTGCCCGCCGGCGCGCAGACAAAGACGCGGCAGGACCAGCACAAGGGTAAAACGAGAGAAGAGGGACCAGCCTCCCCAACTTCGGTCAAACTAGTCGAGCCGCCCTCGGCCGACTTCCTTTCAGGTGAAGCCAACGTCGCTGTGAGGGGCAATCAGAACCCCGTGATCCGACTTGGGCTGTCGCCGAACGGGGCGACGATTATCGAGTTCCCCGCCTCGGACAAACTCTTCAACATCATTCCTGGTAACAGCAACCTGGTGACGGTCGAGGAATCGCCTACGAAAGAGACCGATCGATTCGTTGTCGTCAGGCCCGGCGACGGATTCGCTTCCCCCGCAACGATGGCGCAGATGAGACGTGCGCCCGCGACCTCGGTGATCGTGCAAATGACGAGCGGGTTGGTGATCACCTTCTTGTTCTACCCGGCGCCGCAGTTGGCCGAGCAGGCGCATCGCGTCGTGGTCACTTATGACCGCAATGAGGTCATAGCGGCCAGGCGGGCTGCCGGGTTGGCCGTTAACCTTGACAGCAATGGGGAAGGCAAACTCCGCGCGACAGCCTCTCTGCGCGTCGCCTCCCCGGCGCCCGCCGCGTCTGGTGAAGAGCCGCAGGCCCGCGCGGAGGCATCGCGCACGTATCCGAAGATGGTCGCCGATCTCGCCTATGTCGACACTTTACAACCTCCGGCAAAGTGGGATCAGAAGACGAAAGATCCGGTTCGGGTGGCCGGCCTCGCGCTCACAGAAGCGACCAGACATCCTGAGAGTTTCAAGAAATGGTCCGATTCTGTCTGGGGACTTTCGCTTTCAATTTCTCCGGTGCGCCAGGTCGGTAAGCACTCTCAGATTGTAGTAATCGCGGTCCGTAATACCAGGAACAAGGATGCGCGCATCCTGCCCGAGCAACCGTATCTCACCGTGGAGACGGCCGATGATAAGGGCAGGACGCTTCAGATCGAGGACGTCAAGAAGATCGGTGTGCAGACGACAGTGACAGACGATGTGATTCCGGGCGGCGAGACCCGCTACTACGCGCTCGTCTATGAAACTCCGATCCTCGGCGCGCGGCAGCGATTGCGCGTCGCCGTCGGCCAGACCAACGCGGCTGATGAACCGGCGACCGCAGTCATCAATCGCTGAAATGCTCAATAACTGGGAAGAATAGCAGAGGTGAGTATGAAGCAGCCCATTAAGACCAACGGGCGCCACGGTGTCGGAGTTTCGACCACGGCGTCCCCGGATGCCGGGGACATGGACGACTTCTCGAAATACGTCGACATCGAAACTGTCCCCGCTCAGGATGAAGAGCAAGGGGGACGCGCCCGCCGCAAACGAGGCAAAGTGGTCGGCGGCCTCGTCGTCTTGGCGACGCTCGTCGTCGCCGCCGGCCTCTTCGTCTGGATGACGACGGGCGGCAAGAAGAAGATCGATCTCCCGGTGCGGGACAGGAACGCGCAGACCGATCAGGCGACCGCACGCGACGCCGAGGACGTGACGGCGCAGGCGATCGCCGAAATCCGAGCCGCCGCGTCTCCCAGCGCCGCGAGTTCGCCAGCGCCTTCCGCAGGCGCCACGTCTAACGCGTCGAGCGCGCCCGTGACCATTCCGCTCGGCGGCACGGTCACCACCGTAGAGGCCGCGCCCGCGACCAACACCAGTCAGAATGCGGGAACATCCTCAACGCCCCAATCAAAGCCTTCCGCCGTCGTTTCCGAGCGCAACCCGGAACGCTCAATCCGCTGCGCTCCGGTTCCAAAGACCGTCGCCCCGTTGAATAAAACGACCGCCACAACTCCTGTGGCCCAGACCGCGCGCGGTTTACCCGACGCGCCCCTGCCCAACGCGGAGAAGCCGATAGCGCTGCCGTCCTTCGGCGCGATGCTCCCGGTGAGGACGCTCGGCGCGATCTATTCGTTGCGCCCGAGCCTCGCGCGTCTCGAACTCACGCGTGAGGTTCGCGGACAAGGTTGGCTATTGAAGAAAGGCACAGTGCTCATTGGCCGGCAGCAAGGGAGCGAACACGATCGCGCCTATATAACGCTTGTGGGCTTCATCGATCCCGCTTCTGGGAGACTGGTGAAGTTGGCCGGGGACGTTCTCGGAGCCGACGGGGCGCCGGGACTCCGGGGCAAAAGGCGGCAGATCAGCAGCCGGTGGGCGCGGGTCCTGGGTCGAGCGGCGAACGCGGCCGTCTCTCTGGGACAGGCAGCGCTGACGCGCGGCGGCGGAGTGAACGTCTATCTGCCTAACGCCGTCTCGCCGGAGATCCAGAGTTTCAGCCCGAGCGCGATCAGCCGCCGGGAGTTCGTCGAAGTTTCCGCCGGCGCGGCCGCCTATGCGCTCGTCACCGACCTGCCGAAGGAAGCGCAGGGAGTCGATCCGCAGCCTGCTGAGGAGAACCAGGCCGGCGGCAGCCCGGCGTTGAGTGAAGAGGAGCTTGCGAACCTGCTCTCCGAAGGCTCGCCGGGGCGGATTCGCGCCGCGCTTCCTCGCATGACGCCGGATCTACGGCGTATCGCGGAGACGGTTTTGAAAGAATCGGAGAGATGATATGAGACCACGCGACCCAAAAAGACCGAGCATCGACCCGCGCCGAATGGTCGAGCGTGAGGGGCTGGACGCCCTCGCCGCGACGCTCGCCGGCGCTGGCTACATCATCCAGCGGCGGCTGCTCGTCGATCTGGGGCACTCGCTACGCAGCCGCAAGCCGCTGCTGGTCGAGGGGCCGCGAGGCGGCGGAAAGACGGCGCTGGCGGAGAGTCTGGCCGAGGCCTGCAATCTGACGAGCTTCTACCTGCAAGGGATGGACGATTTGACAATAGCGGACGTCCTCTATTCGTGGGACCGGGAGGCGCAGACGCAAATGGTCAGGCAGGAACTGGCGGCGGGAACGAAGCTGAGAGAGGCTCAGGACAAGCAGTTCACGCGTGAATACCTGATCCTCGGCGAAGCCCTGGCGGCCTTCGAATTCGCAAGGCTGAACAACACCCCGGTGTTGATCATTGACGAAGCCGACAAGCTGACCGAGAAGATCGAGGACATGCTTTTGCAGTTGCTCGGACGCGGAGTGGCGCACGTGCCACGTTTCGGCAATGTCGGAGTCGCTGATCCCGCCAGTTGGCCTGTGGTCATCCTGCTCTCGAACGACATACGCCATGACCTGTCGGCGCCACTGCGCTCGCGGTGTCTCTACACCTGGCTCGATCCTCCGACGCCGAAGGAAGAAGTGCGGATATTGCGCGCGAGAGTTCCTGACGCTTCGCCCGATCTGGTGCGCGTCGCGACGAAACTCGTCAACTGCATCCGGCGCGACATGCCCGCGGTGAGGGATAAGCCGGGGCTTCGCGAGTCGATAGATTTAACCGAAGCGTTGGTGAGAAGCGGAGTGGAGGCGCTCACCTCGGACGTGATCGACGAACACCTCTGTTTCCTGGGAAAGCGCCACAAGGAGTTGCTCAACTTGAGACAGGGGATAGCAAGAATGGAGTTCGCCGTCCGCACGGTCGACCCAGAGATCGATGAATGGTTGAGGTGGGCCTTTGCCGATGAATCTCTTGTCTTGGAGGAGGCCGCTTGACCACCTCGATGCGCCCAATGTCATGAACATTCAACATCTACTACATCGCAACCTGGCGCCGCTTGTCGTAGTCGGCCTGACGGTATTCCTAGTCGTCGCGGCGTCGCTCGCCCATGCGCTTCGCACGAACGGCGTGGATCCGCGCGTGACCATGGAGCAAGGGGGCAGTTCCTCCTTTAAGAGATCAGCCGCCGACGCGCCCTCAGGCATCGCAACGGCGATGGATGGTGAAGTGGCGCACACTGCCGACCGCATCGGTGAAGCGACGGCGCTGGCGCTTTCGGCGGGACTATACGCCGCTACAGAACAACTCAATAAACGCACACCGCCTGGCGTGCGCGATCTGCTGGCTGGCGTCGCGCGAAAGGGCCTCACGCCTCCGAGCCTTGTCGGCGCCGGAGACGAAGGTTCCTTCGTCTCCGAGCACGGAAGCCTGGCGGTGCGTTACCGCCCCGCGCCATTAGGCATTGAGGTCGTCTCCATCGGAAGCAAGCCGGAGCACGGTCCTGCGCTGATCGTGCGCATGCCCGGCGCCACTTCGGAGGAAGGCGAAGCAAGGCTCTACGTCGCGGGAAGGCTTACGGGAGTAACCGTACCCGCGCCGTTCGCGAATGAAGCCGAGTTGATCGCCCTTGGGTGGAAACCTGAGCGGTTGCGGTCGCTAAAGTAGCGTTTGACGGAGGCCATCATATCGCCATGTCGCTCGATCGATTCTTCAAACAATGGGATGTCCGCTACGGCATCCCGCGCCCGGCGAGCGCCCTGCATCTGGACTCATACCAGGCTGGGTTGCGGCTGCTGCGCAACACAGGCGAGGGGATCGTCTTTGTGGCCGCCGGCGGCGCTTCCGCCTTCATCTGGCGCCAGATCGGCGAGATGCTCCTTCGAGTTGACATCGATTTCCGCCCGTACATTTTCTTCGTCGCAATCGGCTGCCTGTTCATCGGTCTCCTCGAAGCCTCGACGCTGGCGATTCCCTATTACCGCATCACGCAGCGCGTGGCCCACGGCTCTGCGCGGTGGGCCGACGTGGGAACGCTCAAAGAGTCGGGGCTGGCTTTCGACAACCGGCAAGCCTTGCCGCCCGGCGCGTTGCGGATCGGGAGGCTCACCCGCAAATACGATCTGGCGCTGCCTTTCAAACAGGTCCTTTGCCACTTGGCCATCTTCGGCCCGCCTGGTTCTGGCAAGTCCTCCAGCTTCTTTATGTCGATGGCGCGCGATTGGGCGAAGGGCGGATCGGCGATATTCATGGACCCGAAGGAATCTTCAAAAAGGCGGATAGAGAAAAGACGCAGGGCGGAGTCTACATCGGCCTGGGCACGAAGCTCGCCCCGCTGCGCTCGCCTCACGCGATGGCCGTGATGCAGTCGGTGACCGAAGAAGAACGCGAACGCGGCGTCCGCGAGATCGATCTGTATCACCTGCGAAAGCCCGGCACGGGCATTTATGTCGTAGTGCCGGAGGGAGACGCGACCAGATACAAAATCGCGCTCTCGATCCTGTTCGGGCTGGCGGCTTCGATTACTCGCAAGACGAGCGACGACGAGAACGGCGCGCCAGTGCTGCTCGCGTTGGACGAGGCTGGGAACATCCCGCTCCACAATCTGAGCGAAGCCCTCGGTGTCGGTCGCGGTCGGAGATGCGGGATCGTTCTCGGCTACCAGAATATCGGGCAGCTCTACAAGCAGCACGGGCGCGACGGCGCACAGGCGATATTAGGCTCGATCGGCACGATGGTCTTCCTGCCGGGGCTTGACGCCGAGACCGCTCAGTACGCGGCCAAGAGGATCGGGCGCACGACCGTCCTTCAACATTCGGTCGTCGACGCGACAGGCGACGTGTACGACCACGACCGCTTGTCCGAGGCAGGCCGCGACCTGCTCGACGCGGCCGAACTGCGGCAGATGCCCGAGCACAGGCAGGCCGTGGCGATCATCGGCTCGGCCCCACCCGTCAAGTTCGGCTTCCCTCCTTGCGGCAAGAGCGGGCCGCTCGCCCATCCGCTGCCGCGCGAGATAGCTTGTCCGGTTTCGCTCGTTGACGCCGAAGAAGCATTCGCAATTCGCAAAGCTGATGGGGTGACGGCTGAGCCGCCGTCCGGCGTTGGCGCAGGCGACAATGGTTTTTCCTCCGGCTCACGCGAAGGGACTACGCGTCCTGATCGGTTGAACGACGCGAGGCTTCCCTTGTTCGACCAGGACGCAGAATCGAGCAGCAGCTGCGCCGCGGAAGAAACGCTCGGACCTGCCGAACAGATACCATTCGATTGGGATGTTGATTCGAGCGGCGCGCGCGAAAGCATCGACTCTCTGATCGATTCCTTGCTTCCTTTCCCACCCTCTACCGGACCGAAGGGCGCGGCAAGTCCGCCGCACACAGCGCCCGATTCTGTCGATACAGACGATGACGTGAACTCAACGCTGGGCGGCCTTTCCGTCCGCGACTTCGGAGGGGCCTCCGGGACGCGGACTGTGTCCGGAAGGGAGGCGGCGGAATGAACCAGTCGGTCAACACACGCCGGCTGCACATGTCTTTCGTGACACTCGGCGCGGCGGTGGCGGCGGTGATCATCGCCTACGCGGCCACCACACTGCTGGAAGCCCGGCGATTGCGGGAGCAGACGCCGCGACTGGCGGTTGACAGCCTGGTCAAGGCGCTGCGCGCGTACCACAGGCAAACCGGGCGCTTCCCTGACGATTTCCGCGAGCTTGAGTCCCGGGTGTGGAAGCACGAAAACGCCCCCGATTTCGGGGCCGACAACCGCAGCATGTCGGTCGCCAACTACTTCTACATCTACACTCGGGTGGACGCCGGAGCCGCGACGATCTGGATCATTCCGACCGGGCCGAAGCGGGATGAAGGCTCTACACATTTTCTCCTGCTCACCCCGGACAACTTGCGCCGATGGAAGGGCGCTCCGCTCTCCCTCGATGAGGCGAAGAGCTTGCCCCCGGTACCTCAATATCGAGAGATGGCGCTGCTCGGCATGACCGAACAGCGCTCCATCGAACTGACGAGGAAGAAGTAATGAGAGGCGGAACATGCGCGCCGTGGTCAAAGTCAAACAAAGCCAGGGGCGCGGCCCCTCTAACGCCGCTCGTTACATCGCCGAGTCAAAGATCGACCCTGAGCGCGAGGGCGAAGGACCGCGCCCGCTGTTTACCAGCCGGGGAGACAATGAATTCAAATATGGCGACGCCAACAGATATTTGAACGGCGGGCGTGGGAGGCCCGCTAAGGGCGACCTGATCCACTTCTCTGTCAGCTTTCGAAATGAGGATTTCGAGCGGCTGGGTGCGGCCGATGAGGAGCGGAAGGAGCGGCTGCGCGGAGCCGCCCTCGAGGCGATGGATGAACTCAAATCCGACCTGCGCGTCGCGGACTGGCGTTGGGTCGCTGGCATTCACCTCAACACCAAACACCCTCACATTCACTTCCTCATTTACAAAGAGATGACGGACGACAAAGGAAGGCGGCGGCGTCTGGGGAAGATCCCCAAGCGGTTGCTGCCGCGCCAGGATTTCAGTTCGGCCGGCGGGACAAGGCCCGTCGAGGGCGCCATCGGCAGGTATTTCGTCGAGGCGTTGGATCGCGAATTGGAGCGAGCTCGCGAGGCGGGCCGTGAAAGACTAGAGGCGTTCACGAAGATGGCAAACGAGCGCCTTGAAGCGGGGTCGGAAATAAATATAGAGAGTGCGCCTCCATCGTCCAAGCTTCTGGCGGAGACGGCCCCGCACGATCATTCAGTTGCCGGCAAGGCCACCGGCCAAGTTCATGCGATCAGGATTGTCAACAGAAAACATTTTAAGAGCAGCGGGGGAGAGAACGAGGTCTACATCGGGCGCGCGACGGCCGGGGTCAAAGGAAGCGTTCTCGGCAATCCGTACAGAATCGGTCGAGACGGCGCGCGGGAAGAGGTGATTGAAAAATACGGCCGGTGGCTGTCGTGGGAGATTGCGGAACGTGGGGATGCGTACCGCGAACTGCAAAGACTGGCGGACATCGCGAGGACCGGCGAACTGGTCCTGGTCTGCTGGTGTGCGCCCGAAAAGTGTCACGGGGAGATCATCAAGTCCGAAATAGAGTCGATCAACCGCCTACGAAACCGGGAACGGGAGGCGCAGGGTATGTCTGAAATATTGTCTTACTCGCTCGAGTTCGACACTCCGCTCGTTCATCAAGGGATCGAGTACCGCACTGTCGAGAATTTCTATCAGGCGATGAAGACCGCCAAAGACGACCTCGAAACGCGGCGCAAGATCGCCGCCGCCACGCCTGACGAGGCGAGACGGCTCGGAGCGCAAATACAGGCGCGTCCCGACTGGCCGGAGATTCGCCGCGATGTGGTGGAGACGGCGCTGGGGCACAAGTTCGCTCCCGGCACGCGTTGGCGCGCGCGGCTCCGGTCTACGGGCGACCGCGAAATAACCGACGGCAGCAAGGACAACATTCTCGGCCGGCTTTTGATGGACATCCGAGAGGAAAGCAAACGCAGAAGGTCGGCGACCTTTCTGGATCGCCTGAGCGGTGAAACGAGATCGTGGATCACCTTGGAAGTGATACCTGTAATCGACAGATTGCTCGGAGCCGGAAAAACACGGCAAGAGATATTTACCGAAATTGACAGGCAGGTCTATCGCCGCCGGCTACCCGCGGATGAGAAGGAGCGCAATAAAGAGGTAGCCGAGCGCATCAGGATCAACGACTTTCTCAGATCCCGCGTCGATCTGTGGCTCTATTCCGACGACAGGCTCCTGGAACTTGCCGAGCGGAATCCTTCGCTGGCAGGGAGAGATCTTACGCGGGAATTGATTCTGCGAGGCGCTCGCCAGAAATTCGGCGCGCAACCCGACATCAGAAGCGACCTGCGCGAAGCCTTCAGGGACAGGCATTTGAGTGACACCGGATACGAAACGCAGCACGGGAAAGCCGACTGGCTCAGCCGCTACAGCCGCGAACTGCGCGACATGCATGAGCGCAGGACGCTCAAGAAAGGCGACATCCTGGTAATTCCCGCCGAGCCGCATGAGATGAACGGGGTGGTTAACGACCGCAAACCGTTTATGAATGAACTTCGCTACGCTTTAAGGTTGATTCGCGATCCAGTCAAGGCGGTCGAGTTCCACACTCTGGGCAAAGCGATTGCCGGTCGCACTGCTGATGCGAAGGGCGAGATCGAGTTCTTCAAGTACTATTGCGGCTTGATCTCAAGAGAAAAAGGCGATGAGCAGGGGCGGCCTTTGAGAAAGAGTGAAATCGAGGCGCGGGAGGAAGCCGTCGACATTGTCCTCGGCAAGATGCGAGAGCTTGCCCCAGCGATGGAGGAAAAGGAGAGCCGCGTGAGCATCGAGGTACAACGGCCCGGCCTTGTGGCTTCCTTTGAGGAGATTCGAGAGGCGCAAGTGTCGGCTTTGTATGACGACGAGCAGGAGCACCTGCCCGAGCCGGCCGGCGTCGAAGCGATTGAGGAGATCGAGCTCGATCTCGACGAGCCGGAGGCGATGGAGCGCGAACCGGAAGTTAGGTCCTTCGTCTTCAACACCTCCGCGCGCACCGTGAACCTGAATGACGAGAGTCTGCGGTTCCCCGGCGGGCTAACCCTTGAAGAAAGGAAAGACCTGATCGGCGTCCATATGCCGAACATCGACGCCAAACTCGAAAATGGGATGGCGCCGAAGACGATCCTCTCCGGGATAGACGAACAGGTGGAAGAGTGGAATCGGGATCTACCGGATGACCTGACAACCAAGCAGAGGGAACGGGTATTGGCCAAAAACCAGAGCGTCGGCGCCTTCCTCAAGGACTACGTAGCTGAGAGACTAAAGGACCCGGAGACGCGGGCTCTCAACCGTTCTGAAGTTTTTCGCGAAGCTCATGCCCGAATAACCGAGGCCCGCGCCCCGGATGAACTCAACTGCGCTGCCGACGCCGCACGCAACGATAACAGGTTCAACGAGCGGGACCGTAAACTGCTCTTCTTCGGCCGCGCGCCGGATCATCACATGCGGTCATCGAACTCTTGTCGTTAAGTGAGGCCGTCGCGCGACTTCGTGACGAAGCTCAGCCCAGAGCGCGGGAAGCGGCCGGCAAACTCGACGAGTTCATCCGCTCGCGTAACCTCGACCGGTTCGCCGTAGAGAAGACAGACTACTACTATCGCGCCGATCAGATCCCCAAGGGCGAACTGGAGAAACTCTCGCCCGCCGACAAACTGGAATTCGCGGCCCTCGAACGACGCGCAGGCGCGACCTTCCGCGAGTTTAAGGACGGATTCAAGGTAATCGATAAGATCAGGGCTGAGATCGACCAGGCGCGTAACGACGCCAGATCGCCGGCGGCCCTGAACGGTGAGCGCGGAAGAAGGAGTAAAGGACAACACATCGACCGCGCAGGCGGTCAGGGCAATTACATCCAAGATCAAGTCCCCGACACCGAACGGGAGCGGATGAATGACCGGATTATTCTGGGCAATGCGATTATCGCGCATGCGCGGGCTGACACCGCCGCGCTCGATAATGAAATAGCGCGTGATTACGGGGGCGCATTCCGGTTCAACATCCGTGACGAGAGTGTGGAGGCTGAGCGCAGACTTTCGGACCTGGACGTCCGCAGGCGAGCTGGAGCTCGCGGCGACCGGGCCGCGGATGAGCGCGGCGCCGAGCGCAGGGATGATCGACTAGCAATACGCGGGCAAATATCTGAGGCGGACATCCGTCATCATTCGACGACCCTCGCGGAGCACAGCAAAAAACTCAATAAGCTCACCAACGAACTTGGATCAAAAGCAAAGAACGCTTTCGACGTTTACCAACATGCCCGGCGTCTCGCCGCGGAGGTTGTAGAGAAATATCAGACGCGAGGAGAGTCGCCTCCGGCGCCCTTCGTCGAGCGCGAGACTCTAGTCAAGACTCAGGACGAAGCCATCGAACGCCGGCTCGCCGGTCACGCCGAGAGGCTCGAACGGCTGCGTGTGGCGCTCGCGGAAGAACACGGCCAGCCGCTACGCCCTGAACAGGAGGTGGCGCGGCTCGCGGCTCGGCTCTTCACCACCCGTACAGAACTGCAAGCCCGCGAGGAACGCGCGGCGAGATTCGATGAAACGCGCCATCTCCGACAGTGGAAGATCCGGGGCGAAAAACTCTCCCTGGCCGACATCGACCGCCTGATCGAGCAGGCGACAGACAAGTCGCAGTTTGTCAGAAAGCGTGAGCTTCACATCTTTCCAGGCGACCGCAGGCGGGCGAACGCGGAGGTCGAGCGCCTCGGCGAGATCAGGCAAGAGATCGTCGAGAAGATCGGCGAACAACAAGGCGATCTGCGGAAGAGTGTGGGCGAAACGGGTAAACTCCTCGCCACGCTCACACGCGCTTACGAACGCGAAGCCTCGCTGCGCGAGCAAGCGGGACGGGTGATGCCCGATCCCCAATTCGAACGCCAGTGGTTGGATCGCTCCGCCGACAACATTGAAACGGCGCGCGACGCGGCGGCACTGCGACAACTGAGCGTCTTCGAGAGACAGTTCAACGCGTACGCCGACCCGAAGGAGCGGTTCAAGCCCGCCGAAGGGTGGGGCCGCGCGCCGGGCCGCTCGCTCGTGGCCGAGATATTCCACCGCGAAAGCAGTGAGCGGCTCGCAGCATTCCGCGAACGCGGCAGCCTGCAGCCGCTTCTCGTCGAGACCTCCGGTGGTCTGGTCACCCACAGGTTCAAGGACACCGAGCCGCGATCGCTCATCGAGATATTGGCCCGCCCCATCGTTGAGACGCCCGCCCAACGCGAGATCCGGCTGGGCGCGCAGGCGGCGTTCGCTCAATACGAGAGCCGGCTGCAAGCCGATGTCGAGAAAACTTGCGCATATCTGGAGGCGGCGCGAGAAATCGCTTCGAGTCAAGCCGCCGAAAGGAGCCTGCGCGCCGGGCGAGAATTGCCTGCGCCGGACGCGGCGCTGACGCCGAAGCAGGCGATGATTGTGGAGATTCACGCCGAGAAACAGCCCGACCCGGATGAGAGAGGGCGACTGCTCGCCCTGGCGCGAGGAAGCGCGCAGAGCCACTCCGATTCTCATTCTCATTCGCATACACGCCCGCCCGAACCTGTCGCGCGCGAAGCCGCGTCCGGCGTGGAGCGAGGACGATGATCAGACAAGAAGGAGAAAAACCATGAAGACCAAAGAGGATTCGAACGATCCTGATCGCCAGCTCGGCGAACCGTTCACTTGCCGCTACTGGCAGGACAACCAGGAACAGATAATGGAAATCAGCAGGAAAGCCGGGCGCTCGGCTCGCGAAGTGGCGCGAGATTTGATGGACGACGCTTTGCGCCGCCATCTGTCCGGCGCCGAATCAACCGTTGGGAACAACGATGAAGTGGTCAAAAAAATCGATCTACTGATCGAGCAGAACAGACAGATGGCCGAGCGGTATGAGCAACTTATCCAACGATACGAGCAACTTGCCGAGCGGAGCGAGAACCTGGGAGCGGGGCTGATACAGAACCTGCGCGAGTTCTACGCGATCCTTCTCGAAACCCTTTCCGCCGCCATCGGCGCGCGCCGGATAACCTGGAACTTTGTCGCGCACACCGTGCTCAAGCATAGCAGGCTCAGCGACGAACAGATCAACGAGAGATACCGCGCCGAAAAGAAGGCCTGGATCGAGGAGAAGGATCGCATCGCCAAACTTCTCGAGGAGGGCATCAAAAAGATGCCTCCTCAGCAGTAGCGCGACCGAGACAATCGAGCTTTTTATCGAGAGGAAAATATGCTGAGACTCAATCTCAACAAGGACGACGGCCCGTCCGGAATCGGCTCCCGGATCGGGAACATCTACGAGCGGATCGCGGGCAACGACGACTATCAACGCAATGACAGGAGCCTCACGCTGATCCAGACCTGCGTAATCACAGTATCCGCAGTCGCCACGGGCTGCGTGAACGCCTTTGCGCACAAGGACAAGATTGGATGGATCGGCGCCGGTCTGTTGGCGATCCTCATCATCGGTTTTGTGGAGAAGTTCTATTTCACGCTGCGGCATGGCCTGGCGACCACCTACAAATCGGGGACGCAGCGGCTGGTGGCGAAATTGTCTTATCGCGTGCTCCAAATCACCATGACGCTCAATGCGGCTGTCCTCTGCGCCTGGATCACCGGCGAGTCGATGCCGCCCTTGCTCGAAAGGTGGAATCGATACTCAATAGCTATCCATTTCATTCTCGCCTTGCTAGGAGTCACCGCAGTACGTGACACAGATGCCGTTGCGATGCATAGACGGCTGGAACTCAAGGCCGAAACCGCAAGGCAAGACCTCGTGACACTCCGAAAGGCGACGATGCTCGGCAATCCCCTGGTACTGTTTGCCGCAAAATTGAGAGGCTTTCTCGACGGGGTGAAACTGGCGCGCGAGCTGCTCGGAGACCGCTCAGGTTGCTCCACTTCCGAGCGTCCCAAACAAGCTGATGGGATTGACCACATTGCCGGCTGGAGCGGGTTGTATCTGCCCGGCGAGTCTCAGGCTGAGTCGGCGGACAATGTGACGGACATCGCGGGAAAACTCCGGCGCCGGTGAACACGACGCCAGAGCCTGAAGTGGACCTCCGGCTTCAGGCCAGTTCGCCGGCGCAAGACTATCAATCTGAAGGAGGGGCGCAAGGCGCCGCAGAGAATCGACCGGAGCAGGCTTCTGCCAGAGGTGGGCAAATCGCTAGGGAGGGTCAGCGCGCGCAGAGTGGGCAGGTCACTGATGGAGGGGTGGGCAAGACCGGAAAGAAGAGTGGGCATCCTTCAGATGATGGAACGAGCGCAGCATATAATAAGGATGGGCAAGCTGCGAGATGGCTTAAAAGCCTCATGCCGGAACCTCAAAGCGGCTGGTGGGAAGTGAGCGTTAAAGGCAAAGGATTCGCGGTCAAATTTCGGTGGCGCGATACTGCCCGGAAAACTCTCCTCTTTCCACAGATCACAGGTGAGGAGTTTACATCTCTGAAGCATAGTGGCTCTGAGGAAGCCGCAAGAATTTTACGTGAACGAATCAGCGCCAACCTTCACGGCTTTCTACTCGACCCGGCCAAGCGCGACAAAGCCCTGGCAGTCGCCGCCAAACTCGGCATTGATCTCTCCGTACCCGCCGTACACTCGTTGATGAACAAGGAGATATAGATTTCGATGCGGCAGTTTGTGTCCCAAAAATTCGAGCTTGGAGTTCCCGCGAACACGTTGACAATCATTCGGTTGCAGAATCTGAGCGCCTGTTTTGAGCACCAATGTGTACGCCGGGCTCATTTTTATGTACCCGAACGCTCCCTGAGACGAGTTTGCGCCTGTTTTTGAAGTCATTTCACGTACTCCCCGTACACGGCTGATAAACATAGAGATATAGCGTTCGATGGAGCGGTTTGTGTCCGAAATACTCGGTTTCGGAGTTCCTGGGAGTACATTGAAAACAACGCGGTTATGAAATCCGACGCCCTATTTCGTACCCGGCCATTCGCCCGGCTCCAATCTTCGTACACGCCGCAACATATGTGAAATCAATGAAATATGAAGACGCCGAGTTTTGGGTACAATCTCTATCCTGTCGCCTCACTTGTGTACGACTTGGCGACTTGTACACATCCGATGACTAGCAGCCACCAGAAGGTTATTTTCAGAGATGACACCTTCGCGTGAAGAACTGGCTTAGGCGGTCCAGAGTTCAACTGTCCCCTATTGACAGCCTATAAGAGGGCGCCTATACTCTTATAGTTGGTCTATAAAGGAAAGAAAGGAAAGTAGTCACGTGGGGAAAGACAAAGCAGACCTTCTGCCGGGCACCCTCGATTTGTTAGTCCTCAAAACAGTGGAGACGATGGGCCCGATCCACGGATGGGGCATCGCCAAACGCATCGAGCAGGTCTCCCAGGATCTGTTGGAAATGAAATACGGGACCCTTTATCCCGCGCTCATGAAGCTGGAGCAGAATGGGTGGATCTCGTCTGCATGGGGAATCTCGGAGAACAACCGCCGGGCGCGCTTTTATTCCATCACCAAGCAGGGCCGGAAGCAGTTGGCGCTCGAAGAAAAAAATTGGGAGCAGATGGCGACGTTCATCGCTCGTGTGCTCGGCGGCGCCGGGTAGGGAGGATCAACATGGCGCAGTTCCGTTCCCTGGTTTCGAGATTCTCCGCCCTGTTCCGGCGGCGGGAGTTGGGCCAGCGTATCGATGAAGAACTCCAGTTTCACCTCCAAATGCAGACGGAGGAAAACGTCCGGCGCGGCATGGATCTGCCGGACGCACAGGCAGCGGCCCGCAGCAAGGTTGGCAACATAACGTATGTGACTGAGGAGGTGTACCGCATGAACACGCTCTCGTTCCTCGAAGAAATCGCGCGCAATGTTCGGTTTTCCCTGCGCACGCTGCGCAGGAATCCGGGCTTCGCCGCCGCGGCGATTCTCACCCTGGCCATCGGGATCGGCGCCAACACGGCAGTCTTCAGTGTTGTGAATGGTGTACTGCTGAAGCCCCTGCCATATCCGGAGGCGGGCCGGCTGATTTCGGTACAGCACACCGCGCCGGGAGCCCCAGGGTTGATGAGCGCCTCGGGCGACTTGCGGCTTTCCGCCTCCATGTTCTTTACCTACGCGGACCACAACCGGAGTTTCGAAGCTATTGGAGGATGGACCGCCGCAGCGGCCACGGTTACGGGCCGGGGCGAGCCGGAAGAAGTGCGAACCATAATTGTGACGAAGGGCGTGCTGGAGGCGCTGGGCGTGAAGCCAGCGGTTGGGCGCTGGCTCTCGGAGGCGGATCAGTCGCCCGGCGCAGACCGCGTAGTGATGCTGAGCTATGGGTATTGGCAACGGCGGTTTGGCGGGGACCAGGCGGTGATCGGGAAGAGCCTGACCGTTAGCGCGCAATCGGCGCAGATCGTGGGTGTGATGCCGGCCGGGTTCGGCGTGGTAGATACGGAGGCGGAACTGATACAGCCGTTTCAGTTCAATCGCGCGCAACTGATTCTGCCCGGCTTTTTTCTCCGGAGCGTCGCGAGGCTGAAGCCGGGTGTGACGCTGGAGGCGGCCGGCGCCGACATTGCGCGGATGGTTCCAGTATGGATGAGTTCGTGGCCCACGCGGCAGGGAGGCAATCCGCGAGCCTGGGAGAAATGGAGGATCACGCCGGCCCTTCGACCACTGCGGCAGGACGTCGTCGGGCGTATTGAACAGGGTCTGTGGGTGGTGATGGGGACCATGGGGATTGTCCTGCTGATCGCCTGCGCCAATGTCACGAACCTGCTGCTGGTGAGGGCCGAAGCGCGGGAGCGGGAATTGGCCGTGCGCGCGGCGCTGGGCGCTGGTTGGGGGCAGATCGTCCGCCAACTGCTGGTGGAAAGCCTGGCGCTGGGGTTGTTAGGCGGGCTGTTAGGGGCGGCCATTGCCGCGGCGCTGCTGAAGGCAGTGGTGGCCATCGGTCCGGCGAGTTTGCCCCGGCTGAATGAGATCTCCATGGATGGGCGGACGGCGGGTTTTGCGTTGGGCGTTTCGCTGACCGCAGGTTTGCTGTTGGGACTGATCCCGGTCTGGCAATATGCGCGGCCGAAGCTTGGTCCGGCCCTGCGGGCAGGAGGCAGATCGGCCACCGATAGCCGGCGGAAGCATCGGGCGCAGAATGTACTGGTGGTGGCGCAGGTAGCTCTGGCGCTGGTGCTGCTTGTTTGTTCGGGGCTGATGATCCGCACGTTTCAGGCGTTGAACCGTGTGCAGCCGGGCTTCACCGGGCCGGAACAGATTCAGACACTG
>WNGB01006076.1_pt1 | contig 30963 bp, 28 predicted proteins | sample 5400681 | NCBI WGS metagenome assembly WNGB01 (sample SAMN13153367, study PRJNA577476) | soil metagenome | isolation source: 115 cm soil or saprolite under grassland replicate 2 | place: USA:California | collected 2016-06-15
CGCCCCTGCCACCCGTGGTTCCGCCGCCGCCCCCCGCACCGACCCCGCCCCTGCCACCCGTGGTTCCGCCGCCGCCCTGCGAGCCCGCGGCCGCCCCGGCCATGCCACCTGCCCCGTTGCCGGCGATTGCGCCCGTGCCGCCGGCGCTCGCACCGACGCCACCGATGCCGCCCGCCGCCCTGCCGCCGACCGAGTTACCGCCGGCGGAATTACCGCCGGTAGCGCTGCCGCCCGTGCCGCCGCCGCCCTGCCCGCCGCCGTTCTGCCCGCCCCCGCCCTGCGCGCCGCCGCCCTGCCCGCCGCCGCCCTGCGGCGCGATGGGGGCCGTGACCGAGCCGCAGCCGCCAAGAGCGATCAAAGTGGCGACGCACGAAATGCCGCGACGAATCCTGTTCGCGGCACCGCCGGGCCTGCTCGTGCTCATGCTCAGCACACTAGGCGAGCCTCCGAATGCTGTCTATTCGCGAGATTGCCGCGGATCGCGGCAGCCCGCCGCCGCAAAAATTGGGCCCTGCTGACCCGAACATCGCGACCGAGCTCGCCCGCCAGGGGATTCGTCCAAACCGGGCCGGTCGTTCGTTTCACCGTGGGATGATGCTGTCCCTAGGGTTGCTTGTGCGCTCGGAAACCTCATGTCCGGAGCCGAGCTCGTCGTCGACGGACGAGCCGTGGCTGCGTCAATTTCACGCCGGCGACTCTCAGATCTTGTCCAGAACCTTCTGGTCGTCGGGTGACGACATCGTTGGTTGCGAGCAGGCGCTTCCGCACCGACGACAGCAGGTCGCGGGCGAGCGATTCGTCGTGGGTGGCTCGGGCGAGAACCAAAGCGCCCACCGCCGCCGACGCCGCAAACAGAGCGGTCTCGCGGTCAGCTCGGGGGTCGTGTCCAATCGCGGCCTCGACGGTGGTGAGCAGCCGGTTTATCGCGCCCGTGAACGCCTTTTTGGTCTGCTTGCTTCCGTGCCCGACCTCGGAGCAGAGCGCCGCCACGGGGCAACCCTGGCCGGGATGCTGCCGGTGACCATCGGACAGATAACGCTCGAGCAGCGACAGCAGCGCCGCAGTTTTCCCGCCCTCAGCCGACCGCGACTTGGTCAGGTGGCTATCGGTGGTCTCGCGCGAGGCGGCGTCGATGGCCTCGGTCACGAGCGCCTGCTTGCTGTCGAAGTGACGGTAAAAGCCGCCGACCGTGAGGCCGAGAGCGGACATCACGTCGGCGACGCTGGTGGCGTCGATTCCGCGGGCGCGGAACAATCGCGCCGCGACGGCGACGATGCTGGCGCGGGTTGCCGCTGCCTGTTCTCGGGATCGGCGCATGGGCCCGCCCGGTTTATGAGGCCTCCAGGTGGAACTGCTTGCGGAGGCTGCGATCGAACATGCGCGCCGGAAGGAAGGAACGCAGCTTTGCCAGCGTGCCCGCGCCTTTGCCGACTTGGTAACGAACGCGCGGGTGCTGGTCGGCGAGCGCCTCGGCGATGACGGCTGCAACGACCGACGGGGCACCGCCCGTGGCGACGTTGGCATTGATGCGCGCGCCGACGCGCGCGCGCGCGTCGGCATAGTCGCCGATGTTTTGCGCGGCTGTCGCGGAGTTGCTGTCGAGGCGGGTCTTCATGAAGGTGGGCTCGACCAGGATGGCGTGAATGCCGAGCCCGCGGACTTCGTGGTCCAGCGATTCGGCGTAACCCTCGATGGCGTGTTTGGACGCGGCGTAAAACCCCATGTACGGCGCGGGAAGGAAACCGAGCACGCTGCTGACGAAGACGACGCGGCCCGAGCGCTGGGCGCGCATCGTGGGGAGCACGGCACGTGTCATTCGCACGGCGCCGAAGAAGTTCACGTCGAAGAGATCGCGGGCCTGGGCCATATCGGTTTCCTCGATGGCGCCCAGGATGCCACTGCCCGCGTTGTTGACGAGGACGTCGATCCGGCCGGAGCCCGCGAGGACTTCCTCGATGGCGCGCTTGACCGACTCGTCGTCGCGCACGTCGAGCACGACCTGCTCCACGCCGGGTAGCGCCGTGCTGCCCGCCGCGCGGACCGTCCCGAAGACGCGGAACCCGCGCTCCGCCAGCTCGGCCGCGGTGGCGCGTCCGATTCCCGATGAGATTCCCGTGACCACTGCGACGCGCTGCTGACTCATGGCTGCTCTCCTTTTTTAGAGTACAACCATACTCTAAGTTACGTACCCTGAATGTCAACCTCCTCTGTTTCCGCGACTCGGTGACCGTCTGCCTGTATCGGTCAGAATCGCAGCGCGAGGGTGACCGCGCCGGAGTTGCGGGAGGTGGTGGAGAAGCCGACCAGCACCGGCGGCGCGCAGTAGGCGCTCTCGTGGTAGTGGGGTCGCCGGTGGAAGTGGGGAACCAGCACCCCGATGCCGGCGCCCGCGAGCGAGCCCATGATGACGTCGGTGGGAAAGTGCTCGCCCGAGCGGACGCGTTCGTAGCTCACGAACGCGGTGAGCAGCGTGCCGACCGCGAGCGTGATCCAGGGACGCGGGTGCCGCGGACCGGCGCGCATGAAGGCGAGGTACGTCGCGGTCGCGCTGATCGCCCCGGTGGTCGACGCGTGGCCCGAGAAGAACGACAGCTGCAGGTCCGTGCTGGAGCACCCGGGCGCGTCGGGCGTGTCCCCGCAGAGGGCGTAGTCGATGGGACGCGACCGGCGCACCCCGATCTTCGTGGCGTCGGTGAACGCCCGGGTGAGCGCGATCGCCTCCGCGTAGAGAATCGCGTCCACCAATAGCGCGCGGCGGCCACCGCGGACGCCGCTCAAGATTGGATCCAGGACCGCGTAGGCGTACGCGGCATAGAGGCCGACGTCGGAGCGCTTGCCCGCCCCCGGGTCGAGGGTCTGCGTCACCGCGATCCGGTCGATGGACAGCAAGAGCTCGGGGCTGCCCGGCGGGGTCGGCCGGATCTCGCCGGTGCCGACGATGCGGCTCAGGATCGCCGAGAACGTGATGCCGCCCGCGACGAGCGTGCCGTCGACGACCGGGTCGATGGTGAAGTGCTCGGCGTCGGGGAGCTGCTGCAGCGGCGGCGCCTGGTCGGCGCGCGCGGCCGGCGCGAGGCCGAGCACGCTGACCAGCGCGCAGGAGATGATGGCCGCAAGTCGCGCGTTCATCGCCCGCTCCCTTCGCCGGAACCGTGGCCCGCCGCCGCCAGCTCGGGCGCCTTGGCATCGGTGAAGATCGCGAATGACGGGAACTGGTCGTGGACGAGCAGCGCGTAAGCTTCGACCCGCAGCACGTAACCCGTCACGTCGCGGGTGAACCGCCACCAGCTGTCGCCCAGCCGTCCCGTCGCCACAATCAGTACCCACGAGATGATGCACACGAACACTTCGGCGATGAGCAGCCCGAGCGCGACCACGAGATGCGGAATCAGCAGCAGCGGGCGCAGCAACACGGACTTGAAGTCGCGGACCTCGGGATCGTCCGGCAGCTCCAGTGACGCCGGGTACGGCGCATCGCCGAACGGCGGGTACTCGTCGCGCAGGAAGCAGCCGTACGCGATTGCCCGCGCCCGCCAGCGCAGGTAGAGGCGCTTGAATGGCTGCAGCCCCGCAATGGGACGGCCGGTGAACAGGATCGCGAACCAGTCCAGCAGCGCGCTCGTGATGGCGAGCAACCCGAGCGCGCCAGAGCGGTAGGCACCGCCGCCGAGGCCGATGAACGGGCCGCCAACCAGGATCGCGTGCGGGACGATCAGGATCGGCCGGAACAGCGCGGTCCAGCGATCGCGCGCCCCCGGGGCCTCGACGTGAAATCGTACGATGTCGGTGGAGCTCATGACGTTCTCCTCTCGAGCTGGATCTCGGCCGACACGACGCCCGCTTCCGGCAGCGTGCCGAACTTGAAGCCGAGCCGCGTGCACAGCCGTTGCATCCGCGTGTTGTCGAGCAGCACGTCGGCGTAGACGCGATCGATTCGTTCGCGGCGCGCGACGTCCAGCAACCGGGCCAGCAACGCGCCGCCGATCCCCTGACCCTGAGAGGCATCGCCCACCAGCAGGGCGAACTCGGCGCCTCCGCGCCCGTCGCGATCTCGGCTGAGGCGCCCGACAGCGACGATCTCCCGCTCGCCGGTCGCGAGCCGGCGCTCGACGACCAGCGCGATCTCACGATCGTAGTCGACGAAGCACACGCGCACGAGGCGGGCATGCGCCGTGCGCTGGTCGAGCTTGAAGGTATGCAGGTATCGTGACCGGACGCTTTCCTCCGACAGGCTGCCGTGAAAGGCGGCGACCAGCGGCTCGTCATCGGGACGGATGGGGCGGATGGTCAGCGGTTCCCCGTCGCGGCTGGCGGCGGGCCAGACGTATTCGAGCGGATACGGGCGGATCGCCGTCCGCGGCAGCGCGGCGTCGGCGGTGGCGCCGTCGTGCAGCACGATGCGAGCGTCGAGCGCGATCGCGCCGGCCGCGCTCACCAGCAACGGATTGATGTCGATCTCCTTGATCCGCGGCTGCTCGACCACCAGGTCCGCGAACCTCACCAGCAGCGACGCCAGGCCGTCCATGTCCACGGGGGAACGCCCGCGCACGCCGCGCAGCGCGCGCGCGATCCGGGTGTCGTCGATGAGCTGGCGGGCCAGCGTCGTGGTCAGCGGCGGCAGCGCGAGCGCACGATCGCGAAACACCTCGACCAGCTCGCCCCCCGCCCCGAACATCAAGACGGGTCCGAGCTGCGGGTCGACGGCGCTGCCCAGGATGACCTCGTAGCCGGCGCTCCGGTTCACCATCGGCTGCACGGTGACGCCCAGGAACGCGGCTTCGCCCGCCCGCTCGGTCACCACCGTCCGGATGTCGGCGAACGCACGCGCGACCGCGTCGGCATCCGCGAGCCCCAGCTTCACGCCGCCGACGTCGGTCTTGTGCGTGACGACGCGGGACCACAGCTTGAGCGCGACCGGGAAACCGAGCGCGTGCGCTGTCGACACCGCCTCCTCGGCATCGCGCGCGACGCGCGTGGGCACCACCGGGATGCCGTACGCGTCCAGCACCGCCTTGGCCTCCGCCTCGTCGAGCAGCGTTCGGCTCTCCGCGCGCGCGGAGGCGATCACCGCATTGGCGCTGGCGGGCCGCGCCTCGTTGCCGGTCCTCGGCAGTGGGGTCTCATAGAGCGCACGCAGGTTGTCGGCGTAGCGGACCATGTCGCAGAACGCCCGCGCGGCGTCGTCCGGGAAGGAGAAGGTCGGAATGCCGGCCGAGTTCAAGAGCTCGACTGCGGGCGCGACGCGCGCGCCGCCCATCCAGCTCGCGAGCACCGGTTTGCCCGCGGTGCGCGCGTAGCGGCCGAGCGCCTCCGCGGTGCGGGTCGGATCGGTCATGTCCTGCGGGGTCAGGATCACCAGCAACCCGTCACTGCCTGGATCGGCGGCGGCGACCGCCAGCGCCTGCGCATAACGATCGGGGGTCGCGTCGCCGAGCACGTCGATCGGGTTGCCGTGGCTCCAAGCCGCCGGCAATACCGCATCCAGCCGCGCCCGCGCTTCCGCCGACAGCTCCGCCAGCTCGCCGCCGCCGGCGACCAGGGCGTCGGTGGCCAGCACGCCCGGACCGCCGGCGTTGGTCACGATCGCCAGCCGTCGCCCGGTCGGCCGCGGTTGTTTGCCGAGCATCTCGGCGAGGTCGAACACCTCCTCGATCGCGTCGACGCGCAGCACACCGGCGCGGCGAAACGCCGCGTCCAGGACCTCGTCGGAGCCGGTGAGCGCGCCCGTGTGCGAGGTCGCGGCGCGGCTGGCGGCTTCGCTGCGGCCCGCCTTGATCACGATGATCGGTTTGGTCAGGGCCACTTCCCGCGCGGCCGAGAGAAAAGCCCGCGCGTCGCCGATGGACTCCATGTACACGACGATTGCGGTGGTCGCGGGATCGTCCCCGAAGTAGTCGATGAGATCGCCCCAGCCGACGTCGGCCATCGACCCCGTGGACACGAACGCCGAGAAACCCACCTGTTCGCGTAGGCTCCAGTCGAGGATCGCGGTCAGGAGCGCGCCGCTCTGGCTGAGAAAAGCGACGCGCCCGGGTCGCGCGATCCCGGCGGCGAAGGTCGCGTTGAGGCCGCTGATCGGGTTCATGACCCCGAGACAGTTCGGGCCGATGACCCGCATGCGCCCGCGGCGCGCCTCGGCGACCACGCGCGCCTCGAGCTCGGCCCCCACTCGGCCGGTCTCGCGGAAGCCGGCCGAGATGATCAGCACCGCAGCAACGCCGGCGTCGGCACACTGGCGCACGATGTCGGGGACGGTCGCGGCCGGGGTCACGATCACCGCGAGGTCGATCGGTCCCGGGACCTCGGCCACGCTCGCGTAGGCGGGCACGCCCAGCACGGTCGGGCGCCGCGGGTTCACGGGGTGCACCGCGCCGCCGAACTGAGTCGCGAGCAGGTTGGACAGCACCGTGCGCCCGACGCTGCCCTCGGTCTCGGTCGCGCCGATGACGGCGACCGACCGCGGCTTGAAGAACGGGTCGAGCGGGTGAATCGCCCGCTTGAACACGTCGTGCGCGAGACCGACCTCGGGACTCATCGCGCCACCTGCTCGGGCCGCGCCGGAGCTTCGGCGTAGAGGCCACGCGCATCGGTCTCGACGTCCAGGATCTCCCAGCGGTAGTAGTCGAAGTCGCCCTCGGCGAGCTTCCAGATCGCGTTCCCGCGCACCGGGATCTCGATGCCGCGCACCACCCGCCATTCGGTGATTGGAATCGTCCACGGCTCGAGGCGCGACCCGCCGGGGATGCTCATGTAGCGTTCGGCAGTCAGGCGGTCGAATCGGCCGCGCTCGTCGAACCCGAACACGGCGGTCGCGGTCACGCCCGCCTGCCGCATGGTCGCCCGGGCGCTGGTGGCATCGATCGCCTCCCACGTGATGGCGGGGCTGAGCGCGGCGGAGGGGAACCAGATGATCTCGCCCAGGAACCGCAGCAACGTCCCCTGATCGATCTCGGGGCCGGTGGCGTTCGCGACGTCGATGACCGACGCGACCTTGATCAACATGTGGCCGTGACCACCCGCGAGTCGGTCGCGGCCGGCAATCGGAAGCCCCTTCATGCTCGCGCGCACGCGCCAGACGAACCCGGGCGGATCGACGCTGAAGTACTGCTGGGCGGACACCGGCATCCACGGCTTGTCGGGGGCGGTCCGCATCTCGCCTCGTTGGGTCAACCGGACGGTGTCGGCGATCGGCTTGCCGACCGCACCCGACACCTCGAGCCAGCGCCGGACGGGAGGCGGCAGCGGCGCGAGGTCGCTCGATTGCAGCAGGCGCCCGGCGGAGACGCGCGCCCCCGCCAGCAGCGCCCGGCTCTCGTCGTCGATTCGACGCTGAAACCGCCAGCTGGCGACGGCCACGCCGGTGACCACGAAGGCCAACCCCAGCAGGATCCCGATCAGGACTCGCATGCCCCGAGACTGTGCAAGGCGTACGCCGCATCGCACGGCCCGCGGCGTGCCCTGGCTGGGCATCGCGATGCGCAAGCCTTGCGCGTCGCCGGGGCGGCGGCGCAAGCCGTGCGCTGAACGAGCTCGCGGCTCCGCGAGCTTGGCCCCGGCGGCTGGCATCGGAGGTGCACCTTCAATCGTCCATGATGACGGTGGACATCGGTTGGGTGGCGCCGGAGCAGCGTCTCGATGCGGGGACGGCGCGCGAGAGCATCCTCGGACAGCACCGGCGGATTCGGGCGCTCTTGGATCGCGCGCGCGCGATCGCCGAGGCGGCGCTGGACGGCAACCCGCCGTCGCCCGACGCGGTAGCGTCCGCGATCGGCGACATCCGCACCACGATGGAGGTGCACCTCACGTTCGAGGAGAAGACGCTGCTGCCGATCCTGCGCGATGATCTGCCGCTCGGGCCCGCGCGCGCCGATCGGCTGCTCGACGAGCACCAGCGCCAGAAGCAGACGCTGGCCACCCTGCACCACGAAGCCTCGAGCTACCCCGACTCCACCATGCTCGCCGCCAAGCTCGCGTTCCTGACCTCGTGGCTGCTCACCGACATGGAGGAGGAGGAGCGCTCGCTGCTCATCCCAGAGGTCATCCGCGACGACGTCGTGACCATCGACCAGAGCGACGGTTAAGCGGATACTCGGGCCCCTTCGACGGAAAGAGGCCAGCGGTTCGTTCCCGATCAGCTCCAGGAAGTCATGCGCGATTGTTTGCGTCGGTGCTAGCGCTGACCGGCCTCGTCCTCGGTCTCTGCGGGTTCACGTTTCGCTATGCCGAGGGCTTCAGCTATTTCTCGACCGATCCCAAGGCCTGCGCGAACTGCCACATCATGAACGATCAGTTCGCGTCGTGGTCGAAGGGCCCGCACCACGGCGACGCCCGCTGCGTGGACTGCCACCTCCCTCACGACACGGTGGCCAAGTACGTGGCCAAGGCCCTCAACGGCTACCACCACTCGAAGGGCTTCACGTTGCAGGACTTCCACGAGCCGATCTTGATCAAGCCCCGCAACGCCGAAATCCTGCAGACCAACTGCCTGCGCTGTCACGGCGACTTCGTGCACGACGCGCTGGTTGGCAACGGAACCGCGCAGGACGAGATCCGCTGCGTTCACTGCCACAGAAACGTCGGGCACGGCGCCCGCCCCTGACCCACCCACGGAGACCGAGATGACCGAGGCCGAGAACCAGGCGCAGAAGACCGACCCGCGGTCGCGACGACGAATCGGTGTCATCGCGGGGATCGTCGCGCTCGCGGCCGGGGTCGGATTCATCGCCGTCGCGCTCCTGACCAGCATCTTCGAGCGCAAGCAAGAAGCGAAGAATCCCTACCTTCGTCTGGTCGAGGTGACGGAGGAGACGACCGACCCGACGCCGTGGGGGATGAACTGGCCGCGGCAGATGGACGGCTACCGGCGGACGGCCGACATCAGCCGAACCCAGTACGGCGGCTCGGAGGGGCTGCCGACGGAGAAGATCGACCGCGACCCGTGGCTCAAGCGGCTGTTTGCGGGCTACGCGTTCGCGATCGACTATCGCGATCGGCGCGGGCACGCGCACATGCTCGACGATCAGGAGCAAACCAAGCGGGTGACCGAGCGGCCGCAGCCCGGCAATTGTCTTCACTGTCACGCTTCGGTCATCCCGACCTATCGCCGGCTCGGCGGCGGAGACATGTTCAAGGGGTTCGCCGCGCTCGGGCAAATGCCGTACGCCGCCGCGCACGCCGAGGTGGTGAAGACCGGCTCCTCGAATCCGGTCGCCAGCGGCGGGGAGTTGCGTTTCGAGCACGCCGACGGCGCGCACCCGGTGGGGTGTGTGGACTGCCACGATCCGAAGCTGATGACGCTGCGGGTGACGCGCCCGGGGTTCATCCTCGGGATCCGCGCGCTGGCCGAGAGCACGGCGCCCACGCCGCACCTGCCCAGCGTCGAACGCTGGCGAAAGTCCGACCGCGCGCGCCCGTACGATCCCAACGCCGACGCGTCCCGCCAGGAGATGCGTTCGTTCGTCTGCGGGCAATGCCACGTCGAGTACTACTGCGGTCCCAAGACCACGCTGTTTTTTCCGTGGAAGGAGGGGCTCAAGGTCGAGCAGATCGAGCACACCTACGACGCGTATCGGTTTCCCGACGGCCATCGCTTCTACGACTGGCAGCACGCCGAGACCGGCGCCGAGGTTCTGAAGGCGCAGCACCCCGAGTTCGAGCTGTGGAGCCAGGGCATCCACGCGCGCTCGGGCGTCGCGTGTGCCGATTGCCACATGCCCTACAAACGCGAGGGCGCGATGAAGGTCTCGGATCACTGGGTCCGCAGCCCGCTGCTCCAGGTCAACCGCGCCTGCCAGGTCTGCCACCCGTACGACGAGGCCGAGATCCAGGCACGCGTCGCGACCATCCAGGAGGGCACGCACGGGCTGCTCGAGCGCGCCGCCACCGCCAACGTCGCGATGCTCGACGCGATCACCGCGGCCAAGAAATCGGGCGTCGCCGCGGCCAGTCTCGGGCCCGCGCTGGAGCTTCAGCGCAAGGCGCAGTGGCGGATCGATTTCGTCGCCGCCGAGAACTCGATGGGCTTCCACGCGCCCGCCGAGGCGGCGCGGATCCTGGCCGAGTCGATCGACTTCGCCCGCCAGGGTGAGCTGGCAGCGCGCGTCGCGGTCACGAAGCCGTGACGCGGCCGACGACCGGGCGAGACTGCACCGCGCGCTTGAGCAACTCGGCCGCGGCGACGTAGCCGACGGCGATCGCGACGATCGCGGCCAGCATTCCGGCAGGCAGCGGAACGAAGCCGAGCGCGCTCGCCCGCGGGAGGTAGGGCAAAGCGAAGGTCACCGCCGCGGTGGCGATGGTCGACCACAGCAGGAAGCGCCCGGGGCGGCTCCTGAAGAACGGCCGGCGGGTCCGCACGACGAGGGCGATCGCCAGCTCGGTGAGCAAAGACTCGACAAACCAGGCGGTGCGAAACTCGACCGGCGCCGCGCGATAGACCAGCAGCAACACGCCGAACGTCGCGAAGTCGAACAGCGAGCTCAAGAGCCCGAACTGGATCATGAACCGGCGGATCGCGCGCACGTTCCAGCGCCGGGGCCGGGCGACCAGCTCGGGATCGACGCTGTCGCCCGCGAGCCCGAACGCGGGCAAGTCGGACAGGAAGTTGTTGAGCAGGATTTGACTCGCGAGCAGCGGCAGGAACGGCAGGAACAACGACGCCGCCGCCATGCTGATCATGTTGCCGAGGTTCGCCGACAGCGTGGTCTCGATGTACTTCAGCGTATTCGCGAACGTGGCGCGGCCCATCACGATGCCGCGCCGAACGACGTCGAGGTCGCGCTCGAGCAGCACGAAGTCCGCGGCGTCGCGCGCAACGTCGACGGCGCTCTCGACCGAGATGCTGGTGTCGGCCGCGTGCATCGCCGGCGCGTCGTTGACGCCGTCGCCCATGAATCCCACCACGTGCCCGGTCTTCTTGAGCGCGAGGATCAGGCGCTCCTTCTGGTTGGGATCCACCTCGGCGAAGATCGCGGTCCGCTCGGCGCAGGCCCACAGCGCCTCGTCATTCAGCTCGTCGAGCTCGGCGCCGGTCAGCATCGAGCCGCCGTCGAGCGCGACCGCGCGCGCCACGTGGCGCGCGACCAGTCGGTTGTCGCCGGTGATGATCTTCACCTGCACGCCGGCGGCGGCCAGATCGGCGAGCGCGCGCGCCGCGCTGGCTTTCGGTGGATCGGTGAACGCGACGAAGCCGGCGAACGTCATGTCGCGCTCGTCGTCACGACCGTAGCGAGGCGCGAGCGGCACGCGCCGGGTCGCGACCGCGAGCACGCGCAGCCCGTCCTCGCTGAAGCCGCGAAACCGTTCCAGCACCTGCGCGCGCAGCGCCGCGTCCAGCGGGCGCCCGTCGCCAACCCGCGCGCACACCGCCAGCGTCAGCTCGACCGCGCCCTTGGTCAGGAGCTCGGCGCCGTCGCCGCTGCGGACGATCACGCTCAGCCGCTTGCGAACGAAGTCGTACGGAATCTCGCCCAGCTTGGCCTCCGCGGGGTCGCGGCCCGCCTGCTTCGCCAGCGCCTCGTCGATCGGGTTCTCGAGCCCGGTCTGCAGCGCGGCGTTCCGCGCCGCGAGCGCCAGCACCTCACGCGACGGGCGGCCGTCGGGATCGTAGCTGCCCTCGATCGTCACCACCCCCTCGGTCAGGGTCCCGGTCTTGTCCGTGCACAGGATGTCCATGCTGCCGAGGTTCTCGATCGCGGCCAGATGGCGGACGAGCACGCCGCGGTCCGCGAGGCCCCGTGCGCTGCGCGCCAGGGTCACCGAGAGAATCGCGGGCAAAAGCTCGGGGCTGAGGCCCACCGCGAGCGCGATCGAGAACAGCAACGCCTCGGCGACCGGGCGCGCGTACAGCACGTTGACCGCGAACACGACCACGACCAGCACCGTCATCGCGCCCGCCAGCAGCGTACCGAACTGGCGGACGCCGCGATCGAACTCGGTCTCGGGGCGGCGCAGTGCCAGCCGCCCCGCGATCCCGCCATACGCGGTCGCGCTGCCGGTCGCCGTCACCAGCACACGCGCGGTCCCCGTGCGTACGTTGGTGCCAGCGAACACGCAGTTGCTGCGCGCGGTCAGCGGCGCGTTCACGCCGACCGCGCCCGGACGCTTGTCGGTGGGGAAGGTCTCGCCGGTCAGGATCGCCTCGTTGACGTGCAGATCGGTCGCTTCCCACACGAGCGCGTCCGCCGGCACCAGCGCCCCCGCCGACAGCACGACCACGTCGCCGGTCACGACGTCGGCGGCGTGGATCCGCCGCCGCGCGCCGTCCCGGACCACCTGGGTCTCGATCGCGAGCCGCTTGCGCAACCGCGTGATTGCGAGCTGCGCGTCGCGCTCGCGCCAGAACCCGATGCCGGCGCTGACGAGGACGATCCCCAGCACGATGGCACCGTCGCTGTACTCGCCCACCACCAGCGACACGCCAACCGCAAACGCGAGGATGAGCACGAGCGGGCTCTTGAGTTGATCGAGCAGCAGACGCCACGTCGAGCGCCGCCGCTCGGCGACCGCGGCGTTCGGCCCGGATTCCACCAGCCGGCGTGCGGCCTCGTCTTGCGTGAGGCCGTCGGGACCCGACCCGAGCTCGCGGGCGACGTCCTCGACCGCGCGCGCCCACGGGCTAGCGGCGGCGGTCATGTTCAGAACGCCGCCATGGTGAGCAGCACCCGGAAGCCGCCCTCGGGCGCGTAGGTCAGCTGAACGCCGTCTTGCGCCTGCGCCTGCCAGTAGGCGCCCTGGGGCTGGTAGTACCGGAAGCCGAGCCCGAAGCTCGGGAACCACCGGTTCCAGTCGCTCCCGGCGAAGCGCGGACCCGCGACGGTGCCGACATCGGCGAACACGGTCGCGTCCAGATACGCCGAGATGTACCAGCGGTACTCGGCCGATGCGCAGAGCGCGCTCTCGCCGCGGTAGCGCCCGGTCGGGAAACCGCGCATGTCGGTGACGCCCGACGGGATGACCAGCTCGTCGAACGGCACCGGCGCGGAGCCGAGCCGCTCCACCATCGCCGCGCGCGCGCGAAGCAGCACGAGCCGATCGCGGCCGCCGAGCCCAGCCACGGTCTCGGCCTCGAGCAGCGCGTGCCGGCTGGGATCGCCCGCGAGGCCACGGGCGACGGTGGCGCCCGCGCCGAGGCTGAAGCCGCCGCCGTCGCGCGCCGGATCGCGGAGGTCCAGCGCGAGGCCGGCGCCCCCGTGCGCGAGGCGCACGCCGCGGGCAAACCCCGGCATCTCCTCGGGCTCGAACACCGCGGTCACGGGCGGGCCGCCGCGGACGTCGGTGACCCGATAGTCGCGCCGCTGGACGTCGCCGTGCGCGCTCGCGACCAACCGCAGCGGCAGCCGGCGCGTCCATCGCAGCTCGGCGGCGAGGTTGTCCGACGCGTAGCGTGCCGGAACCCGGCCCGCGGCCGCCAGCTCTTGGTCGGTCAGCACGCCGCCGCCCGCGAACAAGCGATCGTTGCGGCGATCGACGCTCGCGAGCAGCGCGAGACCGATCCGATCGGAGGTGCGCGCGCCAACCTGACCGAGGAGGATCGACGGACCGCCGCTGCGCGCCCGCAACATGAGCTCGCTGCCCGCGCCAGGCAGGCGCCGGTAGAAGAACCGCAGCCCGCCGGCCGGCGTGAAGCTGGTCGAGTACTGCAGCTCGGGGCGGACACCCACGAGGCCGTCGTCGGTGGTCAGGATCGCGCGCGCCCAATCGACCGTGTGGTGGTACTCGAGAAAATCGGCGGTCCGGACCACTGGGTAGAACACGGCCTGCGTCACCACCCGCGGACCGGCGAGCGCAGCTCTTCCGACCTTCCGCGCCGTGGAAGGCGCCGCGGGGACGCGCCCGTCGAGGGTTTCGCCACAGCGCGGATCGGGCGCGCGTTCGGACGAAGGCAGCGCGCACGAATCGGCAGAGCCGGAGGCCACCGCCAGCGCAATCGCCACCGCGGCGATCATTCGTCACGCTCCAGTCCGACGACGGCGAAGGCGCGCTCGGTTTCGCGCCAGCGCAGGTGCACCCGCGCCGGTTTACCGACGTGGAGGCCTTCGTGGCCGGCGGGACCGATGAACCGCGAGCGGATCTCCACCACCCGGTATCCGCTCGCGTCCGGTGCGACGTCCCCGATCGGAACGCACGCGTCCGGACCGGACGCGGGTTGCTCGAACCCGGCCAGCTGCTTCCCCGCGCCGTCGCTCACCGAGACCTGGTAGCGCACCTCCACCGCCGGCGCGTAGCCGCGCGCGATCGCGAGATCGTGGAAGCAGAGCTTGCCGCCGCCGGGCGCGACCACCGGGCTCTCGACCGCCGCGACGGCGCGCAGGTACCGGCGCCCGATGATGTCGCGCCGCACGCGCAGCCCGTGTTCGAGGTAACGGGCGTCCGCGTCGCCGAGCCGGGCGGTCGCGACCAGCGCGGCGATCTGCGCGTCGGAGAACGCGGTCACGAGCTTGGCCCCCCAGTACGCGTCGCGCTCGGTGAGCCGCATGTGTGAGGGCAGCTTGCGGTTGCCGCGGAACGCGTCGGGATCGAAGCTCTCGGCCGGGTAGCCGAGCGCGGGGTGTTCGGCGACCAGCCGATTCCACTCGTCCCGCTGATCCTGGAACGGCCGCCGGTAGAGCCCGAACGAGAACAGCGCCGCGAGCGTCCGCCCGACCTCGACCAGGTACTCGCCGTCCTGCTGGATGCCCTGCATGTAATTGGTCGCCGAGCCAAACGCGCACCCGAAATCGAAGAAGTAGTGGCGGACGAACCGCCGCCCGTCCTGTTCGACCCAGCTGTCGATGGTGTTGATCGAGCTCGGGTCGAGCACCGACAGCCACGCGAACAGCACGCGGCTAGCGCGCACCGAGCGGCGGTGCTGGTGTGGAATGCGATCGTTGGGATCGCCCGGCCGCACGCCCATCATGTCGAAGCCGCCCAGGATGGTGCCCGGAATCCACGACACCGCGACCGCGCGAATCCGCCCGTCAGGTCCGGTCGCAACGCCCGCCAGCGCCGGACGGACCAACGCCTCCGTGAGCGGCCGCTTCTGCACCCGGTACACCAGGTAGGTCGCCGACGGGCTGACCCGGAGATCTTCGGGCCGCAGATCGAGCGACGTCGCGGCGGGGACGTTGTAGCCGGCGGCGTGAAAGATGCGGCTGCCGATCATCTCGCCCGCGTTGGCCATGCCGAGGTGGCCGGTGACGTCGAACTTGAGCATGTACTTGTGGCCGTCCGCGTCCTTGACCTGAAAGCCAGACGCGGCCCCGAGCTCCTTGCCCTTGGTGATCGTCAACGGCAGCCGCGGCGGCGGCCCGACCGCACCCGCCGCGATCTCGTCCAACGGCATCGCGCGCAGATGGTTGCGGGCGCAGAACCAGGTCGAGCACGGGACCTCGTCGATCGCGTTGACGTCGAGCGCCGCGGTCGGCCCTTCGAGCGACAGAATTCGGTCGGCCTCGCCGGCGACCGAGTCGCGAATCGTGAGCGCGGTCTCGAGCACCTGCAGGTGATTCGCCTCGGGCGCGACCGGGACGTCCGCGTCGTCGTGCTCCTGCCACGCGATCGGACGGTCCGCGAACCAGCGGACGGCAACCGGCGCGGCGCGCGCGACACCCGCGGCCGCGGCGAGGCAAGCGAACGTGGCGGCCAGTCTTCTCGTCGGTGCTCGCGACATTTTTCCGTACCGAGCAACTGCAAGCTCGCGTCCAACCGCGATCGCGATCGGACGCGGTGTTCGCGCCGACGCCCGCGCAGGAATTGCCGCGGGCCCCGCCGAGCGCGCATTCGTTGCGCCGACGTGTCTCGCTAAACTGCAAACATTGCACGCAGTTGACGGCTACGGGTGGTGCTTATCGAAGGCCGCATGCAAACACCCCGGCTGCTCCGCATCCTCGCCCTGCCCGCCCTCGCCGCCATCGCCACCATCTCCGCCTGCGGCGTCGGGCCCAACCTCTCCGGACATCTGGAGGCGACCGCGGTCGGCGACCTCGGCAACCCGCCCGCCGAACGTCGCGATGGCCGGCTCGAGATCACGCAGCCGTGCGCGGCGCCCGCGCCGTCTTCCACGACGCCCGCCGCGACGCCCGTGTCGTTCTCGCGGGCGCCCTATCTCCAGCGCGTCACCGACGGCTCTGCTGATCTGAGCTGGGTCTCCGGCGCCGACCTCGATCTGTCGGTCGCGGTCTCGGCGACCGACGGCGCGGCCGTCACCAACCCGCTCGCCACCCGCGATGCCAGCGCCGTGCTCGACGCCGGCTCGTCGCAATGGCTGGCGCCGCTTCGCCCGCTCGCGGCCAACACCATCTACTGCTACGACGTGACCGGCGGTGGAACCACCTCCGAGCGGCTCGGCTTCCGCACCGCGCCGGCGCCGGGGACGGGCACCACCGTCCGCTTCATTGCGTTCGGCGACTCGGGGGGCGGCGGCTCCGACCAGACCGCGCTGCGCGATCAGATGGCGACGGTGCCGTTCGACTTCATCATTCACACCGGCGACATCGCCTACGAAAACGGAACGCGGGCCGAGCTCGAGCACAACTTCTTCGCGCCCTACGCGGACTACCTGAAGTTCTTCCCGGTGTTTCCGGCCAGCGGCAACCACGAATACGGGAGCCCCGACGCCGCGCCGTTCCGCGAGGCGTTCGTTCTGCCCGAGAACGGCGGCCCCGAAGGCATCGAGCGCTGGTATTCGTTCGACTGGGGCGACGTCCACTTCGTCGCGCTCGACACCGAACGGACCGGCCCGGTCCAGGCCGCCTGGCTGGACGCCGACCTCACCGCCACCCAGCGGCGCTGGACGATCGTTTACGGCCACCGGCCACCGTTCTCGTCGGGCGAACACGGCAACGACGGCGCCTTCCAGGCGCACTTCGTGCCCGTCCTGGAGAAACACGCGGTGCCGCTGGTGCTGAACGGCCACGACCACGACTACGAGCGGACGACGCCGCAGAACAGCGTCACGTACGTGGTCACCGGCGGCGGTGGCGTCGGGGTGCGGCCGGTCGGCTCCTCCAGCTTCACCGCGTTCTCGAACGCGGTCGTCCACTTCGTGTACGTGACCGTCTCTGGGAACGAGCTGGCGCTACACGCGATTGACGGCGTTGGGCAAGAGTTCGATTCGCTGCTGATTCGCCGGTGACAGCGGTGACGGCGGCGGCACCCCCGGTGCCTCGACCTTCACCGTCAAGCGCTGCTGCCGCTTGAGCTGAACCGCGACCCAGACCCACGCCAGCGCTGCGCCCACGTTCGCGATCGCGAAACCGACCCGCGACAGCTGGAGCTGCGTGCCGACGAACACCAGGCCCGTCGATACCAGATCGCCGAGGCGGACCGACAGCGTGTCGATGGCCGACTTTGCCTTGTACTTGGCGTCGCGCGAGGTGGGGAGGAACAACGCCTGCTGAATCGTGTTCTGCAGCGAGTAGTCGGTACTGTTCTCGACCACCTTCACCGCGGCGACGATGCCCAGGAGCGGCACGAGCGCGGTAGCGCCGTATCCCCCGAGCGCCACCAGCGGCAGGAACAGCAGCGCGCCCCCCACGCCGACTTTCTTGAACACGCGCGCCACCACCACGATCTGGATGACCGCCGTCAGCGCGCTGACCCAGGTCTGGAAGTCGCCGTAGAACGCGCCGATGAAGTGGCGGCGGGCGGCGGGCGCGAGCGCCGCGGCCTTGGCGTTCACCATCTGCGCCAGGATGAAATCGCCGGTGGTGTTGACCAGGTTGAGCAGCAGCACCGACAGCGCGATCAACATCAGGTACTTGTCGGCCACCAGCAGCGCGAAGCCACCCCGTGGGTCACGCGCTTGCGTCGGACCGTCCGGCACCCGCTCGCGGTGGCCGAGGCCGGCACCGTGGCTCGCGTGCGTGAGCGCCATGCACGCGGCGAGCAGCCCCGCGGCCAGCAGCATGAGCTGGTGATCTGGGCGCCCAGGATCCCGCCCACGGTGCCGCCGGCCGCGATAATTGGGAACAGACGCTTGCCCTCGGACTCGGTCATGATGTCGTTGGCCAGCGACCAGAACTGCGCGATCGACAGCGTGCTGAAGATGCCCAGCCAGACGAAGAACGCGAACCCGATCGACACCCCGACCTGCCCGAGCGCGTAGAACGCGACCAGGCAGACCACGAACACGCCGTAGATCCACTTCACGAGACGTGCGGGCTCGACGCGGTTGGCGAGCCAGCTGTACGCCGGGATGACGGCGAACAGCAGCCCCGCCTGCAACCCGCGGGCGTAGCTGCGGCTGACCGCGCCGCCGCCCATCAGGATCAGCGGCTCGCGGATGACCTTGAGGACGTAGTACGCGGTGAGCAGCAGGAACAGGTTCAGGAAGAACAGCAACACGAGGTGCCATTCCCCCGGGTGGACGTCGGAGCCCACCAGTCTTTCGACCGAGCGGCCGAATCGAATCAGGGTTTTCGGCATGGCCGCACCACCAGGACCGGCCGGTTGGCGTGGCGGACGACGGCCTCGGCGACAGAACCGAGCACCGCCAGCGCGATGCCGCCCCGGCCGTGCGAGGCGAGGCTGATGGCGTCGACGTTCAGCCGCTCGGCGGTCGCGACGATTGTGTCGGCGGGTTTACCGCCGTCGATGATCGAAACGTGCGTGCTGATGCCCAGCGCGTCGGCCTCGGCCGGGATCAGCGCGCGCAGCCGCTGCTCGAGCGCGGTACGCTCGATAGGGTCGAGCCGAGATGGCAGCTCATACACGTACGCCGGGCTTGGCAGCGCGTGCTCGTGAACGTAGCAGAGCTCGACCACGCCACCCGTCGCGCGCAGAAGACCGTACGCGTGAGGGACGGCGGCGTTGCCGATCTGCGACAGGTCGGTCGCGGCCAGCACGGTCATCATGCGCGGCAGACCCGACGCCGGGCGCGCGCTGGCCGTGGCTGCCACGGGCGTGGGAACGCACACGACCGGGATCCGACGGGTCTGGTGCGCGAGGCTCTCGGACACCGAGCCTTTCAGGGCTCGCGCCAGCCCGTGCCGCTGGTGCGCCCCCACCACGAGCAGGTCAAACCCGTCCGATTCGAGCGCCAGCAGCAGGTTCGCCGACGGCTCTCCCCACGCCGGGCGGATCTGGAGCGCCACCGAACCCGCGCCCGGCAACCCTTCGATCGCCGGCCGCAGCCTGGGCTCGAGCGCGCGGATGACCTCCGGATCCGGGGTCAGCGGATCGTGCGCGCCGCGCAGGTCGAGGCGCGCGTACTCCTGAAACGGCCAGTAGAGGTGAAGGAAGGTGACGTCGCAACGCCCGGGGCGGCGCAGCTCGCCGGCGAACCTCGCGAGCTCGGCCCCCTCGCCCTCCTCGAGGCCGATGAGCGCCTTGAGCGGCGCCGGCGTACCGGATGACTGTCGCAACCACGTCGATTCCGGATCGTGCCCGGGGACAAGCACCACCGGACAGCCGGCGGAGCGGACCGTCCGTTCCGCCACGCTGCCCAGCATCCAGCGCACAAAGGCGCCCCGCCCGGAGGCAGCGACCACGATAGCGGCCGCGTGGTGGAGGCGCGCGTGCTCGACCAGGCAGCTGTCGGGCGCGCCGGCGACGACCACGGGACGGACGGATATGCCCACCGCGCGCTCGGCCGCGGCGGCCACCGCGGTCAGACGCTCGCGGGCGTCTTCCATCCGCGCCTTCGACAGCTCGGCGGCGTCGGTCGACCGCGCCAGCGGATCGGGCCGGCCTTCGTCGACGACGTGAAGCAAGTCGACCCGCGCCCCCTGCCGGCGCGCGAAGGCCGCCGCCCACTCGAGCGCGCTGGCCGCCTCCACCGAGAAATCGGTCCCGCAAACGACGAGTCTCGGGACGGCGGTCATCGGCGGTCCCCGCGCGCGTAGATGGCCTCTTCTCGCGCTCGCCCCCGGAGCTCAGCCACGGCCTTCGGGTCGGCGGTCGTGATCTCGACCGCCGCGCCGTCGCGCGATGCGCGGATGTCGACCCCCGGCATGTAGAGCGGGCAGCTCACCCGCGCGTCGAAGCCCCGGGCGCGCGCATAGGCGTAGTGGCAGCGCATGTGCGCGACCACCGCGTCGACGCGAGCGCCGCGCAGCAGGGTGACCCGGACGCCGCCATCGACGTCGTCGACCCGAGTGACCGGCGCCAACAGCGGGCACGCCGCGCGGCTCGAGGGCGGGAAGGCGTGGCACTCGGCCTCCTCGAACCGCTCCAGCGCCTGCGCCGCCTTCTCGTGCTGGCGGGCGTGGGCGCGATGGCGATCGGCCTCGGAGAGGTGAGTCTCGGTCGGGTTGTAGATGGAGGTGGGGAACAAGTACGTGCCGTCCGCACCCGTGCTTATGGGGGTCATCGGAACCGGACGTGCGGCCCCGGGATCGTACCGGCGCGCGTGCTCGGCGGCCTCGGCGCGCTCCTGGGTCGCCTGCTGGCGGTGCTCGGCCGCCCCCATGTCATCCGGCTTGACTGCCGGCGCGCCGGCGCCGCAGCCGACGGTGGCGGCGATTAAGATCGGAAAGGCGAAGCTGGTTTTCGTCATGAGTCCTCGAACCCGACCAAGAGCAACCGGCGTTCCAATCGAACCCAGGCGGACCTACGCGACCTCGCTGCGAGATTCGCGAAAACTTTGCGTCTTGGATTCCCGGAGCGCGAAGATTGCGCATCCCTGGCGCGCCTCCGCATCCCCTGGCATAGTCAGACACGGGATGGAGCGCTACGTTCTGATCGTAGACGACAACGAGGATCTCGCCGAGAACCTCGCCGAGATCCTGTCGTTGCGCGGCTTCGTCACCCAGACCGCGACCAGCGCCGAAGACGCGCTGCCGAAGGCGATTTCGGACGGTCCGTCGCTGCTGCTCACCGACTTCCGTCTGCCCGGGATGTCGGGCGCCGACCTGGTTCGCCGGGTGCTCGAGCGACGGAGCACCGTGCGGGCGATCGTGATGAGCGCCTATACCGACGACGGCACCGTCGCCGCAGCCAGGAGCGCGGGCGCCGAGTTCCTCCCCAAGCCGGTCGACTTCGGATCGCTCCACACGCTGCTCGGCGCCGCGTAAGCGAGCGCGGCCGCGCTGGATCTGGCGCCCCGGCTCGTGACAGAGTCGCGCCCGGTGCACACGCTTTCGTTTTTCGACGACATCAAGCTCTACGTCGGATTCACCGAAGATTCGTCCGCGGCGTTGCGTGAGCTCCACCCGATCGCGCAACCTTTCTTCGTCTCCATCGTCGACGACTTCTACGCGGCGATCGAGGCGCACCCGGGCGCGCGCCAGGCGATCACGGGCGCTCAGGCGCAGATCGATCGGCTCAAGCAGACGCTCATCAAGTGGATGGACAAGATGCTGCTCGGGCCGCACGACCAGGACTACTACGAGCTGCGCGCGCGCATCGGCCGCATGCACGTCCGCATCGCGCTGCCCCAAGCGTACATGTTCACGGCCATCGATCGCATCCGGGTCCACCTGCTCGAGGTGTTACGGGACGAGCTCGCCGACGAGCCCGATCGAGTCGATAGGCTGGGGACCGCCCTCAACCAGATCTTGGATCTCGAGCTCGCGATCATGCTCGAGACCTACCGGGAAGACCTGGAGGCCAAACACCGCAACAACGAGCGGCTCGCCACCATCGGCCAGTTCGCGGCGAGCATCGGGCACGAGCTGCGGAACCCGCTCGGCGTCGTGGAGTCGTCGTTGTTTCTCGTGCGCCAGCACCTGGGCGCGGGTGCCGAGGCGCCCGCGGTCAAGAAGCACCTCGACCGGATCGGCACCGAGGTGCGGCGCGCCAACAAAACCATCCACGATCTGCTCGACCTCGCGCGAAACCGCTCGCCACAGAAACGGCGGACGCCGCTTCGAGAGCTGATCGAGAGCGCAGCCGAGGCCGCGTTGCTTCCGGCCGCGATGGCGCTCGAGATCGAGATGCCGGCTGGCGCCACCGCCGACGTCGACCCCGATCAGATCCGGCAAGTGTTCGTCAATCTGTTGGGGAACGCGGGGCAGGCCGCGAAGGGCCGCGGCCGCGTCGTGGTCAGCGCCGAGCCGGCGCCCGATGCCGGCGTTCGCGTCCGCGTTCGCGACGACGGGCCCGGCATCCCCGCCGAGCACCGGCATCGCATCTTCGAGGCGCTGTACACGACCAAGGCCAAGGGCAGCGGGCTGGGGCTGGCGCTGTGCAGGCGCATCGTGGAAGCGCACGGCGGCACCATCGAGCTCGAGCCCGGTGACGGCGGCGCGAGCTTCCTCATCACCTTCCCGCCCGGATCCCCCACGCCGACATGAGCGCCCGGGTCCTCATCGTCGACGATGACGAGGCGCTGTCCGACAACCTCGCCGAGATCGTCCAGACGTTGGGGGTCGAGACCACCATCACCCCCGACCGGCAATCCGCCCTGGCGGCGGCCGCGGCCACCGACTTCGACGTGGCGCTGATCGACGTGCGCCTGCCCGACGGCGACGGCCTGTCGCTGCTCGCGCCGTTGCGCGAGCGGTCGCCGCACCTGCAGGCGGTGATGGTCACCGGCAACGCGAGCGTGGAAGGCGCGATCGCGGCGGTGCGCGGCGCGGTGTTCGCATACGTGCTCAAGCCCGTCTCACCCCCCGATCTACTCGACACCACCCGGCGGGCGCTCGAGCAGGCGGCGCTGTACCGCGAGCGCGAAAAACTGCGACGCGAGCTGGAGCAATCAGCGCAACAGCACCGAGAGCTGGTGGAGTCGGTGCCGGCGTTCGTGCTCGCGATGGACGACGCGGGCCGGATCACGACCTGGAACCAGGAGCTCGAGCGCGTCACGGGTTATCGAGGTCGCGAGATGCTGGGCACCGACGGACGTGCCCTGGTCGGTACCGGCGATCGCGCCGTCGATCTGCCGATCAAGGCCGGCAGCCCACGCAAGGTTCGCTGGCGGCGCTCGGGCGTCAAGGGCCGCGATGACCGAACCACCACCTACGCGGTCGGCATCGACGTCACCGACGAAGAGGAGATCCTGCGCCGGATGTTGCGGTCGGAGCGACTAGCGGCGGTCGGCACGCTGGCCGCGGGGCTCGCCCACGAGGTGCGCAACCCTCTCAACTCGGCGTCGCTGCAGCTCACGCTGCTCGAGCGGCGGCTGGACCGGGGCGACGAGGGCAGCTCGGTGCTGCCCATCGCGCAGATCATAAAGACCGAGATCGACCGCCTCGAAAGGTTGGTGCGCGAGTTCCTCGCGTTCGCACAGCCGCGGCCGCTCGAGCCACACCCGGTCGACGTTGGTGAGCTGCTGTCGGGGGTCCGAGACCTCATCACGCCCGAGGCGGGAGCGGCCGAGGTCTCGATCGCGGTCGACGTCGCTGACGACACGCCACCCGCTCTCGGCGAAGCCGAGCGCCTGAGACAGGTGCTGCTGAACCTGACCCGAAACGCGATCGAGGCGATGGCCGGCCAACCGGACGGCGAGGTCGGCAGCCGGGGCGGCAAGCTGCGGCTCTCCGCGCGCGCCGCGACCGCCGGCGTGGAGATCGCGGTCGAGGACGACGGCCCGGGCTTCGGTGAGAACCTGCCCGTGTTCGACGCGTTTTTCACGACCAAGTCACAGGGAACTGGCCTCGGGTTGTCGATCGTTCACCGCATCGTGACCGACCACGGCGGCACCATCCGGGTCGACTCCAGCCCCGGACGAACGTGCTTCACGGTGTCGCTGCCGGCGGCTCGATGAGCAGCCTCGCGAGCGCCCGTAGGCCGTCTCCCGCCGTGAACACGCCCACCACGTGCCCGCCCTTGACCACCACCACCGATCCGAGCTTGAGCCTCGACATGTCCGCCGCCACGTCCGCAAGCGGCGTGTCCTCCGACGTCGTGTAGACGCCCGGCACCATCGCGTCCTCGACCGAAAGCTGCTTCGATCCCGGGAGCGCCTCCATGACCTCCAGCTCGCGGTCGGAGACCACCCCTACGAGCTCGCCCCCGTGCAGCACGGGCAAGTGGCGGATGTGGTTCTTGTTCATGAGCTGCCGCGCCGCGACCAGCGACTGCTCGCGTCCGATGGTGTGGGGCCCGGGGGTCATGAACTCGCCGATGGTCGTAGTCACGACTCGTCTCCCTCGACCGGCCCGCGCGCCGCCGCCGTCGCCGATTTGGGCGCGCCCTCGTACTCGTGCAGCTTGTACTGGATCTTGCGCACGCTGATGCCGAGGATCTCGGCCGCGCGGCTGGTGGATCCGCCCGTCGACTCGAGCGTCTTCGTGATCGCGTGTCGTTCGATCTGGTCCATCGTCGCGCCCGGAATCTGCAGTCCCCCGCCCTTCGCGGGCGGCAGCAGGCTGGGCGGAAGGTCCGCAGCCGTGATCTCCGCCGTGCGCGCCAGGACCACCGCGCGCTCGATGACGTTCTCGAGCTCGCGGACGTTGCCCGGCCAGTTGTACGCCGCCAGACGCTCCAGCGCCTCCCCCGAGAAGCTGTTGATCGGCTTGCCGTTCTCCTCGGCGTACTTGCGCAGGAAGTGTCCCGCGAGCAGCGCGACGTCCGAGGGACGCTTGCGGAGCGCCGGCATCTCGATCGCGATGACGTTGAGGCGGTAGTAGAGGTCCTCGCGGAACTTGCCCTCCGCAACCAGCTGCGGCAGGTCGCGGTTGGTGGCCGCGATGACGCGCACGTCGACGGATATCGTCTCGTTGCCGCCGACGCGCTCGAATTCGTGCTCCTGCAGAAACCGAAGCAGCTTCACCTGCAGCGAGGGCGAGATCTCGCCGATCTCGTCCAGAAACAGCGTCCCGTGGTTCGCCTGCTGGAAGCGACCGTCGCGCCGGCCGGCGGCGCCGGTGAACGAGCCGCGCTCGTGGCCGAAAAGCTCGCTCTCGAGCAGCGTCTCCGCCAGCGCCGCGCAGTGCAGCTTGACGAATGGTCCGTTCGCCCTCGGGCTGTGCTGGTGAATCGCCGCGGCGATGAGCTCCTTGCCGGTTCCGGATTCGCCGGTGATGAGCACGCTGGCGCGTGACGACGCCACCTGCGCGACGGTCTTGAACACCTCCTGCATCGGCGCCGAGCTGCCCACGATGTTGTCGAAGCTGTACCGTTCGGCCAGCCGCGCCCGCAGCATTCCCGCTTCGGCGCGGAGCCGGCGCGCCGACATCTCGCGCGCGACGATCAGCGTGAGCTCGCCGACGTTGACCGGCTTCGACAGGTAGTCCCGGGCGCCGGCGCGCATCGCGCCCACCGCGGTCTCGACCTCGCCGAACGCGGTCATCATCACGACCGGCAGATCCGGATCGGACTCCCGGAGCTTGGCGAGCAGCTGGATGCCGTCCATGCCGGGCATCTTGAGGTCGGTCAGCACCAGGTCGGGCGCGAAGTCCGCCATCTTGCCCAGCGCCTTGAAACCGTCGGCCGCCGCCTCGACGGCGTACCCGTCGTCGCGCAGGAGCTCGGTCAGCGCGTTGCGGGCGTTGACCTCGTCGTCGACGACCAGAATCCGGCCCTTGCTCTCCATGGTTGCCGTCGCTCCTCTGGTTCGGGGCTGCGCGCCCGAGCCGATCTTATGCGCTGCCGCCGCCGCTGTCTCCATGGTCAGGCCGCCGCTTTCTTCGAGAACGGCACCGACAGCACCGGCGAGGCGGCGTGTCGAACCACCTGCTCGGCGACGCTCCCCATTACGACGTGGGCCAACCCGGTACGGCCATGGGTCCCGACGACGATCAGGTTGGCGTCGATTTCGCGCCCGCGCTTGGTGATCTCGTTGGCGGAGCGGCCGTCGACGATCTTGGTCTCGCACGCCAGCCCGGCGCGCCTCACCCGCTCCGCGCGGGTGTTGAGCTCGCGATCGACGCCGGCGTAGAGCGCGCCGTAGTCCATCAGGCCGACCGGAAACGTCTCGGCCAGCTCGATGACGTGAAGAATTTCGACCGGGGCCTTGGAGGGCGTCGCGATCTCGATGGCGCGCTCCAGCGCCTCATCGCTCCCTTCAGAGAAATCGGTCGCAACCAGAACCGTCTTTGCCGTTCGCGTGTCCATGGAGATAGGCGGTTGCAATTGCCGCACCAGCGAAAGAACCTCACACGTTCAGGTATTTTCAGCGCTGGGACGCACGGAATGCATCCGGAGCACGCGGCCGCGCAAGAACTGCGCGAAACCGAAACGTGCGCGCCGACCTACGAGGCGAGCCGGCGGCGGGCAGCCGTCACGCCCGCGCGTTCGAGATCGTGGACGGCGGCCGCGAGCACGGCCGCGGGGGCGGCGGCGCCGTCCGCCACGATCCGCGGACCGGGATCGCTCCCGTCCACGGCCTCGTATCCCGACAGCAGGCGGTCCAGATCCACGTCGGTCGCGTCGGACACCGATCCGCCGCGGCGTCGTTCGAGGAGGCGAGCGGCCAGCACCGCGCGGTCCGGGCAGCGGATCTCGATGAGGGCGAACCGCGCCCCCTCGCGGCGCGCGAGCGCCCCCGCCTCCTGCCGAAAGTGGTGCGACGAGAACGTCGCGTCCAGGATCACGCCGCGCCTGGATCCCAGCACGTCGGCCGCGCGCGAAAGAACCTCGCGGTAGTTGCGGTCGATCGCCGCCGGCGTGTAGAGGGACGCATCGCCGCGTTCGCTGCCGGCGAGGCCCGCGATGGCCTTGCGGACGCGATCGGAGGCGACGACCGGCGCGGCCAGCTCGCGCCCCAGCCCGGCGGCGAGCGTGCTCTTGCCGCTGCCGACCACACCCGTCACCGCGACCACGAACGGCCGGTCGAGCGGTGTCCCCGAGAACGACCGCGCCAGCCCGAAGTCGCGCTGCGCCTCGGCGCGCTTGCGTGCGCGTACCTCCGCCGGGACGGCGGCGTCGGCCGACAGAAACGCGGCGACCTTGCCCCGGACCCAGGCGCGGTACGACAGATAAAAGTCGACCAGGCGGTAGAGCCCGAAGTCGTCGCTCGCCTCGGCGAACCGGGCCAGGAACGTCGCGGCCAGATCGGGACGGCGCGCGGCCTCGAGCTCCATCGCGAAGAACGCGGCTTCGCCCGCCACGTCGCCGCACCGGAACCGGCGGTTGAACTCGATGCAGTCGATCGCGACCACGCCGTCGGGGGGCGGCAGGAAGTAGACGTGCTCGAGCCGCAGGTCGCCGTGGCCGTCGCGGATCTTGCCGCCCGTGACGCGCGCCGCGAATCGCTCTCGCTCGCCGGCCAGCACCGCGGTCTGAAACGCGCGGACGTCGTCGAAGCTGGCGCGCGCGGCGAGGTGGTCGGGCGAGAGCCGCCCGGCATCGAGCATCGCCGCGGCGCTCGCGGCATCGGGCAGCCGGCGCATGTGGACCGCCCAGTCGACGATCGGCCCGTCGCCTCCCAGCGCCGGCCCCCGCTCGGACGCGCGCACGGGCTCGACGCCGAGGTACACGCCGGGCGCCAGCCGCCGGTTGAGCCGGACCTCCTCCTCGCAGAAGTGCCGGCGGGCCTCCACCGTCCGAAAGTCGAGGAAGCCGAAATCCACCGGCCGCTTGAGCTTCCAGACGTCGTCGCCGATCAGGAACACGCGCGACGCGTGCGTCGTCCGCTCCGTCGCCGGCGGGGCGGTCAGTACACGGATTCGGGCGCGAGTTCCTTCCATGGGTGCGCACTTTCGATGCGAAGGCCGGCGTGAAACGCGATCCCGGCGAGCAAGCTGTCGCGGCCGAGGTCGTGGCGGGCGAAGCCCCACAGCCCGAGCTCGAACGGGCCGTGGCGGGGCATTGTACGCGCCATCCCGACGCGTACGCCGACGAACGGCCGCCAGCTGTCGTCCACTTCAGAGAAGCGATGACGTCCGCCCTCGGCGAGCAGCAGCACGCGAGTACCTTCGAGCTCGGGCTGATACCCGGCGAGCCCGCTCAACGACAGCCGGCCGTTGCCCATGGCGCCCGGCGTGCCGTCGACGGCGCCGCCGATCGCGAACCGCTCAAGGTTCCCGAGCCCGGTCAGCCCGAACATCGGCGCCGTGTCGCGGACCGGGCGTCCGTCGCCGATGACGGCGACGCCGCGTTCGGCCGCGGCGCCCGCCCACACCGTGAACGACGCCCCCCGATCGGCGGGCTCACCGGCGCGGGCCGCCGCCGCCGGCGCGAGGGCGGCGGCGACCACCACCAACCACCCTCGCGTTCGGCAACGACGATAGAGCACCAGCGCTCTCCGTTCTCACGCCGCGCGAGCCAGCTCGCGAGGGTCCTCCGGTGCCACCTGCCTCACCGCGAGCGGGCGGGTGAAGTACACGCGCGGCGGCTCGCTGAAGGGACCCATCATGAACACGAACATCGCGACTCCGGATGAGACCGCGAAGACCTCTCCGATCATCGTCGTCGTGAACACGAACGGCGACAGCGCGACCCAGCCGCCGAGCAGCGAGACGCCGAACCGAAACCGGTTGTCGATCAGCGCGCCAAACGACAGCAGCGTGGCGACGATGCCGGAGACCATGAGGTTCGCGGCTTGCGTCTGCCCGAGCGGCAGCGTCGCCGCAAACATTGGGAGCATGCTGCAGACCAGGATTGCGATGCATCGTGAAAACATTGGTTAGACCTCCTGACCCGAGGCTTCAGCAAATTTGGGTCCACACTTCGGCCGTGGAAACCGGGGGATTTGCCCGCAATGCTTGCGCCAGCACCTGTTTGACGCGCGCTGATTGCGGACCCACACGCGGCCCGCTAGGGGCCCGCGCGGCGACGGACGATGGCGGCGAGGCCCCCGACGCTGAACAGCAGCAGGAGCCCGATGAGCGGCGACGGCTGCGCCAGCGTCAGCAGCTGGAACAGCAGCCCACATGCGACGAACGCCGCCAGCTGCTCGCCCGGCCGGTAGCCGGCGAGCACGAGCACGCCCGAGACCACGAAGCCGACGAACAGCATCGCCCAGGTCGCGACCTGAAGGTCGTCGAGCAGGCGGGACGGCTGCCGCCCCTCGGCCAGCATCTTGACGCCCTGCAATGTCCGCTGCTCCATCGCGAAGTGAACAGGCTCGAACACGCCGGCCGTGAACGCAGCGGCGAAGCGGTGGAGCCCGCCCGCGCCGCGTCCCCGGAACAGCACGCGCGACGACGTCTCGTCGATAGGCTGCACCACGAACGCCCAGCTCGCGTCGGGCGGTGCGGTCGTCGCGGTCCCGAGCTGACGCGTTCCGAACACCAGTGCGTGCCCGAGATCGAACCGCATGAGCACCGCGAACCCTGCGCCGCCCGCCTTTCGGGGCGGATACATCCACAGCTTGTCGCCGACAGTCCAGCGCGCAAGTCGCGGATCCAGCGCCCGAACGTCTGGCATCTCGCAGCCGAACAGGTTCTCGAGCGACTGATAGCTGTAGAAGCCGGCGCGATCCTGGCCGATCTGCGCCAGCCACGGAAATACCGCGCCAGCGGGGGCTTGGATCGTGATCGCCCGCGTCTCCTGCGACGCAGCCCGCGTCACGATCTCGTCGCCTGGCAACTGCATGGCGATCTCGGCGTCGGTCGCGCCCCACCGCAGGAACCACGGTCGCGCGAGCGCGAAGTAGATTGCGAGCAGAGCGCCCAGGCACGCGAGCAGAGCGCCGGTGCGGGCGATCGGATGTCGGAGCGTCATGGCCAGGGGCTTCAGCAAGCGCCGTACCGAGACCGCAACGCGCGAACGATGCACGCCGGGACCGACCTCCCGCAGGATCTGCGCGCGATCCCAGGCCGTAGGCCGTCTCGTCATGGCACCCGCGATGCACCTCGTCGAGGCATGAACACACACCACGCGTCGCGAGGGGCGGCCGACATGCCGCCGGTGGAACCGCAAGAGCGCTGGGAGGTCGACCCCACGGGCTCCGCGCTCGAGTTTTCGCTGCGTCACCTGGTCATCCAGGAGATTCGCGGGAAGTTCCACCGCTGGGGAGGTACGGTGTTCATCGATCGCGCGCAACCATCGCTATCGCGCCTCGACATCTGGATCGACGCCGGGACCCTCGACACCGGTTCCGGGGAGCGCGACGCGCACGTACGCTCGTCCGAGTTCCTCGACGTGGGACGATTCCCCCGGGCGCGGTTCTACAGCACGGCGGTGGAGCCATTCGAAGAGAGGATCCGCGTCCGCGGCAACCTCCACCTGCACGGCATCAGCCGCGAGGTCGAGCTGGAGGTGATTCCGGGGCCAATCACCCACGACGCATACGGCGTAGCGCGCTCCGTGTATACGGCGCACGGAACCGTGGACCGCCAGGCGTACGGCCTGCATTGGAACCAGGACCTCGACGTCGGCGGCGTGGTGGTGAGCGACCGCATCGAGGTGTCGATCAAGGCCGAGCTGCTTCAGGTCCCGAGCAACGACTCCGCCGCCGGCCGCTAGCGGGCCACGCGCCGCATGGACCAGTCCGGCTTTGCTCCTCGAGAGCTCCCCGCGGGGCTCGAGATCCATCGATCCCGCTCGAGCTCCCGCTCGTCTGCTGGCAGCGCTAGCGGCGCGCTCTAACAGTTCGTCACATCTCTTCGGGGAACTGATTCCGGGTGTTCGAGTGCGTCTCGGCGCGGGTCGCCCCTCGGAGCGACCCCGCGTGGATGCACCATGTGCGGAATCAAGTCGGGCGCGGCCGTGGGGCAGAAGCCGGATGCTCTTCGACGCGCAACCGACCCCCGGCGAGCTTCCAACCGATGGCTGCCATCCAACTCGTGGGGGCAACCGCGACCGCCGGCTCGGCGGGGAGCGGCTGCGCTCGGTGCCATCCCGAGAAATGTGGACCCGAGCTTCGTGGGTCGATGCCCGCGGGTGCGCGGAGATGCTTTCGGAAGTTGAGCAGCACGTAGACCATGCTCGTCCGCATCTGCCTCGGCGTCGTCAGAGGACGCACGTGGTAACGGTCGCCGACCACCTTCCCCTTGCGGCCGAGGACGCGGTTGACGGCGAGCGCCAATCGGATCGCGAGCCCGTGCATGCCGCCTCGGGCACGGCGCGCCTCATCCCCCTCGACGATGAAGTGCCCATGGTCCTGCTGGATCGAAAAATGGACCACGCGGAATCGATCGACGGACGCCCGAGCGATCGCGCGTCGGAGCGCCCCGAACACCCGCGCGGACCTGAGCGATGGAAGCCCGGGCGCCG
>WNGB01002747.1_pt1 | contig 30953 bp, 30 predicted proteins | sample 5400681 | NCBI WGS metagenome assembly WNGB01 (sample SAMN13153367, study PRJNA577476) | soil metagenome | isolation source: 115 cm soil or saprolite under grassland replicate 2 | place: USA:California | collected 2016-06-15
GACCACGCCTTCATGCTCGAGGGCGACGTGTTCACCCCCGACGTGGTCGAGACCTGGATCAGCTACAAGCGCGAGCGCGAGGTCGACGCCGTCCGCCTCCGCCCCCACCCGTGGGAGTTCCACCTCTACTACGACATCTGATCCATCCCGGAGGCCGCCGGCCGTTGCTGCCAGAGGGCACGGTTGGCGGCCTTCGCGGCGTCCCGGCTGTCCGGCCGGTACCCGCTCAGGGGATGGCCAGCGCGGCGGCGACCTCGCCGCCGAGCCCGGCGTTCGCCTCGAGCAGGGCCAGATTGGCGGCGAGGCTGCGGCCGCCGGTGCGGCGGTGGAGCCAGTCCAGCTCGAAGGGCGTGCGCGCCTTGCCGACGATCCCGGCGTTGCGGGCGGCGGCCGCACCCTCCGCGGCCAGCTCGGCCAGCTCGTCGGGGTCCATGGCGGCCGCGGCCGGCGGGTTCTGCACCAGCACGAGGGCGCCGGGCGAGTTCAGCGCGCGCCGCACCCGGACCAGCTCGACGACTTCCTGCACGTTGTTGACCACGTGCTCCAACGGCAGCCGGCCGCGAGCCAGGAAGCCTGGAAGGCGGTCGGTGCGGTAGCCGACCAGCAGCACGCCCCAGGTGTCGAGCCACTCCATGGTGGCGGCGGCGTCGGCGACGTGCTTGGAGCCGGAGCAGACCACCACCAGCTTGGAGCGGGCGAGCTGGGGCAGGTCGGCGGAGACGTCAGCGGTGCCGAAGTGGATCCCGCCGATCCCGCCGGTCGCCATCACGTCGATGCCCACCCGCTCGGCGGCGAACGCCGTGGCCGACACGGTGGTCGCGCCGTCGAGTCTGCGGGTCACGACATAGGGAAGGTCACCGACGGTGACCTTCCAGGTCGCCCGGCCCGAGGCGAGCCCGCGCACCTGCTCGGGGTCGGCCCCGACGACGATACGGCCGCTCATCACCCCCACGACGGCCGGCTCCGCGCCGGACTTGCTGACCGCGACGGACTGGGCCTCCGCCGACTCCAGATTGGCCGGCGACGGCAGGCCCTGGGCGAGCACGCTGGACTCCAGCGCGACCACGGCGCTGGCCGTGGCGATCCGGTCGGCGACGACGATCGGTCGTTCCATATGACCTTGAGGCTCCCAAACTCGACTGCGACCCAATGGGCTGACGTGCCCGCCAGGCAGTGGCGAAGCGCATCAAGGTTATCGGGTCAGCGTGCCGGTGGGCAGAGAGGAGGAGGTTCCTAGCGGCCATCGCCCCAGAAGCGGGCCATGACCACGCGGCGGGCGCGGCGGGTGGCGCGGCGGTACGCCTCGAGCAGGCGCTGGCGGCCCGGGGCGGGCTCCCCCATCGCCTCGGCGAGCCGCTCCAGTGCCCCCGGGTCGGTTGGCAGCGAGTCCACACGCCGCCCGGCGACCAGGTAGCCGACGTTGCGCAGCCGCAGGCACAGCCGGTAGGCGTCCCCCAGCCAGGCGGCCTCGCCAGCCTCGAGACCGCCGGCCTGGACCAGCGCGTCCAGCGCGGGCAGCGTGCCGGGCAGCCGCACCTGACGGTTCCGGCCGCCCAGCCGGAGCTGCAGGAGCTGCACGGTCCACTCAACGTCCGCGAGCCCGCCCGGCCCGAGCTTGAGATGCAGCCTGGGATCGGCTCCCGCGGGCAGGCGCTCGGACTCGACCCGCGCCTTCATGCTGCGCACCGCGGCGACCGTGGCGGGCTCGAGCTCCTCCCGGTACACGCGCATGGCCGCCTCGGTCCGGAACCGCTCGGCCAGGCTCCGGTCACCCGCCACCGGCCGCGCCTTGATCAGCGCCTGCAGCTCCCACGGCTGCGCCCAGCGGTCCCAGTAGGCCAGGTAGCTGGTCAGCGTCCGCGACAGCGGCCCGTTGCGCCCCTCCGGGCGCAGGCCCAGGTCCACCTGGAAGCCGGTGCCCTCGCGGGTCACTCCACCGAGCCCATTGACCAGCTCGCGCACCACCGCCGAGGCCGAGCGGCCGGCAAGCTCGTGGGCGACCCCGGGGAGCGCCTCGTGGCAGACGATCACGTCCAGGTCGGAGACGTAGTTGAGCTCCCCGCCGCCGAGCTTGCCCATGCCGAGCACGGCCAGCCGCACCGGCAGCTCGCCCGCTGACCCGCTGCCGGCCAGCCCGGCGGCGACGGTGCGCCCAGCGACCTCCAGACCTGCCTCCAGGCACGCCTCGGCGACCCCGGTCAGCTCCGCGCTCACACGCTCGATCGACGCCCCGCCGGCCAGGTCGCGGACGGCAACCCGCAGCAGCTCGCGCCGCCGGAAGCGCCGCAGCGCGTCCCAGGCGGACTCCGCCCGCTCGTGCCGGCCGACCAGCGCGAGCGCCTCCCCGAGCAGCTCGGCGGGGTCGCGGGCGGGGGTCGGCCCGCCCTCGTGGGCCATCGCGGTGAGCAGTTCGGGGTGGCGGGCCAGCATGTCGCCGAGCAGCCGCGAGGTGCCGAGCACGGTGCACAGCAGCTCGGCGACGGCCGGGTTGTCGCGCAGCGTGCCGAAGAAGGCGTCCCGGTGCCCCAGCCGCTCGGCCACCAGCCGCAGCGCGGCCAGGCCACCGTCGGGCTCGGGCGTCTCGGCCAGCCAGCCGAGCATCACTGGCAGCATGGCGCGCAGCAGGGTCGCCCGCCGGGTCAGCCCGTCGGTGAGGGCATGCAGGTGCGCCAGGGCCCGGTCGGGGCTTGCGAAGCCGAGCGCGGCCAGCCGCTGGCTGGCCCATTCCGGGCGCAGGTCGGACGGGAGCGCCCCGAACACCTCGAGCAGCGGCCGGTAGAAGAGCTTCTCATGGATGCCGCGGACGGTGACGGCGTGGCGGCGGCGGTCTGCCTCGAAGCGCTCCAAAGCGCCGGCCTCCGGGCCGTCGTGGTAGCCCATGGTACGGGCCAGCCAGTGGCGCTCGGCCTCCCCGGCCGGGATGGTGTGGGTGCGGCGCTCGTCGGCGAGCTGCAGGCGGTGCTCGACGTTGCGCAGGAAGCGGTAGGCCTCGGCCAGCTGGGCGGCGTCGACGCGACCCACGAAGCCGGCGGCGGTCAGCCGCTCAAGCGCCACCAGCGTGGTCCCCGAGCGCAGCGCTGGGTCCTGGCGCCCGTGCACCAGCTGCAGGAGCTGCACGGCGAACTCGATGTCGCGCAGCCCGCCGGGACCGAGCTTGACCTGGCGGTCGCCGCCGGCGCGGGCCTGCCGGGACGACTCGACACGCGACTTCATGTGGCGGATGGCGGCGATCGCCTCCGGGTCGAGCCGCTCGGGGTACACGCGCCGCGCCGCCTCGGCGCTGAAGCGCCGGGCCAGGTCCTGGTCCCCGGCCACCGGCCGCGCCTTGATCAGCGCCTGCATCTCCCACGGCTGCGCCCAGCGGTCCCAGTAGGCCACGTAGCTGGGCAGCGTCCGCGACAGCGAGCCGTTGCGCCCCTCCGGCCGGAGGTTGACGTCCACCCGGTAGCCCGGCCCTTCGGGGTTGACCGCGCCGAGGCCCGCGATCAGCTCGCGGCCGAGCGCCGCCGCCAGGCGCGCGGCCAGCTCCGGGTCTGCCCCTCGGGTCGGCTCGTGGCAGAAGACCACGTCGATGTCGGAGACATAGTTCAGCTCCGAGCCGCCCAGCTTGCCCATGCCGAGCACGGCCAGCCGCAGCGGCGGCCCGCCACCGGGCGCGGCGGCGGCGCCGCTGGTGAGCCCGGCTCCCACCGTGCCGGCGGCCAGTTCGAGCCCGGCCTCCAGACAGGCGTCCGCCAGGCTCGCCAGCTCCGCTCCGACGGTGTCCACCGGCGTCCCGCCCGCGAGGTCGCGAACGGCGATCCGCAGCAGCTCGCGCCGCTTGAAGCGGCGCAGCGCGTCCCAACCCTGCCCTGGCCGCTGGGAGCGGACCAGCGCCAGCGCCTCGCCCACCAGCTCGTCGCGCGGCCGCGCCGCCGCGAAGGCGCGGCCGTCGCCGAGGCGGTCGACCTCCTCGGGGTGGGCGGCCAGCCAGCGGCCGAGCGAGCGGCTCGCCGCCACCAGGGCGATCAGCCGGCGCCGGAGGCCGACGCGGCGGCGCAGCGCCTCGGCGGCGGCGGCACGGTCGGGGCTGGCGGACACGATCGCGGCAAGCGCCCTGACCGCGAGATCCGGGTTGGCGCAGGCGGCCAGCTCCTGGAGCAGGCGTGAGGACCCCGCGGCCGCCTGGGTCGGCCATGCCCCGAGCGCCTCCAGGTCGGCCACGACCGCCTCAGGCTCCTCGAACCCGAGCCGTGCCAGGCCCGCGGTGGAGAGGGTGCTCATGGGCCCGGCTACAGCTGCGGAAGGTAGCGCCGACGCTCGAAGGGCGAGACGTAGCGCTGGTACGCCTCCCAGTCGCGGCGCTTGTTGCGCAGGAAGTACTCGAACACGTGCTCGCCAAGCGCCTCCGCGACCAGCTCGGAGGACTCCATGACGACCAGCGCCTCGTGCAGGTCCACCGGGAGCGGCTGGATGCCGGCGGCGCGCCGCTCCGCCTCGGTCATCTCGTCGATGTTGTCGCCCGCCTCCGGCGGCAGGTCGTAGTCCTCCTCGATGCCCTTCATCCCGGCGGCCAGCAGCACGGCGAAGGCCAGGTAGGGGTTGGCGGCCGGGTCGGGCAGGCGCACCTCGACGTCGACCCGGTCGGATCGGTAGCCGCCGACCCGGACCATGGCCGAGCGGTTGCGCTGCGCCCAGCAGATGTGGGTGGGCGCGTCGAAGCCGGGAACGAGCCGCTTGTACGAGTTGATCCACTGATTGGTGACGGCGGTGTACTCACGGGCGTGCACCAGCAGGCCCGCGATGAAGGAGCGCGCGGTCTTGGAGAGGTTGGCCTCCTGCCCCGGGTCGTGGAAGGCGTTGCGGTCGCCCTCGTACAGCGCGAGGTGGGTGTCCATGCCCGAGCCCTCCATCGGCTGTGACGGCTTGGGCATGAAGGTCGCGTGCAGGCCGCGCTCGAGCGCGGCCTCCTTGACCACCAGCCGGCTGGTCATGACGTTGTCGGCCATGGCCAGCGCGTCCGCCTCGCGCAGGTCGATCTCGTGCTGGCTCGGGGCGATCTCGTGGTGGGACTGCATCACCGAGATACCCATGCGCTCGAGCATGGCGATCGCGACCTGGCGGAAGTCCTGCGACAGGTCCAGCGCGGTCTGGTCGAAGAACGAGCCCGAGTCCAGCGGCCGCACGCCGCTGGCGTCGCGGAACAGGAAGAACTCCATCTCGGGCTGGACGTAGACGGTGAAGCCGCGCTTGGCCGCCCACTCGAGGTTGCGGCGCAGCACCCAGCGGGGGTCGCCGTCGAACGGCTCGCCCTCGGTGGTCAGCACGTCGCAGAACATCCTGGCGACGCCGCCGGAGTCGGGTCGCCCGGGCAGGACCTGGAAGGTGCTCGGGTCCGGCCGGGCGACCATGTCGGCCTCCTGGACCCTGGCGTAGCCCTCGATCGCCGAGCCATCGAAGGTCATACCCTGCTCGAACGCGTCCTCGAGCTCGGCCGGCGTGATCGCGAACGACTTGAGGAACCCCAGCACATCCGTGAACCACAGCCGGATGAAGCGGATGTCGCGCTCCTCCACCATCCGCAGGACGTACTCGCGCTGCTTGTCCATGTTCCCTCTGAAGCTCCAGTTCGGCATCGGGGGGCCATGCTACCTGCGCCATTGCCGGTACAGAAACCTCATCGGCGCTTGGAGCGCCTTGCTATCGTGAGGGAGGGGAGGGGGTGCCGCGCATGGAGCGTATGCGGCTGGCGGGAGCCCAGATCGACCCGGTGGTCGGGGACGTCGACGGCAACGTCGAGCGGATCCTCGGCGCCTACCGCGAGGCGGCGGAGCGGGGAGCCCACCTGGTGGTCTTCCCCGAGCTGGCTGTCACCGGCTATCCGCCGGAGGACCTCGTCTTCAAACCGGGCTTCCTGGCCGCGAGCCGGGACGGGGTCGAGCGGGTCGCCGCCGGCACCGGTCAGGCCGCGGCGTTGGTCGGCTTCGTCGACCCGACCCATGCCGGGCCCGCCAACGCGGCCGCGCTCTGTCACCAGGGCCGGGTGCTGGCCGTCTACCACAAGGTGCTGCTCCCCAACTACAGCGTGTTCGACGAGGAGCGCTACTTCGTGCCGGGCAACCAGGTGCTGCTCGCCGCCTTCGGCACCGTCCAGGTGGCCGTCACCATCTGCGAGGACCTGTGGTTCCCATGGGGCCCGATGGCGACCGCGGTGGCGGCCGGGGCCGAGGTGGTGGTGTGCCTGAACGGCTCGCCCTACCGGCTCGGCAAGGGCGAGCGGCTGGTGCCGATGCTCGCCACGCGGGCCGCCGACCACGGCGCCCACCTGCTCTGGGTCAACCAGGTCGGCGGCCAGGACGAGCTGGTGTTCGAGGGCGAGAGCACCTATGCCGACCCGCAGGGCCGCATCCTTGCGCGGGCGGCGGCCTTCGAGGAGGGGCTCCTGCTGGTCGATCTGACCCTGGAGGAGGGCGCGGCCGCCCGCCTGGCCGACCGGCCGCGGCGCACCCCCGCAGCCGACCCCCACCCCGGGTTCGAGGTGCGCCGCGTCCACGTCACCGACGAGCTGCCAGACCCCGGCCCTCGGGTCGAGCCACGCCTGAGTCACGCACTGTCCCTCGAGGAGGAGGTCTACCGGGCGCTGGTGGTGTCGACCCGCGACTACGTGGCCAAGAACGGCTTCCAGCGGGCGCTGGTCGGGCTCTCCGGCGGGATCGACTCGAGCCTGGTCGCCACCATCGCCGCCGACGCGCTCGGCCGTGAGCGCGTCACCGCTGTGGCCATGCCGTCGGAATACTCCACGGAGGGCAGCCTGACCGACGCGCGCGCGCTCGCCGCCAACCTCGGCATCGAGCTGCTCACACTGCCGATCCACGAGCCGGTGCAGGGATTCATGGCCGCGCTGAAGGGGCCCTTCGCCGGGACCGAGCCCGGGCTCGCCGAGGAGAACGTGCAGGCGCGCGTGCGCGGCACGCTGCTGATGAGCCTGTCGAACAAGTTCGGCCACCTGGTGCTCACCACCGGCAACAAGTCGGAGCTGGCGGTGGGCTACTGCACCCTCTACGGGGACATGGCTGGCGGGTTCTCGGTCATCCGCGACGTGCCGAAGACGCTGGTGTACGCGCTGGCGCGCTGGCGCAACGAGCTGGGCGTGGTGATCCCTCAGTCGGTGCTGGACAAGCCGCCCTCGGCCGAGCTGCGGCCCGACCAGCTCGACACCGACTCGCTGCCGCCGTATGAGATCCTCGACCCCATCCTGGAGCGCTACATCGAGGACGACGCCAGCGTGGAGGAGATCGTCGCCCAGGGCTTCGACCGCGACACGGTCGAGCGGGTGGTCCGCATGGTCGACGGTGCCGAGTACAAGCGCCGCCAGGCCGCGCCCGGCCCGAAGGTCACCGGCCGCTCCTTCGGCAAGGACCGCCGCCTGCCCATCACCAACCGCTTCCGAGGCTTCGTGGCACACTGAGCAGGTCCAGAAGACCCGTTTCTGCGGGCTTCAAGGCTGTTCCGCAAGGAGGCCGCCATGCCGGTCACGATCCACGACCTCGCAGCGTGGAAGGCGCGCGGGGAGCGTTTCATCATGCTGACCGCCTACGACGCGCTGACCGCTCGGGTGCTCGACGAAGCAGGGGTGCCGCTGCTGCTCGTCGGCGACTCACTCGGCAACAACGTCCTCGGCTACGACACCACCATCCCGGTCACGATGGAGGAGTCCCTGGTATTCACCGCGGCGGTCGCCAGGGGCGCCAAGAACGCCATGATCGTCGGGGACCTGCCGTTCGGCTCCTACCAGGCGTCCGCCCGCGACGCGATGCGCAACGCAGCCCAGCTCGTCAAGGTCGGCGCCAACGCCGTCAAGCTCGAGGGTGGCAGCCGCTCGGTCAAGGCGGTGAGAAGGATCAGCGCCGCCGGCGTGCCGGTGATGTGCCACCTCGGGCTCACTCCGCAGTCGGCCAACGCCTTCGGCGGCTTCCGCGTACAGGGCCGTGGCGAGCAGGGCGACACGCTGCTCGCCGACGCGCTCGCCCTGCAGGACGCGGGCTGCTTCTCGATCGTGCTCGAGGCCATCCCTGCCGAGCTGGGCAGGCGGATCACCGAGTCGCTGGAGATCGCCACCATCGGTATCGGCGCCGGACCGCACTGCGACGCGCAGGTGCTGGTGATCACCGACCTGCTGGGACTCACGCCCGACCCGGCGCCACGGTTCGTCAAGCGCTACGCCGACCTGCGCGGGACCGTCGCCGAGGCGGCCCAGCGCTTCGCCAAGGACGTGGCAGAGAGCCACTATCCCGCGCCCGAGCACCAGTACCACTGAGCGCTCTCCTCCCCGCTCCCCGGGGGGCTCCCCCGGGGGATCCCGGCGCGCTGGGACGCCTTGGTTGCGCACGGCGCGTGCACTGTGGTAAGTAGTTGTGTAAGCAACTGTTGCGGACTCAAGCACTTGCACCCAGGAGGAGAAGCCATGAGCGAGACTGCCATCGCCGTCACCCGTCAGGTGGGCGGCCGCACCATCCCGATCGCCGGGACGTGGAAGTCCGACGTTCTCGGCATGTATCGAGGTCGACCGCCACGACTGGGGCCTCACCTGGAACGCACCGCTGCAGGCCGGTGGCTGGCTGATCTCCAGGAACGTCCGCCTCGAGGTCGACGCCGAGCTCGTCCGCCAGTGAGGTAGAGGGAACCTCCTCTCAGGCGACGGTCAGGGTCCCCACGGCCGCATCGCCGCCGCCGGGGCACTCCAGCTCGTAGGTGCCCGATTCGAGGTCCAGCGAGAAGGTGCGCTGCAGGCCGGCGGTCACGTTCTCGACCTCGCCGAGGATGCGGTCACCTTGCTTCACCTCGAACTCGGAGACCTTGCTGGTCCCCTTGTTGGTGACCTTGAAGGTGACCGCGCCAGCGGGCAGGTCCAGCTTGGCAGGCTCGCAGCCGGCGTCGGTCAGGGCCACCTCGACCGTGCGGGCGCCCGAGGCGCCGCCGCCCTCCCCGTCGGAGCCGCAGGCGGCGACGGCCGTGCCAAGCGTCAGGGCGAGCAGGACCAGCGCCGCCGCGCGGCCGTGGTGCGGGGCACTCACCGGACCGCGCCCTGGACTTGCCGCCTGGCAGGCGCGGGCCGGCGCCGCGGCGCCAGACGCCAGCGATCGGGCCACAGCACGTACAGGCCGACCGGCACCGCGTAGAGGAGCCAGCCGAGGGTCTCGCCGACGGTGGGCTCCGGCCGCAGGCCGAGCATGCCGGTGAGCAGCGCCGCCCGGACCGAGCCCGGCGCCACCAGCCAGCTCAGGTCCATCGCCCTGGCCTGCAGGAGGTTGAACCAGCTCGCCTCGTGCGCGGCGTGGAGCGCCGAGGCGATCAGCCCTGCCGCCACCAGGACCAGCACCGCGCCCGTCAACCGGAAGAAGCGGCCCAGGTTGATGCGCACGCCGCCCTTGTAGAACAGGAATCCGAGCACCACCGCCACGGCGAGACCGAGGATCGCCCCGCTCGAGGCCGCGACCGCGTCGCTGGAGCTCTCGAACACCGCGAGCAGGAACACCGCCGTCTCCATGCCCTCACGGATCACCGCGAAAAATGCCATCCCCACCAGTGCGAGCATCGAGCCGTGCGCCAGCGCGCTGGCCGCATCGCCCTCGAGCAGGCGGCGCATGGAGCGGGCGTGGCGGCGCATCCAGACGATCATGTACGTCACCATACCGACCGCGACCAATGCGATGACCGACTCGAGTCCCTCCTGCTGCGCCTGGGGGAGATTCTCGCCGAGGAGCCGCAGCCCGATGCCGACCGCGAGGCACAGCGCCACAGCCAGCGCCACCCCGGTCCACATCCAGCGCAGCGCGTCCCGCCGGCCCTGCTGCGCGACGAACGCGGCCACGATCCCGACGATGAGCGACGCCTCCACGCCCTCCCGGAGGGCGATCACGAAGGTTGGGAGCACTCGGATCCTTTCTCTCGACCTGCTCGCCTCGCTTTAGGGCTCCCGAAATTAGGTGACCCTAAAGCGAGCACAGGCTAACGCTCCTCCGGCGCTCGGCGCAAGGCCGGGCCCACTACGCCCGCAATGTGCGGAAGTCCCCCTCCTCGTAGCGGGCGAGCACGAACACCAGGTCGGCGAGGCGGTTCAGGTAGCGGACCGACTCGCGGTCGGCCAGTCCGCCGGAGCGCTCGAGCGCGACCGCTCGGCGCTCCGCGCGCCGCACCACGGCCCGCGCGAAGTCCAGGAAGGCCGAGCCCTGCTCCTCACCCGGCACGATGAACTCCTCGGGCATGCGGATCCGGGCGGTGTAGTCGTCGATCAGCGTCTCGAGGCCGCCGACCATCTCGGCCGTCACCTTGGTCAGCCCCGGCTTGAGCTTGCTCGCGTTGCGCGTCGCGGTGGCCAGCTCCGAGCCGACCACGAACAGCTCGCGCTGCAGGCGCAGCACCAGGTCGGCGAGGACGCTGTCGGCGATCACCGCCCGGGCCATGCCCAGCGCGGCGACCGCCTCGTCCACGGCACCGTAGGACTCCGTCCGGAGGTCCGACTTGTCCACCCGGCCGCCGTACAGCAGGCCGGTGGTGCCGTCGTCGCCACCGCGGGTGTAGATCCTGGTCACGACGGCGCCCCCAGCTCGGTAGCCGCCTGGCGGGAGGCCAGCTGGCGGCGCTTCTCCTCGCTGAGCCTGGTGATCCGCACGCCGGCGTGGATCCTGTAGCGACGGTTGACGCCGACGACGACGGCGGTGAAGCCCTCGAGCTGGCGGGCCAGGCGCAGCGGCCCGGCGTCGATCCCGCGGCAGCCGGGGATCTGGTCGGCGAGCCGCAGCACCATCGCCTTCGCCTCGGGGTCGTCGCCGGCCACCAGCACGTCGGTGTCCACCTCGAGGTCGAGGTCGCCGAGCAGCCGCGGCGGCGCGTGGTGGAAGGCGGCCGTGACCCGGGCACGGGGCAGCAGCGCCTGCGCCTGCTCGGCGGCGCTGCCCTCCGGGACGTCGAGGGGGTAGGCGCCACGCTCGTCCCAGCCGAGCGGGTTGATCATGTCGACCACCACCTTGTCGCCGATGGCCTCGGCCAGGTCGGGCAGCAGCGCCGCCTGGCCCTCGAACGGGCAGATCAGGAAGACGGCGTCCGCCCCGGCCGCGGCATCGGCGTTGCCGACCCCGCTGACCGGCAGGTCGCGGCCGGCGAGCAGCTCGGCGACCACCGACCGGGCGCGCTCGGCATCGCGGGACCCGAGCAGGACCCTGTGCCCGGCGACGGCGAACCGCAGGGCGAGCCCGCGGCCCTGCGGGCCGGTGCCACCGAGCAGGCCGAGGGTGAGCTGTTCCGCCAACGCTTGCCTCCTTTGGGCCACGTCTGTCCCCGCAGGCTACCCGATCCCGCCGCCGCGGCGGGCCGGCAGCAGCGCGGCGGCGGCGACCGAGCCGGCCTCCACGCGGGCGCCGGGGCCGAGGACGCTGCCGGTCACCGTGGCCCCCCGGCCGACGGACGCGCCGGGGCCGACCACTGCGCGGGTCACGACCGCACCCGCCTCGACGCTGCTGCCGCTGTCGAGCACCACTGGCCCGGCGACCAGCGCGCCCGGCGCCAGCACCGCCCCCGCCGCCAGGAACACCGGCCCCATGGCGACCGTGACCTCGCCATCCGCCCGCTCCCCCGTCAGCAGGCGGCCCGGCGCGAGCGGGTAGGGCCAGCGCCCGCGCAGCAGCCCGGCGGAGACGGTGAGGAAGCGCCCGAGGGTCCCCGCATCGGCCCAGGCACCGCGCATCGGCAGGCCGAGCAGCTCGCCCCGGCGCCAGCAGGGCTCGAGCACCGCGTCGACCAGGGTCGACCGGCCAGGCGCCACCTGGTCCAGCAGCGAGGCGCGCAGCGCGTACACGCCAGCCGCCACCCAGGGCCCGCCCGGGTCGGGCGTCACCCGGTCGCCATCCATGCGGAACCGCGGCGTGGCGTGGGCCGCGCCAATGCCCATCGCCACCGGCGTGCCGGTACGCGGGAGTGCCGTTGCCAGCGTGGCCAGGTCCGCCGGGTCGACGACGTGGTCGGCGCAGCTCACCAGGACCGTCTCGTCGCCGTCGCCGAGCAGGCCCGCACGACGCGCGGCGACCAGCCCACCGCCGGTGCCGAGCAGCACGGGCTCGTGCGCCACCTGGACACCCGGCCGTCCTGCCAGGTAGGCGCCGAGCGCGTCAGCGCCGTGGTGCACGTTGACGACCACCCGCTCGGCCCCCGCCTTCTCCAGAGCCATACAGGCCAGCTCCAGCAGCGGCCGGCCCGCGGGTGCCAGCAGCGGCTTGGGGACCGCCCGGGTGAGCGGCGCCAGCCGGCTGCCCGCCCCGGCCGCCAGGCAGAACCCGATCACCTCCCAGCGGCCTCAGGATCCGCCCGCGGCGGGCTCGGCGATGAACCAGTCGTCGGGAACCTGGTAGCGGGCGCCCTCGGCGGTCTCCTCCACCAGCACGTCCGAGGGCAGTGCCGCCAGGCCCATCAGGCCCAGCACGCCCTGGTGGGCCGCCTCGGACAGGCAGACCGTGCCGGCGGGGCCGCCAGCCTGATACTGGTTGCCCTCCCGCAGGCCGACGGTGTGGGTGAGCTGCTCGACCCGGTCGGAGCCCACTGACCGCCGCAGCTCGGCGAGGTCGGCCGCGGGCAGCTCCAGCCAGCTCGGTCCGGCTCCGAAGGCGTCCTGGAAGCCCTCGCTGACGAGCCGGAGGAGGACAGTGATGCGAACCGCGGGCGCAACCATCGGATTGCCGGAGAGGTCCATGACGCTCCTGACTCAGATGACGAAAGTGACATCAGCGCGATATGCCATCACAAGCGGCACCAGAGTTGCACCCCGCAATCCTCGTACCCGCCGGCGATGGGCAGGGGGAGCCGGTCGGTAAGCCGGCTTCTGTTCCCCGGAGACCCGGGGCGGCGACCATCTATCTGGGACCGGCGTCACCGCCGGCCTCGAGCGGCCCACCAGGGGGCTCGACCGAGCCAGCCTCCCCCGGCCGCCTGCGCGACCGGTGCGCCCCCTATTTGACCTTGCTCCGGGTGGGGTTTGCCAAGCCGACCGGTCACCCGGCCGCTGGTGCGCTCTTACCGCACCGTTTCACCCTTACCGCCAGCCCGCCCCGCACCAATGGCGCGACGAGCCGGAGGCGGTCTGTTCTCTGTGGCACTTTCCTGCGGGTCGCCCCGACTGGCCGTTAGCCAGCACCCTGCCCTGTGGAGGCCGGACTTTCCTCGATCCCGGCGAACCGGGACCGCGGCCGCCTGACCGGCTCCCCCTGCCCAACCATTGTGCCAGGTGCATACTGGACCTGACAGTCCTGCTCCCAGCGAGGTCGTCGTGGTCCCAGCGCTCGCCGTCCTGTTGATCCTCGTGCCGTTGGCCGAGCTGGCCGTGATCATCATGGTCGGCAAGACCATCGGCGTGCTCGCCACCCTGCTCCTGCTGCTCGCCTTCAGCCTGGCCGGCGCCTGGCTGGCCAAGCGCGAGGGGCTGGCGGCCTGGCGGCGCTTCCAGCTCGCACTGGCCGACGGGCGCATGCCGACACGCGAGGTCGCCGACGGCGCGATGATCCTGCTGGCCGGGGCGCTGCTGTTCACCCCCGGGTTCCTGACCGACCTGGTCGGACTGCTTCTGCTGGTGCCGACCACCCGGGCGCTGGCGCGGCGCCTGGTACCCGCCCTCTCGAGGCGGCGAGCCTTCCGGCGCACCCGGGTCACCGTGGTCGGGTCCACCTCCGACCCTTCGACCAGGGTCGTCTGGGGCACCCCCGAGCTCGACGAGCGTCCTGGCGGTGACCCCAGGAAGCCTGCGCGGTAGGGCTGGCATCCCCTACAGGGGGGACGGCTTCTCGCGGAGCACCGGGCCCTGGCGGTCCATCGCCTGGTTGGCCAGGGCGTCCGCGCGGCGGTTGCGCTCACGGGGCACGTGCTGCCAGGTGACGCGCTCGAAGCCGCGGGCCAGCCGCCGGGCCTTGGTCGCCAGGGGCTGCAGGCCCTCGTTGCGGACCTTCCAGCGCCCGAGCTGCTGGTTCACCACCAGCAGCGAGTCGGCGCGGACCACCACCCGCCGCGCGCCGAGCTCGCGGGCACGCTCCAGTCCCGCGAGCGCCCCCTGGTACTCGGCGACGTTGTTGGTCGCCCAGCCGATCCCCTCCGACACCTCGGCGATGACGGTGCCGTTCCGGTCGCAGATCACCACGCCGTAGCCGGCCGGGCCGGGGTTGCCGCGCGCCCCCCCGTCGGTCCAGATCACCACCTCGTCGATGCTCGGGACCGGGGGACCAGCGCCCGGACCCTCGGCGCTCACGCGATCACCAGGATCCGGCGGCAGTTCTCGCAGCGCTTGATGCGCTCGGGCGGCAGGGCACGCAGCCCGTTCAGCTCCACCGGCGAGAGCGAGACCCGGCAGCCCTGGCAGGTGTTGCCGACCAGGGCGGCGGCGCCGACCCCGCCCTGCCTGGCGCGGAGCTGCTCGTAGAGCGCGATGAGCTGGGCGCCGAGCTTCGGCTCGAGCGCCACGCGCGCCGCCCGCTGCACCTCCAGCTCACGGTCGATCTCAGCCAGGGCCGCGTCGCGCGCCTTGGTGACCTCGGCCTGCTCGTCGCTCACGCCCTCGCGCCGGGTTGCCAGCTCGGCCAGCTCCGCCTCGAGGGTCTCACGCCGCTCCATGCGCTCGAGCAGATCGTCCTCGAGCACCGACTGGCGCCGCTGCAGCGCGGCCACCTCCCCCTGGATCGCGGTCAGCTCCTTGGGGCTGGTCACCCGGCCGGAGATGGCGCGTGCCTGTTCGGTCTCGGCCTTGCGGCGGACCATCTCCACCTCGTCCTCGAGGCGGGCCTGCTCGCGGCTGACGGTGGCCAGCTCGCCCTGGCGCTCGGCGGCGAGTTGGTCGATCGCGGCGAGGTTGGTGGCCAGCTCGCCCAGGCGGGCGTGCTCGGGCAACGACTTGCGACGGTGGTTCAGCCGGTCGACGGCCGAGTCGCAGGCTTGCAGCTCGAGCAGTGTTCGCTGCTGGTCAAGGGGCGCGTCCAAGATCCTCGGGTCCTCGCAGATGCCTCGTCGGTCGCCGGCCGCGTTCGCCGACCCCCTTACCCTACCGTGTCCACGCCTGCTACTTCTCGGCGCGCTCGCGTTCTGCCGCCTGGTCCGCCGGGATCGAGTGGAGTCCGCGGTCGTCCGAGGTGAGGCAGCGCCCGGTGGCGAGGTCGAACTGCCAGCCGTGCATCCGGCAGGTGAGCACGCCGTCCTCGACCACCCCGAACTGGGTGAGGTCGGCCTTGAGGTGCGGGCAGCGGCGCTGGACCAGGTAGCCGTCCAGCTCGATGAGCTCCTGCACCGGCGCCTGCTCCGAGTACCAGCCCTCGGCGTACTGCAGCCGTTCGGGCGACAGGCCCTTGAACCAGTTGTAGACGTACTCGTTGAACGGACCCTCGCGCGAGGCCACGAAGCGGCAGGAGAGGAACAGCTCGTTGACCCAGTCCTCGTCGTGCCGCAGGATGCACGTCTCCACCAGGGGTCGCTGGATCTGCCCTCGCGGCCAGCCTGCCTTGCGGCGCTCGATCTCCGGCAGCATGCGCGCCTGGTATGCCTCGAGATAGGCGCGCTTGTCACCGAAGATGGCCTCGACCGCGTCTTCGGCCGGATGCCGGACCTGGCAGCGACCGTCCTCGAGGGTGGCCACGCTGCCGGGCAGCAGCAGGCGCCCGATGTCCATGCGGTAGCGCTTGGCCCTGGCCATCTCGTTCTGGCGCTTCTTGCGGCCCAGGGTCTGCTTCATCCTGGTTGGGAAGTCTCGATGTACAGGCCGGCTTGTCCGAGGAAGGTTACTCGCATGTCGGGCTGCGGCGCTCAGTACGCTCTGGCGAGCAGCACGGCGTCGCGTGCGGGGGCGCCGTCCACCAGGCAGTTCGCTGTGGGCGGGTCCTCGGAGAGGATGGCGCGGATCGAGGCGCCGGTACCGTCGCCGAGCGCCTCCTCGCACGCTTCCGAGCCGCACCAGGACAGCAGGAAGAAGCCGCCGTCACCAATCCGCTCGCGCAGCTCAGCGAGGTCGCTGACCCGGTAGGTGTGGCTGCCGCGGAACTCGAGCGACTCAGCGTGCAGGCTGCGCTGCAGTTCGTCGAGCAGCTCGCGGGCGACGCGGACCGCGCGGTCCATCGGCACCGGCTGCTTGGAGCGGTCGTCGCGCCGAGCCACGGTCACCTGCCCGGCGGCGAGCTCGCGCTCCCCCAGCTCGATGCGGAGCGGCACGCCCTTGAGCTCCCAGTCGACCGAGCGGCGGCCGAACGAGAGATGCAGGCGGCTGTCCATGTGGGCGCGCACGCCCTCGGCACGCAGCTCCGCCGCCAGCTTGTCGGCCACCCGCACGGGCTCGCCGTCGCTCAGCGCCAGCAGCACCACCTGGTGGGGGGCGATCATGGGTGGTAGCCGCAGGCCGTGGTCGTCGCCGTGGACCATGATCATGGCGCCCACCATGCGGGTCGAGCTTCCCCACGAGGTGGTGGCCACGTGCTCGCGCGTGCCCTGGGCCGACAGGTAGGTGATGTCGAAGACACGGGCGAAGTTGTGGCCGAGGTTGTGGCTGGTGCCCATCTGCAGCGCCTTGCCGTCGCGCATCAGCCCCTCGCAGGTGAAGGTGCGGTCGGCGCCGGCGAAGCGCTCCTTCGCCGACTTCTCGCCGGTCACCACCGCCACCGCCAGGGTCTCCTCCATGAAGGCGCGGTAGACCTCGAGCATCTGCATGGTCTCCGCCTGCGCCTCCTCGTAGGTGGCATGGGCGGTGTGGCCCTCCTGCCAGAGGAACTCGCTGGTGCGCAGGAACAGCCGCGGGCGCATCTCCCAGCGGACCACGTTGGCCCACTGGTTGATGAGCAGCGGCAGGTCGCGGTAGCCCTGAATCCACTTGGCGAAGAAGTGATTGATCACCGTCTCCGAGGTGGGCCGCACCACCAGCGGCTCGGCGAGCTGCTCCCCGCCGCCGTGGGTGACCACCGCCAGCTCGGGCGAGAAGCCCTCGACGTGCTCGGCCTCCTTCTCGAGGAAGCTCATGGGGATGAACAGCGGGAAGTAGGCGTTCTGCACGCCGGTGGCCTTGATGCGGCGGTCCATGTCGGCCTGCATCAGCTCCCAGATGGCCCACCCCCACGGTCGGATGACCATGCTGCCCCGGGCAGGGCCGTTCTCGGCCAGCTCGGCGCGAGCGACGACGTCCTGGTACCACTGGGGAAAGTCCTTCCCCTGGGGGGTGAGCACGGCCTGGTTGGCCACAGCTGGCGCGCCTCCTCGATACGTCCGTCCCGGGCATCTCCCGAGGTGATCCACGGCGAGCCTACCCGGCCCGCCAGAGCGCGAGCAACGCGATTCCCCGTACCTGCAGGCCGCGCGCCGTGGGGAGTCTAGAAGAGGGCGGTGGTGAGGTTGCGGCGGTAGCGGCGGGACAGGGGATGGTCGTCGCCGAGGAGGCGGAAGATGTCCAGCATCAGCTCGCGGGCGTGGTCGCGGCGCTCGCCCGGGCCCTCGCGGACGGCGGCCAGCAGCTCGGCCAGGGCCCGCTCGGCATCGCCGTCGGTGGCCTGCCGTGCCGCCTCGCCGAACCGCGAGCTGGGATCGGACGCCTCCAGCGCCAGGCGGGCGCGGGCCAGCGGCTCGGAGGTCTCCGGGTCGTACTCGACCGGCCGCAGCAGCTCCAGGGCCTCGGCCGGGTCGCCGCGGTCCAGCGCCAGCCGGGCGAGCCCCACCCTTGCGGCGACGTTGTCCGGGTCGCCGTCGAGGATCTCGCGGTAGCGCGCCGCCGCGGCGTCGGGATCGAGGTCGGCGGCCTCGGCCGCGGCCCGGTCCGCCTGGCTCGGCAGCAGCGCGTCGATGAACTGCTCGACCACGGGGGCGGGCTGGGCGCCGACGAACTCGTCGACCAGCCGGCCGTCGACGACCGCCTTGACCGCGGGGATGCCCTGGACCCCGAAGGCCGCGGCGAGCTGCGGCGCCTGGTCGACATCGACCCGCGCCAGCTCCACCTCTCCCCCGCGGGCAAGCACGGCGCGCTCCAGCAGCGGGCCGAGCGCCCGGCACGGCGCGCACCATTCGGCCCAGAAGTCCACCACCACCGGGACCTGATAGGAACGCTTGACGACCTTAGCCTCGAAGTCGCCCTCGCTCACGTCATAGACAAGCTCATTGCTCATGGAGCCTTGGTACGCCTCCGGGAGCCCTGGCCGCAACCCTGACCGCCGGCGCGACGCCACTGCCTACAGGCGCGGGCGGGCGCGCTCGGGGTCGGGCTGGAAGGCGGGTGCGTCGCTGGCGACCACCCGGTTGGCGAGCACGCCGAGCCCCTCCACCTCGAGCTCCACCTCGTCGCCCGGGGTCAGGTACGGGTACTTGTCAGCGCCGTGCACCAGCGCCAGCTCCAGGATGCAGCCCGTGCCGCAGGTCCCGGAGCCGAGCACGTCGCCGCGCCGCAGCGGCGCCGACTCGGCCGCGTAGGCGACCATCTCGGCGAAGCTCCACCACAGCGTGTCCAGGTTGGAGTGGGTGTACTCGATGCCGTTGACCCGGGCGAGCATGGCTGCGCCGGGCACCTCGCGCAGGCCGCGCGGCGCGAACTCGTCGCTGGTCACCAGGTAGGGACCGAGCGAGGTGGCGAAGTCCTTTCCCTTCACCGGGCCCATCGAGAGCTGAATCTCGCGGCGCTGGACGTCGCGCGCCGACCAGTCGTTCATGATCGTGAAGCCTGCAATCAGCCCCTCGGCGTCCTTCACGCGGACGTCGCGCCCACCCGCGCCGAGCACGCAGGCGACCTCCACCTCGTAGTCCAGCTCAGCCGAGCGCGGCGGGGCGGCCACGGGGTCGCCCGGCCCGACGATCGCGGCAGGGTTGGAGAAGTAGAACACCGGCAGCTCGTACCAGTCGGGGTGCATCTCCAGCCCGCGCCGCGCGCGGGCGGTGCGCACGTGCTGCTCGAAGGCGTAGAAGTCGCGCACGGAGGGCGGCTCGGCGACGGGCGCGAGCAGGGTTGCGCCCTCGAGCGGCAGCGGCTCGCCGGCCCCGGCGGGTCGCCGGTCAGGCTCGCGCACGGCGGCCATGGCCAGGTCGAGCACCGCCTCCAGGCCGGCCTCTCCCTCGCCCGTCGCCACCGGCACGATCAGGTCACCGTCCAGGTATCCGACCTGGGCACCGGCCGTGGTGGCATAGCGCACCACCTTCATCTGGCTTCCCGCCCTCTCAGGCCTTCCCGCCATCGGCACCGCGGCCGTTCAGTCTCGGTGCAAACCTTACTCTGTGGGGTAGAGCCGTTCGCGTAGGTTCCTGCGGATGTTGGCGGGGCTGGCGTATTCGGCCGCCGCTCGGTAACACTCAAGAGCATGATCGTCATGCCGTGCCGGCCGTGAGTGCCCACCGCGCCGCTGACCCGGCTCTTACAACCAGTACCTTCGCTCCGCCGCCCTTCATGACCCAGCCGACCGTGTGCTTCGTGTCCTCGCGCCTGGGCGAGGCCGACGGCGTCTCCGTCGCCGCGGCCGCCTGGGAGGCGGCGTTCGCGCGCCTTGGCTTCCGGGTATGCACGGTGGCCGGCCTTGGCACGGCCGACCGCCTGGTGCCGGGTCTCGCGCTGGACGCTCCGCAGCCGCCCGCGCCCGCCGAGCTGGAGGCCGCCCTGGAGGGCATCGACCTGATCGTGGTCGAGAACATCTGCTCGCTCCCGCTGAACCGGGGTGCGGCCGAGGTCGTGGCGCGCTGCGTTCGGGGCCGCCGCGCGATCCTGCACCACCATGACTTCCCCTGGCAGCGAAGGGGCTTCGACGACCTCGGGCCGTGGCCGCCCGATGACCCGAGCTGGCAGCACGTGACCATCAACGAGCTCAGCCGCCGGGAGCTGGCCGAGCGTGGCATCGAGGGAACGACCGTCTACAACGCCGTGCTGCCGCCGGTCGCCGGCGACGGGAGGCGCGCCCGCCTCGAGCTCGGTGTGGCTCCGGACGAGCTCCTGCTGGTGCAGCCGACGCGCGCGATCGCGCGCAAGAACGTGCCCGGCGGGCTGCGCCTGGCCGAGGCGCTGGGAGCGACCTACTGGCTGACCGGGCCGGCCGAGGACGGCTACGGGCCCGAGCTGAAGCGCGTGCTCAGCGCCGCCGCCTGCGACCTGCGGCACGGTATGCCGGATGACCTGGATATGGCGGATGCCTACGACGCGGCCGATGCGGTGGCGTACCCCTCGACCTGGGAGGGGTTCGGGCTGCCGCTGATCGAATCGGCCCTGTACCGCAAGCCGATCGCCGTCGGCCGCTTCCCGATGGTGGACGAGCTGGCCGCCTTCGGTTTTCGCTGGTTCCAGGCGCACGACCCTACCTCGCTGCGCACCTGGCTGAAGCGACCCGATCGCGAGCTGCTCGATCACAACTACGCCGTCGCCAAGCGCCACTTCTCTCTGGACGCTCTGGCCAGCCGTCTCGCCGGGGTCCTCGAGCACGCCGGCTGGGCCACCTGGTAGCCGGTGCCGCCGGCACGGATACCGTGCCGCTCTCACCGCCTGTAATCGTGTTGACGTCCAACAGAGCGAATATTTAGATTCCGGGCGTCAGGAACAGTAACGCTGAGCACCAGGAGGAGAGGGCATGGCGCGCGCGAGCCTGCCGGAGCGACGGCGGCGAGAGGTGGCGGAACTTGCCGCGGCGCGTCGCGCCCAAGGCCACCCGCCCCAGCGGATCGCGGCCGAGATCGTCGAGCTGGCCGGCATCACCCCCCTGTGGGCGTGGCGGCTCGCCAAGGGCTGGCGCCGCTCGGAGCTGCTGGAGCAGCTGCGGCAGCTCGGCGACCAATCGGTCGACGAGAGCATGCTGTGGCGCTGGGAGATCGGCGAGCGTGACCCCAGCAAGGAGCATCTGGACCGCCTCTGCCAGGTCTACCAGACCCGCCCCGACCTGCTCGGCTACGGCCATGACTACACCCGCCGGTCGGGCGCCTCCGATGAGAGCGGCGGGGCCGGCGAACGCCGGCGGGTCCACGGCCGATCCCAACCGGCGTTGCTGGTTCCCGAGCCGCTCGAAGCCGAGCCGCTGGCGATGGTGCAGGCACTGACCTTCAGCGGCGTGAGCCAGGAGACGCTCGCGTTCCTGGAGCGCTCGTTCGAGCGGCTGCACTGGGTCTGGACGGCGAGCGGTGCCGCCGACGCGGCGCCGCTGGCGGACATGGCCAGGCAGTACCGCGCGGTGCGCGTGGCGCTCGGCCGGCGCCAGCGGGTCGCCGCGCGGCGCCGGCTGGCGCGGGTCGCCGCGCGGCTGGGCGGTCACCTCGGCCTGCTGCTGTGGGAGCTGAACGAGCCGGTCGCGCTGGCGTACTTCGACGCCTCCGTCGTGGCCGCGGAGGAGGCCGGCGACCCGGCGCTCGGCGCCTGGGTGGCCGAGCGCCGTGCCAGCAGGACCGGCGACCAGTCGTCGGGCCGGGTGCCGAGGCGCGCACCTTGAGGTTGCGGACCGGACGTGGTCCCGCGTCCCTGGCGCGGGCTATCGTATGGGACTGCCATGACCGATCCCGCGGGCGCGCCGCCGCCCGACGACCTGCGCGCCGGCCCGGACGGCCGGCTGCGCTGCGCCTGGGGCGCGCAGCCCGCGGAGTACGTCGCCTACCACGACCTCGAGTGGGGCTGGCCCGTGCACGACGAGGTCCGGCTGTTCGAGAAGCTCTGCCTCGAGGGCTTCCAGGCGGGCCTGTCGTGGCTGACCATCCTGCGCAAGCGCGAGGAGTTCCGCCGCGCCTTCGCCGGGTTCCAGCCCGCCAAGGTGGCGGCGTTCGGGGAGGCGGAGGTTGCGCGGCTGCTCGAGGATGCCTCCATCGTCCGCAGCCGCGCCAAGATCGAGGCGACCATCGCCAACGGGCGCGCCATGCTGGCGCTCGGCGAGACAACGCTTGACGAGCTGGTGTGGGCGCACGCGCCGCCGCCCCGACCGGCGCCGGTCTCGCGGAGCGCCCTGCCCGCGTCCACACCGGAGTCGGTGGCGCTGGCAAAGGAGCTCAAGCGGCGCGGCTTCCGCTTCGTCGGGGCGACCACGGTGTACGCGCTGATGCAGGCGTGCGGGGTGGTCAACGACCACCTCGCCGGCTGCTTCGTCCGGACCGATGCCAGACGAAGGTCATGACGAACTGCGATCAGCGCGACAGGTCAGCGAGGTGACGTCGCCAGTTCGCAGTGTTTAACAGAGAAATCTTGACCGAAACCCGCCAAAAGAGCACGATTCGTTTCCAGGCGGGATTTCCCGCAGGCCGTACCCGCAAGGGAGGCGCTCCGATGGCAGACAACGTCGACGTCACGGCGGAGTCCATCGCCGACCCGGCACCGCTCGGCTTGGCCGGCTTCGCCCTCACCACCTTCGTCCTCAGCATGTTCAACGCGGGGCTGGTGGGCAAGGCGGGCGAGCCGGTCGTCCTCGGGTTGGCGCTGGCCTACGGCGGCGGCGCCCAGCTCCTCGCCGGCATGTGGGAGTTCAGGAAGGGCAACACCTTCGGGGCGACAGCCTTCAGCTCCTTCGGGGCGTTCTGGATCTCCTACTGGGCCTTTGTCGTGTTCTTCTCCAACGGGGTTCCATCCACGGCGGTCGGGCTCTACCTGATCGCCTGGGGCATCTTCACGTTCTACATGTGGATCGCTTCGTTCCGGACGAACACCGCGGTGATGGTGGTGTTCCTGCTGCTGTGGATCACGTTCGCCCTGCTCGGCATTGGCGCGGCGGCGGACAACACCTCGATCACGAAGCTCGGCGGCTGGGTCGGGCTGGCCACCGCGGTCGCGGCGTGGTACGCCTCGTTTGCGGCGGTGACCAATTTCACCTTTGGGCGTGAGATAGTGCCGGTGCGACCGCTGCGCCACGCATAGCCCGGTTAGGGTACGTGCAGCGCGGGGATGTCGGATGTCGTCCCCGCGCTGCCACGCGCACGGCGGTGGCGAGCTGAAGGACATGCCGGTCGACGAGGAGGTCGAGCCATGACAGCAGGACAGGGGACGGAGGTCTCTGAGGCCCAGATCGCTGTTCACTGGCGTGAAGAGGAGTACTACTACCCTCCTGCAACGTTCATCGCCCAGGCAAACGCGGCCGACCCGGCTCTTTTTGAACGATTCGATGAGAAGAACTTCCCCGAATGCTTCAAGGAGTACGCGGACCTGCTCACTTGGGATGCCTACTGGCACACGACCCTGGACACCAGTAACCCGCCATTCTGGAAGTGGTTTGTCGGCGGTCGGCTGAACGCCTGCTACAACTGCGTCGACCGCCACTTGGCGACCAGGCGCAACCAGGCAGCTCTCATCTGGGTGCCCGAGCCGGAGGCTGAAGAGACCAAGGCGGTCACCTACCAGGAGCTCTACACCCGGATCAACGAGTTCGCCGCGCTGCTGCAGGACTTCTGCGGCGTGAACACCGGCGACCGCGTGACCTTCCACCTGCCGATGGTCCCCGAGCTGCCCGTCTCCATGCTGGCCTGCGCCCGCCTCGGGGTCATCCACTCCGAGGTGTTCGGTGGATTCAGCGGTGCGGCGTGCGGGGAGCGGATCGCCGACTCGCAAAGCCGCATTCTTGTGACGATGGACGGCTACTACCGCAACGGCGAGCTGATCGACCACAAGGCCAAGGCTGACGAGGCGCTGGCGAGGGCCCGCGAGCACGGCTTCGAGATCGACAAGGTCCTGGTCTGGCGGCGGCACCCCGGCCAGTACGCCTCAAACAGCCCGATGGTCGAGGGCCGGGACTTCTTCGTCGACGAGCTGCTGAAGGACTTCCGCGGAAAGACGGTCGCGCCGGTCTCCATGCCTGCCGAGGCGCCGCTGTTCCTGATGTACACCAGCGGAACGACGGGCCAGCCCAAGGGGTGCCAGCACAGCACGGGCGGCTATCTCGCCTACGTCACCGGTACGTCAAAGTACTACCAGGACATCCACCCGGAGGACACCTACTGGTGCTTCGCCGACATCGGGTGGATCACCGGGCACTCCTACATCGTCTACGGCCCCTTGTCGCTCGGGACGACGAGCGTGATGTACGAGGGCGTACCTACCTACCCGGATGCTGGTCGTCCCTGGCGGATCGCCGAGCGGCTGGGGGTGAACATCTTCCACACCGCCCCCACCACCATCCGCATGCTGCGAAAGCTCGGCCCGGACGAGCCGACGAAGTACAACCATCACTTCAAGCACATGACGACGGTGGGCGAGCCGATCGAGCCGGACGTCTGGCGCTGGTACCACAGTGTCGCGGGAAAGGGCGAGGCGGTCATCGTCGACACGTGGTGGCAGACCGAGAACGGCGGCTTCCTGGGCAGCACACTGCCCGCGCTGCAGCCGATGAAGCCCGGCAGCTGCGGCCCCGGGGTGCTCGGGGTCTACCCCGTGATCTACGACGAGGAGGGCAACGAGGTCGAGGCCGGCAGCGGGCGGGCCGGCAACATCTGCATCCGCAACCCCTGGCCCGGAATCTTTCAGACGATCTGGGGCCAGCCCGAGCGCTTCGTGGACGTCTACTACAGGAAATACTGCCGGGACAGGGAGAGCAAGGACTGGCACGACTGGCCGTACTTCGCGGGCGACGGGGCTGTGCAGGCGGCCGACGGCTACTTCCGGATCCTCGGACGGGTCGACGACGTGATCAATGTGGCCGGCCACCGGCTGGGCACCAAGGAGCTCGAGTCGGCGAGCATCACCGTCGAGGAGATCGCCGAGGCTGCCGCGGTCCCGGTGGTGGACGAGGTTCGGGGCCGAGCCGTGGAGATGTACGTCGCCCTGAAGCCGGGGTTCACGCCCAGCAGGGACATTGCAGCGAAGGTATCCAAGGCGATCGAGACCGAGATCGGGAAGATCGCCCGGCCGAAGAACGTCTGGATCGTCTCGGACATGCCCAAGACCCGCTCGGGAAAGATCATGCGCAGGGTCATCGCTGGGATCTCCAACTTCGCCGATGTCGGGGACACGACCACGCTGGCGAACCCCGAGATCGTCGACGATATCCGCCACTACGTGCAGAGCGAGAAGGTTACCCGCGGCGAGGTTCCACGCGAGCTGTCGGCTCAGGAGGCTGAGGAGATCAAAGCGTTCGGCCAGGCTGAATGACCGGGCGCTGAGCGGCCTGCTTGGCAGCCTGCTTGAAGGCGCGCACCTGGGCGAGGCTCTCGGCGTCGGTGACGTCGGCGACGGATCGGTGGCTGCCGTCCTCGCCGTACGGGCCGGCGGCCTCGCGCCACCCGGGCGACCGCACGCCGAGCTGCTTGCCGAGCAGCGCGACGAAGATCCGCGCCTTCTGCTCACCGAAGCCCGGCAGGCTCCGCAGCCGCGCCAGCAGCTCGCGGCCGGTGGCGGCGGTGCGCCACAGCTCCGCCGCATCGCCGCCCCACTCCCCGGCGACGTGCCGGCACAGCGCCTGCACCCGCCCGGCCATTGCGACCGGATAGCGGTGCAGGGCGGGCGGACCGGCCATCACCTTCGCGAAGGCGTCCGGGTCGTGGTCAGCGATCGCGCCGGCGTCGAGGGTGTCGAGCGAGAGCCTCCGCGCGAGCTGGTACGGTGAGGCGAAGGCGCGCTCCATCGGAAACTGCTGGTCGAGCAGCATGCCCACCAGCAGCGCGAGCGGGTCGCGGGCGAGCAGCGCGTCCGCGTCGGGATCCTGCGCGAGCCGCAAGGTCGTCGTGGCCACGGTCATCCTCCTTGGTCTGGCGCGGCGACCCGCACAATGGTCGCACGAGGCGAGCACGCTCCGCTGGACGCGCCACGGCTCAGCCCTGGGTGTCGCGCGGAAGGCGGGCGACATCCGAAACCGGCCCGAGATGGCCCAGCTTGTCGGGGTTGACCACCGACCGGACAGCCTGGATCCGGCCGTCGGCGATGTCGAGGGCGATCACGTTGATCACTCGTCCCTCGGCGTCCAGGCCCACCGCGCCAGGCTGCCCGTTCACCTCGACAGGCCGGACCCGCGCGCCCAGGTGCGCGGCGCGCGCGAACAGCCCCAGGAGCAGCCGGCCAATGCGATCCCGCCCGTAGATGGGCTCTTTGAACGCCTGCGCCTTCCCGCCGCCGTCGCCCACGAAGACCGCATCCGCGGTCAGCAGGTCCACCAGCCCATCCATGTCGCCCTGCTCGCATGCGGCGAAGAACCTGCGGGCCAGCTCGTCTCGCTCCCCCTTCGACGGCTCGAACCGGGGCGCCCCAGCCTCGATGCGGCGGCGAGCCCGGGCGAAGATCTGCCGGCAGTTCGCCTCGCTCTTCCGCACGATCTGGGCGATCTCGTCGTAGCCGTACTCGAACACCTCCCGTAGCAGGAACACCGCCCGCTCCACCGGGCTGAGGCTCTCCAGCACGATCAGGAACGCCATCGACAGCGAGTCGGCCATCTCGGCGTGTCGCGCCACGTCGACCTCCGTTCCTGCCACGAGCGGCTCCGGGAGCCAGGGCCCCAGGTATGACTCGCGGCGCGTCCGCGAAGCCCGGAGCTGGTCGATGGCCAGCCGAGTCGTCACCGCTGCGAGGTATGCCTTCGGGGAGTCGACCTCGGTGCCGCCCGTGAGCGCGCGATGCCACCGCAGGAACGCCTCCTGCACGACGTCTTCGGCCTCCGCGATGCTGCCCAGCATCCGATAGGCGATCGAGAACAGCAGCGGCCGCAGCTCCGCGTGGACCTCGCCCGCGTCGTTCATCCGATCCTGGTGGTCTTCCATGCTGGCCATGAGACGTGCCACCTATCGAACCTGTGACAGCTTCGTCGTCGCCGTGCAGTGTCACACAGGCTGGCCGGTCCCGATCATGAGCCTGTAGCAGAAGTCGTTCGGCCGGCGGCATCCAGCGGCTACGATCCTTGTCGTGCGCACCCGCCTCGGACCGGACTTCGCCAAGCTCTGGACGGCCAGCACCGTCTCCAACCTCGGCGACGGCGTCACGCTGGTCGCGGCGCCGCTGCTGGCCGCCTCCCTGACCCGCAACCCGCTGCTGATCGCCACGCTCACCTTCAGCCAGCGCCTGCCGTGGCTGCTGTTCTCGCTGATGAGCGGCGCGCTGGTCGACCGCCTGGACCGGCGCCGGGTCATGGCGACCGCGGACCTGTTCCGAGCCGTGGTCATGGGGCTGCTCGCGGTCGCCGTGCTACTGGACGCGGCCTCCATCGCGCTGCTGTGCACCACCCTGTTCCTGCTCGGCACTGCCGAGACGCTGTTCGACAACGCCGCCATCTCCATCCTGCCCATCGTCGTGCCCAGGGCCAACCTGACCAAGGCGAACGGGCGTCTGCTCGGCGCGCAGATCGTGACCAACGACCTGGCCGCCCCGCCCCTTGGCGGGCTGCTGTTCGCGACCGCCGCGGCCGTGCCGTTCGTGCTCGACGCCGGGTCGTTTGCCGCCGCAGCGGTCCTCATCATGGCGATGCGAGGCCGCTTCCAAGTGGAACGGCCGATGGGAGTCGAGCGGGCCACGCTCCGCGCCGACATCGCCGAAGGAGTCCGCTGGCTCGCCAGCCACCAGCTGCTACGCCTCCTCGGCGTGGCCATCGGCCTGATGAACCTGACCCTGTCGGCGGCAAGCGCGATCCTGGTGCTGTACGCGCAGGATCGCCTCGGGCTCGGCTCGGCCGGCTACGGCGCGCTGATCGCCTGCCTTTCCATCGGCGGCATCTCGGCGAGCCTGGTCGCCACGCGGATCATCGGCTGGCTTGGCCCAGCCACCAGCATGCGGGTCGGCCTGCTGATCGAGGCGTCGACCCACCTGGTGCTCGCGCTCACCAGCAGCCCGCTGGTGGCCGGCGGCATCCTGGCGCTGTTCGGCTTCCACGCGACGATCTGGAACACTGTCAGCATCTCGCTCCGGCAGGAGCTGATCCCCGGCCGGCTGCTTGGCCGTATCAACAGCGCCTACGCCGTCTTCTCCTACGGTGGCCATTCGCTCGGCGCCCTGGTAGGCGGGTTGCTCGCCGGGCACCTCGGGCTCTCCGCACCATTTTGGAGCGGCTTTGTGGCCATCGCGCTCCTGGCCGCGGTGGCCTGGCCGATCCTCAGCACCAGCAAGGTGCGAGCCGCCCGCGAGCACGCCGCCACGGCCGACTGAGCAGCGTCAGCATCAGGGTCCCGGCATGATCGTGTGTGCGTAATGTCGCGGTGCTGACGGGTTGGGGGCGAGTCTGCCCGATGGGCATGGGTGTCTGGTGGCGGCTGAGGCGCGGCAGGCGGTTCCGGGGTGGCATGCTACGACCATGTCCGCTTCGCCGCGCTGCTCGGCGCGTCCGCCACGCCGGCCCAGCGCCGCCGCCAGCAGGCCAGCCAGGCCCGCTTCGACCATGCGGTCGGGCTGGTCGAGCAGGCCGCCAAGGCGGCCAGCACCGGCGACCAGTCGGCGCTGGATCAACTGGTGGCCCGCATGGACCAGGTGGCCTTCGACGGCTTCGAGCAGCACCATCCGCCCAGCGCCGCGCTGAACTTTCTGCTGTATGACGTGGTCTGCGACCTGGTCCCCGACGACACCGACGCCGGCTTTGGCGACACCTGGGTCGACCACGTGGTCCACCACGCCGACCAGGATCTGCCGGCTGGGCCTGCCCGCTGGGTGCGGCTGGCGGTCGGCCTGGCGGCCGAGGAGTACCAGCTTGGTAACGCCGAACTGGAGGCCATCGAGCGGGTCCGCGGCAACGTGCGTGCCGACCGCGACAGCAACCTTGTGACCTGGGTTGCCCAGGTCGATCGGCGCCCACGCGCTGCGCTGCTGGGTGACGGCGTGGTGGCCCTGGTCTGGCTACGAGCCTTCACCTGGTAAACCAGCAACCCAAGGCAGGGGGTTGCGCATTCTCTGACTTAGATCCGCGGAAGGCACCTGGATGGTGAACAGCCTACGGCGCGGCCGCGGCCGCGTCGAGTTGCGCTTCGACGACCCGACCCAGACCCCCGACGCGGGCCTGCTGCTGGTCGCCGAGCTGGCCGACCAGCTGGACCTGGTCGGCACGCTGGACCGCCACATCGGCCCCATCAAGCAGCGCCGACGAGGCCGCAGCGGCGGTGAGCTGGTCATGGCGCTGGCCGAGAGCATGCTGGTGGGCGGGGACTTCCTGTGCGACCTGGACAGCCTGCGCGCCGATCTGGCGGGTGCGGCGCTGAGCACGATCGCCTGCCCGCCGGCGCCGACCACCGCGGCCGGGCTGGCCCGCCGCTTCGGCCCCCAGCAACTCCACGGGATCCAGGCGGGGCTGGCGGCGGTGACCGCCCGCGCGGTCGAGCTGCTGCCCGCACCGCGCCGCCAGGGCCTGGCGGCGGTGCGCCCGACGGTCGACCTGGACCCCACCGACGTCCAGGTGTACGGCGCCAACAAACAGGGGGTGGGCTGGAACTACGCCGGCAAGCGCTGCGGCCGGCCGGTGCTTGCCACCTGGGCGGAGGCCGGGGTGGCGCTGGCCGCGGAGCTTGTGGCCGGCAACCACGACGCCTGCCCGCTCGCCCCTGGCCTGGTCCGGCGGGCGCTGGCCGCGCTGCCCAAGCGGGCAGGCCTGGGCCGCCCGCGGGTGCGGGCCGACGCGGGCCTGTTCAGCGGCGAGGTCGCCCACGCGGCGGTGGCCGCCGGGGCGGACTTCGCGATCGCGGCCAAACGCAACCCGGCGGTCTGGCGGGCCATCCACACCGTCCCCGACGACGCCTGGCGGCCGGCGCGGGGCATGGCGGGCGCCGAGGTCGCCCGGGTCGACGACGCCCGGCGGGCTGGCCCGAGGGGACCTGGGCGGTGGCCCGCCGGGTCCGGGTCCGCGCCGAGGACATCTCGGCCGACCCGCGCGCCCGGCGGCGGCGCACCTTCGACCCCGCGCAGCTGCGCCTGGCCCTGGGCGGCCAGCTCGACGAGCTGTACGCCTACTCGGTGATCGTCACCAACATCGACGACGACCCGGTCCAGGTCGAGGCCTGGTTCCGCGAGCGCGGCCAGGTCGAGGAGCGCAGCAAAGACTCCAAGCTCGGCATGGCGCTGCGCCACCTGCCGTCGGGCACCGCAGCGGTCAACGCGGTGTGGATGTGGGCGGCGCTGCTGGCGCTTGACTGCTCGGTGCTGCTGCAAGCGCTGGGCGGCGTCGACACCGACGGCCGCGCGCACGGCAAGCGGCTGCGCCGCGAGCTGATCGGCGTCCCCGGGCGGCTGGTCCGCCACGCCGGCCGGCTGATCGTGCGTGTGTCGCCTCGCTAAGCCTACCTGGGCCAGGTCCGCCAGCGGCTGGCCGCCCTGCCCGTCCCGGCGGGCTGACCGGCGCGTCTGTCCCGAGCCGACCTGCCAGCGCCGCCAGGCGCTGCTGCCGCATGCCCTGCTACCGGGCGCATGCCTCGGGCGGCTGCCCGCCGCCCCCCGCAGCTTCTTGATCCGGTCACACCCCGCACCGATACCGGCCAGTCAATGACTTCGCATGGCGCTGCCACCTGATGACCAGGCCTCAGCCCACGTGTTGGCCCACCCGGTCACCTTATCCGCGGATCTAAGTCTGAACTGAGCGAGCGCGGTTAGCTTGGCTTTCTGGCCACGGTCGGGATGCCCAGATCCACGGTGGTGCGGTTGCGGGTGCGCCGGTCGAGTTGGGCGAGCTTGTCCTGGGCGCCGGCGAGGCTGACCTGGAGCCCCTCAACCTCGCCCAGCCAGCCCTCGCGTTCGGCCTCGGCGATCCGGTCGATCAGGTTGTCGCGGATCTCCACCAGCCGGTCGCGTTGGGTCGGGTCTGGCCAGAGCATCGGGCAGCGGACACACGCTTCTCTGAACTAGGAAGAATTTCCCATATGGTCAGTCGGGCCGTTGGAGCTTGAGGCGATCTTCGCTGCGAACGAGCGACTCGATCTCTCGGAGGGCGTCGAAGGCGTTGCTCCGCGTCGTCTCCGGGGGCGTGCCGCCGGCCTGGCCCCCGAGCCGGCGGGCGGTGGGCAGCTCGGGGCCGCCAAGCGCGTCGAGCAGCGCCACGGCCACGCGCAGACGTGCCAGGCCGAGCGGGATGGGAGACATCCGCCCGCCCGTCGGATCGTGGATGGCC
>WNGB01002298.1_pt1 | contig 30946 bp, 23 predicted proteins | sample 5400681 | NCBI WGS metagenome assembly WNGB01 (sample SAMN13153367, study PRJNA577476) | soil metagenome | isolation source: 115 cm soil or saprolite under grassland replicate 2 | place: USA:California | collected 2016-06-15
GCAGCGCCGCCGACGGGTCGCCGCGGAAGTCCATCGACATCTTGTCGACTTCGTCCAGCAGGAACACCGGGTTCATCGAGCCGGCCTTCTTCATCATCTGGATGATCTGGCCGGGGAAGGCGCCGATGTAGGTGCGGCGATGGCCGCGGATTTCCGCTTCGTCGCGGACGCCGCCGAGCGAGAGGCGCACGAACTTACGGTTCATCGCGCGCGCGATCGACTTCGCGAGCGACGTCTTGCCGACTCCCGGAGGTCCGGAGAAGGTGAGGATCGTCGCCTTCGGCTTCTTCACGAGGGCGCGCACCGCGAGGAACTCGAGGATGCGGTCCTTGATCTTCTCGAGGCCGTAGTGGTCCTCGTTCAGGACCTCTTCCGCGCGCTTGAGATCGCGGCTCTCCTTCGTCTTCTTGTGCCACGGAACGGCGATCAGCCAATCGAGGTAGTTGCGCGAGACGGTCGCTTCCGCGGACATCGGCGGCATCGACTCGAGCCGCTTCAGCTCCTGGATCGCCTTCTCCTCGACCTCCTCGGGCATTTTGGACTGTTCGATCTTCTTCTTCAGCTCCTCGATCTCGTTGCCCTTCTCGTCCTTGCGCCCCAGTTCCTTCTGGATCGCCTTCATCTTCTCGTTGAGGTAGTACTCCTTCTGCGCCTTCTCCATCTGCTTCTTGACGCGCGACTGGATCTTGCGATCCACCTGGAGCTTGTCTACTTCCGCTTCGAGAAGAGCGGTGATGCGATTGAGCCGCTCGATCGGCGAGATGATTTCGAGGAGGTTCTGCTTCTCGTCCACGCCGACGACGAGGTGCGCCGAGATCGTATCCGCGAGCTTGCCGGGATCGTCGACGCGGACGGCGGCGATCATCGCGTCGTAGTGCAGGTTGTTCGAGAGCTTCACGTACTGCTCGAACAGCGACACCACCTTGGTCATCGTCGCTTCCGCGTCGACGCCCGTTTCCTTCGGCTTCGGCACGACCTTCACGACGACGCGGTAGAAGCCCTTGTCTTCCTTCCACTCGACGGCGCGCGCGCGCTCGACCCCCTCGACCAGCACCTTGATGTTGCCGTCGGGGAGCTTCAGGCTCTGGACGATATTGGCGACGCAGCCCATCGTGTAGATGTCATTCGGCTGCGGCTCGTCGATCGACGCGTCGTGCTGCGCGGCGAGAAAAATCCGCTTGTCCTTCCCGAGCGCGTGCTCGAGCGCGCGGGTGGAGGACGGCCGTCCGATCACGAACGGCATCATCATGTGTGGGAAAACAACGACGTCCCGCAGCGGGACGATCGGCAGTGTTTCGTACAGTTCCATTGAATCCTTGAAGGTGCTAGCCGGCCTTTTCGATCAAGGTGATCGGCTTTTCCTTGCTCATGACGACCTCGCGGGTGATGACGCACTCCCGGATCTTCTTCTGACCGGGCAGCGTGTACATCAGGTCGAGCATGAGCTCCTCGATGATCATGCGCAGGCCGCGCGCGCCAATTTTGCGCGCCAGCGCCTGTTCCGCGATCGCTTCGAGCGAGTCGTCCGTGAACTTCAGCTTCACGTTCTCGTACTCGAACAGCTTCTGGTACTGACGCGTGATCGCGTTGCGAGGTTGCGTGAGGATCTGGACGAGGGCGGCCTTATCCAGCTCGTGGAGCGTCCCGACGACGGGGAGGCGGCCGACGAACTCGGGGATCAGACCGTACTTGATGAGATCTTCCGGCTCCACCGCTTCGAGCGTGGTGCCGATGTCGCGGTTCGAGAGGGACTTCACGTCCGCCTTGAACCCGAGCGTCTTCTTACCCGTGCGGCGTTCGATCTGCTTCTCGAGGCCGACGAACGCGCCGCCGCAGATGAATAGGATGTTCGTCGTGTCGACCTGGAAGAACTCCTGGTGCGGATGCTTGCGCCCGCCCTGCGGCGGAACGTTGGCGACGGTGCCTTCGAGAATCTTCAGCAGCGCCTGCTGCACCCCTTCACCCGACACGTCGCGCGTGATCGAGGGGTTCTCGTCCTTGCGGCAGATCTTGTCGACTTCGTCGATGTAGATGATCCCCTGCTGGCACTTCTCGATGTCGCCCCCCGCCGCCTGCAGCAGCTTGAGAATGATGTTCTCGACGTCTTCGCCGACGTACCCGGCCTCGGTCAGCGTCGTCGCATCGACGATCGTGAAGGGGACCGAGAGGAGCTTGGCGAGCGTCTGCGCGAGCAGCGTCTTGCCGGTGCCCGTCGGCCCGATCAGCAGGATGTTGGACTTGGTGAGCTCGATCTCGTTGCGGCTGCGCGACTGCTTCTGGATCTCGATCCGCTTGTAGTGGTTGTAGACCGCGACCGCGAGCTTCTTCTTCGTCTGTTCCTGGCCGATGACGTACTCGTCGAGGAACTTCTTGATTTCCTGGGGAACGGGCAGGGAAGAGCGGGCTCCGCCGCGCGCCTCGAACCGGTTGTCGTCCGCGATGATGTCGTTGCAGACTTCGACGCACTCATCGCAGATAAAGACCGTGGGGCCCGCGATCAGCTTGCGGACGTCGTTCTGGTCCTTATTACAGAACGAGCAGCGGAGAATCTCGCCTTCGCCGTTCTTTTTTACCATGAGCCCTGAGCCCTAAGCCCTTTTTCGGATGACGTCGTCAATAATACCGTATTCCTTCCCCTGGTCTGCTCCCATGATGTAGTCCCGTTCGGTGTCATCCTGGATGCGTTTCAGGGGCTGGCCGGTGTGGTCCGAGAGGATCTGGTTCAGGCGCTCGCGTGTCCGGAGCAGCTCGCGGGCGTGAATATCGATATCGGTCGTCTGCCCACCCAGGCCCTGGACCCACGGCTGGTGGATGAGAATGCGCGAATTGGGCAGCGAGAAGCGCTTGGTTTTCGCCCCCGCCGCGAGCAGCACAGCCGCGACCGAGGCCGCCTGGCCGATGCAGTAGGTCTGCACGTCCGGCTTGATGAACTGCATCGTGTCGTAAATCGCCATCCCTGCCGTGACGACACCGCCCGGGCTGTTGATGTACAGCAGGATGTCGCGGTCGGGGTCCTCCGCTTCGAGGAAGAGCATCTGCGCGATCACGAGATTGGCGATGGTGTCGTCAATCGGCGTGCCGATGAAGATGATGCTGTCCTTCAGCAGGCGCGAAAAAATGTCGTACGCACGTTCACCGCGGTTGGTCTGTTCGACCACCATCGGGACGAGCTGCGAATAATGCGAATAAGAAGAATGAGCCATGCGAAATGCGTCCGCGGCAACGAAAACGCTAACTGTTGTGGGGAGCTCGGGACAGGTCTGTCTTACGTTTGTACGATAGTAGCACGCGACAGCAGGAAGTCAATCGCCCGCTCCCGGCGCAGCCCCGCATACAAACGCCCGATACCCCCCTCCTTCTCCAACCGCGCGCGGACGGCCGCCGGCGTGCGGCCCGTGCGCTCGGCATATCTCGAGATCTCGGCATCCACCTCTTCGTGCGATACCGTCACGTTCTCGCGCCGCGCCACTTCGTCGAGCACCAGCGCGCCCCGCACCGCCTCCGCGGCCGCGTCTTTCTGCCGCTCGCGGAAGTCTTCCCAGTTGATGTTCGTCTTCATCGGATCGATCTGCTGATCGATCAGCCGGCGGACGAACTCTTCCACGCGTCGATCGATCTCCCGCTCGAGCAGCGCCTGCGGCACCTCGAACGTGACGCGCGTCGCCAGCTGCGTCATCAGCTCGGCGCGCATCTCGCGCTCCGCTTCGTGCTTCGCCTCGTGCTCCAGGTCCTCGCGCACGCGCGTCTTCAGCGTGTCGAGCGATTCGAAATCCCCGAGGTCTTTCGCGAACTCGTCGTCCAGGTCCGGCACGATGCGCTTGCGGATCGCCTTCACGGTCACTTCGTACGTGACCGTCGTCCCCGCCAGCTCTTTTACCGCGTAGTCCGCCGGGTATGTGATTTCGAACGTCTTGTCTTCTCCCGACGCCAGCCCGAGCAGCGCTTCGTCGAATCCCGGAGGGTTCGCCGCCGCGCCGATATCCACTGTCACGTTCTGGTGGTTGTCGGACTTCTTCTCATAACGGCCGCCTTCGGCGGCCTCGGGCCCGTGATCGTGCTCGTGATCGTAGTCCTCGTGATCCGCCGCATCGCTGTGCCCCTGGTCCTGTGCCGTCCGCACCAGGTCCATCAGCACCGAGTCCCCCTTCTGGACGCCGCGTCCTTCCACCGGCTCGTATCGCGCCGCACGCTCGCGCAATCCGCCGAGCGCCTGGTCCACCGCGTCGTCTTCCACCGCCACGCCCGCGCGCCGCACGTTGAGGTCCGCGTAATCACCCGGATCGATCGGCGGCACGGTGTCGAAGGACGCCGTGAACTTCAGGGGCTGCCCTTCTTCGACCACCACATCTTTAATATCCGGCGTGTCGACCGGCTCGACCCCGCGCTCGCGGAGCGCCTCGTCCACCGCGCGCGGAATCAGTCCATGGGCAACGTCATGCAGGATCTGGTCGCGAAACCGCTGCCGCACGACCTTCGCCGGCACCTTGCCGGGGCGGAACCCCGGGATCCGCGCCGCCTTGCTGTAATCGCGAGAGACCTTGTCGATCTCGGCATCGACGACGGTGCTCTCTATTTCTACGACAAGATTCTTGCGCGTCTCGTTGACGTCTACGAATTCGGTCTTCATTCAGAGGTATCGGGTTTTCAGGGCGGGGAGGGTCCCCGATTTTCACGGAATGTCTCAGAAAAAAGGACTCCATAGGGTAACACGCGGCCGACCCAGGGTCGTGCTTGCACTCCGTAGCTCCCACCTCCGCGCTGCGCGCTACGGTGGGCAGGCGCGCCAACGTGCAGGGGAGCGAAGGAGTGCGAGAGGAGGGACTCGAACCCACACAGCCTTCCGGCCACCGGCTCCTAAGACCGGCGCGTCTGCCAGTTCCGCCACTCTCGCGCAGGCCCGGAGTCCAGTGTAACGCCTGCGCCGTATAACTCTGCTACGGCTCATCCACGATTTCGACGCTGTTTGAGGGGGTCCGACGACGACGAGCATGGCGCGCTTCCTGCACTTCGCGCGCGCTGAAACCGGATATCTGTGGCTCCTCAGCAGCCCAGCAGGAGGATGAGACTCATGAAGCGAGTATTTACGGCAACCTGTCTCGCGGCGACGTTTGCGGTCGGGCTTGCCGCACAGCAGTCTACCGGGACTACCGGTACAGCGGGCACGGATCAGCAGCCGCCGGCCGGCGGCCGGGGCGGCCCCCGCACGGTGACCGGATGCCTGCGCGCCGGCGATACGGCCGGAACGTACATGCTGACGGACGTCCAGATGCAGGGCGGCCGGGGCGGTGAGTCGACCGCAGCCGGCGGCACAACAACGGGTGGCGGCACAACAACAGGCGGGGGCACGACAGCCGGCGGAACGACCGCTGGCGGAACGACCGCCGGCGGAACGACGACCGGCGGCGGCACCACGGCGGGCGGCACGATGCCGCAGGGGCGCGGCCCTGGCGGTCCGATGACCATCATGCTCACGCCTGATTCGAGCGTCGATCTGAAACCGCACGTCGGCCACAAGATCGAAGTGACTGGCACGATGACTGGCGGCGGCCGTCGCGGCGCTGATGCGGGTGCCACGGCGACGGGCACGGCGACCGGCACGACGACGGGCGGCACGGGCGCGGGTGGCACGGCTACGGCGACGGGCACGGGCACGACCACGGGCACGGGCACGACCACGGGTGCAGCCGGCACGACGACTGGCGCCGGCCAGGGCACAGGTCGCGGCGCTCCGCGCAACATGACGGTGACGTCGATCCGGATGATCTCTGAGTCTTGTAGTGAACAGTAGACGGTAAACGGTAGACGGTCGACCGTTTACCGACAACGTTTCAGCGCGCCCGGCCAGCTCAGAGCTACACGAGCTGGCCGTTGCGCGTACGAGGTGATTGATGGCTCGTTCAATGTGGAAGGGTTCGATCACATTCGGTCTCGTGAACATTCCCGTGGAGTTGTACAGCGCGGTGCGCGATCACCGTCCGAGATTCCGGCTGCTGCACGCGAAGGATGAAGCGCCGGTCAGGTACGAGCGCATCTGCCAGACCGAGGGAAAGGCCGTCGCGTGGGAGGATCTCGTGAAGGGCTACGAGTACGCGAAAGGGCAGTTCGTGGTGCTCACGAAAGACGATTTCAAGACGGCCGCAGTGGAGAAGACGAAGACCATCGACATTCTCGACTTCGTCGACCCGAAAGAGGTCGACGAGCGCTACTTCGAAACGCCGTACTACCTGCAGGCCGGCAAGGGCGCGGACCGCGCGTACGTGCTGCTCCGCGAAGCGATCAAAGCGTCGGGCAGGATCGGCATCGCGAAAATCATCCTCCGGGAAGCGCAGCACCTCGCCGCCGTCGAAGCGATTGGCGGCGCGCTGGTCCTGACAATGATGCGATTCTCGGACGAGCTCGCGGATTTGAAGGAGTTCAACTTCCCTCAGAAGGGGGAGATCCGCCCCGCCGAACTCAGGATGGCGCAACAGCTGATCGACAACCTGGTATCTGAATGGCAGCCGGACAAGTACACCGACGAGTACAAGGAGAACCTGCTGCGCGTGATCAACGCCAAGCTGAAGGGCAAGCGGCCGAAGCTGATCGCCGAGGACACGACGCCGAAACAGGCGGAAGTCGTTGATTTGATGGCACGTCTGCGCGCGTCGCTCGAGGGCAAGAGGGGCGCGGGAACCCCGAAGAAAGCCACGGCATCTAAAGGGCGAAAAACCACGGGCGGCCGGAAGCGGGTCGCGTAAACTCTCCAGCTCTGGAGTCCGGTCATTCTGTCGTTCTGGAGTTCCCCGATGTCAACTGCCGTCGCGCTCGATACGTCCGCCGCCATCGATTGGTACCGGCGCAACCGCGCCCGGAGCGAGGCGATCTTCGATCTGATCGATCCGGCGGCGTATTACACGCGCCCGATCTCGTTGCGCAACCCGATCGTGTTCTACGAGGGGCATCTCCCGGCATTCAGCGTGCTCGCGTTCCTGCGCCGCGGACTGGGGCTGCCCGCCGTGGACGCGCGGCTCGAGAAACTTTTCGAGCGCGGCATCGATCCGGACACTGAGGAGTCCGCCGTCCCGCGCAGCGGCGCGTCGACACAGTGGCCGACGCGCGACGAGGTCCGCGCCTTCGCGCGCGCGTGCGACGAAGCCGTCATCGGCGCGATGGAGTCGCTCGCGCCCGGCCCGGTTGCGCTCGAGGGTCTCTACACCGCGCTCGAGCACGAGGCGATGCACCAGGAAACGCTCCTCTACATGTGGCATCGGTTGCCGTACGAGCAGAAACGTCGAAGCCACTCTGACCTTGTACCGAGAACTGAGTGGCTTCCGCCTTTAGGCGGAAGATCCATTCCACCTTCAGGTGGAAGATCTAACATCCCAGCAGGGACCGCGCGCCTCGGTGCGGACCGTTCGTCCACGGTCTTCGGCTGGGATAACGAGTTCCAGGCCCACGACGTCCACGTGGCGACATTCGACATCGACGTCCTGCCGGTGACGAACGCGGATTTTCTCGAGTTCATCACCGCGGGCGGCTACGACAACCGCTCGCTGTGGGACGACGAAGGCTGGTCGTGGATCCAGGCGGAACGCGTTCAACACCCGGGCTTCTGGTTGCCGGCAGACACATCGAACATCGGACATCGGACATCGGACATCGAACATCGGACTTCGGACGTCGGACATCGAACATCGGACATCGGCGCGTGGCACTGGCGAGCCATGTTTCACAGCGAGCCGCTGCCGCCGCACTGGCCCGTCTACGTGAGCCACGCGGAAGCGTCGGCGTACGCGCGGTGGAAGGGACGCCGGCTGATGACCGAACCGGAGTTCCATCGCGCGGCGGAAGGGGCGACGGCGGGTCACGCGGACTTCGCGGACTTCGATCCAATCCCGGTCGGCTCGCTGCCCGCGACCGCGAGCATCCATGGCGTGCACGATCTGATTGGCAACGGCTGGGAATGGACATCCACCGTGTTCGCTCCGTTCGAGGGCTTCCAGCCGATGCGCTCGTATCCCGAGTACTCCGCGGACTTCTTCGACGGACGTCACTACGTGATGAAAGGCGCGTCTCCCGCGACGGCAAAGGAACTGATCCGGCCCAGCTTCCGCAACTGGTTCCGCGGCAACTATCCCTATGTCTACGCAAAGTTCAGGACGGTGGGCTCGCATTGATGAGTGGCGAGTGGCGATTGCAGATTCACGGAGTGTCGAATGAAGAATGACGATTGGCGATCCTACGCCGATGGCTCTGCCACACCAATCGACGCTCGGCAATCCGTCAATCAGCAGTCTGCAGTCGCCAATCGACAACGCGACGTCGCGGACTTCGCACGCGACGTCGCTCGCGACCTCGCGCTGACGCCGAAGCAGCTGCAGTCGAAGTATCTCTACGACGCGCTGGGGTCGTCGCTGTTCGAAGCGATCTGCCGACTGCCCTGGTACCGCATCACGCGCGCGGAGCAGCAGCTGCTCGAGCGGCACGCGCCGGAAGTCGTCGCGCGCATGTGTCCGCACGTCGAGACCGAGCCGCTGATCGTGGAGCTCGGATGCGGCAGCGGCGAGAAGATCGTGATCCTCGCGGAAGCGCTGCAGGGTTCAGGACGCCGCGGGCGCGTGCACCTGATCGACATCTCGCCGCAGGCGCTCGAACAATCGGAGCGAACGCTCGGCCGGCTGCGCCACATCTCCGTCGTCGGCCACCGCGAAACTTACGAGGTCGGACTGCGCCAGGCGGCCGCGCATCGCGACGCGGACAACCCGATGCTCGTGCTGCTGCTGGGATCCAACATCGGCAATTTCGATCCTCCCGCCGCCTACGATTTCCTCCGCGCGATCCGCGGCGCGCTCGTGCCAGGGGATGCGCTGCTGCTCGGGGCGGATCTGGTGAAGCCGGAGCACACGCTGCAACTCGCCTATGACGATCCGCTCGGCGTCACCGCGGCGTTCAACCGGAATCTGCTCGTGCGCATCAACCGCGAGCTGGACGGCGACTTCGATCTCGACGCTTTCGCGCACGTCGCGGTCTGGAACCGCGAGCACCAGCGCGTCGAGATGCACCTGGAAAGCCTGAAGGACCAGCGCGTCCGGATCGGAGCGCTGTCCAGCTCCAGTCACGCGACGGTGTCGTTTGCGAAGGGGGAACGCATCTGGACCGAGAGCTCGTACAAGTACGAGCCGGCGGATGTGGATGCGATGGGCAGGTCCGCGGGCTTTGTCACCACGGAACAGTGGATCGACGAAGACGCCGGCTTTGCGTTGACGCTCCTGAGAGCTAAAGCGTAAAGCCCAACGTAAAGCTAGATGTCTCGCGCGAACGGCCCGTTCCAGCCCTTCTGCGTGAGCATCTTCTCCAACTCGAGCGACCGGCGGTTCAGTGTGTACGAGTCGTCGAACATCTCCGTGCGCTCGGTTCCGTCCGGAAGCGTGACGACAAGGGCGAAGCGATCGCCTTCGATCAGCTGCTGGATCTCGCACCGCAGGTGCTCACCTTTACGCTCGTAAAACCAGATCACGCCGGACACGTTCGCAAGTTCCGATCCTGCTGAGGTTTGGCCTCGTTTGCCGAGTGAAATGTGCGCCCTGGGTCGCGCCTTTCCACTTTCGTTTGTTCCGATCCGGAACACCATCGCGACGCTTTTGGTCCCTTCAATTGCTTGCAAACCTTGCGGATTGAAGTCTCGTCTAAGCCCTCAGCGCGATGCTAAAAAAATCACTTCTCATCGTTTTCTTGTTCGCCGCGGGCGCATCCGCGAGCGGAACGTCGTCCATTCCGGCGACTGCCGTCCCCGCGGCGACCGCGATCAAGCTCGATGGCGAGTTCAACGAGACCGTCTGGGAGCACGTGCCATCGGTTGGGGATTTCCTCCAGCGCGAGCCGAAAGACGGCGCGCCCGCATCGTTCAAGACCGAAGTGAAAGTTGTATACGACGCGTCGAACATCTACGTCGCCGTCTTCGCGCACGACCCCGAGCCGTCACGGATCATCGGCCTGCGTACGCGGCGCGACTCGAGCTCGCCGTCCGACTGGATCCGCATCTTCATCGACTCCTTTCACGACCGGCGCAGCGCGTTCGAGTTCGGCGTGAACCCCGCCGGGGTCAAGCGCGATGTCTCGTGGTCGAACGACACCAACGAGGACAGCGGCTGGGACGCAGTGTGGGACGTGTCGGTATCGCAAGGCGCCGACGGCTGGCGCGCGGAGTTCCGGATTCCGTTCTCGCAGCTGCGCTACCATCCGGCGGAACACGCGACGTTCGGCTTCGCCGTCGCGCGCGAAATCGGCCGGTTGCAGGAGACGGACACATGGCCGCTGCTCTCGAAGAGCGCGAGCGGCGTCGTCTCTTCCTTCGGCGAGTTGACAGGGTTGTCGCTGACGCAGACGCCGAAGCGTCTGGAACTCGTCCCTTACGTTGTCGGCCAGTTGAACACACAGCCGACCGAGCCTGGCAATCCGCTCGTCACCTCGCACAACCAGAAAACGACGGTCGGCGCAGACCTCAAATACGCGGTGAAGCCGGGCGTGACCCTGACCGCCACGATGAATCCTGACTTCGGACAGGTCGAAGCGGATCCCGCGGTCGTGAATCTGAGCGGCTTCGAGACGTTCTTCTCGGAACGCCGCCCCTTCTTCGTCGAAGGCGCCGGGAGGTTCGACTTTAATCTCGATTGCAACGACGGCAGCTGCAGCGGTCTCTTCTATCCGCGCCGCATCGGCCGCCCTCCGCGCGGCTCTCCGGAACTCGATGACGGCGAGTACGCGCGCGTGCCGCAGCAGACGAAAATCCTCGGCGCCGCGAAGCTCACGGGGCGGACGGGAAAGTTCTCGTTCGGCGCGATGAACGCGGTCACGGCCGACGAGCAGGCGACGATCGCGAATGGCGCGCTCCGCACCGAGCAATCGGTCGAGCCGCTCGCCAACTACACCGTCGTCCGCGCGCGGCGCGAGTTCACGAACCAGTCCGCGCTCGGTTTCATGGTCACGAGCGCCGGCCGGAAGACGAATTCCTTTACGGACTTTCTTCCCTCGACGGCGTTCACCGGCGGCGTCGACTGGGACCTTCGCTTGAAGAAACACTACTCGTTGACCGGGTTCTGGGCAGGCAGCAACGTGCGCGGGAGCGAAGCGGCGATCCAGCGCCTGCAGGAGAGCACGGTGCACAGCTTCCAGCGTCCTGATGCCGACCACATCGAGGAAGATCCGACGCGGACGTCGCTGTCGGGGAACGCCGGGTCGATTTCGATCTCGAAGATCGCGGGCTCCAAGGTGCGCTTCAATTCGAACGTCGGCTTCAAGACGCCCGGCTTCGACATCAACGACATCGGTTTCCTGCGCCGCGCGGACACGCGCTCGATGGGCAACTGGGTGCAGTGGCGCAACGACAAACCCTCGAAGTACCTCCGCAGCTTCCGTTTCAATCTCAATCAGTGGAGCACGTGGAACTTCGGCGGCGATCGCCTCGACCTCGGGGGCAACGTGAACGCGCACTGGGTCTTCACCAACCAGTGGAGCACGGGCATGGGCCTGAACAGGAACGCGCGCACGTTCGATGACCGCGCGACGCGGGGTGAAGGGCCCGGCGCGTACACCAATCCGGGGTGGAGCTACTGGGGCTACGTCAACTCCGACGAGCGCAAGCGCGTCAACCTGAACATGTTCTACAACGTCGGCGGCGATCGCCAGGGCACGAGTTACCGCGGCGTCGACATGAACCTGACCTTCCGCCCGACGTCCTTCCTGTCAATCAGCGGCGGGCCGCGATGGAACCACAACATCCAGGGCGCGCAATGGGTTGAAAAGACCGACGACGGCCGTTACGTGTTCGGCCGGCTGGATCAGACGACGGTAGCATTCACCGCGCGAGTGAATTATACGATTACGCCGCAGCTCACCGTGCAGATCTACGCGGCGCCGTTCGTCTCGGCGGCGGACTACGATCGATTCAAGCGCCTGGTCGACGGCCGCGCCGCGCGCTACGAGGATCGCTACGCGCCGATCGCGTACGACGGCAACCCGGACTTCAATTACCGCTCCTTCCGCACCACGAACGTCCTGCGCTGGGAATACAAGCCCGGCTCCGCGCTCTTCGTCGTCTGGCAGCAGGGACGCGAGGACGTGCTCGACTTCGGACGGTTCCGGCTCGGTCCGGACTTCCGGGGAGTCTTCGGCGCCCCCGCGCGCAACGCGTTTCTCGTGAAGTGGAGCTACTGGATCAATCAGTAGCAGCTGTGACGCTGCACGAGCGGACGGCTTTCACGAAGCCACGAAGGCACAAAGACACGAAAACTTATAGGTATTTGCTTTGTGTCTTTGTACCTTTGCGTCTTTGTGCGGCGCCGTCGGCCCGTGCGCTACTCGACTGAGTAACGCGCGCTCGCGCGATCGATTTCGTCCTTGATCTGCTTCGCGAGGGTCGGCGGAGTGATCACCCTCGCCAGCGGACCGAACGAGAGGATCCAGCTCCGCAGCGCCCAGTCGTTGCACACGTTCAGCGTAAGGACGACGCCGCCCTCGCTCGTGTCGGCGTTCTTCTGTGAGGCGTGCCACTGGCGCTCCCGGACGTACGGCGCGATGCGCGGCTCGAACGCGATCTCGATGTGCTCCGGCGGCCCCTCGTTGACGCCAATCGAATGCGCGAACGCGGCGTCGGGGATTTCCGTCGGCGTGAAGCGCTCCTCGTGCAGCGAGAGGTGACGAATACGGTCGACCGAGAACGTTCGCAGTTCCTTGTACTCCGGCACGAACGCGAGCAGATACATGCCGCCGGGGGAGTAAATCAGCCGGTACGGCTCGATCACGTATTCCTTCTCGCGGCTGCTCGACATCGAAAAGTACTTCATCGTCGCGCGCCGGTGGTTCAGCGTGGCATCGAGCAGGCGCGCGATGTGCTCGCGCTCGGCCTTCACGGCGCCGGGTTTGGTTGCGCGCGGCGAGGCTCCCTTGGCCTGGATGACGAGCGGCAGCCGATCGAGGAACTGCCGCATGCCGGGCGTGAGCGCGGCCGAGAGCTTGTCGAACGCCGACGCGACATCCTGCTGGAACGGCGTCGCGGCGAGACATTCGACCAGCGTCCGGCTGAAATACAGCGCGCTCAGCTCCGCGAGCGTGAAGCCGGTGTCGTCCAGCCTCTTGAACGCCTTGGCTTCGAGCATCCAGTAGCGCTTCCCCTCGATCAGCTCGTCGAACAGCGGGAAACCGGAGGCCTGCAGCGCTTCGAGGTCGCGACGGATCGTGCGCGTCGTGACGCCGGTGCGCTCGGCGAGGTCGTCGATCGTCATCCGGCGCGACGCTTCGAGGTCGCGCAGGATGCTCCACTGGCGGATGACTTCGGCGTTGCGCGGCACGGTCAGACCGCAGCGGCCGCGAGTTCGAGCGCGCGCCGCCGCCGGCCGCGGATCGCTCCCCACGTGTAGTGGCCGGGACCCATGAGGACCAGCGACGTAGGAGAGAGCGGCGCCAGCGACAAGGGGGCCAGGATCGCGATGGCGATCGCGATCGTGCCGACGCCCGCGCTGACGAGATGATGGCCGGCCAGCGATTTCAGATCGAACAGCTCCATGTCGGTGAGCCCGAGGGCTTCACGGCGTGCGTACGCGCGCGCGTACAGCAGCGCGAACATGATGAAGAGCACGACAAACCCGAGCGCGTAGACCGTGGATGCATTCGCGAGCTGGTAGAGCACCATCGGTTCCGGTGGATGCCTGGCCGGAATGACCCGTGCGAACATCGAGTCGAACATGAACTTCAGCGGGTAGACGTAGAACAGCACGACGAACAGCAGCCCGGCGTTCAGGACCACTGTGACGCCGTCCTGCAGCCCATAACGCCGGAAGAACATGTTGTGTTCGTGCCAGATCCAGATCAGGAGGGCGAAGCAGCAGGCGAACGACAGGAATCCGCCCATGATTCCCATCAGTTCGTCGTAGCTCCGCGGGACTTCGAGTGAGACGACCAGAAGCGTCAGCGAAAAGCCGAAGACGGCGTCGCTGAACGCCTCCAGCCGTGTGATCTCGTGGCGGCGCGGCGCGCTCATGCGCCGCATCTTAGAACAAGTCCTGCTGCTTGCGGTTGTCGTTCTGGATCGACGCTATTTCGAGACGCTCACCGTTCCGTATTCGGTCGTGCTGCTGTTGCCCGCGGCATCGGTGCAGCGAATCGCGATCGTATAAATGCGGCCGTGGCCGAGGCCCGAGCGTTCCGCGCGCAACCGCACGTGATGCGAATCGACGACCTGCCAGTCGAAGCTGGTGTTCCCATCGCCGAGGCCGTTGATCGGTTCATTGCTCGACACGTGCAGCGTGCACGTCGGCTCGCGGGTGAATTCCAAGACGCTGTAACTCACCGTTACGTCGAACATCTTGTGGTTCGGCGGACCGAACGACCCGGGTGTGATCGTCACCTCGCTGATGACCGGCGCGGTCGTGTCGATCACCTTTACGGTTCGCGTCGCGGTCCTGGTGTTGAAACCGTCCGACACTGAATACGTCAGCGTGTACGTTCCAGACGTCGTGAGCACCGTGCCGGTCACAGTGATCGCGCTCGTCAGGTCGCCGAGTCTTTCGTCAGTTGCCGTCGCGCCCGGATCCACGTAAGATTTCCCGGCCTCGACGGTGTCGGGATTCGCGCCAATCAAGGTAATCGCCGGCGCGATCGTGTCCACGACGTGCACGAGGCGCGTGACGCTCGTCGAGACGAAGCCGTTGCTGGCGGTGTACGTGAGCCTGTAGTTCCCAAGCGTGAGCGTATCGACACTGCCCGTTCTGGTGATCGTCACGGGGTAATCGGGATCGCTCGCGGTCACGCCGGGATCGACGAAGGCCGTGTTGTATTCGACCGTCATCTCCGCCGCTCCGTTCAGTGCGAGCGACGGCGCCCCCGGGAACGCGAAGAACGCCACCGGCGCGTCATGATCCGAGACGCGTTCCGGACGATTGAAGTCGCCGCGGAACGCTTCTGGGAAGTCCGCATCGACGCGCGCGAACGCAAGGCGCGAGTAGCGCTTCAGCATGGCGTCGTTGACGAGCACGTGGTCAAGCGCCTGCGCGTTGCCGTCGAAGGTGAACGAGTACTGCTGATCGATCGGCAGCTTCGTCACGAGATTAGTCAGGTTCGGATTCACGAGATCGGAACTCGCGAGGACGACCTGGTCCGGCGGGGTCGGCGCGCCCGTGATGGTCCCCATCACGTCGACGTAGCCGTCGTTGAACTGGAATGCGTTGTAGTCGCCGACCGAAACGATCCACTCACCCGGATTCGCAAGCTGGCGGGTCTGAATGTAGTTTGCGAGGAATTCCGCCTGCGCGCGCCGCTTGTTGCGGATGCGGTCGCCATCGGGTCCGTCGATGCCGCTCAGCGAGAGCAGGTGACTCACGATCGCCGTCACCGGGTACGCGCGGCCGTCCGGGCTGAGCACGTCAGCCTCCAGAACAAGTGACGGGCGATCGTTGAGGAAGCTGGTGTCGAACCCGAACGTGAACAGCTCGTCCCCGCCGATCTGCGTGAGCAGCCGCGGATTGACACGGTTGCCCGCGCGCTTGACGAGGAACCCGACGTCGAGGCCGCCGGCGTCATGGCCTTCGAGCAGGTGCGCCTCGTACTGCGGATCCGGTTCGTGGTCGGCAGTCGCATCGGCGCTGATGCGGGACGCGAGGTCCTGCAGCACGCCGAGGTTCTCGACGTCCCCCACGCCGAGCACATCGGGCGCGCGCAGCACGTGACGGATCGCGTCGGACGCCTTCTTCAGCCGGCCATCAAGCGCGGCGCCGGTCAGCGTCACGTCGCTCTTGCCCGCCTCGTCCACCGTGTCGAAGAAGCGTTCGAGATTGAAGTGCGCGACGGTGAACTCGTTCGGACCGGCGACGGGAACCGGGATTACCGCGGCGTTGCCGGCTGCCACCCACGGATGACCGCCGGGGTCTGTGGGGTCGGGCAGGATCATGTAGCTGCGGAACGAATAATCGAGGACGCCGGTCAAGTCGGTGAACGTCTGGCCCGCCACTACCTCAAGCTTTGACGCGCCGATCTGCGCATCGCTATCCACGCGGAGCCGTTCGGGATTGCCATCGAACTGCGGCACGTGCCTCGCCGTCGTTCCTGCCGGCAGCGTTTGCGTCGGCTCGAGCCCGGCCTCGCGCATCGGCCGCGCCACGCCTTTGATCACGGCATCGAAGAGACCTGTCGACGTCGAAGTCGCGTTCTTTTCGTCGATCGACCCCTGCGTCGGCGCAACGACCTCGATGTCCCCCTTCACTCGCATGCCTTCGAAGCGTTCGAGCTGTTCGAAGCCGCCGGTCGCCGTCGTGAACGACGGCAGCAGCTGCACGGGCAGCGGCAAATCATTGCCTGACGAGATCACGCGAAACGCGGCGGTCGCGATCTCCGTGACAGGAGGGCTCGTCGGGTCACTCGCAGGCACGAACTCCTGCAGCGAACCACTGACGACGGCCGCGTCTCCGATGTGGAGGAAGTTTGGCGGCGCCGTGCTGGTGAACACAAAAATGCCCTCCGACGTCCCGGGGTCGCTGTCCACGTCCTGGTCAGGCACCTGGAGGAACACGCCATTGGATGTCAGCGCCGTCACGATTCCCGTTGTCGTGACGTATTCCGACAACGCGCCGGGTGGCAGCAGATCGGATCTGGTGCCCGGCCCCTGTATGTCGTGGATCGGCGTGATCGCTTCGTCCACTCCAACGCGTATCGACGTGAAGGAGGTCCGCAACTGCGCGTCGGTGATAGTCGCGGTAATCGTCCGCACCGCCGGCGCTGCGTTGACGGTCTGCGTATACGAGAATGTATTTGACCCATCGTCGACGAACAACGCAGCGGCCGGACCGCCGATGGGCGTCAGGTCCGCGGTGACGGAGATGGACGTACTCGTGGGGAAGGCGCCAGGCGTGACCTTCACCGTCAGAGTTGTCGGTGCTCCCGTTGGCACGGTCTGCGGCGTGGCCAGCCCGGTGCCGGCGGGGGGGATGCCGACGCTCCCGCGTGGAAACGGCGAACCGACTTCGAAGTCCGCGCCGTTGTCGTCCGTGTCGATGGCGCCGCCGCCGACGCGCAGCGCGGCTTCAGTCGGTGAGATCGTGCCGGTCGGCGCGGTGCCTTCGAAACAATTGGCGGAGCTGCCGTAGCCCACGAAGTCTGCAACGGTGAGGACCTGCAGGGGGCAGGAGCTCCCGATACCCAGTGCGGTCGTTGCGTTCACCAGCGCAATCTTGCCGGTGCTTGCGTTGAAGCCGATCGTGCCTGTCGCATCCGGAGCGGGCAGCGGAGCGCCGTTCGCGCCGCTCGACTCGCGGACCAGGTAATATCCGCCGGCCTTAATCACGCCAGTCAGCGGGGTGGAGCTCCAGGTCGCACCAGTCGCGTTTGCGTACTGAATCGACCAGCCCGCCAGGCTGAAATCCGCCCCCGTGGTGTTGTACAGCTCCAAGTAATCGGCGTTGAAGAGCGCCCCGCTGTCGCCCCCCGCGCCGTAGATCTGGCTGATCACCACGCCTCGGGGAGCGGGACCAATCACCGTGAGAACGGCCGTCGCGTTCGCAGTACGCCCCTCCGCATCCGAGGCGGTGACCTTCAGCGACTTTTCGCCGGGGATAGTGTCGGTCGCGACGGTCGCAGTGAAAGTAAATCGGTTGTTCGTCCCCGCGACGAACGTCTGACTCGCGCTGCCACCGATGGCGGTGAGATCGCCAGCCACGGACATACCTGTGCTCGCGGGGAACGCTCCCGGCGTAACCGTGGCGGTGATCGTCGTGGCGCTGCCCGGCGCGACACCTGAGGGGGAAACCGACGCTGTCACCGAGATGGGCGTCGGATTCACCACGGTGACGATGGTGGTTGCCGTCGCGGAGCGATTCTGCGCATCGCGAGCCGTCGCGACGATCGTCTTTGCTCCCGCGGTGGTTGCTGCCTGGACCAGGCCGGCCAACGTGAATCGGTTCCCGCCGATGTCGATAAGAGGCTCGGCAGTGCCGCCTCCAATCGCGCTGAGATCGGCCGTCACCGTGACCCCCGTGCTCGGATTCGCGCCGGTCGCGGGTACGACAAGCACATCGACGGTGACCGAACTGCCTGCCCCGACCGAAGCGGGCGTCGCCCCCATCCAGGCCCTGAGATCCGGGCTGGGCGCCGCGAGACCTGTGATGCTGACGTTATCGATCGCGAGCGCCTGCGCATTCGAGATCGTGGTGCCGCTCGTGACCGAGTAGTTCCACGCGAGGTAGAAGTCCTGGTCGGTCGCGATCGGAACGTTCAGGCTTTTGGAGACCGGAACCGTAACTCCCGGCGCGGCAGCGAATCCATTGTTGTTTCCATCGGCGCCGAAGGCCGTCAGAAAATCGTTCCCCGCGCTCGTCCAGTTGACGCCGTCCGTCGAATAGAAAAGCTGAAACCGGAAACCGGCGGTGTTCGAGCCGTTTCGGTACTTTTCAACGTCGTAGGCAATCTGCAGCCCGGAGAGTGCCGTGCCGGACGTGTTCGTCAGCTTCAGGTAAAGATTGCCGCTGGGGATCCCGGTGGTGCCCGATGAAAGGAATCCGACCGCACGTTCAGTGGACGTGCTCGAGACGCCCGCGCCAAAGTTGTAGATGCCGCTGACCGCGAAGGTCGACATGCCGTTCCCGGCTGCCGCCGTCGTAGCCGCCGTCGCGAAGGAGTAACTCCCGACTGTGCGTACCGTTACCGGCCGATCGACCCGGAAGTCTGTCGGCAGGGGCGCTGTGGCGCTCGTGCCGATTGCGAAGCTCTCCACAAGTGCCGGGAAGGGTTGGACGCCGACTGCGGACAGTCGCACGTACGCCGACACAGGTAGGAGACAGATGGCGGCGCACACGAGCAGTGCACGCCAAGACTTCCAGCGCATGCAGACGACCTTCTGTGGGGAGCAGGAAGGGAAAACCTGTAAACGATTTTGAGGGATCACACCTCGCGCGGTCAACGACGGATAGTGAAATACGTTCCCATGAGGTCGTTGTCTAACGCTGCCAACCGCCTGAGTTGACCCACGGCGTCGTATAACGCCCTTGGAGTCCGCTCCCGGGGAGCCGCTATTTTGAGACGGTCACCGTGTCGGCTGAGGTGGACGTGTTCCCAAAGGAGTCCGTGCAGGTGATGGTGATCGTATAGATCCGGGCGGTGCCCATGCCGGAGCGCTCGGCACGCAATTGCACGTGCTGCGCATCGACCACGTACCAGTCGGGGCTCGTGTTGCCGTCGCCGAGGCCGTTGACCGGCTCGCTGCTCGACACGCTCAGCGAGCACGTCGGCGTGCCGCTGAAATCGGTCGCCGTGTAGCCGACGGTCATGTCGATCATTGTGTGGTTCGGCGCGCCCAGCGACGAGGGCGTCGTCGTGACGCCCGCAATCGCGGGCGCCGTCGTGTCAATCACTTTCAGCATCGAGCTTCCCGTCGCGCCGCCGAACGTTGCGTCGCCGTCGTAGCTGAAGCTAATCGGGTAGGAACCGACCGGAAGCGTCCCCGTCGATACGGTCGCCGTGAACCGCCCATCCGCGCCGATCGCAGCGGCGGTCGGTGCGGCACCGACGGTGACCGCAACTATGCCGGTCGGAATGAACGTGCCCGCGCTGATCTTCCCCGAGATGACGGTCGTGGCCGTGCCCCCTTCGATCGTCGGCGCGTCGAGCTCGGTGAATGACGGCTCGAGCAGTGGATTGTCGCCGTTGATCCCTGCCTCGAAACATTTCTGAATCGGCTCCGGCAGGTTCGAGAACAGGTCATAGCCGGTCAATGCCTCCACCGCGTCAACTGTCGTGAGGTAATCCTGCCAGGGATCGTCGCGGATGCCCTGCACGTTCGGCATGATGACCGCGATCGTCCTGGTGGAGCAGCTGACGCGCGAAACATCGTCGCTTCCCTTCGGAATCACGAGGGCGGCCTTCCAGGTCCACGCCGGGACGCTGACGTGTCCGCCAGCGAGGTTTGTGACCTCTCCATTGCTGCCCGTGCCACCCGTCCCGGCGCCGCCCGCGACGATGTAGAGCTCGTTATCCACGAGGAGCGTCCTGAGTTCGTTTTCGAGCGCAGCCCACGGGCCCTGATTGTTATCAGGGGCTTGCGCGAGCATGTTCGACATCAGGAACGTCGCCTGATTGATGGGGATAGACGTTTCCTTGTCGCGATCGGCGTTCGGCACCATGTGTCCGCGGTCGAAGCCGGTACCGGCAAAGTCGAATGACTGCACGCGATACCAGTCCGGCGGAATGGCCGGATCCGGGCGGAAAGTGTCGAACCGCGTCAACGTGCCCACCCATTCGTCAGAGAGGTGCCAGCTCACCCAGTTCGGCCGGCCGAGGCTCCTGTTGTACGACAGGGTGTACTCGGGCTTCTCCATCAGGTAGTTGTCTTCGTCGGCGGTCGTGGCGCTGCTCGGGTTCCCCATCGCCAGGTGAACGCTCTGCGGATACGGCGGCGCAGTGCCGGTCGCCACCGCGAATGACCACGTGTAGTTGGCCGGCAGTGTGTCGGTATTCGGCCCGCTGTCATCGGTGTCCTGGTCGGTGACTTGGTCCTTGAACAGCGTGACGGTACACGTCTCGCCCGGAGTGAAATTCACGTTCGGCGTGATGTAACGCGATGCGCCATTGGCTGCAAACGTCGCGCTGCTGTGCAGGCCGCTGCTGGTGCAGCTGATGTCGAACCATGCACCGTCCACGTTCACCGGTTCGGTGAACGTGATTTCGATTGTCGCGTCGCGCGGAGCGTTCGTGCCGCTGGAACGCGGGTCGGTGCTGACTACGAGCGGGCCGAGCTCGACGATCGGCGCCGTGCGTCGCGGAGCCGGAAAGGCGCTGATGAAGTCGCTTCCGTTCTGGTTCGTATCGATGTTTCCGTCGTCGACTCGGAACAGTGCGGTCGTGTTGCTCGCGGCGGGAGCTGTCGCCGTTCCCTCGCGGCAGTCGGCATTGCCATAACCCACCAGGTCCATCAGGTCGGGATTGTCGGTCGGGCAGTTGCCGACGAGACCGTCGAAATTCCTGACGAGCGCAATCTTGCCGTTGGTGCCGCTCATGTTGATCTGTCCCTGGATATTCGCGGCGGGCAGCGGACTGCCGTCGTTGCCACCTGACGCGAGCGCGATGAGGTAGTACTCACCCGCGGCAATCTTTCCGCCCAGCGGCTGCTTCGTGAAGTCCCAGCCGCTTCCAGAGGCCGACGCGTACTGCAGCGACCACCCGGTAATGTCCATGGTCGTGGTGCCGCGGTTGTACAGCTCCACGTAATCGTTCTGGAAGACCGCGCCGGCGTTCCCTCCGCCGCCATAGATCTGGCTGATCACGATTGCGCTATTGCTCGGAGGCGGCGGCGCGAGACACGTGTTGGCGCCGCCGGGTGTAGGCGTGCGCGCAAGGTACGTCGACGTGTTGCGTCTGCCTCCCGAGCCATTCGGGCACCGCTGGATCGACTGCACGGCGGCGTTTCCGCCGCCGTTCTCGTTGACTTGAGGTTGACCAGCGTTCAGCAGCGCCAGCAGACCGGAATCGTCTGGATCGTCCGTGTCATACGCGATGGCATCGACCAGGTTTGCAGTGGTGATTGGCGTGTTGAGCGGAAAATCAGACGCGCTTCCGATGTAAACCGCGACGGCGTCGGCGCCGTTCTGCAGCAGACCCGATGGGCCCGGATCGAACACGAGATCCACGCCAGCCACGCCCGGATTACCGAGCGTGAAGTAGCCGTTCGAATCGGTGCTGTACCCATCGAGGTCGAACGCGGCGTAGGACAAATCGTTGCTGCCGTTGTAGAGAACCACGACCAAGCCGTCCAGCGGAGTGTTGCCGGCGCCGCCGTCGTACAGCTCGATGAACTCCGCCGTGTCGGCGCTGGGCGTATCCGCATCAATCTCGTTGATGATGACTTTCGCCGCCCCCGCTGGTGGCTGCAGGGCCGTGGTAAACGAGAAAGTAAAATTCGAACCCATCTCGTCGGGCGGATTCAGGTCCGTGTCCGTGATCTGCGCGGCCGTCACCGTCACCGCGCAGTTCGTGCTGTAAGGAAGTGGGGAGGTGAGCGTCAAGGTGAAGGTGTTGCTCGGCGAAGCGCTCTGCACAAACTGCTGCGGCGAACCCGCGCAAGCGATGGCAAAAGCTGACGCTCCGGCGTTGACACTTTCGGTGAAGGTGATGCCCACGGAGGCGTCGATCGGCACGCCGGTCGCGCCGTTTGCGGGCGTGGTGCTGGCGACCATCGGTGCGGTATCGCCCGGCATGGTCGACCCCGTTACGTTCAGATCGTCGATGCCGATCCACTCGTCGCTTCCGGCGGCGTCGGTCGTGATGATGCGAATCTGCAGGGCGACCTGGTTCGCGGCGGCGGCGGGAAGCGCGACGTTCACGGGCGTCACCAGCGTCGCGACGCTCGGACCCGAGCTGGCATCCGCGACGAACGCCGCGGGAACGTTGGTGTAATTCCCTGAGGTGCCGACGCGGAACTGCAGTGCGACGGGCTGCACGGCGTTGTCCGCCGATCCGTCGATGTCGCGGAGGTTGTACGCGACACGAATGTTCGACAATCCGGCGGTGCTCACGGTGGCAACGATGTGCGGCGCCCGGGCCGTTCCTGATCCCTGGAGGGCGATGACAGGGTTGGTCAGCTGGAATTCTGCAACGCCGCCGGTGGTGAAGGTGTTCGGATCCGCCCGGTTAGCGTTGACGTCAACCACACTACTGCCGTCGGCGAGCACTGTCTGCGGATCGATGCCGGTGCTGCCAGTGAGTCCATCACCTCTGTACCCAGTGATGCCTGCGACGCCCGACCAGTTGTCGTCGGCCGTAATCAGCGCCGTGTTCGACCAGTCCTGCGAGAAGGGCAGCGTCTGCACCGATGTGTCGGCACGCGGTACAAGGGAAAAGATAGATACGAGCGCACACACGGCGACCGCGCGGACAGATCTTGAGCGCATTAAGAACCTTCTGAATTGGGCAATGGTGGGAAGAGCCGTGCAGATTCTGCGCGATCGCAGCGCCGCCGGTCAATGACGTTTGTGCAAAAACTGCGTACCGCGAGCGAAGTGACCCGCCCTGTCACATACCGCTCTTACAGTCGGTCGAGAGGAGCGAGAAAATGGTACGGAACGCGGCGGCGGGGGCGGTGAAGCTGGACTTTGGGGATTTGCCCGCACGAGCGGGACGACACGGACTCCGGCTCGCGACCCCATCGGGCGTGCTTCGAGGGCCGGAAAAATATCGGTTGCTGGATTTGAAACGCCGGCGGGCACAGATTCGGGCCCGCCGGGTTCTGGAGCTTACGGACTAAGCTGCGTTCGCGGACTTTTTCAGCTCGAGCTTACGGACGACGATTCGGGCCGGCCGCTTGTTGTCGCACTCGTGCCACCAGAGGCCATCGCGAATCCACCAGCCGTTCTCACCCTGATCATCGAACAACGATCCGCAGCGTGCGCAGACGTCGTAATCAAGTTTCGGCATGACACTATTTCCCGTACTTGATTAAGACGCCTGAGGGGTCCTGACCGTTTCAGTGCACGCGCGGAGGTCCTTGGAGTCGTAACTTCAGCAGCTGTTCACGTTGCGCCGGCGTCAGGATCTGGGCGACCTTGAGCATCATCGCCACCCGATGGTCGAGCTCGGCGGCGTGTGCCGTGTTCAGCGCCGCCTTGAGCGCATCGATCGCGGCCGAATCGGGCGTCTCAGCGAGGAAGGCTTCGTGCAGCTTTTTTTCTGCCTCGCGTACGCCCGCGCCAGGATCCCCGGCCCGCCGTGCCTCTTCCATGATCTGGCGCAGCTGCTGCCGCTGCGCATCGCTGAGGTCGAGCTCGTTCACCATCGCGAGCAGGTTCGGTCCACCCGGCCCGCCGGGACCGGGTCCCCCCGGTCCGCGTCCGCGCCCTTGTGGTCCAGGCCCGAACCCGCCACCCGGTCCCTGGCCCTGCGCAATCGTTGGTATCGTCCCGAGCGCCGCGACAAGCGCGGCCACCGCAAAAATCCTTCGTGTCATACGTGATCTCCTTGTGCCGTTAGACCGGGACGCGGCGACGTTTATTCCCCACCTTCGCGGCTTCGCCGCTTCGGCGGGCAGGCCACCTTCGCGGCTTCCCGCTTCGGCGGGCAGGCCACCTTCGCGGCTTCGCCGCTTCGGCGGGCAGGCCACCTTCGCGGCTTCGCCGCTTCGGTGGGCAGGCCAAGCTTCGCGGCGCGCCGCGAGGTGGGAATAAACTGACCCCGAGGATGGTCTAACCGACATTGGATCCCGACCGCGCGCTGGTAGAGGCCGCGGCCGCGGGCAGCCGCGAGGCGTTCGACGAGCTGGTGCGGCGCCACCAGGTCGCGATCGTCAGCCTGGCGCGGGTGCTGACGTCCGGCCGGGGGGACGCCGAGGATCTCGCGCAGGAAGTGTTCGTTCGCGCGTGGAAGAGCCTGCGCAGCTTTCGCGCCGACAGCGCGTTCCGCACGTGGCTCCATCGCGTTGCCATCAACGTGATCCGCACGAACCAGTCACGGCAGGGACGGCTGATGCGGATGTTCACGAGCGCGGCGGACGCCCCCGAAGCACCGAGCCACGAGGAGCCGGTCGACACGGCGCTGGCGCGACGGCAGATCATCGAACGCGCGCTGGCGTCGCTGCCGGAGGACATGCGTGTCGCGGTGACGCTGCGGGACATGCAGGGGCTGGACTACCGGGACATTGCGGCGTTGCTCGATGTGCCGATCGGGACCGTCGAGTCGAGAATTTTTCGCGCGCGCCAGCGGCTGAAGCCGCTGCTCGCGCCGCTCTTTCGAGCGGAGAAATAGAAGATGACCGAACAGGATCGCGATCAGGATCTCGTTGCCGCCGCGCTGGCATCCGCGCCGCCGCCGGAAGTGTCTCCAGGTTTTCTCGCGCGCGTGAACGCGCGCATCGACGCGGAACGCGACAACGGCTGGTTCGCGATCCTCGACTTCAAGGTCTGGACCCTTCGTCTCGCGCCGGCTGCCGCGGCCGTGGCGCTCATCGCCGTGCTCTGGCCGGCGAACTCGAGGTCCACAACGTCTTCGTCTACCTCTACCGCGTCGACCAGCTCGTTCACGCCCGCGTCCGCGACTGACTGGCAGAACGACGTCAACGCGAACGCGCTGCTCGAGGCGGCGCTTGCTGGAACCACCAATGCCCGATAACCGCGCCCGTTTCTGGTTCGCGCTGTTTGTGCTCGCGGTGTTCTGTCTCGGCGGCGCGGGCGGATTCCTGGCCGGACGTCATCTGCCGCCCCTTCCACCCGGCGCTCCCGGCCCGTGGCTGTTGAGCGGACGCGGTCCCGGGCCTGGAGGTCGATTCGGCCGTGGCCCAGGCGGACCGCCACCGCTGCCCCCCGATCTCGTGAACCGCCTCTCTCGCGAGCTGCAGCTCGACTCTACGCAGCAGCAACAACTCGAGAAGCTCCTCGAGGAGCGCCGCGCCCGCTTCGAGCAGGTCCATCGCGAAGCGCGCGAACGGTTTGAAAAGGAGCAGCGCGACCTTCATGAGGCCATTCGCGCGTTCCTTCGACCGGATCAGCAACAGAAGTTCGACGTATTCCTGGATCGCCGCCGATGACAAAGACTGCATTACTCGGATTCGTCTCCACCGCGCTCGCGATGTCGGTCGCCCTCACCGCCGCCGAGAGACCCCATTTCGTCAGCCAGCTGCGTGACGGGGTCATCACCGCAGACGGTCGCTTCGACGACTGGTACGGGAACCTGCAGCCGCTCGGAAACGATCCGGTGTCGGTGCAGGTCCTCAACGACAAGGATTTTCTGTACGTGCGCCTGATCGCGTCCGACGCGGCGACCCGGATGCAGATCATGCGACTGGGATTCACTGTCTGGTTCGATCCTGCCGGCGGCACGAAGAAGAAGTTCGGCGTGCGCTATCCCGTCCCCGATGGCGGCGCCCGCGGCCGCGGTCGCGGCCGTGAAGGACGAGAAGGGGATCAGGGTGACGAACCGTCGCCGGTGGATCGCGTCGAAATTCTTGGCCCAGGGAAAGATGACGCGCGCAGCTTGACGCGCGATCACCTGTCCGGTGTGGACGTCGCGATCCGCGCAGAGCAGGGAATTCTGCAGTACGAGCTGAAGGTGCCGCTCGCCCGCACATCAGATCATCCGTATGCGATCGACACGGAGCCCGGAAAAACGATCGGCCTCGGCGTCGAGACCGGAAAGCTGCAGCAACAATCGTTCGGCGACGGACGCGGAGGCGGCGGCGGCGGCGGAATGGGCGGACGCGCCGGCGGAATGGGGGGACGTGGTGGCGGCGGAATGGGCGGCCGCCGCGGCGGCGGCGAAGGGCGCGGCTTTCAGCCGCCGAAGCCGCTGAAAGCGTGGGCGACCGTCGCTATTGCGCCGGCTCGATAGCGCGGACGTTGCGATCCGCCGCGAGCCGCTCGAGCGACTGCAGCGGCATCCATCCGACTATCGAGTCGTAGGTCCGTGACGTGGACACCACGATTCCGCCGAGCGCCTTGATCTTCTTTTCCAATCCCGGCTCCACCGACGCGCGCACGTCCACGAGCGCGCGGCCGTGTCGATCCACCTGGATGCGCGTGCTGTCGATCGGGACAACGCGTCCCTTCGCATCGCCACGGCGATGGTAGATCGCCGCGAGCACACGTCCGTTGATCTTCTGCTGCGCGAGCGTGCGCACATCGCGCTCGCGACGCTCCACCGGCGCGTTGCGCTGCGCGCGCAGCGCGGGCACGAGGATCGCCGCCATCACGACGGCGCAGACGAAGGCGAAGCCGGCAGACCGTGCGGTGCTCAAGGCCATGCTCCTGTTAAGAAAGAGGGGATGGTAGCATGGGGCCGCAGGAGGATCCAGTGCCGCGGTCACACGACGACCGTATCCGCAATGCTATCAACGGTTTCGAGGCCGCAACCGCACGCATCGTCAGGCTCCTGGAGGGACTGAACGAGGAGGCCGCGAAGCGCGCGGCGGAGGACGGCGGGTGGACTCCCGCGCAGGTGGGCGTGCACGTGGCCATGACGAACGAGCTGTTCGCGGGCGTCTTCTCGGGTGCCGTGCCGATGGCCCAGCCCGCTCCGGCCGGATTCGCGGAGAATCCCAACGTCTTTTCGAGTGTTCCGTCGAAGATGGCTGACAGTAAGCAGTAAGACAGTAAACGGTAAGCGGTAAGCGGTAAACGGTCATCGGTCATCGGTCATCGGTCATCGGTCAACGGTCAACGGTCAACGGTCAACGGTTCGCGGTTCTGGTGCTTCTACTTCTCACGTTCGTTCTGTCCGCTCAGGCGCCGGCGGCGTGCAGTGATGCACCCGACTGTCGGCGCCAGGCGCTCGAGGCCTCGGCGCGCGGCGAGTACGAGCTCGCGCACGATCTCGCGTGGCGTGCCGTGCAGAAAGGGACGAAGAACGATCCGGATCTGATGTTCGTGCTCGCGCGCGCGCAAGCCCTCAGCGGCCGCGCCGCGGATGCGCTCGTGATGCTGGGACGGATCGCCGATCTCGGCGTCGCGCCCGACGTCACCACCGATCCTGACTTCAGCCGCGTGCGCGCGTTGCGCGCCTGGCCAGAGCTGGAAGCAAAGCTCGCCGGCAAACCGGCACCGCCAGCACCACCAGCACCCTTGGCACCTTCAACACCAGCACCAGCAGCACCGACGGCATCCTCAGCACCGCGGGATCCGAACGTCATCCCCTTTTCCGCTCCCGGCCTGGAACCATTCGCGCTGGCGCACGATGCCGTTTCGCGGCGCTTCGTGCTCGGGGACCGCGGCGCGCACCGGCTGCTCGTCATCGACGAAGTGTCGCGCAATGTTGTGAACTATGTGAGCGCTGCATCAGCCGGTTTCTACGAGCAGTTGACGGCGTTCGCGATCGACGCGCGCCGCGGAGACTTGTGGGTGGCCAGTGCGCGCGGTGATGGCGACGAGAGCGCCTCCGTGGTGCACAAGCTGCAGCTGGTCTCCGGCCGCACACTGCTCGAGGCGCGCGCGCCTGAAAAGGTTGGCGCGGTGCGCTTCGTCGCCGTGACCGCGACGGCTGACGGGACCGTCTATGCGCTGGATGCCATCGGCGCGCGTCTCTTTCGTCTGAGGCCCGGCGCGCGGACGCTCGAGCAGATGGTGCGCTTTGAGAGTGGTGTCGGCGCGGCGCTCGCGGCCGCGGATGAACAGACGCTGTACGTGGCCGGCGCGAAGGGTTTGCTCCGGGTGGACGTCGCCGCGCGCAGCGCCACCAGCGTAAAGTCCGTCGAAGATCTCACCGGCTTCGATTCGCTCGCCTGGCGCGCCGGGTCCCTGCTCGGTGTCGAACAGGTCGCCGGCAGCTTCGTTGTCGTCCGCGTGAGACTCGATCCATCCGGCACCCACGCCCAGCCGCGGCAGATCCTTGCCGCATCGCCGACGCCGACCGTCGGCGCGCTTGCGGGTGACAGCTTCTACTACCTGTCCGACCCGGCGACGATCCGGCGCCTGCCCGTGCGCTGACGCTCAAAACACAAAGGCACAAAGGCACAAAGACGCACGGAGTCTTTGGCCCCCGGTGGCGCGGATTACGCGGATAAAAGTGGCGGCGTTGCATGTGCGCGCTGCCGGCCTTACGACCGGCAGCCCTCCAGCCGCGCGAAGCGCGGCGCGCACATGTACGAGCGGCCATGTCTTTGTGCGTCTCTGTGTCCTCTGAGCCTCTGTGTTGAACGTCTTTGGGCTCTTCAGATCGCCTTTGGCTCTCGCACGAGGATCGCCCGCGAATACAACAGCGTAAATCCGGCGCGTTGGACGTTCTGTTGCGACTTCGATGCGGGTTCGGTGGTGACGACGGCGAGGTCGCAGCCGGTTTCGGCGGCGTCGAGCAATCGCGCGCGCAGCAGGGCGGATTGCACTCCGTGACGACGATGCGCGGGCAGTGTCGCCGCGCCGGCGAGTTGCGCAAGACCGTCGTGGATGCGCAGCGAGCCGCCGCCGGCGATCTCGCCGTTGCGCCTGACCAGATACAACGTGACGCCAGGCGTCGCGCCGAAGTCTGCGAAGATGCGCTCCATGGCTTCACGCGAGAAGCTCTCGGTCGGCGGCGGGCCGTCGAAGCTGTCCAGATGCAGAAAACCCTCCGTCGTCGTCTGAATCCACAGGCGCGTCTCGTCCGCGCCGGCGCGCGAGATATCGAGACCGCGCGCAACATCCTCCTCGCGTGCGCGCACAAGGCCCTCACGGACATCTTTCGCCAGCTCCAGTCCCAGAACGTTCTCGTAGCCAATCAGCGCATATCCGCGGCGCGTCAGCAGCATCGCGACCGCCGGATCGGCAAGCGTCGCCTGCTCGACGCGGATCTCGCCGCCGCGCGCGTCGTATGCAGCCTCGAGTCGCGCGAGCGCTGACTCGCCGAGCGGCGTGCCGAATCCGAGGCCCGCGACCTTATTGAAAGGCTGCCCCGGCCCGCCGTACACCGCCGTCGTGCCGCCGATTGGTTCGATGAGGACGTCCACTCCGTGGCTCCGCGCCCTCAACCCGAAGTCCCTCGCCACGGACGCTTCGGCGCTTTCGAGCCGCGCCGCGATCGTGGTCGTCACAAACAGCATGCGCGCATCATTTCACGGGTGCGTTCTGATCTATACTGCGCGTACGGCTCGCGTGGCGCGGCCGTAACGGAGACCCGGCACGGCGGCCGCGGAGGGTGAGCATGACCCGTCTAATCGAATCTTCTTCCACACAAGTCCGGCTCGATGCCGCGCGCGCGTTTGTCCGAACACACGCGAAGGATGGCGACGTATATCTCGTCGGCGCGACCCGCGCCGCCGTGGACGATCTCGCCCGCAGCATCGCGTCGCGCACGGGCGCGACGATGGGCCTGCATCGCTTCAGCCTGACGCAACTTGCCGCGCGACTCGCCGCGCCGGTCCTTGCGGGCCAGGGGCTCGCGGCCGTCACCTACCTCGGATCCGAAGCCGTCGCCGCGCGCGCCACCTTCGACGCGCAGCGCGACGCCGCGCTCAAATATTTCGCGCCGGTCGCGCATACGCCCGGCTTCCCGCGCGCCCTCGCGCGCACGCTGCAGGAGCTCCGGCTCGCGCAGATCGCCGCCAACCGCCTCGCCGCGCTGCCGCTCGGCGGCGCCGATCTGTCCGTGCTGCTCGAGCGCTTCGACGAACAGTTCACCAACGCGAGCGCCACCGATCGCGCGTCGCTGTTCGAAGCCGCGACGCGAGCGCTTCTTGCGCCTGAACGCGAAACGCTCCCGGCCCTGCTGCTGCTCGACGTGTCGATCGATTCGCAGGTGGAGTTCGACTTCATCTGCGCGCTCATCGAACCTCGAGCCTCCCGCCTCCGCCAAGGCTACGGCGGGCAAGCCGACGTCGAACCTCGAACCTCGGCCCTCGTGACCGTCCCCTTCGGCGATGTCGTGACGCTCGATCGCCTCGCGTCGATCGGCCTGAAGGCCGAAGTGATCGAGCAGAAGGGGAACAGCGATCTCGTGGCCCTCCGGCGCTACCTGTTCGCGCGGACGCAGCCCCCCGAGCGCGAACCGGCCGGAGACGTGCGCTTCTTTTCCGCTCCAGGCGAAGGGCGCGAGTGCGTCGAGATCGCGCGGCGCATCGTCCAGGAAGCGCGCGGCGGCGTGCCGTTCGACGAGATGGCGGTCTTCGTGCGTGCTCCGCAGCGCTATATCGGCTTGCTCGAGCACACGCTGACGCGCGCCGGCGTTCCGGCCTTCTTCGATCGCGGCACGCGGCGTCCGCATCCTGCCGGCCGCGCGTTCCTCGCGATTCTTGCGTGCGCGTGCGAGCACCTGTCGGCCCGCCGCTTCGCGGAGTACTTGTCGCTGGCGCAGGTGCCGCGCCTTGATGAAGCACGCCGCGAACCGGAGTTCGTGCTGCCGGAGGATGAGGAACTCGGCACCTGGAGATCGGAGGATGCGGATCGGATGTCGGAGGACGGCTGGCCCGCCGTAGCCTTGGCGGAGACGGGAGGTCGGACTTCGGATGCGGAAGCGGACCTCGAGCCTGCCGTGTGGGACAACGAGC
>WNGB01007149.1_pt1 | contig 30916 bp, 25 predicted proteins | sample 5400681 | NCBI WGS metagenome assembly WNGB01 (sample SAMN13153367, study PRJNA577476) | soil metagenome | isolation source: 115 cm soil or saprolite under grassland replicate 2 | place: USA:California | collected 2016-06-15
CGCGCATCGGTGACGACGAGCGCCAAGTCCGCACGTTCGATTGCGGCCAACGTGCGCTCGATGCCGAGCCTTTCCACCGCGTCGCGGGTCGCCCGCAGCCCGGCGGTGTCGATGACGTGCAGCGGGATGCCACGAATCTCGATGCTGCTGCGGATCGCATCGCGCGTAGTTCCCGGCACCGGCGTCACGATCGCGAGATCTTCGCCGACGAGTTGGTTGAGAAGGCTCGACTTGCCCACGTTGGGCTGCCCGATCAGCACAACGCCGAGTCCCTCGCGCAGCAGGCTTCCCTGGCGAGCCCGGCCGACGATCACCGCGAGCCTCTCGCGCAGTACGGCGAGCTTGCCCGCCGGGTCCGCGGCGCGAATAAACTCGACATCTTCCTCGGGAAAATCGAGCGTGGCTTCGGTGAACATCCGCAACTCGATCAACGCATCGACGACCGTGTGTATCTCGCGCGAAAAGGCACCGGTGAGGCTGCGCGCGGCCGCGCGCGCGGCGGTCGTCGTCGCCGCCTCGATCAGATCGGCCACGCCTTCCGCCTGCGCCAAGTCGAGCTTGCCGTTGAGAAACGCGCGTTTGGTGAATTCTCCCGGCTCGGCAAGTCGCGCGCCGAGATCGAGGCAGCGATTGAGCAGCAGCGCAAGCACGGCCGGGCCGCCGTGCCCCTGCAATTCCAGCACCGTCTCGCCGGTGTATGACGCCGGTGCCGGGAACAGCAGGGCGAGTCCTTGATCGAGCGCCTCGCCTTGCGCGCCGAGGAACGTCGCGAACGTCGCAACACGCGGCGCAAGCGGTCGGTCGACGACAGCTGCCACGATCCGCCCTAGGTCGGGTCCCGACACGCGGATGATGCCGATGCCGCCGCGTCCGGCCGGCGTGGCAACCGCCGCGATGATGTCAGCCGGCGCCGGCACGGCGGTGCTCTCGGTTCGCGTAACCGCGCTTTAACGCCGCTTTGCCGTGGCAGCAGCCGTCTCGCGCTCGATCACCCGGTTCATATGCCACTGCTGGAAGATTTGCAGCGAATTGTTGATCAACCAGTACAGCACCAGACCGGACGGGAAGAAGAGGAACAAGACCGAGAAGGCGATCGGCATGATCTGCATGACCTTCGCCTGCACCGGGTCCTGGATCGGCGTCGGTGAAAGCCTCACCTGCAGGTACGCGGTGATTGCGTAGACGACGGGGAGCACGAAGTAGGGATCGGGCGCGGAAAGATCGTGGATCCAGCCGATCCACGGCGCATTGCGCAGCTCGACGGCCGCGAGCAGAACCCAGTAGAGCGCGATGAAGACGGGGATCTGCACCAGGATCGGCAGGCAACCGCCGAGAGGATTGATCTTTTCGGTCTTGTAGAGCTCCATCATCTTCATCTGCAGCTGCTGCTTGTCGTTGGCGTACTGCTCCTGCAGCGCCTTCATCTTGGGCGCCACGACTTTCATCTTCGCCATCGATCGCGCACTGGCGTGATTGAGCGGGTAGAAAGCGCTCTTGATGATGATCGTCATCGCGATGATCGCCCACCCCCAGTTGCCGAGCAGCGAATGCAGCCACTTCAGCAACCAGAACAGCGGTGCCGCGATCACGGTGAAGATGCCGTAATCGACGACCAGATCGAGGCCGGCCGCGAGCGACTTCAGCGTGTCCTGCTCCTGCGGGCCGACGTAGAGCGGCACGGAGACGCGGGCAGTCGCGCCGGGCGCGACGCTGCCGACGGGGATCTTGACGCCGGCGTAGTACAGGTTGTCGACCTTGTTGACGTAGAACTCGCGGGCGAGCTTGGTTGCGTCGGCAGGGAGCCACGCCGCCACGAAATAGTGCTCGACAATGCCGACCCAGCCGTTATCGGTCTTTTCGGTGAACTTCGCCTTGCCCTTGTCGATGTCCGAAAAATCGAGCTTTTTGTACTTGTCGGTTTCGTTGTAGAGCGCGGGTCCAGTGTAGGCCGCCGGCGCGCCCCAGCTCTGTATGCCGGTCGGCTTGCTGTCGCGCGCAAGCTGGAAATACGCGGTCGGAGTGATCGGCGCCGCGCCGGTGTTGGCGACCTCGTAGCTCACATCGATCACGTAGCTCGCGCGGTGGAACGTCAGCGTTTGCGTCACCGTCGCGCCGGCGGGGGTCGTCGCGGCCAGCTTGAGCTCGAGCTTGTCCATCCCGGGGCCGAGCTCGCGCGGACCGGAGAGCGCTCGCCAGAGCGTGTGGTGGTTCGGCAGGCCCTCGCCGATCAAGCCGCTCTGGGCGAGGAAGGTCCGGCTTTCGTTCCTTTGCAGCAGCACATAGGGCTTGTCGGGATGATCCGTGTCGCGATGCTGGGTCAGCGCGATCTGGGTGATGACCCCGCCCAGAGTGTCGACGTCGGCGACATAGCGGTCAGTCTTGATCTCAATCTTTTCGCCCGTCGCCGGCGCAACGCTCGCGCCCGGCGCGTTCGGCGCACCCGCAGCCGGAGCGGCACGGGGCACTGCGCTCGGCGTGTCGCTGCTTGGCTTGGCCACAGTTGGGGCCGACGTCGGCAGCGGCGGCCGATGCTCGGCCTGCCAGCGGTCCCATAGGATAAACGCCGAGAACGAAAAGATGACGAACAGGATCAGGCGTTGGGTATCCATGGACGCGGGCGCGAGGTGTAGGGGCGGGCGGCGAGCGCTGGCGTCACGGCACCGGATCGTAGCCGCCCGGATGATAAGGATGGCAGCGCGCGACGCGGCGCAGCGCAAGCCAGCATCCCCTGGCCGCTCCGTAACGATCGATGGCTTCCCGTGCGTATTCGGAGCAGCTCGGGTAAAAGCGGCAGTTCGCGCCGAAGAGCGGGCGAATCGCGTACTGGTAGCCGCGCAAGGCCAGGAGCAGCACCGCTCTCATCGAAGCGTTTCCGGTACGGGTGAGGCCAGCGCGTCGAGGAGAGCCGCGGCCTCGGCCGCGACGCCGCCGATCTCGGCTGCGGGGCAGGGCTGCCGCAATCTTACGATAAGGTCGAAGGCATTGAGCGCCGGTCGGCGCCCGCGAATTGCTTCGCGCAGCATGCGCTTGAGCCGATTGCGGTCTACCGCGCGGCCGAGAAGCTTCTTGCCGATCACGTATCCGACGCGGCCGGTCGCGCCGGACGTCGGCACGGCCAGAATCTGGAGGCGGTTTCCTTCGAAGCGGCGGCCGCTGCGAAACACCGCGGCAAACGCAGCGGTACCGCGCAGCCTATGGCGATGGGTCAAGCCGAACGGGCGCGCCGGGCCGCTTTAGGCGGAAAGCCGGGCACGGCCTTTGGCGCGGCGCGCGCGCAGAACTTTGCGGCCACCGACCGACTTCATCCGGGCGCGAAACCCATGGGTCCGCTTCCGCCGGATCACGGAGGGTTGATAAGTGCGCTTCATGGTTCTGCCTTGCTGGAAAAAAGCTTTGTATTAGAGCGTTTAGCGCACCGCACTGTCAAGGTAAATCGCCGCTTCGCCAAGACACCAGATGCTGTGGATAACTGCCGGCACTGCGCGTACAATTCGGTTTCAACGGGCTCCCTCAGGGCGCCCGCGTTTTTTCTCCGAGCTTCCCACTTCCGAGCCCCATGTCGACCGCCTCTTTCTGGCCGAGTTGCCTGGAAGCCTTTAGACGCGAGCTGACCCCGCAGCAATTCAACACCTGGATTCGGCCGTTGCGCCTTGAGCATGCCGGCGACGGCCTGGTGCTGATCGCGCCCAACCGGTTTGTCCTGCAATGGGTCAAGGAGCGATTTGTCGCGCGCATCGAAGAGCTTGCCACCGTGGCGCTGGGCCGCGCCCCGCGCATGGCGCTCGTCGTCGCTGAAGAGCTGGTCCGGCCACTGGCCGCGCCCCCGCCCGCAGCGCCTGCGCAAGCTCAGGGCGGCCGGCGCAGCGCGCAGGCGAGCCTCAATCCGGGGTTTACCTTTGCCGCTTTCGTCGCCGGCAAGGCCAACCAGCTCGCGCGCGCCGCCGGCCTGCAGGTCGCCGAGCACCCGACGTCCTACAACCCCTTGTTCGTCTACGGCGGCGTGGGGCTGGGCAAGACGCACCTGATCCAGGCGATCGGCAATCACATTCTCGATACCAGCGCGGATGCGAAGATTCGCTACATCCACGCCGAGACTTACGTTTCCGACGTCGTCCGCGCTTATCAGCATAAGGCCTTCGACGACTTCAAGCGCTACTACCGGTCGCTCGACTTGCTGCTCATCGACGATATCCAATTCTTCGGCGGCAAGAGCCGGACGCAGGAAGAATTCTTCTACCTGTTCAATACGCTGATCGAGGCGCACAAGCAGGTCGTGATCACCTGCGATACGTACCCCAAGGAGATCACCGGGATCGAGGAGCGCCTCATTTCGCGCTTCGGCTGGGGTCTCACGGTCGCGCTGGAACCGCCCGAGCTCGAAATGCGCGTGGCGATTCTGCTTTCCAAGGCTGCGGCCACCGGCATGAAGGTCGACGAGCAGGTCGCGTTTTTCATCGCCAAGCACATCCGCTCCAATGTTCGCGAGCTCGAAGGGGCGCTCAAGCGCGTACTTGCGTACTCAAGCTTCCACGGTCAGGAAATCAACTTGTCTCTGGCGAAGGATGCGTTGCGTGACCTCCTCGCCGTGCAGAACCGGCAGATCTCGATCGAGAACATTCAGAAGACCGTCGCCGACTATTACAAGATCCGTATTTCGGACATGCACTCGAAGAAGCGCTCGCGTGCGGTCGCTCGGCCGCGGCAGGTCGCTATGGCGCTGGCCAAGGAGCTCACGCAGCTTTCGCTGCCCGAAATCGGCAGCAATTTCGGAGGCAGAGATCATACGACCGTCCTGCACGCGTGCCGCCAGATCGCCAAGCTCCGCGACTCGGTTCCTGAAATCAGCCACGACGTAAATTTCCTCCTGCAGGTGCTGCGCAACTAGCGCTTCGGGCGGGCTCACGGAGGTATGAATCCGCTGCGAAGCAGTCTATAATTTGTGGATTGAGCTTCCGGTTGTGAAACCCGCGTTTTCATCCCCATTTAATACACAACTTCGGCAGCGGTTGTCCGCATGGTTAGCGTTGCGCCAAGCCATGGATCGCGTTGGTATTTTCCGGGTTGCCAGGCTCGAGCCACTGCGTCTTATTAGCTCTTACTAGGTTTTAATAATGCAATTAAAGCAAATGCCCAGAGACGCGCTGCTCAAACCCCTGCAGGCTGTTTCGGGGATTGTCGAGCGCCGGCAAACGCTGCCGATTCTTGCCAATGTTCTGCTCGAGCAGAAAGACGGCCGGCTGTTTGTCACCGCCACCGACCTCGAGATGCAGATCACCGCCTACGGCGAGTTCGCGGGCAAGCAGGACCAGTCGATCACCGTCGCTGCGCGCAAGCTGCAGGATTTGTTGCGTGCCCTTCCGGAAGACGCCGTGCTCAATGTCGACACCGCGGCTGGCAAGATGACCGTGCGCGCGGGCCGTTCGCGCTTCAACCTGCAGACGCTGCCGGCCGCTGACTATCCACGCATCGGGCTGGCGCAGGAGCAGCTGCAGACGATCAGCTTGCCGCAGCGCGACTTTCGCGGGCTGCTCAAGCTCGCCGAGTTTGCAATGGCGCAGCAGGACATCCGCTACTACCTGAACGGCATGCTGCTCGTGATCGATAAGGGCTCGCTGCAGGCGGTCGCCACCGACGGGCATCGCCTGTCTTACGCGAGCCTCGTCGTGCCGGGAGATTATTCGCGTCAGGAAGTGATCCTTCCGCGGAAGACGGTGCTCGAGCTGGGCAAACTGCTCGAAGACAGCGAGGCGGAGGTCACGATCGATGTACTTGCCAACCAGGTGCGGTTCCGCTTCTCCAACATCGAGCTGGTGAGCAAGGTCGTCGACGGCAAGTTTCCGGACTACAACCGCGTCATTCCGAGCGGCCATTCCAAGCAGCTCGACCTGTCGCGCACCGAGCTGCTCCAGGCTCTGCAGCGTGCGGCGATCCTTTCGAACGAGAAGTTTCGCGGTGTACGCCTGGTGCTGGGCAGTGACCAGCTCAAGATCATCTGCACCAACAGCGAACAGGAGGAAGCCGAGGAGGAGCTCGAGGTCGGGTACAAGGGCGAAGCGCTCGACATCGGCTTCAATATCACTTACCTGCTCGACGTGCTTCACAACCTCGCTGCCGACCAGGTCGTCCTGGCTCTGGGTGACGCCAATTCCAGCGCGCTCATCACCATGCGCGAGCGCAACGATTACAAATATGTCGTCATGCCGATGCGAATCTAGTGTTGGGAGCGAGTCATCGACTAAGCCTGCGGCGCCGACTTAAGAGTCGGCGTCGGCGTTTAATGGACGGCAAGAAACGAGACAAATGCGAATGAGCGAGCACAACCCGAAGCCCCAGGACAACGGCGGCGATTACGATTCGAACAGCATCAAGGTGCTGAAAGGCCTCGATGCCGTGCGCAAGCGTCCCGGAATGTACATCGGCGACACCTCCGACGGCACCGGCCTGCATCACATGGTGTTCGAGGTGCTCGATAACGCCATCGACGAAGCGCTCGCCGGCTACTGCGACGACATCAGGGTGGTGATCCACGCGGACAACTCCATGTCGGTCGTCGATAACGGACGCGGCATCCCCACCGACATCAAGGAGGACGACGAGCAGAAGCGTTCGGCGGCCGAGATCGTCATGACCGAGCTCCACGCGGGCGGCAAGTTCGACCAGAATTCGTACAAGGTGTCGGGAGGGCTGCACGGCGTGGGCGTCTCGGTTGTCAATGGCCTCTCCGAGTGGCTCAAGCTGAGGATCTGGCGCAACGGCAAGGCGCACCAGATGGAATTCCACGACGGCGTGCCGGTTGCGCCGCTCGCAGTTGTCGGCCCGACCGAGCGGCGCGGCACCGAAGTGCATTTCAAGGCTTCGCCGGCGACGTTCAACAACGTCGAGTTCCATTACGACATTCTGGCGCGCCGCATCCGCGAGTTGTCCTTCCTCAACAACGGCGTCAGGATCGAGCTCCTCGACCAGCGCGACGGCAAGAGCGAGAACTTCGCGTTCACCGGGGGCATCAAGGGATTCGTCGAATACATGAACCGCAGCAAGACGGTGCTGCATCCGAAAATCTTCCACGCCAGCGGTGAGAAGGACGGCGTCACCGTCGAGGTCTCGATGCAGTGGAACGATTCGTACGCGGAGTCCGTGCAATGCTTTACCAACAATATTCCGCAACGCGACGGCGGCACCCATCTCACGGGCTTGCGCCAGGCGATGACGCGCACGCTCAACAGCTATATCGAGAAGGAAGAGCTCGCGAAGAAGGCAAAGGTCGAGACGACCGGCGACGACATGCGCGAGGGGCTCACCTGCGTATTGTCGATCAAGGCCCCGGAGCCGAAATTCTCGTCGCAGACGAAGGACAAGCTCGTCTCTTCCGAGGTGCAGCCGATCGTGCAGGAAATCGTGGGCGGCAAGCTCAACGAGTTCCTGCTCGAGAACCCAAGCGACGCGCGAATCATCTGCGGCAAGATCATCGAGGCGGCGCGCGCAAGGGAGGCGGCGCGCAAGGCGCGCGAGTTGACAAGGCGCAAAGGCGTGCTCGACGGGATGGGACTGCCCGGCAAGCTCGCCGATTGCCAGGAGCGCGATCCGGCATTGTGCGAGATATATCTCGTCGAGGGCGATTCCGCCGGCGGGTCGGCCAAGCAGGGCCGCGATCGCAAGTTCCAGGCAATCCTGCCCTTGCGCGGAAAAATTCTCAACGTCGAGCGCGCGCGGTTCGACAAGCTGATCAGCTCGCAGGAGATCGTCACGCTGATTACCGCGCTGGGGACAGGGTTCGGCAAGGCCGCCGGTGACAAGGAGGACAAGGACGCCTTCGATATCGCCAAGCTGCGTTACCACCGCATCATCATCATGACCGACGCCGACGTCGACGGCTCGCACATCCGCACGCTGCTGCTCACGTTCTTCTACCGGCAGATGCCGGAGCTCGTCGAAGGCGGTCACATCTACATCGCGCAGCCCCCGCTATACAAGGCGAAGCAGGGCAAGCAGGAGATCTATCTCAAGGACGATCATGAGCTCAAGCAGCATCTGCTCAGGGTCGCACTGAATGGCGCGGAGCTCACGCCCGGGACCGGCATGCCGCCACTTGCGGCGCAGACCTTCGAGGCCATCGCGCGCGAATACCTGCTCGCCGAGGCCGTCGTCGAGCGCGTCGCGCGGGTCGTCGATCCGGCCGCGCTCTACGCGATGCTCGGCGGCGTGCGCATCGAGCTCGGGACCGAAGCCGCGGCGGCGCGCAGCGCGCAGGCGTTGCAGCATGCGATCGCCGATCCGGAGGTGCGAGTCGAAGCACGCTACGACGCGGCATCCGAAACACGGCGCCTGGTCATCGTGCGCACGCATCACGGTACGCCGCACTGGACCGCGCTCGATGCGGATTTCCTGGCCAGCGGCGATGGCGCGCAGATCCGGGCGGCGGCGGAAGTGCTGGAGGGATTGATCCAGCCGGGAGCCGTCATCAAGCGCGGCGACAAGCAGCAGGCCGTCAAGTCGTTCAAGGAAGCGCTCGACTGGCTGCTTGCCGAAGCGCGAGCTAGCGTCGCCATACAGCGCTACAAGGGCTTGGGCGAGATGAACCCGGAGCAACTCTGGGAGACGACGATGGATCCCGAAGTGCGTCGACTGCTCAAAGTGCAGATCGAGGATGCCGTGGCGTCGGAGGAAATCTTCTCGACGCTGATGGGCGACGAGGTCGAACCGCGGCGCGCATTCATCGAGTCCAACGCGCTCGGCGTGCGCAATCTGGACGTGTAGCGCATCCTTCCGCCAGGGTGGCCTTACCCGGCCTTGCGGCAATGAGCATCGATCGCAACGCCTTGCTCGCGCGCCTCGACCTGCAGGCGCAAAACGCCGGTGCTTGCGCCGGGCCACAGGGCTGGCGTGGGACCGGCGCGACACTCGCGTCGCGCAACCCCAGCGACGAATCGCTGATCGCCGAGATCGCGACCGCGACAGCCGACGACTACGATGCAGTGCTTCAGAGCGCCGTAGCCGCCGCGCGCGCCTGGCGCGAAGTGCCCGCGCCTAAGCGCGGCGAAGCCGTGCGCCGCCTGGGCCTCCTGCTGCGCGAGCGCAAGGACGCGCTCGGCACGCTCATCGCGCTCGAGAACGGCAAGGTCAAGGCCGAAGGCGACGGCGAGGTCCAGGAGATGATCGACATCGCCGACTTCGCCGTCGGCCAGGCGCGAATGCTCTATGGCAAGACCATGCACTCCGAGCGGCCGGGGCATCGGATGTATGAACAATGGCACCCGTTGGGCGTCGTCGGCGTGATCACCGCATTCAACTTCCCCGTCGCGGTCTGGGCATGGAATGCATTGCTCTCGGCGGTATGCGGCAACGCGACCGTCTGGAAGCCGTCGCCGAAGACGCCGCTCGCCGCGATCGCCGTCCAGCAGCTCTGCAACCGGATCGTTCTCGAGCTCGACCTGCCGCCGATTTTCACGCTCCTGATCGACTCCGGGCGCGACGCGGGCGCGCGGCTTGCCGCCGACCCGCGTGTCGCGTTGCTCTCGTTTACGGGATCATCCGCGGTCGGCAGGCAGATCGCCCAGGTCGTGGCGGGGCGATTCGGGCGCTGTCTCCTCGAGTGCTCGGGCAACAACGCGATCATCGTCGCGGCGGACGCCGATCTCGACCTGGTCATTCCGGCAGTGGTCTTCGGCGCAGTCGGCACCGCGGGCCAGCGCTGCACGAGCACACGCCGGCTCCTGGTGCACGAGTCGATCGAGCCCGAAGTCGTACGGCGGCTCGAAGCGGCGTACGCGCAGGTGCCGATCGGCGACCCGCTAGCGCCATCGACGTTGATGGGGCCGTTGATCGATGCGGCTGCGGTGGCCGCGTTCGTTCGTGCCGTCGAGGAGGCGCGCGCCGCAGGCGGCGCAGTCATATGCGGCGGCAAGGCGAGGACGGGTCCGGGCTTTTTCGTCGAACCGACGATCGTTCGCAACGCGCGCAATGATTGGTCGCTCGTGCAGCGCGAGACTTTCGCGCCGATTCTCTATGTGATTCGTTGCCGCGATCTGCCGGAAGCGATCTCGCTGCACAATGCTGTGCCGCAGGGTCTGTCGTCGTCGATTTTCACGCGCAGCCTGCGCGATGCCGAAGCCTTTCTCTCGGCGGCCGGCAGCGATTGCGGCATCGCCAACGTCAACATCGGGACGTCGGGCGCTGAGATCGGCGGCGCGTTCGGCGGCGAAAAGGAAACCGGCGGCGGGCGCGAGGCGGGATCCGACGCGTGGCAGGCTTACATGCGCCGCCAGACCAGCACGATCAACTGGAGTCGCGAGCTCCCGCTCGCTCAAGGCATCAAGTTCGGCGGTGGTTCCGACGGCTCTAGCGCGATCTAGTCTTGCGCCAAGGCTTAAGCGGCCCGCTTGCGGTGCGCCGGTTTGGCAGCCTGCCTGCCAACCTTCGCTGGCCGGGCACTCCGGGTCTTCCCGGATTTGGCCGCAAGGAGCGCGACCGCTTCGCCCAGCGTTACTGCATCGACCCGATCCTTGTCGGGCAGCGTGGCGTTGATTCCACCGTGTTTCACATACGGGCCGTAGCGGCCCGTATGCAATTCCACGGGCTGCTTGTCTTTCGGATGCGGTCCTAACACCCGCAACGCCGTCGCGCCGCGCGTAGCCCTGGCGCCGCGGCCTTTGGCGCCCTTCTTGGCCTCGAACTCGAAGCCGATCTTGCCATCGGGCTGGCGGACGAGGTACGCCGCAAACGGGCGGCGCGTCCGCGCCGAGACGAAGGGCAGCAAATCGGTCTTGCCCGAGGCGAGCAGCTTTTGCATCTGCACGCGCTCGATCGGCCGCTGCAGGATCACGCGACCCGAGCGAAAGTCGCAGGTCTTCGCCGGGCCCACGGCGCGCTCGCAGACGTACGCAGCGGGCAGTTCGAACACGCGGCCGCCGCACTTCGGACATTGACCGAGCGGCTCCTGTCCGCTGAAATCCGGCGCCTCGGCGCCGCCGCCGTCTCCTCCGTCGCCAAAGTCGAACTGGACTTCGTAGTCGTCATTGAGCTTAAGCCGCGCGGCAAACGGCCGGCCGGCCTTGCTGCGAAATCCCTCGAGGGGACCGACTGCCCGCTCGGTGAGCAGCGCTTCGGCCTCGGGGATCTCGAGCTCGCGGCCGGCGATGATCTTCCACATGCCGAAGTCGCAGGACTGACACTGGAATTTCTTGTATTTCTCATGCACTTCGCCGCCACACTTGGGGCAGCGCGCCGAAAGTGTGGCGAAATCGCCCGGAATCGTTTCGCTCTCATAGTTCTTGGCCTGCGCGACGATGTGCTTGGTCATGCGGATGATCTCGCGCATGAACTGCTCGCGCTTGAGCTTGCCGTGCTCCATCTGCGCCAGCCTGAATTCCCATTCGGCCGTGAGCTCGGGCGAAAAAAGCTCCGGAATACCCAGGCCGTGCAAGAGCGTCATCAAGGAAAACGCCTTCGCGGTCGGCGTGAGCTCGCGCCCGTCGCGGTGGACGTACTTCTCCTGGATCAGGCCCTCGATGATCTGGGCGCGGGTGGCGGGCGTGCCGAGTCCTTTTTCGCGCATCGCCTCGCGGAGCTCGTCGTCTTCGATGGTCTTGCCCGCACCCTCCATCGCGGAAAGCAGGGTTGCCTCGGTAAACCTAGCCGGCGGCTTGGTCTGGTTGCCCAGGACTCGCAGCTCTTCGGTCGCGACCTTCTCGTTCGGGTGCACCTTCGCCAGCATCGGCTGATCGGCGGATTGCGCTTCCTTGCCGTAGACCGCGAGCCAGCCGGGATTCAAGAGCACTTTTCCTTCGGTCTTGAAAGGCTCGCCGGCGACACGTGTGATCCGCGTGGTCAGCAAATACTCCGCGGGCGGATAGAAGACCGCCAGGAAACGCTTGACGACAAGGTCATAGAGCTTCGCTTCGGCCTCGGTCAGGCTCCTGGGCTTCTGCAGCGTCGGAATGATCGCGAAGTGGTCCGAAATCTTGGCGTTGTCGAAAATGCGTTTATTCGGCTTGACCCATTTCTCCTTCAGGACCTGCCCTGCGTAGGCGCCATACGGATTCGTTGCGCGCAGCGCTTCGAGCGTCGCCCTGACTGTCGGGAGATAATCCTCGGGCAGGGCACGCGCGTCGGTCCTCGGATAGGTGAGCACCTTGTGCCTTTCGTAGAGGGCCTGGGCCAGCGACAGCGTCGTGCGCGCCGAAAACCCGAACCGGCCATTGGCCTCGCGCTGCAAGCTGGTTAAGTCGTAGAGCAGCGGCGAGCTTTGCGTCGACGGCTTGGATTCTTCGCTGACGGTGCCGGGCTTGCCCTCGCACTTGGCCGCGATGGCTTGCGCCCTGGCCTCCTCCCAGAGGCGTTCGGCGCGGGCGTCGGGGTCGTCCTGCTTCCGGAATTTCTCATCGAACCAGCGCCCCTCGTAGGCGCCGCCGGCGGCGCGAAACGTCGCGAGAACCTCCCAGAAATCGCGCGGCTTGAAGTCGCGAATCGTCTCCTCGCGCTCGACCAGGATCGCGAGCGTCGGGGTTTGCACTCTTCCCACCGTCGTGAGCTGGAAGCCGCCCGATTTGGAGTTGAACGCGGTCATCGCCCGCGTGCCGTTGATGCCGACGAGCCAGTCGGACTCCGAACGGCACACTGCGGCATCGGCGAGCGGACGCATTGCCTCGTCGCTGCGCAGCGCAGCGAAGCTTTCGCGGATTGCGCCGGGCGTCATCGACTGCAGCCACAGCCGCTTGATGGGCTTGGCTGTCTTGGCGTACTGAACGATATAGCGGAAGATGAGCTCGCCCTCGCGGCCGGCGTCGCAGGCGTTGATCAACTCGACGACGTCCTTGCGTTTGATCAGCTTGAGCAGGAGCCTTAGCCGCGACTCGGTTTTCTCCAGCGGCCTCAACGCGAATTTCGACGGGATCGCCGGCAAGTGAGTGAACGTCCACTTGCCTCGTTTGACTTCTTCCTCTTCGGGCATGCCTATCTCAAGCAGGTGCCCTACCGCGGAGGAGAGCACATAGCGATCCCCTTCGAAGTATTCATCGTGGCGCGCGAGTCCGCCCAGTGAGCGGGCGATGTCCGCCGCGACGGAAGGTTTTTCGGCAATGATGAGGCGCTTGGCCATCGGCAGGCGGTCGGGTGAGGTTGAAGCCCGAGCGAGAGGGGGTGAATGATAAGCAAGGACCGGCGAGGGAACAAGGAAAGCTTCGAGGCCTGCAAGGCTCGCGCGCAGCGCCGGGGAGGCGCCGCCTTGCGTTGCTGCGAGTCAGCGCAACCGCTGGTACGCGCCGCCGGGCAGCGGAGCGATTTTGCCGGAGAGCTCGAGCTCGACTAAGGCGACCGCGATCGCGTCGGCCGCGAGGCCGGTACGTTCGCACAGCGCATCGATGCCGGCTGTATCGTGTCCCAGCGCCGCAAGCACGCGCGCCGCTGCACCTTCGATCGCGCCCCCGGTTTGCCTTGCGGCGGCGGGCGGGGTCTCGACAGCCGAAGCTGCGAGGCGCAGCTCGTCGAGCACATCCTGCGCCGTCTCGACGAGCTTGGCCCCGTCCTTGATCAGGCGATGGCTGCCCTTGGAAAAAGGCGAGTGAATGGATCCAGGAATTGCGAACACATCGCGGCCCTGCTCGGCGGCGAACCGAGCGGTGATGAGCGAGCCGCTGGCGAGCGTTGCCTCGACCACGAGCACACCGCGGGACAAGCCGCTGATCAGCCGATTGCGCCGTGGAAAGTTCGCTGGCAGCGGAGGCGTCCCCAGCGGAAACTCGGACAACAAGCCCCCGCATTCCGAAAGGCTCTGCGCTAGAGCGCGATTGGCTGCGGGATAGACGCGGTCGAGGCCGGTGCCGAGCACAGCGACGCTGCTGCCGGCGCCCGAAAGCCCGCCCCGATGTGCTGCCGCATCGATGCCGATCGCAAGCCCGCTCACGATCGTCAGCCCCGCGGCCGACAACGCTGCCGCGAACGTCTCGGCATGCTCGACTCCTTGCGGTGTCGCATTGCGGCTGCCGACGATGGCGAGCGCCGGCTGGCTCAATAGCTCACGCCGGCCGACGTAGCAGAACGCTGCCGGCGGATCGGCAATCGCGAGCAACGACGCGGGATAGTCAGGGTCGTCCCAAGCAAAAAGCGAGTGCCCGGGTACGGCGAGCCAGGCCAGCGTGCTTTCGAGCTCACCCGGATCCGGTCCCCGCCGAGTCGCCGCGGCGACCTCAGCGGTGACGAAGCGCGAGAGCGTTGCCAGCGAGGCTGCGCGCACTTCCGCCGGCCCGCCGAGCGCCTTGAGCAGCGCGAAGAGCGCACGCGCAGTCAGGCCCGGTACCAGCTGGAGCGACGCCCAAGCCTCGACGCGGGCGTCGATGTCCATCCGCGGGTGGCGTGCTAAGGTCTGCGCACGACATCGCCCACGACGATCGGCTCGGTCGTGTTGAGCACGATGGCGTAGGAAAGCTTGTCGAAGACGCGGAAGACGAACAACAGGCCCGTGCGCTCCGGCGGGAGGTCCAGGTAACGGGTGGGCTGCACCATTACCCGCGTCTGATCGGCCAACTTGGAAAAGATGTCCGGACCCGTGGATGGCCGCGGATCGGCTATCACCGGCGCGGGGTGATAGATCGCCAGCACGTGCCCGCTCTCGAGGCCGTCGCGCATTCCGCGATCGAGCGTTACGAGATAGCCCCGGCCGGTTTCAACCGAGTCGTTGCCTAGCGCGATAATGCGGCCGTCGACGGAACGATCCGGCGTGTGCGGCACATAGTTGACGAGCTCTTCGCGCGGCGCGGGAACCAGAAGATCGCCGATCAGTATCTCCTCGCGCGCCGAAGTGATCTGCAGCGTGCTGACTTCGCCGAAACGTTCGACGCTCGCGGTCCCGAGAAAACGCATCTCATTGCCTAGAAGCTCATTGCTGTCGAAGGCGCGAAGTGCCTTGCCGGGCCGGTACAAGAACCATTGCGTGCCGGATCTTTCGTCGACCTTGACCGCGTAGAAGGAATCTCCAGATCCACGAATGACGCGATTGTCGCGTGCGGCGACGATCTTTGCCGCATCCGGCAGCCCCTCGGGACCCGTGATAATCGGCCGCGTGAGGTACGGCTCGATGTCGCCCGGGGGAATGCTGGCAATCGCCTCCGCGGTGAGCGGGACGACGCGCACCGACGGCGACAACCGGTTGGGGTTGCTCGAACGCTCAAGCGAGAGCCGTGGCTGGCCGTCGCTGCGATCGAGAACGATGACGTCGCCGGGGTAGATCCAGTGCGGATTCCTGATCTGCTCGCGATTCATGCGCCACAGGTCGGGCCAGCGCCACGGTTGCTTCAGGAACCTTCCCGCGATGCCCCAAAGGGTGTCGCCCTTTTGCACCGTGTAGCGATCCGGGGGATTGTCCTGGAGGGGAATATCCTGCGCTTGCAGGTTGCCGGACGCGAGGAGGAGCGGCAGCAGGCAGGCCGAAAGCAGCAATGACGCCGTGATAGACTTCGCGCGCATGATGCCTCTCTTAAACGGATGAATGTATCGGGGCCTTGCTAACGTCCTAAACTACCGCAAAATAAGGGCTTAGACGTGATTCTGCATCCCGAATATGCATTTTGCAAGCTGTTATGGTCCTGGACATCCTCGAATACCCTGATCCGCGGCTGAGAAAGACCGCCGCCACGGTGCCGGTCGTGACCGCAGACATCCAGAAATTGGTCCGCGACATGGTCGAAACCATGTATGCCGCGCCGGGCGTCGGGCTGGCCGCTACGCAAGTCGACGTCCACAAGCGCATCATCGTGATCGACGTGAGCGTGGCCCGCGACGGACTCAGGGTGTTCATCAACCCGGAGATCGTCGCCGCCGAAGGCGAGGCGCAGTTCGAAGAGGGATGCCTGTCGATACCGGGCTACTACGACACCGTGCCTCGGGCCGCCCGGATCATCGTGCGCGCTCAGGATGAGCGGGGCGAGCCGTTCGAGCTCTCGGCCGACGGAACCCTGGCCGCTTGCATCCAGCACGAAATGGATCATTTGGTCGGCAAGGCCTTCGTCGATTACCTGTCGCCGCTCAAACGCGCGCGGCTCATGGCGAAGATGAGGAAGAAACAGCGGATCGCCGGTTGATGCGGATCGGGTTCGCCGGGACGCCGGCGTTCGCTGCGGCTGCGCTGGAGGCGATCCTCGACGCCGGTCTGCCGGTCGCGGTCGCGCTAACGCAGCCTGACCGCCCCCGCGACCGCGGCTGTTCCTGTGCTCCAGCCGTCGAGCCTCAAGTCGGAAGCCGAACGCGCCCGGATCATCGCCATTCCGCTCGACGTATTGGTCGTCGCGGCGTATGGGCTGATCCTGCCCCCATCGATGCTCGAGTGGCCCGCCTACGGCTGTATCAACATCCACGCCTCGCTCCTGCCTCGCTGGCGCGGCGCGGCGCCGATCCAGCGCGCGTTGCTCGCGGGTGACCGCGAGACCGGCGTCACCCTTATGTCGATGGACCAAGGCCTGGACACCGGTTCGATCATTGCGCGGCATGCCGTCGCGATCGGTGCGCGCGAGACTGCGGGCAGTCTCCACGACAAGCTCGCTGCGGTCGGCGCACGAGCGATCGTAGAGACGCTGTCGACGCTGCAACGTAGCGGGTGCCTGCCGGCGGAGGCGCAGCCTGAACACGGCGCGACCTACGCAGCCAAGCTCACCCCTGCCGAGACGGTCATAGACTGGAGCGCGAGTGCGGACGCGATCGATCGCAGCGTGCGCGCATTCAATCCGGTGCCGGGCGCGCAGACGACGTTGGCCGGCGCGGCGCTCAAGATATGGGAGGCAAGCCCGCTGCCGGGGCGTTTCGGCGCCCCGGGCGCGGTCGCCCGCACCGAGGCGGCCGGGATCGTCGTCGCCTGCGGCGAAGGTGCGCTCAACGTGACCCGATTGCAACGCGCCGGCGGCAAACCGATGCCCGCGGCAGCATTCCTCGCCGGCCGCCCGCTTGCGATCGGCACGCGTCTGGGCAGCACGAATGGTTGAATCACCCGCCGGCGCCGCAATCTAAAGAGCTACGAATCCCGCCGATCGTGGCGCGGAGAACGTGGAGAAAACGAGCAATGCTGGGCAACTGGTTCAAGACCGGGCTTCTGATGGCTGCGATCATGGCGCTTTTTGGCATGGTCGGCTCAGTGCTGGGTGGCGGGCAGGGCATGCTGCTGGCCCTTATGTTCGGCTTCGGTGTAAATCTGTGGGCGTACTGGTTTTCCGACACGATGGTGCTCAAGCTCTATCGCGCTCAGGAAGTCGACGCGACCTCCGCGCCGCAGCTCTACAACACCGTCGGGGAGCTCGCCGCGCGTGCCGGGTTGCCGATGCCGAAGGTGTATCTCATCGACGAGGCACAGCCCAATGCGTTCGCGACCGGGCGCAACCCCGAACATGCGGCGGTCGCTGCGACAACCGGCATCCTGCAGCTCCTGTCCGCACGCGAGTTGCGAGCCGTGCTTGCGCACGAGCTGTCGCACGTCCGGCATCGCGACATATTGACCTCGACGATCACCGCATCGATTGCCGGCGCGATCTCGACGCTCGCGAACTTCGGCATGTTCTTCGGCGGACGCACTAACGACAACCGCAATCCTATCGTCGCGTTGGTCGTGCTTATCCTGGCGCCGATCGCCGCGGTGCTGATCCAGCTCGCGATCTCGCGCGGCCGCGAGTACGAGGCCGATCGCGGCGGCGCAGAGCTTTCGGGCGATCCGCACGCGCTCGCCGATGCGCTGGCGAAAATCGACCGCTATGCCAAGGGGCTACCGCTTGAGATCGCGGAAGCTCACCCCGCGACGGCGCACATGATGATCATCAATCCGCTCTCGGGCGGCGGTCTCGCCGGCCTGTTCAGAACACACCCGCCCACCGAGGAGCGCATCCACCGCCTGCTGGCAATGGCGCTCTGAGGTCTTCTCGGAAAGCCGAGTCGGCCGCGATGGAGAGAGCGCAGCGCATCGCGGCGAAGGCGGTACGACGGGTCCTCGCGGGTGCAACGCTCCCGGCGGTGCTTGCGGACGAGAACCAGGAGAACGTTGGCGATCGCGCTCTCGTGCGGGAACTCGCGCACGGCACGCTGCGGTTTCTCGGTCAGCTACGCGCTATCGTGCGGCTCCTTGCCGAGCGGCCGCTCGCCGACGCGAGTGTCGAGGCGCTCCTCTGGGTTGCCCTATACCAGCTCATTCATACGCAGGCGCCGCCGCACGCGGTCGTCGACGGCGCGGTACGCGCGACCGCCCGGGTCAAGCGCACTTCCGCGCAAGGTCTGGTCAATGCGGTGCTGCGTAACTTTCTGCGGCGCAAGGATGACTTGTTGGCCGCTGCCGCACGCGAGCCCGAGTCGCGGTTTTCCTATCCGCGGTGGTGGATCGACCGCGTCCGCGCTGAGCGACCGGAGGATTACGCGGTCGTGCTGGACGCGGGCAATGCGAGGCCGCCGCTTTGTCTGCGCGTCAACATCCGTCGCATCTCGCCCGACGATTATGTTTCGGCATTGGCGGCGCAGGGACACGCCGCCCGACGTACCGGCGCGGCCGGAGTGATCGTCGACAGGCCGCGGCCGGTGACGACGTTGCCTGGCTATACGAGCGGCTGGTTCTCGGTGCAGGACGCGGCCGCTCAGCTTGCAGCGCCGTTGCTCGACGCGAGCGAAGGTATGCATGTGCTCGATGCCTGTGCCGCGCCCGGCGGCAAGACTACGCATCTCGCCGAGCTTGCCACTGTCGACCTGACCGCCATCGATCTCGATGCGCACAGACTTGAACGCGTCGGCGAAAACCTCGCGCGCCTCGGTTTGTCGGCACGTCTTGTCGCCGGGGATGCGAGCGATCGCGCCGCATGGTGGAACGGTGTGCCGTTCGATCGCATCCTGCTCGACGCGCCATGCACCGCCTCGGGCGTCGTGCGCCGCCACCCCGACGCGAAATGGCTGCGGCGCGAGAGCGACGTCGCCGCCTTTATCGAGCAGCAGCGGCGATTGCTCGATGCATTGTGGCCGACGCTGGCGCAAGGCGGCAGGCTCCTCTATTCGACATGCTCGATTTTCCGGGCCGAGAACGCAGAGCAGATTGAAGCCTTCGTCGCTCGCCATCCCGACGCTTCGCGTGTTGCGCTCGAGCTGCCCGATTCGTTTGCGGCCGTAGACGGGCAACTCTTGCCAGCGGAGGTCGGCGCAGAGCACAATCACGACGGGTTTTTCTACGCCCTCCTGCAGAAGAGCTGACCCTCCCGGATCGCGCGGCTCGCCGCCGCCCGTGGCATGTCGCCAACGAACCGCTCTCTCGGCCTGTTGTGGCTGACCGCGTCGCTTTGCCTGCCGCTGATGTCATGGGCGCTCTCCGCGCACGCCGACACGATTCCGGTCAAGTCGGCGGAGTTGCGGGTCGAGGACGAGAGCTACGTGCTCAACGCGCAATTCGACGTCGCGTTCAATCCCACGTTGGAAGAGGCGTTGCAGAAAGGTGTGTCGCTGTACTTCGTGCTGGAATTCGAACTTTCGCGTCCGCGCTGGTACTGGCTCGACGAAAAACTCGTTCAGCAGGCGGTCCAGTATCGCATCAGCCACTCCCCGCTGACGCGGCAGTACCGCGTGGCCACGGGCCTCTTGAGCCAGCAGTTTGACTCGCTCGAGGAGGTCGAGCACTTGCTCTCGCGCGTCGCCTCGCGCCCGGTCATCGCAATCGACACGCTGACCAAAGGCGCACGCTACGAAGCCGGCGTGCGCCTTCGCCTCGACGTTACCCAACTGCCCAAGCCGTTCCAGATCAATGCCCTCGCCTCGCGCGATTGGTCGATGCAATCGGAGTGGTACCGCTGGAGCTTCACACCGTGAACGGCATTCGCGCTCCGCGGGTCATTCGTTACGTGCTCGTGGGCTGCGCATGCCTGGGCGTGATCTTTCTGTTCTTGCTCGCGACCGCAAGCGCCAATACGGCGCTATTCGCGCGGAGCTACAACCTGTTGCTCGTCCTCAATTTCACGATGGTCGCCGTGCTGATGGGATTGGTCGGCTACCAGCTGCTACGGTTGCGCAAGCAGCACAAGGCAGGAGTCTTTGGCTCGCGGCTGGCCGCGAGGCTGGTCCTTTTCTTCGCACTTGTCGCGGTGCTGCCCGGTGCTTTGCTCTATATCGTTTCGTGGCAGTTCCTGGGCAACAGCATCGAGTCGTGGTTCGACGTCCGAGTCGATCGCGCGCTGGAGGGAGGGCTAAATCTCGCCCGGGGCGCACTGGACTATCCGCTCAAGGAAGTGACGAACAAGGCGACCCAACTCGCGCTGACGCTGCAGGAGGTGGAGCCCGGCAGCCTATCGTCCCGGTTGAACCGAGCCAGCGAGCAGGCCGGCATCTACGAGGCCACGCTGTTCTCGTCCTCCGGCGGGGTGCTGGCGGTTGCCGGCATTTCCGGGTCGACACAGACGCCGGAGCCGCCGCCGGCTCAAGCGCTGCGCAAGGCGCGGTTGCAGCAGACCTATTCGGCTATCGAGCAGATACCCGACCAAGGACGGGTGCTTCGCGTCGTCGTCCCGGTCAACAGTGCCGATCCGCTGGAGCCGCTGCGCTTCTTGCAAGTGGTCGAGCCGGTACCGAAGCAGCTCCAGCAGGATCTAGAAAAAGTGGAGGCCGGCTATCGAGACTACCAGGAGATTTCGTTCTCGCGCACGGCGTTGAAGCGCCTTTATGCGTTGACCCTCACATTGACGCTGCTGCTTGCGTTGTTGTCGGCGCTCGGATTGGCGGTCGTGCTTTCGGAACAATTCAGCCGGCCGCTGGGCCTCCTCGCGGAAGGCACGCGCGCCGTCGCCCAAGGGGATTTCAGCCGCCGGCACCCGGTGCAGAGCCGCGACGAGCTCGGCGTGCTCACCGAATCGTTCAACACCATGACGGCGCAGCTTGCAGAAGCGCAGCAGAAGGAAGAGGAGAACCGGAGAGCGATCGAGACCACGCGCGCCTACCTCGAGAGCGTTCTCGCCAATCTCTCCGCCGGCGTGCTTGCCTTCGACAACGCGTTCCGTTTGCGCACCGCCAACCCAAGTGCTGCGGTGATCCTGCAACAACCGCTCGCGGACCTGATCGGCGTGCCGCTTGCCGACTGGGGACGCAGGATGCCGGCGCTCGCCGCATTCGCGGACCTCGTCGCCGAGGGCTTCCGCAGCGGGCGCGACGGTCAGTGGCAGCGACAGGCGGAAGTGTCGGTGTCCAACCAGACACGGGTTCTCCTGATGCGCGGATCCGGGTTGCCCGGCGAGCCTGCGCCGGGATGCGTCGTCGTGTTCGATGACGTCTCCGAGTTGGTGCAGGCGCAGCGCGACGCTGCGTGGGCCGAGGTCGCTCGCCGGCTCGCGCACGAGATCAAGAACCCGCTGACCCCGATTCAACTGTCGGCGGAGCGCCTCGCGGTCAAGCTTGCCGGCAAGCTCGACGGCGCCGACGAGGAAGCCCTCATGCGCGGAACGCAGACGATCATCGCGCAAGTGACGGCGATGAAGCATATGGTCGACGACTTCGCCATCTATGCCCGGCAACCGGGCCCCGGCAAGATGCAGCCGGTCAGTCTCAACGCCCTCTTGCTCGATGTGCTCGCCTTGTACGAAAATCTGCGGCCCCATGTCTCGCTGAAGCTCCCCGAGCACGACGCCGTCGTCCAGGGCGAACCGACCCGCTTGCGCCAGGTGTTCCATAACCTCATCCAGAACGCCTTCGACGCCCAAGTTGACGTCGGCGACCCCGCGTACGAGTTCGCAGTCGAGCGCAAAGGCGACGAACTGACGCTTTCCGTTGCGGATGCTGGCAGCGGTTTTCCCGAGGACATGATGCGTCGTGCATTCGAACCCTACGTGACGACCAAGGCCAAGGGCACCGGACTGGGGCTCGCGATCGTAAAAAAAATCGTCGATGAGCACCATGGCCGTGTCACGATAGAAAACCGGCGACCGCGGGGCGCACGGGTAACCTTGTACTTCCCGCTGGAGGGGACCAAGCCGTGATGTCGCTACCCAAGGAAATTCTGATCGTCGACGATGAGGTCGGCATCCGCGAATTGCTCTCTGAAATCCTGCAGGACGAGGGTTACCGCGTGAGTCTCGCGGAAAACGCGGGCGAAGCGCGCAGCTACCGTGCGCGCAACCAGCCCGCGCTCGTTCTACTCGACATCTGGATGCCGGATACCGATGGCGTGACGCTGCTGCGCGAGTGGGCTGTGGGTGGCCAGCTCACCATGCCAGTGGTGATGATGTCGGGACATGGGACGATCGAAACCGCTGTCGAGGCGACCAAGATCGGAGCTTTTGACTTCCTCGAAAAGCCGGTCGGCCTGCAGAAGCTGCTGGCGACGGTAACGCGGGCGCTCAAGACTGGCGCAGGCCAGGGTCCACGCCGCATATCTCTGACGCCGCTGGGGACGAGCACCGCGGTCATCGAGGCCGAACGCGCCATCGAACAGCTGCTGCGTGCGGGGCGGCCGATCCTGATCGTTGGCGAGGCGGGAACCGGGCACGAGATTGCCGCGCGCGCGATGCACGTGCCCGACACTCCATTCGTCGCGCTTCAGGGCGGCGTCCGGCTGATCGCGAATCCGCTGCAGGTGCTCGAGGAAGCTCGCGACGGCCTGCTCTACTGTGGGGAAATCGGCGGCTACTCGAAAGCGGAGCAGAAGGGCCTCGCGTTTCTGCTGCCGAAGCTCGAGAAGCACAACACGATCCTTGTTTGCAGCAGTAGCGAGAAACTAGGCAATCTCGCCGCCGACGGCCGCTTCGACCCGGCGCTGCTGGCGACTCTTTCCGCCGGCGCCGTGATGCTGCCGCCCTTGCGCGAGCGGCGCGACGACATTCCAGCGCTGGTCGAGCGCTTCTGGCGCGAAATCTCGTCGAGCCAGCGCACGCAAGCCACCTTGCACAGCGGCGCGGTCGCGGCGCTGGCGGCGGCCTACTGGCCGGGCAACCTCGACCACTTGCACAGCGTCATCGCGAACCTCGCGCTGACGGTGAACAGCGAGATCACCGCAGACCACGTGCGAAGGCTTCTCGGCGACACCGCGATGCTGCCCCCCGCCGCGGTCGCGCCGGAGCTCACCGCGCGCTTTTTCGAGTTGCCCTTGCGCGAGGCGCGCGAAGCATTCGAACGGATCTACTTCGAGCAGTTGCTCGGCAAGGAGCAGAGCAACATGAGCCGTGTCGCCGAGCGCGCGGGTCTCGAGCGGACGCATCTGTATCGCAAGTTGAAACAGCTCAATATCCGCTTCTCGCGCCGCTCGGACGAGGGTGCATGCTGACGGCGTCGACCGGCGAGGACGTCACTATCCGTTCTGGTCGCAAGCCGCTCGCGCCGCTTATCGTCGGCGCCATCGGCATCGTTTTCGGCGACATCGGCACGAGTCCGTTGTACACGCTGCGCGAATGCTTCACCGGCGCGCACGGCCTCCCGCTGACCGAAGAGAACGTCTACGGCATTCTCTCGGTCGTGTTCTGGGCGATCACGATCATCGTCACGCTGAAGTACGTCACGCTGATCATGCGCGCCGACAACAATGGCGAAGGCGGCATCATGGCATTGACCGCGCTTGCCTCGCGCGGGCTCATCGACCGGCGCGCACGCTGGTGGCTCCTGGGTCTCGGCATATTCGGCGCGGCGATGTTCTACGGCGACGGCATGATCACGCCGGCGATTTCGGTGCTCTCCGCGGTCGAGGGGCTCGAAGTGATGGCACCCGCGCTCAAGCCGTTCGTGATTCCTGTCACGCTAGCGATCCTCATCGGGCTGTTCTCGATCCAGCGGATCGGCACCGCCAGCGTCGGCGTGCTGTTCGGCCCGGTGGTTTGCCTGTGGTTCGCGGTGCTGGCGCTGCTCGGGGCGATGCAGATCGCACGCGACCCGGCAGTACTGGCGGCGCTCAACCCCGCGTATGCGTTCGGTTTCCTGACCGGCAACCCGCTCGCCGCATTTCTCGCGCTGGGCGCCGTGGTGTTGGCGGTGACAGGCACTGAAGCGCTCTATGCCGACATGGGCCATTTCGGCGCGAGCCCGATTCGGCGCGCATGGCTGTTCTTCGTGCTGCCCGCACTCGTGCTCAATTACTTTGGCCAAGGCGCATTGATCATCCACGACCCGGCTGCGATCAAGAATCCGTTCTACCTGCTCGCGCCCAGCTGGGCGCTTCTGCCGCTGGTCGTGCTCGCGACCTGCGCGACAGTCATCGCCTCGCAGGCCGTGATCTCGGGCGCGTTTTCGCTGACCCGCCAGGCGATCCAAATGGGCTACTGCCCGCGGCTGACCATCACGCACACTTCGGACCGGCAGATCGGTCAGATCTACATCCCGTTCATCAATTGGACGTTGATGGGCGCCGTGATGTTGCTCGTCGTCGGTTTCCAGAGCTCGAGCAATCTCGCCGCCGCCTATGGCATCGCGGTGACCATGGCGCTGACGATCGATTCGCTGCTGATCTACGTCGTACTGACGCGGCTATGGCATTGGAACCGATTTGGCGCGCTCGCGATCGTCATCCCGCTTCTCGTCATCGATTTGTTGTTCCTTTCCTCGAATGCATTGAAGATCCCTCAGGGCGGCTGGTTTCCGATCGCCATGGGCATCGTCGTGTTCACGCTGTTGACGACGTGGAAGCGCGGGCGGACGATTCTAATGGACCGGTTGGCGCAGGAGACGATGCCTCTGGAACTTTTCATTTCCAGCATTGCGGCCAGTCCGCCTCTTCGCGTACCGGGCACCGCGGTGTTCCTGACCAGCACCGAGGGCCGCGTGCCGCACGCACTGCTGCACAACCTCAAGCACAACAAGGTGCTGCACGAGCGCGTCGTACTCCTGACCCTCAAGACGCGCGACATTCCCGCTGTCCCGCTGGCGCAGCGTCTTCGCATCGTGGAGCTCGATTGCAACTTCCGCCAGATCGAGGCGTTCTACGGATTCATGGAAGACCAGGATATCCCCGCGCTTCTCGAAGAATGCGGCCGATGCGGCGTCCCGTTCGACATGATGGATACGTCGTTCTTCGCTTCGCGCGAGACGCTGATTGCAAGCGTCGCTCCGGGCATGGCGATTTGGCGCGAGAAGCTCTTCGTCTCGATGTCGAAAAACGCGACCAAGGCCACCGAATATTTCAAGATACCCACCAACCGCGTCGTAGAGCTCGGCACGCAAGTCGAGCTTTGACAAAAAAGACGCCGGCGCGGGGCCGGCGTCTGCGTGTCACAGTACCTTGTTGTCAGTGGGCGGCTATCTGGCCGCGCATCGTTTTCAGCGCCTTGCTTTCGATCTGACGGATGCGCTCCGCCGATACGCCGTACTGGTCGGCAAGCTCCTGCAGCGTCGCCTTGTCGTCCTCGCGCAGCCAACGCGCCTCGATGACTTCCCGGCTGCGGCCGTCCAGCCTCGCCAGCGCAAGCCGCAGGCCGTCGCTGCGGTTGCGCGAGACTTCGGCGCGTTCGAGAATCTGCGACGGTTCGGCCTCCGCGTCGGTCAGATACGCGATCGGGGTGACGGTTTCCCCTTCCTCGCCCGGCTGCGGCTCGAGCGCGACGTCCTGGCCTGAGAGACGGGTCTCCATCTCGAAGACCTCCTCGGGCTTGACACCGAGGTCCTTGGCGATGCTCAGCGCTTCCCTTCGCGTCAGCGCACCGGGACCGGCCTTCATGCTGCGCAGATTGAAGAACAGCTTGCGCTGTGCCTTGGTCGTCGCGACCTTAACCAGCCGCCAGTTGCGCAGGATGTATTCGTGAATCTCCGCCTTGATCCAGTGCAGGGCGAACGACACCAGGCGGACGCCGCGTTCGGGATCGAAACGGCGCACGGCCTTCATCAGCCCGATATTGCCTTCTTGAATCAGATCCGCCTGCGACAGTCCGTAGCCCAAATAGCGGCGACTGATCGCGACAACCAACCGCAGATGCGATAGCACAAGCTGCCGCGCGGCATCGAGGTCATTCGTATCGCGCAACCTACGACCGAGATCCACCTCCTGCTCGGCCGTCAGCAAAGGAAAGCGGTTAACCGCCTGTATATAGTGATCAATGTTCCCCAGCGAGGCTGGGATAGGAAATGCCAAGGGCGTGCTCGCCATCGGATCGGGCTCCTTTAAGCGCTATGGTTGATTTTAGCACTCGGGTATTAAGAGCGCTAAGAAGGTGGCAAGTTCCCGCTTTGCGCGGAGCTGGCGTCGCACCGCCGCCCAAGGCCTCGATTAGCCCGTAAGTGACAACTTACAAACACACCTTGCAGCTCAAAGCTTACCCGACGAGCGCCTCTGCGAATTCGTCGGCGCGAAATGGACGGAGGTCGTCAATTCCCTCGCCGACGCCGATGAATTTGAGCGGAACGGGCGTCGTCCCGGCGATGGCCGCGACGACGCCACCCTTGGCAGTGCCGTCCAGCTTGGTCAAGACAAGCCCGGTAAGGCCGAGCGCGGCGTCGAACGCCGCCACCTGGGCTAAGGCGTTCTGGCCCGTGTTTGCGTCGAGCACGAGGAGCGTTTCGTGCGGCGCGCCTTCCTGCGCTTTGGCAATCACGCGGCGGATCTTCTTGAGCTCCTCCATCAAGTGCGCTTGTGTTGGAAGTCGGCCCGCAGTGTCGGCGAGCACGACATCCACGCCGCGCGCCCGGGCCGCGGCGATCGCATCGAACATCACGGCCGCCGGATCGCCGCCACGCTGGGCAACGACGTGGACATCATTACGCTCGCCCCAAATTTCGAGCTGCTCCCGCGCCGCTGCGCGGAAAGTGTCGCCCGCCGCGAGCAGGACTGACAGGCCCTGGGCCTGCAGCCATTTCGCAAGCTTGCCGATCGATGTCGTCTTGCCGGCGCCGTTGACGCCGGCCAGCATGATGACAAACGGCCGCTGTGGTCCGACGATGAGGGGACTTTCGAGAGAACGCAGAAGGTCGGTGAGCGATGCCTTGAGCAGTGCCTGCGGGTCGGCGTCGGCTCCAGAGCGTTTCCAACGCGTGCGCAGATCGGCGAGCAGGCGCTCGGTCGCCGGCACGCCCACGTCCGCGATGAGCAGGGCGGATTCCAGTTCTTCGAGGGTTGCCTCGGAAAGCGCTTTGCGGCCAACGATCGCCGCGAGCGGTCGCGAAAGTCGCTCGCGCGAGACGCTCAAGCCCTCGCGCAGCCGTTCGCTCCAGGATCGGCGTTGATCGGGATTGGGTTTGAACAGATCGAACATGGGAGCGCTCTCGCGCAGACGATATAATTCTACCGTCCCGGCCCGTGGCTCCCGGTCCATGCCCGCCAACACGATTCGCATCATCGGCGGTCAATGGCGCGGACGCAGGCTGCGCTTCCCCGACGCACCCGCGCTGCGTCCCACGCCGGATCGCGTCCGGGAGACGCTGTTCAACTGGCTGGGCCAGGACCTCACGGGCCGAATTACGCTCGACCCCTTCGCGGGCAGCGGTGCATTGTCGCTCGAAGCGCTGTCGCGGGGCGCGAGGCTTGCGGTTGCAGTCGACAGAGACCCGCAAGTCGTGCGTGCGCTCGAGACAATCGCCGCGAAGCTCGGCACGCAGGCACTCGAGACGCACTGCGCCGACGCGCGGGCGTTTCTCGCGCAAGACGCCCGCGCCTACGACGTCATCTTTCTCGACCCGCCGTTCTCGGAGAATGGCTGGACGCAGCTTCTGCCTGCTGCCGCGGCGCGACTCGCCAAGGGCGGCATGCTCTATGTCGAGGCGCCGGTGCCCATCGCCGCGCCCGAGGGGATGACGATGTGGCGCCACGACAAAGCAGGGCAGGTGCATTATCATCTGCTGCGCCACGCTGGCGGGGGTTGAACGCGATGCTCAAGGCCGTCTATCCGGGAACGTTCGACCCATTCACTCGAGGGCACGAGGACGTGGTCCGGCGTGCGTCCGGGCTTTTCGACGAGATCATCGTCGCCGTTGCCGCCAGCGAAAGCAAGGGTCCGTTGTTCACCGCTGCGGAGCGGCTCGCGATGGCGCGCGAAGTCTTTGCGAGCTTTCCCAACGTACGCGTCATGGGCTTCTCGGGATTGCTCATGGAATTCGTGCGTTCCGTCGGGGCCGTCGTCGTTCTGCGCGGGCTGCGCGCGGTATCGGACTTCGAATACGAGTTTCAGATGGCGGGCATGAACCGCAACCTCTATCCAGAGGTCGAAACACTGTTTATCACCCCAGCCGAGCAATACCTGTTCGTGTCCTCGACGATGGTGCGTGAAATCGCCCGCTTTGGCGGTGACGTCAGCAGCTTCGTAAGCCCGCCGGTAGCCGCCCGGCTCGCCGCCAAGTTCGGCGCGCGTGCGCCAGCTCGCAAGGGACGGATGGGATAATTGCGATGGCCCTGATCATCACCGACGAATGCATCAATTGCGACGTCTGCGAGCCAGTGTGCCCCAATAACGCGATCTCTCAGGGCGCCGAGATCTATGTCATCGACCCGGCGAAATGCACCGAATGCGTCGGCCACTTCGACAAGCCGCAGTGCGTCGAGGTCTGTCCGGTCGACTGCATTCCCGTTGACCCGGACCACCTGGAAACCCGCGAACAATTGCTACGCAAATACGAGGGGCTGATGAAGTCCCGGGCGTCGGTAGAATCGCAATAATAATGCCCCTCGATTAGGGCCTGCTGCCGCAGGTTGCGAGCGGGCCATCAAGCGTTTGCGGCGAGCGGCAAAAGATCGGCCTGCTCGATCACCGCATCGATCGCTACAACCTCGCGGCCGAGCGCGTCGCTTTGGGCGCGGAGGCCCGCTTCGGCCTGCTCCAACTCCACGATGCGCTCCTCCAGCTCGTCGCTGGCGCGATGGATGCGCTTGACGCTTTCGAGCCTGCGCCGCAGCTGCATATGGTGCTCGCGCACCTGCGTCTCCAGCGGCGCCATTACTGCCTTGAGCCAACTCTCCAGGTCACGATTCGCGATATCGTAGACGTGCTTGACGCGGATTGCGATCGTCTCGAAGAAACGCTTCATTAGCGTGAACTTCGCTTTGCTCACCATGTTCCACAGGGTGTTGAAGTGCACGTTGTACGCGCGTTCGAGCCGGTCGATCTCCTTCTGATACTTGAGCATCGAAAACGGCGGCGGCGTGAACGGCTCGAGCCCGTGCTCCTTGGCGAAACGCGTGTACATCGCGGTCATCATGTCGTGGATCTCGAGAGTTTTTTGCGCGCTCTGGTCGATGTTGCCGCGTATCGTGGCGAAAAAGTCGCTCATCGCCGTTCGCACGCCCTTGGTGAAGGGGCTGTCCTCGATGCGCTTGCGCGTTTCGCCGGCGGCTTCGCGCAGCGTCTCGAGGCCGATCGACTCGTAGAGCGCGTTGGTCTGCTGCGTGAACACGGTTCGCAGCGCCGTATAGCGCTGCATGCCGCGTTCGAACAGATCCTTCTCCTGCTTGATCCGCTCCATCATGTGTTCGACGACGTCCTGGTTCTTGCCGCGCAGGCCGCGGAGCTCCGCGAGCTGCTCCTGGATGCCGGCGCCGCGCGCGTCGAGAATCGAGCGCACCGTCGCGGCAAGAGTACGAATCTCGGTCCGGGTCGCCGTACCCACGATATCGCGCTTCGCCGGAATCAGTTCCTCCGAGAGCGCCTGCTCGAGCTGCGGCAGGCGGCTTTTCGCAAGGAGCGCGTCGTCACCGTTCACCTTGGCGAGCAGCGCCTTCTGCGCGGAGACGGCGAAGACCTGCGCGGGCGGGATCGCAAGCGTCTGCGCGGAGCCCTTCACCTGGCGCGCGATCTCCGCCTCGATCTCGTCGCCGCTCTTGAGCTCGTCCCATAGTCCGTCGATCTTGTTCAGGACGACGAGCCGGCCGGCCTTGGTCGTCGGATCGACGCCGACCAGATGATTCTGCCAGACGTCGATGTCGGTGCGCGTGACCCCGGCATCCGCGGCGAGGATGAAGAGGATCGCGTGCGCATTGGGCAGCAGGTTCAGCGTCAGCTCCGGCTCCGTGCCGATGGCGTTCAGGCCCGGCGTGTCGAGGATGACCAGTCCTTGCTGCAACAACGGGTGAGGAAAGTTGATGACCGCGTGGCGCCAACACGGGATATCGACCGCTCCTTGATCTACCGCGGAAAGCGGCGCGAGCACATCGCCGCCGTCGTCGTGAAGCCCGTATTTTCGTGCCAGAGCGACCGGGACCCGCTTGGTCTGGGACACCTGCGAGAGCACTTGGCTCATCTTATCGGCAGAGGAAAGATCGAGAGCGAGAGTGACCCACTCATCGGCGTAATTCTTGAATTCGGCGACCGAGCCGTCTTTCGCCCGTGTTTCGATCGGCAGCAGGCGGATCGACGGGGGCCGCGTCGGGTCGTACAGGAGCTCGGTGGGGCACATGGTCGTGCGCCCCGCGGACGAGGGCAGGAGACGCTGGCCGAAGTCCGCGAAAAAGATGGCATTGATCAGTTCCGACTTGCCGCGCGAGAACTCGGCGACGAACGCGATGACCAGCTTGTCCTGGTGCAGGCGCTCGAGCAGATGCTGGATCTTGAGGTCGGCCTGCGCGTCGGCAAGCTCCTGCTGCGAGAGCCACTCGTGCAAGCCGGATATTCCGGCCGACAGCCGGCGCCGCCAATCGCTATAGGCTTCGAAGCGCGCGGCAAGCTCTCTGGATTGGACCACCTGTATCAGCTCCCCCGGGTCCAGCTCTCTGGATTGGACCACCTGTATCAGCTCCCCCGGGTCCCCACATTCATCTCTTCGTGGGTCACTGTAGCATAAATCGCGCCAAAACAAGGAACTACATGCGGCACGACGAACGACTGCGTCGCGATCTTTAGCGCTGGCAGCCCGGACAATACGAAGTCGCCCGCCCTCCAAGGCGCACCGACCGGATCGCCGTGCCGCAGACGCGGCAGGGCTCGCGCTCGCGGCCGTAAACATAATAATCGAGCTGAAAGTAGCCCGGCTCGCCGCGGCTGTCGACATAATCGCGCAGCGTGCTGCCGCCCTTGGCGATCGCGTCGGTCAGCGTTTCGCG
>WNGB01004215.1_pt1 | contig 30910 bp, 28 predicted proteins | sample 5400681 | NCBI WGS metagenome assembly WNGB01 (sample SAMN13153367, study PRJNA577476) | soil metagenome | isolation source: 115 cm soil or saprolite under grassland replicate 2 | place: USA:California | collected 2016-06-15
CTGCTGGAAGGTTTCGCTGGTGAAGTGCAGCAACGTGAGCGGAGTGAGGGCGAAGACGGTCGCGGTGCGCAGCCGGCGCTCCCGCAGCGCCACCTCGCCGACGATGTCGCCGGGGCCGAGCTCGGCGATCGTCTCGCCGCCGTGCCGCACTCCGGCCTTCCCTTCGAGTACGAGGTAGGCCTTGTCCGCCGGGGTGTGCTCCCACACCAGCGACCAGCCTTCGGGGACGTTCACTTCGCGACCGGCTTCACAGACCTGGCGCATCTCGGTGTCCGAGAGATCCCCGAACCGGGGCAGACTCTCCAGCGGCTTCGGCTTCTGCAGAAATCCCATGGCGCCCTCTCAACGAGTGTCGACCCGGCGAAGACACGGTGTCGCGGTACAAGTTACCGGAGAGTACCCGCTAAACCAGCGTCAAACCGGCACACCGGTCACACCTTCAGGCCGAGGTGGCGCGCGAAATACTCGATCGTGCGGCGCAGCCCCTCGTCCGGACTCACCCGCGGCTCGTACCCGAGGGCGGTACGGGCGAGGGTCAGGTCGGGACGGCGTACCGAGGGGTCGTCGGCGGGGCGGGGCACGTAGCTGATGCGGGACATCGAGCCGGTGAGCCGGACGATGGTCTCGGCCAGCTCGCGCATCGACAGCTCGTGCTCGGTGCCGAGGTTGACCGGCTCGGACAGCTCCGAGTCGAGCACCGCGAGGATGCCGCGCACCAGGTCGTCGACGTAGCAGATCGAGCGGGTCTGGGAGCCGTCGCCGGCGACGGTCAACGGCTCGCCGCGCAGCGCCTGGCAGATGAACGTCGGGATCGCGCGGCCGTCGCCGGGCCGCATCGCGGGGCCGTACGTGTTGTGCGCCATCACCCCCGTGCCGGCCCAGAAGTTCTCTCGACCGGGTACGCAGAAGTCATAGACGAGCGACGTGCCATCGATCTCCTCGATGTTCGTGACGTCAGCCCAGATGAGATCTCCATACCTGTCCGCCTGGAGATGCTGAACCACGCCAGAGTCCCACTCGAGGGGGCTCCACGGGGTCACGTGGCAGAGAGTCAGGCGCCAGAACGGATAACGGCGATCGCCGGTACGCCGCTTGAACGTCGTCTCGTATCGGCCGACGGAAGGGCACAGGCCGAATCGCGCGAACGCGATGACGAGATCGTCCTTCAAACCGGTTGATGTGGTTGAGAACTCGTGCCGAATTGCCTCCGCCAGCTTCAGACCACCGTGTACGCCGTCCCCCTCACGGTAGCCCTCCAGGAACCACTTCAGGCGACTCAGCGGCAGGCCAAGCACCCATCCGGGGATCCGCTTGTCAGGACCAGCAAGTCCCAGGAAGCGCCAAAGATCGACCAACAACTGACTGTGCAGCAAGCGGGAACCGGCCCGCTGAGGGGTAGCTGGCGCACGCACGACATGAGTGCCCAGGACCTGCTGAACCACCTGGTCAAACCGGCCCAAGACAGCCTCTTCGCAGGTGATCGTGAGGAATGAGCTCTTCGGTCGGCGATCGTGGATGCACCCTTCCGCGACGAAGAGTCCGAGCAGCCAAAGGAACTCATCTGTGATCTCGATGCTGACAGGCAGCCAAGACTTCGCTCCCGCTGCGTACCGGCGGATCATGGCCTCAGCCGGCACCGAAAGCCCGAGCCGACGGATCGCGGCGAGGGGCGCGGTCCCTGCGGTACGCCAACGATGAAGAGTGCCCCAGGAGGACTGCCGGGACGATCCGGCACGTCTCGATGCGATCAGTCCCACCAACTCATGGCGATGTGCGTGCAAGATCTCGGACAGACCTGGCCAGGAAACGGCGACCGTCCACGGATCAATGCCGGACTGATCGATCACGTCAAGCATCGAAACGAGCTTGCGGTCCCGCTCGATCACGTCCAACCTGCCCGCAATCGCGATCTTGTCGCCGACCGACAGGTCTGTCGCCGGGCGAGCCACCGGCGCCCTGGTGACCGGATCCTTCGTAAACAGGCTGTGGTCTCCGGTAACGCGGATCGAGCGTCCGTACCGGGTGACCACGCGGTAGCAGCGCTGTTCGGTGGGGTGACCGACGATCCAGCTCGCCTCAGCGGCACCGACAGCGCCATCTGCTCCGAAAGCCGGGACCGTGTAGTCGACGAGCGGCACAGTATCGCCGACGCGCTTCGCGAGTTCCCCAATCGGCTCGCACCGTAGCTGTACTCCGTCGTCGTAAACCACCACCTCGTCGGCGAGGACGGAGTTGAAGATCCGGACCATCCCGGTGTCCAGCCCGTGGGTACGGCGGTACGCCATCGTGGCGGCCTCGCTGAACCGCTTGGCCTCGTCGTACACGCTGCGGATCCCGATCGGGTTCACGTTGCCCCAGTACGACTCCGGCTGCGGGTGCACCAGCGGGTCGCCGTACACCTCGGAGGTCGAGGCGAACAGGAAGCGGGCGCCGTCGGCGAGGGCACGGTCCAGGCAGTGGAACGTGCCGAGCGAGTCGACCTTGAGGATCTCGACCGGCAGCTTCACGAAGTCGGTGGGGCTGGCCGGGCAGGCGAAGTGCATGACCGCGTCGAACCGCTCCGCGAGCCGGCCGTCGTCCGGCAGGCCTTCGGAAATGTCGGCCTCGACCAGCGTGAACCGGGCGTTTCCGTCGAGATGGGCGACGTTGTCCTTCCACCCGGTGACCAGGTTGTCGAGCGCCACCACGTCGCAGCCGCGTCCGATCAGCGCATCCACCAGATGCGAGCCGACGAAGCCGGCACCTCCGGTCACCAGCACCCGGTGACCCGCGCCGAACCGCTGCGGGACTGTCGCCATGACAGATCAGCCTACTGAGCCGGCCGGCGCGGCTTCACACGACCTGACCTTGGCGAGCTCGTACGGTCATTACGATCAGCGCATGGTGACCGAAGCACCACATCCTGTCCCTGGCTGGGCGCGCGGCTGGCATCTCGCGACGTTCGTCGTGGCCGTCGCCGGGTTGCTGCTGCAACTGTGGCTGTCGGCGACCCATCCGCTGTACCCGGGCCGCTACTCGACGCCGATCCTGCTGTGGAACGTGCTGAGCTATTTCACGGTCTGGAGCAACATCGTGGTCGCGGTCGCCTGCTGGCTGCTGTTCCGCGACCCGACCCGCCGCGGCCCCGGGTTCGCGCCGTTCCGGCTGGCCGGCCTGACGATGATCACCGTGACCGGGCTGATCTACGGCATCGTCCTGGCTCGGCTGTGGCAGCCCGTCGCCTGGTACAAGGTCGCCGACCAGACCCTGCACTATCTCGTGCCCGCCCTGGCTGTGCTGGGCTACCTACTCTTCGGCCCACGTCCGCTCTTTTCACCGGGTACGTTGGCCCGTTCCCTGCTCGTACGTTGACCGCGGCGCCGCCGGATCCGCGGCGGCCGGTGGAGCCAGACTCGCCGGTCAGCTGAGCTCCTGGTCAGTTGAGCTCGCGGTAGCGGCCGCGGTAGTAGACCAGTGGGTCGTCCTTCCCTACCTCGAGCTCTTCGATCCTGCCCTCGACCAGTTGGCTCCAGCCCGCCTCGCGGGTCGACACCAGGTGGCAGCCTGCCCAGGACTCGATGTCGCGCAGCACCGGACCCCAGGTGGTGTCCCGCCAGTGCTCGCCCCCCCGGAACGGACCGCCGGGCGCTGGCTCAAGCCCGCCGAACCGGTCGGCGAGCCCACGGTGTCGGGGCGCCAGGAGTTGCACCGTGAACACGCCCAGTTCGGTGATCGCCTCGTACAGGTCGGAATCGGGGTCGATCAGGCCGTACGCCAACCCGGGATCGCCGTCGACGATCTGCGCCGAAGCGACGGTGAGCCCGACCGGCCCGGGCGCCGTCCAGAGAGTCACCGCCGCCGGGAGCCGGCCGCGGAGACGGCGTACGGGGTTGCGGGCCTCCTCGGGGTCGGCGAACGGGTGCACGTCGTGGATCTCGCCACCGGGCTCGGGAAAGGTCACCTCACGATCGTGCCATCGGGTCCGCATGATCCGCGCCAGGAACCTCCGTCACACCCGCTCGAGGAATCCGAGCGCGCGCTCGTACAGCAGCTCGGCGGCGGCCTTGTCGTACTCGTCGGGGAGGCTGGCGTCGGTGAACAGGTGACCGGCGACGCCCGGGTAGTCGTGGAACTCGTACGCGGCGCCGGAGGCTCGCACGGCGGCGGCGAGCTGGTCCACCCACTCCTGGTTGCGCAACGGATCCCGCTCGGCATAGTGCACCTGCACCGGCACGTCCCCCGGCCAGTTCTCCACGCCGAACATCGCGGGCGGCAACGCCGCATGGAAAGCCAGTACGCCACGCGCCCCCGGCCGGGTGCCCGCCGCGAACAACGCGGACCCGCCGCCGTTGGAGAAGCCGGCGTACACCACGTCGGAGGGCAGCTTCTCGATCGCGGTGGCGGTACGCCCGAGCAGCGCGGCCGGCCCGCCGAACGACTCCACGTACGCCCCGGCCTCGGTGTAGTCGTCGAACGAACGGCCGTCGTACAGGTCGACCACGTGGACGGTGTGCCCGGCGTCCCAGAACCGCTGCACGGCGTCGTCGACTCCTTGCCGTACGCCCAGTACGGAGTGGAACAACACGATCTCAGTCATGCCCGCATGTCTACCCGGTGGGTGTGACAAGCCCCGGCGGCTGCGGAAACCCGGTGGCGCCCGGGCAGCGCGCGGTGCGACACTTCGCCGCAGGTCGTTTGCGGTCCTCGTACGAGGGCCCCGAGTGGAGGAGGTCGAGCACATGCGTACACCCGCTGTCGGGTCGCTGCACCACGACCCCGTTCCCGCCTCCACCGGCCACAGCTGAGCTGACTCACAACCGCCCTGGTGGGGGCCATCCATACCGAGGAGAACCCACCAGTGCGTGACTTCGCACCCATCCGCCGCCGGAAACGGCGGTTCGACGACGAAGACGAGATCATCCACTACCGCAGCTCGCCAGCCGAGGCCAGCGGCCACGACGAAACCCACTCCGGTGACGACCTCGCCACCGACGGACTCCCCGAAGGCGACCGCTGGTCCACCTGGGACATGTCCACGGCCGGCGAACGCGGGCCGAAACCGTACCCGCCGTGGCTGGTGACCGAGCTGGCCGCGGTGGACACGGAGCTCGGCGTACTCAAGACAGGAAAAGAAGCGGACGTCCACCTGGTACGCCGGGCAGTGCCCGACACCGAACGGTCCTGCCTGCTCGCCAGCAAGCGTTATCGCAGCTCAGAGCACCGGATGTTCCACCGTGACGCCGGCTACCTGGAAGGCCGGCGGGTACGTCGTTCCCGCGAGAACCGCGCCATGGCGAACCGTACGGCGTTCGGCCGCCAGGTGATCGCCGCGCAGTGGGCGCAGGCGGAGTTCGGCGCGCTCTACCGGCTGTACGAGGCGGGAGTGCCGGTGCCGTACCCGGTCCAGATCCTCGGCACCGAGCTGCTGCTGGAGTTCATCGGCGAGCCCGACGGCGTGGCCGCCCCGCGGCTGGCGCAGGTACGAGACAGCCTCGCCGACCTCTGGGACCAGCTGGTCGAGGCGCTGGTGACGCTGGCACGGCTCGGGTTCGCGCACGGGGACCTGTCTCCGTACAACATTCTGGTCGGGCCGGACGGAAGGCTGGTGCTGATCGACCTGCCGCAGATCGTGGACGTGGTGGCCAACCCGCAGGGCGCGGAGTTCCTGCAGCGGGACGCCACCGTGGTCGCGACCTGGTTCGCCGCCCGCGGCCTGCCCGGCACCGACGGCCTGCCGGACCTGCTGCGATTCGAAGCCGGTCTGCGCTGAGATGCCACGCACACCGCGACATGTGGTCACCTGATCAGTACGCGCCGGTGCTGCGGATGACGGCGTTGAGGGTGCGCCAGAGGATCACCAGGTCGAACGCGAGTGACCAGTTGTCCACGTAGTAGAGGTCGAGGCGTACCGCGTCGTCCCAGGAGAGGTCGGAGCGCCCGGAGACCTGCCACAGGCCGGTGATGCCGGGGCGTACGAGTAGGCGACGGCGTACGTCGCCGAGGAAGTCGCCGTCCTCGGCGGGCAGCGGACGCGGCCCCACCAGCGACATCTCGCTCTTCAGTACGTTGATCAACTGCGGCAGCTCGTCCACCGAGGTACGCCGCAGCCACCGCCCGACCGGCGTGATCCGCGGGTCGTTCTTCATCTTGAACAGCAGACCGTCGCTCTCGTTCTGGTCGACCAGCTGCGCGAGGCGTTCTTCGGCGTCGACGTACATGGTGCGGAACTTCCACACCCAGAAGGTCTTGCCTTCGCGGCCGACCCGCGCCTGCCGGAAGAACACCGGACCCGGGCTGGTGGTCTTGATCAGGATCGCGGTGGCGATCAGCAGCGGAGACAGCAGCAGCAGCCCGATCGCGGCGGCGGCCCGGTCCATCACGTACTTGGCCAGCCAGCCGACGCCGGAGATGGTGGGCTCTTCCACGTGCAGCAGCGGCAGCCCCTCCACCGGCCGTACGTGGACCCGGGGGCCGGCGATGTCGGTCAGCTGCGGCGCCACCACCAGGTCGATGCCGGTGCCTTCGAGTTGCCAGGCGAGACGACGCAGGTCGGTCGAGTTGGAGCCCGCCGAGCCGCACACCGCGATGGTGTCCGCGCCGAGGTCGCGTACCAACTGCACGGGGGTACGTTCCCGGCTGGTGAACAGCGGCAACGGCGTCTGGGCACCGCGGGCGGCGGCCCGGCCCTGGGTGAGGTAGATGCCGACCGGGGTCAGCCCGGCGAACGGGTTGCGTGCGACCACGGCGTTGACTTCCAGCGAGTCCTGCAGCGAGCCGACCAGCAGCATCCGGTGCACGCCGAAGCCGCGCTTGCGGAACGCCTGCAGCACCCGGCGGGCCACGTACCGCATCACGAGCAGCAGGAACAACGTGGCGAGCAGCGACGTGGCGACCGCGAGCCGGGAGGCGTCGAATTTCAAGGTCAAGGTCAGGAACGACACGACCGCGACCACGGTGAACGAAGCGCGCACCACCCGCTTGAACTCGTCGGTGCCGAGCCCGAGGTAGCGCCGGTCGTAGCAGCCGTGCCCCCACAGCACGGTCACCCAGCCGACCGGGAGCAGCACCAGCGCGATCGTGTACATCTGGGCGAGGCTGCTGAAGCCCGACACCGACTGGTCCAGCTGGGAGATCGCCAACAGGCTCGCCGCCACCGCGCACAGGAAGTCGGTGACCACCAGGAGCGCGGCGTACGGGCGGTGCCAGCGGTTGATCCGTTGGGTACGGAACCACGCGGTACGGGTGACCCCGTTGGTCACCGGCACCACCCGGGTGTCGACCCCGGCCGTCGTGGTCCGCGTCGTACTCGCCGCCTGGGTTCTGCGCGCGCGCACCGCCCGACCGACCGGCGCGTCACCTTGCTCGTCCTGCTGCTGATCGTCCATGCTCCGGGATCGTCGGCGGGGCTAGTGGTCAAGCGCTCTCGAACACCTTCGCTCACAGCTTCATCAGTGTGACATGTGAACCTTGTTACCCAACGACGACCGGCCGACACTATTCGCTGTCGCTGACGGTGTCGAGTCCGATCATGGGCGACCATCTATCGCAGCAGTCGCGACATCCGGCGGTCGGCGAGCGTACGGCCGCCGGTCTGACAGGTCGGACAGTACTGCATGCTGGTTTCGCTGAACGACACTTCCCGCACCGTATCGCCACAGACCGGGCAGGGCAGCCCCGTCCGGGCATGCACCTTCAGCCCCGACCGCTTCTCCGACTTCAGGGTCGCGGCGGCCTGCCCGGTGGAGCGGGCGACCGCGTCGTTGAGCACGGCGTGGGTCGCCTCGAACAGCCGCGACGTCTGCTCCCCGCCGAGCTTGTCGGCGCGCGCGAACGGTGACAGCTTCGCGGCGTGCAGGATCTCGTCCGAGTACGCGTTGCCGATGCCGGCGAACACGCTCTGGTCCGTGAGTACGCCCTTGACCTGCGCCCGCTGCCTGCTGATCACCTCCGCGAAGCCGGCCTCGTCCAGCAGCAGCGGATCCGGGCCGAGCCGCTTGATGCCGGGCACCTCGGCCGGATCGCGCACCACGTAGACGGACAGCCGTTTCTTGGTGCCCATCTCGGTCAGCTCGAACCCGGAGTCGTCGTCGAGCCGCACCCGCAGCGCGAGTGGTCCTCTCCCCGGCTTCGCGGGCCGCGGGCTGATGTTCTCCCGGTACGTCAGCCAGCCCGCCCGCGCCAGGTGCATCACGAGATGGAGGTCATCGCACACGAGGTCCAAGAATTTGCCGTGCCGACGGGCATCGTTCACCGTCGTACCGGCCAACGCCGTCGGCGGCGGATCGTACGTCTTCAGCACGCTGATCGCGGCCACCTCGACCCCGCGTACGGCATGCCCGACCGCCCGCTCGCGCAGGTACGCGGCGAGCGCCTCCACCTCGGGCAGCTCCGGCACACCGCAAGGTTACCCGCGGTTACTGCTCCACCCGGTGCACCTCGAATTCGATGTCGGTGCCGGTCTCGAGGCGGCCGCTGTAGAAGACGGCGTAGCCGCTGTCGAGGGCGGCGAGCCGGCCGGGCAGCTTGAGGCTGGCACGGGCGCCTGACGGGTCCAGCACCGTCGCGGATCCGTGGGCCGAGTCGGTCGCGTAGATCTGGCCCTGCCAGACGGCGTCGACGGTCAGGTCGGCGGCCCGGAACACTCTGGGGGTCGACGCCGACGCGTCCGCGAGCCGCATCCCGACGACACCGGGACCGTCGTCGCCGACCACCGTGCAGGCGAGGACGGTGTCGTCGCTGCGGCAGGTGGCCGACCCGTCGGCGGGTGTCTCGCGGGCGAGGATCGCCAGTTCGTGACCGGTCTCGGTGTCGACCAGGGCGGTCGTGTCGTGCTCGACCTGGAGCACGGTGACCGGCCCGGCGACGTGTGTCACGGAGGCGTCCCGGTAGCGCTTGTCGAGATCCCACTTGCCCGAGCCGGTGGCGGCGTCGAGCGCCAGCACCGTGGCCGGCGGGGCCTTGAGCGGGTCGTACGGCAGGTGGCTGGGCTTCTCGGCGAGCACCGTACGGCCCACGACGGCGGCCGCCTTTACCCCGGAGGCCTGCCACAGCTTGCGGTGCGAGGCCGCGTCGTACGCGACCGTACGGATCGCGGTGACCGTACCGCCGTCGGTGTCCGCGACGCTGACCAGCAGGATTCCGGCGTCGGCAGCCCGCAGCACCACCGAGGTTCCGCGCTTCTTCGACACCGGGATCGTCCACTGGACCTTGCCGTCTTTCAGGGACAGCGCGGCGAGACCCTGTTCGGCCTTGTCGGCCTTCTGGTACTCGACCAGGGCGGTGAACTCCTCGCCCCGGCGTACCACCGGTGGTGGTTCGTCGAAGCTGCCGAGGTCGGCGCGGGCGCCGTCGCCGCCGAGCTTGTCGCCGCTGGCGATCGACCAGCGGAGCTTCCCGGTCTGCGCGTCGGCAGCCACCAGCCGGCCGTGGGACTCGCGCTTCGCGTCCTCGCCGACGTACAGCACGGTGTCGTCGGCCAGTCCGAAGCCAAGGATCTTCGACAGCCGGGGGGCGTTGGCCCCGGCGTCGCCGGTGGTGGTGCCGCCGCTCCACAGCGGCTGGTCGCCGAACGACACCGGCGTCAGGCTCGGTGTCGCGCTGGCACTGCCGCTCGGACTCGCCGACCGGTGCGGTTTGCCGCCCGCGGTCTGGTCGCCACACCCCGCCGCCGCGACCAGTACGAGCACCAACCACACCGACAATCTCGTCGCCGACATCGGTTCCTCTCCGTCGGACCACCCGCTGGGCTACGCGGGTGCGGGTGCTTTCTCGTCATCCCCCGACGGTTCGGCCTTCTGCTCGGGCCCGGGTAGGGGCTCGGCGTCGGCTTTCGTACCCCATAGAAACCACGCCTCGATGGCAGCCACCATGAGCCACGGCAGCGTGGTGAACACCATCTCGTCCTCAGTCACGGACTGGGCTAGCACCGCCAGCAGCACGATCGGCATCCAGGGCGGCGTCCCTCGGCGGGTGGTACGCCACAGCAGCACCAGGAACGCCGCCAGTGCCACCAGTACGCCGACCACGCCGCCCCGGCGCAGCGCCGCCACCAGGCTGTTGTCCGCGCCGAGCTTGGTCTGCTCGCTGAACCGCTCGTTCGTCGGGTCCTGGTAGCGCAGGATCGTGCCGCGGGTGTCGTCGGCGTTGCCGAGCGTCTTCTCCACCGCCGAGTCGGTACGGAAATCGTCGAAGATCAACCACCACACGTCCGGCCGGCCGGACAGCGCCGAGTTGAACCACCGGGGCGCCAGCGGCAGCCCGCCCTCCGTGGTCTCCGGGAGCACCTCCTGGCTCGCGTCGTACCGGCCCTGGACCAGCATGCTGATGCCGCCGCTGACCGACACCATCAGCGTGGCGACCAGCAGCGGGATCAGCGCCCGGCCGACGACAGGACGCCACTCCCGCCGGCCCAACCAGGACCAGACGCGCCAGCGGGGCAGGCCGTGCCGCCAGACGTAGCGGAACGCGTACACCACCGAGGCGAGGACGGCGAGCGCGAACGCCGTACGGGACTGGGCCAGGTAGAGCATGAACGCGGCCAGCAGCAGCACCGCGAACCGCAACCGGCGCGGGATCGTACGGTCCGGGCCGAGCCGGCCGACCACCAGCAGGGCACCCATCGCGTACGCGTTGGGGTGGAACGCCAGCAGTACGCCGCCCCAGAACCGGGTGCCCTGGCCGAAGCCGTAGTCGTTCGCCGGGGTGAACCGGTCGAAGGTGGCGAACACGTCGCGGCAGCCGGCGATCAGCAGCAGGGCGAGGCCGATCAGGATCCCGACGGTGATGCCGACGGTGATGTCCCGGCCGCGGCGGCGTACCGCCTGGACGACGAGCAGGGCAACGAGCAGCGCGTAGCCGCCGTACCCGATCCGCTCGATGCCGACCTTGAACCCACCGGTGAGCAGCGCGGAGACCGCACCGAAGAACCAGATCGGCGCGGCCAGCCAGAACGTGGCGAGCTTCAGCGGCGCCTTCCAGTCCCGCCACCACGGGTACGTCCACACCGCGCAACCGACCAGGATCATCCCGAGCATCGTCCAGACCACCCATTTCGGGTACGTCCACGCGACCATGCTGGACACCGTGATCCCGCCGCCCAGGAACAACCCTTCGGGCGTACGACCGGGGATCGCCCAGGCGAGGTAGAGCACGGCGGCCGCGACCAGGATCGCCATACCGGCGCCGATGCCGGCGGACGCGTTGCGCTCAAGTCCCCACCACACCGCGACCCCGATCGCGGCGATCACGGCGCCGCCGCCGCCCAGTAAGACGGGTCGCGGCAGACTGTCGATCTTTGTCCGGGCTGGCGTTATCCGGGCTGGCAATGTCGGCGGCCTGGTCCGGTGCTGCAAGGTGGATCCCATCGTGGTCATTTCGGACGCAGGTACCGTGACTGATTGCCACCCGGACAGTCAAGCCACTACGCCGAACTCCACACATCCACCCCGCCGAAGGGCGCGTTTGAACATGAAGGTCGTCATCGCCCACAACCGGTACGTCTCCGCCCAGCCGTCGGGCGAGAACACCGTCGTGGACAACGAGTTGGCGTTGCTGGCCGAGGCCGGGATCGACGTGCTGCCGTTCCAGCGCAGCTCGGACGACATCGGGTCGCTGCCGGCCACGGAGAAGGCGCTGCTGCCGATCTCACCGCTGTACGCCCGCCGCGCCCAGACCGAGCTGCGCGAGCTGATCGCGCGGGAGCGGCCCGACGTGCTGCATCTGCACAACCCTTACCCGCTGCTGTCGCCGTGGGTGATCCGTACGGCTCACGCGGCCGGCGTACCGGTGGTGCACACGGTGCACAACTTCCGCCAGGTGTGCGTCGCGGGGACGTACTTCCGGGACGGCCACCCGTGTTACCTCTGCCGCGACCGCGCGTTCGGCAGCCCCGGCGTCCGGTACGGCTGCTACCGCGGCTCCCGGGCCCAGAGCCTGATCATGGCGACCACGCTCGCCGCGCACCGGGGCACCTGGCGCTCGGTGGACCGCTACGTAGCGCTCACCTCCGCGATGCGCGACCACCTGCTCGGGTACGGCATCGCCGAGGACCGGATCACCGTGAAGCCGAACTGCGTACCGGACCCGGGTCTGCACTCTGTCACCGGCTCCGGCTTCCTCTACGTCGGCCGGCTGTCGGCGGAGAAGGGCCTGGAGCTGCTGCTGTCCGCGTGGCGGCGCGCCGACGCGGGTGCCCTCGGCGGGCTGACCGTCGTCGGCGACGGGCCACTGCGGTCCGTCGTGGAAGCGGCCGCGGCGGCCCGCCCGGACATCACCTTCCTCGGCCCCCAAACCCCCTCGGGAGTACGAGACGCGATGCGCGCCGCCGCCGTACTCGTGACGCCGTCGACCTGGGACGAGGTGTGTCCGATGGTGGTGGTCGAGGCACTCGCCAACGCCCGTCCGGTGCTGGTGACGGACAAGGGCGGGCTGCCGTACCTGGTGGGCGCCGGTTCGGGCTCGCCCGCGGGGTGGGTCGCCGAGCCGACCGTGGACGCGCTCGCGGCCGCGCTACGCCGTGCCGCAGCGGAGGCCGCCGGCCTCACCGACACCGCCCGCAAGCGGTACGAGACGGTGTTTTCTCCCTCCGTGGTGACCGGTCAGTTGATCGCCGTCTACAAAGAGCTGGCGGCGTCCACAGTCGCGTGATCGTAGGGCCGGTGACAGCCGGCCACACCACTGGTTTCAGGAGAAGTCCGGCGCGGTCTCGTCGGGCTTGGCGGGGACCGGCACGCCGCCGTTGGTAGCGGCAGGTTCGCCGGTGTCGACGGCCCACTGCAGGTCACGCATCGCCCGGTGGTAGCAGACGTACGCCGCGACACAGCCGGCCGCCGCACCGACCACCATCCCGTACGCGGCCCCGGCGATCCCGTTGGTGACGGCGCCGATCAGGCTGGCCGGCAGGATCACGGCCGTGAAGACGGCGTACTGGACGAAGGCGTACTTGGCGCGCTGCATGCCGCGCAGTGCCGCGTTGAACGGCGACTGCAGCAGGTAGAGCCCCGCCTGCAGCGCGATCGGCATGATCAGGACGTCGAAGTCGGCGTACTCGGGAAGCCATCGGGCGACCAGCCACTCACCGGCCGGGACCAACGCGACCAGCCCCAGCGTCACCACCCCGAAGATCACAACCAATCCGCCGGTACGCCGTCTGATCCGCCGCAGGTCGCCGTCGTGCGCGAAGTGCGAGTAGCCGGGAACGATCATGCCGGCCAGCGCCCAGATCAAGTTCTGCACCGGCATCAGTACGAGCATCTGCAGCATCCGCAGGCCGCCCAACTCGGCGTGGCCCAGGAAGCCGCCCACGAAGTAGAGCGCCACCCAGTTCTGGGTCTGCCCCAGGACGGCGCTCGCCATGAACCAGCCGGAGAGGTGGCCGGTGTCCGTGGTCCAGCGCCTGGGCCGGCCGCGGAACGGGTTGACCGACAGCAGGCTCACCGCGACGACCGCGCCGACAACGACGCCGAGGCCCCACGCCACCAGCAGCGTCGCCGGCCTGATGGCCCCCGCGCTGGCCAGCCCGACCACGACGCCGAGTTGCACCAGCAGTGCGACGCCGGTGATCGCCATCGACCGCTGCGGGCGGCGCTGGGACAGGAACGCGTACCGGCCGGCGTCGCTGAGCAGCGCCGCGGGCAGGAACGGTGCCAGCCACAGCAGGTCGCTCATCAGGTCGAAGCCGATCATCCATACCGCCCCGGCGAGCACCACCGCCACGGCGCCGACGCCGAGCGCGGTCGCCGACGCGTCCTGGATCTGCTTCTGGTACGCCTCGCCCCGCGCCCGCGCGGTGTGCGTCAGCAGTACCTCGCCGATGAACGCCCGGGCCACCGCCACGGTGATGAACGCGACCCCGATGGCGGCGACGTACCGACCGTACGAGGACGGGCCGAGCAGGATGCCCGCGACCAGACCGTTGGTCGCGTTGGCGCCGGCGTTGAACGCCTGGTCGGCGAGCCCGGCGAGGGCGCGCTTCCGGCGCCCGATCACCGGCGCGCTCGGCCCAAACGTCGTGTCCTGCTCAGTCATCGCCGCCCATGCGTGTGCCCCCTTCGCCCGGTCAGGCCGTACCAAGCCGTGGTGGCCGGCCTGTCAGCGCTGACGACAGGGACACGCTTGTCCGTGTGGTCCGGTTGCCCCTGTCAGTGCTTCAGTGCGTTGCGTGCTGAGTGGATCACGCTCGCGATAAGGAACAAGCCGTTTACCGCCGAAAAGACGACCATGACCCACATGATCTGGACCGGGACAACTGTAACGACCAGACCACACACAGCTATCACCGCACCGTAGTCGCGGATCAGCTTGAGCACACGTACCGGCACGGAGGTTCGTGTCACCAGACTTCCGCCGGCGCTTCCGGACTGCATCACCGAGGTCACCAGATTGACCATCCAGGTGCCCGCGAAGACGGCGACCAGCCACGCCGGGGTCTTCGGTTGGAACGCCGTACCGGCGCTGGCCAGGGCGGTGACCAGCGAAATCTGCACCAGTACGTCAGCGAGCACGTCCACCCGGGCACCGGCCGCACTGGCCTGCCCGGTCACCCGGGCGAGCTGCCCGTCCGCACAGTCGATCGCGTACGCCACCTGCCAGGCGACCAGGGCACCCAGCCCGAGCACCCAGGCGGGTAGGTCCCCCGAGACCACTGACGGGGCGAACACCGCGACACACACCGAGGTGCCGACGCCCAACACCACGTTGACCAGCGTGAGCACGGTGGGCGCGATCCCCAACCGGTCCGCGATCAGCGCGACGACCGCGCCGAGCCGCTGGCTGACGGCCTCGCTGAACAGCCCGCCGCCCCGGTTGACCGCGTAGAACTCCCCAGCGGTGTGCCTGGCGTTCGTACCCACCGGCGCCGGCTCAGCCGCGGATTTCACTGACCGCATCGACGTACTCCTTGACTCGTACGCGTATCTCGTCGGGGCCGAGCGAAAGGTGCTCGAGGATCGTGTAGCGGTCCGGGCGGGTGGCCGGGGCGTCGAGGATCGCGGAGACCAGCTGCTCCTCGGTCAGCCCGATGTCGGCCGGCAGCCGGGGCAGCCCGTGCCGGCCCAGACACCTCGCCAGTTGGCCGAATCTCCGCTGGTCGCCGCGCAGGTACGTACACACCAGGGCGCCCATGCCGACCTGCTCGCCGTGACTCGCGAGATCCGGGGTGAGGCGGTCGAGGGCGTGCGAAATCTCGTGACAGCCGCCGCTGCACGGCCGGCTGGAACCACACACCGACATCGCGATCCCGCCGAGCGTCAGCGCTTCGGCCAGCACGGTGAGGAAGTCGTCGTCGGCGATCGTGCCCGGGTGGTTGAGCAGCGCCTCGGCGCCGGTACGGGCCAGGGCGACCGCGAGCCCGTCGATCGGTTCGTCGCGTACCTTGTGCGACAGCTCCCAGTCGGCGACCGCGTTGAGGTTCGACAGCGCGTCGCCGATGCCGGAGCGGGTCTGCCGGTCCGGCCCGTCGGTGATGTAGTCGAGGTCGATCACGACGGCGATCGGCATGCTCACCCCGTACGACGGCCGGGCACCGCGATGGTCCAGTGTCGCCACCGGGGAGGCGATGCCGTCGTGGGCGAGACTCGTCGGCACGCTCACCATCGGCAGGCCGAACCGGGACGCGGCGTACTTGGCGGTGTCGAGGGTCTTGCCGCCGCCGATGCCGAGCACCGCGTCGTGACCCCGCTCGGACAGCTGCGCGCCGAGCTCCAACGCCGAGTCGAGCGTGCCGCCCTCGACCCGGTAGATCACCGGGTTGCCGAGACTGGGCCGTACGGCCTCGACAATGCGCTCACCCTGCCCCGGACCGACCACGACAGCCACGTCGCCGCCGGCGGAGATCCGCCGGTCGGCCAGGATCTCCCCCAGCTCGGCGATCGCACCGCGATGGATCTCGATCGCCAACGGCGTGGTGATCGTACGAGCTAGTAGCGGCACGCGATCTCCCTTGCGCGGTGCAGGTCCGCGTGGTTGTCGACCTCGACCCAGTCGACGGCCCCGATCGGGGCGGCCTTGATCTCGCCGCCGCGGTCCGCGTACTCCTGGTAGCCGTCCTCGTAGTAGAGGTTCGGGTCGCGTTCCCAGGTGGCCCTGAGCGCGTCCGCGAGCGGCTCGGCGGCCTCCGGCTCGATCAACGTGGCGCCGATGTACTCGCCGTTGGCTTTTTCGGGCGGCATCTGCTTGGTGATCCGGGTGAGCTGGCCGTGCTCGTCGAGGACGACCTTCATCTCCTCGTCGGCGAGCTGCTTCACGTTGTCCAGCGCGAGCAGAATCCCGGGCCCGCGCCCCGCCAGCAGCGTCTTCTCGACGCTCACCGGGTGCACGGTGTCACCGTTGACCAGTAGCGCCCCCTGCGCGAAGTGCTCCCGCGCCAGCCAGAGGGAGTACGCGTTGTTCCACTCCTCCGCCTTGTCATTCCGTACCAGCTCCAGGTTGACCTGGTACTGGTCTTCCAGCGCCTTCTGCCGGTCTTCGACCGCGTGGGCCGCGTACCCGACGACGATCGCGATGTCGGTGAGGCCGACCGCGGCGAGATTGCGGAGCGCGATGTCCAGGATCGTGGTGTCGCCGTCCACCGGCACCAACGCCTTGGGCAACGTGTCGGTGTACGGCCGCAATCGCCGTCCCGCTCCGGCCGCGAGGACCATGCCGATCATCTAGAGTCCTTCCGAGATCAACGCTCACCGCGGCTCGGGTCGCGCGGCGCGAGCAGGGGTATCTGTCGTCTTCGATGCCGCCGCCCGTCAGGCAGGCGTACACAACGTGAACGGTATCGGGTCTGGATGAACGCCCGTGTCCCGGTGCCGCGCTCGTGCGCTGCCCTGGGCCGGAGCGCTGTGTCCACCGGAGACAACCCTCTCCCTCCCGGTTGGCGGCGTAGGCTCCGCGCCGTGACCGGATTTCTGCACCAGGACTGGGTACGCGTGCCGCGTACTCCGGGCCGCGTCGAACGGTGGGTGATCGTCGGAGTGGTGGTCGCCGGACTCGTGGTGTCGGGGATCGCGCCTCGTGATCGCGGCACCTGGTTCATGGAGGTCGTCTGGGTACTGATCGGCCTGCCGGTAGTGCTTCTGGTGTGGCGCCGATTCCCGCTGACCCGCCTGCTGTGCTGGCTGCTCGCCTTCCATGCCCTCGTGCTCTGCTACGGCGGTCACTACACGTACGCCGAGACCCCGTTGGGCGACTGGTTCCGGGATCTACTCGACTTGAAGCGCAACAACTACGACCGGCTCGGCCATTTCGTACAGGGCTTCGTCCCTGCCATCCTCGTACGCGAAATCCTGATACGGCGGTCGGTCGTCGCGCGGGGTGGCTGGCTGTTTGCCCTGGTCACCAGCGTGTGCCTGGCCTTCAGCGCGTTCTTCGAATTCATCGAATGGTGGTCCGCCCTGCTCCTCGGCTCCGGCGCCGACGCTTTCCTGGCGACCCAGGGCGACAGGTGGGACACCCAATGGGACATGTTCCTAGCCCTCTGCGGAGCACTGCTCTCTCAACTCCTGCTCTCACGCTGGCACGACCGCCAACTATCCGCCGCACCCACCGAGATCCGCCGCCCCTCAGGCATCCACGCGTAACTTCACCAACGCCCGCGCCCACGTGTCTTGTCGCCCCGATACACCACCGCGACCTCTGTGCGCGCCCTCTGGCACAACGCTTCTGCCGAATCCACTCGCACCAGCGGTGCCCATTGCAGTCAACGGCTTGCGGACTTGGGTCAAGTACCGTTGAACTTCCACCCGCTCTGGTCGCCATCACATACGCTACCGTCCGACACGTCACCTGAAGAGGTCGCAGCCGGCCACTTGTCCAAGTCCTCGGCAGCGATCTTCTTATTAGTCTTTCCAAGATCATACTCGAGCTTAGCTAAGAGTCCAGTAAACACGATTACAAGCCCTGCTAACGAAACCGCAGCCTCAGACATGCCCAATGGTGCGCCGATGACGGTCAATATCTGGCCTCCCTCCACGAACATAGCGACCCCGCAGGCCGCGAATGCCATCACGAGACCCTTGTGAAAATCATCAATCGCCTCGGCAGCCTCTTCTAGGTATTCCGCGATGCCGTCGGCGTGGCCCTTGAGCGAGTCGAGTGCGGATCGCTGTGTCTTCTCTGCGACCAAGTAAGCTCTCGCAGCCTCCCCAGACCAATGAACGGCAATTCCACCCTCGCTGTCCCCGCGCATCTTCTCGGCAGACTTGGCAACCGTCTTTGACCAAACATCTGCCACAGTTTGCAGATACCCTGGGTCACCGATCATTTCCAGTGCATGATAGACCTTCTTAGAGAGCCGTTCGACAAGCCTCTTGAATCGCTCCAGTTGCTTATGGATCCACTCGACCGTCTCCTTCGAGAAATAGTCTTTGAGCGCCCCTGCGACCTTCGCCACGGCGTTGATGACACCTTGCATCGCCTCGAACGCCTCTTGCACTTCTTTGAGGAGTCTTTCAAGATTTGTCTGTGGATGCACCTCAAATCCTCCAGTCCGCGGCGTTGTCCAAGCGATGCCTATTTTCCCTGTCTTCCTCCTCGTATCGAGCTGCCGCAGTCTTCAATGCCTGCCCAAGATACTCAAGGTTTCGTTCCGCCTTGCGCGTGATTCTCTCAAATTCGCTTCTCAACTTCTCATACGAACTGTCAAGGCCGACGTCGATCCCAATGAACGAGAACGCGGCAGACTCGCAACGCAGGTTCTTCACCTTTCCCGTCACCGTTTCCATATCGTCTGCGGCGGCCAGCCACCTCTTGGACTCACCAATTAATTCATCAATCGCGGCCTTGATGAGATCCTTCTCTGTCGGTGGAGCAGGACGACCATCATTCGTTTCAATGTCCCCCATGTTTCCGCCTCCTCAGAACCTATCGAAACCTGCACTGGCTAAGTCTGATCAAGTTGACTACGCAATGCCTTCATGCGCCCTGCTAAGTGCGAGATCTCCACCGCGACTCGGCCCGGCGAGAGTGCATTGACAACATCGTCCGGCATGTTTCTATAGAGGTCGCGGAACGCCTCGGTCACATGCCGCGCAATCTCCTCACTATCTGCTCGTTCACTCCAGCGCCTATCTAGGTCAATAGCCTTGACAGACGGCCCAATGGCCATCACCACCGCACGGCCACTTGACGCGCGGCCCATTAGTTCTTTGGAGAAGGCGCCGCGAATCTCTTGCCTGCGCCTGCCCAAGTCATCTGGTGTCACTCGATCGCCCATACGCTGCTTAGTCACATCCAGCGACGAAACGACATCCGCCGCCTGGCCGGCTGCATGCTCCGCCCGCTCCGAGGACGCCGGTGCCCAGCTCGCTATTCGCTTCCGCTGTCCATCATGGACAGCTGTTACCATCGCCGCTGTCAGCTGGTCCGAGTCCATCTCCTCCGCCCACCGTTCATCAAGCTCTATGGCCTCTACCACGCCACCCCGGTCAACAATGGCCCGTACGGTGCCTGTTTGATCAACCCCGATCGCACCTCGCAGGACACTTGCGCCTCGCCACAGATCGACCGCGAACGCCAGAGCTTCCTGCCCCAGGCCCGCGAATGCTTCAACGGTCAAGTCGTTGGATTCGAAACTGGGCACAGCCCATCCTTTCACCCTACGTACGACCTCAGTAGCTAGTGCTATCTCCACCGCTAGTTCGGCGAATACACTGCAGCCGCAACACGGCCCGCATCCTCGGCTGCCCTTGTCATATCGCCAAACTGCGGTGTGTACCGAACCCAAAGAGTGCTCGACCTATGCAATACAAGAAGATCGACCCTCGGAGCACCGCCGTTGCTGGTGATTGTGCCAAAGCTACAGACTTCGTCCATGTCTGGTGGAGCGTTGGTTATGGCTATGGCTGGCACTTCCCTCGCCAAGGCGGAGCAGATTTGATCATAGCGCGTCTTTGCTCGGTCCTTTCCTGGAGTCCCGCCCACGTAGCCGTATGACGCAAAACGTACATCGAGCAAGCTCCTATCATCCGCTCCAGTCACTTCGCAGGTCGCCCAACTCTCATCGGTAAACCTGTTCGTCGTGGCATCCGCATGGTGCTTGCCTCGAGCCAAATTGCCGATCAGCGTCTCTCCAATTTCCATGCAAAGATCAGAGGGCGGCGGCGAAACTCCGCCAGCGCCTGTCCGTTTCGTGCTGCCCTCGCTCGTGGAAGATCCACTCATGAATGGCGTATAGGTTGTAAGAAGGATCCAAACAACCATGAGAGCTCCGGACGCGAGCAGGACATTCGCAATGAGTCGCATCGCCCGCCTCCGCTTACCTCCAGGAGCATCATCGGGGGTCCAACCTTTGGCGCCGCTAACCCTAATGTTCCCGTCTGTGCCATCCCTTTGCAGCCTCACATGATCACCTACCGCTACCGGTACGACGACTACGGGTGAAGAGGATGGCTCCGATTGCGATGATTACGAGGGCAATTAGGCCGCCGACGAGTGCCAGAATCAGACCAACGTCGCTGTTGCCACTGCCGTCTGACATGGAGCTTCCGGCCCGGCTGGGACTGATGGTTGGGCCAGGCGTGCCTTTCACGAGGGGGTTGTAGTCGATGTCTGGGATGTCTGCGGTCAGGGCTCGAAGTGGGTTCACGACGCCGAAGCCATACTTGGGGTCGCGGCCGGGTGGGCCCTTGTCGTCAGCTGTCGAGACGAGCCGGTTGATCACGCCGTTAGCGGAGATGTCCGGGTATTTCGCGCGGATTAGTGCAGCGGTCGCTGAGACTATTGCCGTCGCACCGCTTGTGCCGGTGCCCACGAAATACTTGCCCCATTCTCCGGCCCCGGCTCCTGCCAGGTTTACCGCTGGTGCGGAAAGTACAACCTCGGGTCCTTGAGCCGACTCCTTTGCGAACGTTCCGTGCTCATCCAGTCCGGATACTGCGACCACCCCAGGGACGCCGGCTGGCGATCTAACCTTGTACGACTTTTGCGTAGTATTTCCGGCTGCTGCGACCACGACCACGTCGGACTTAAAGGCGTCTTCGAGAGCAAAGTCTAGCCCTCCACCGGACAGGGAAAGATTAAGCACGTCAGCCCCGTGCGCTGTTGCCCATGTCAGTCCATCATCGATATGCTCATCGTCATAGGAAACATCATCCTTAGCGTCCGGTGGCAAGACGCGAACCGGCAGCACCGATGATTGCGGTGCCAATCCGAGAATGCCTTCAGAGTTGGAAGGGCCATGCCCGTGGCCAGCGATAATGGAGGCCATTCCGGTTCCGTGTCCAACCGCGTCCTTCCACCCATTCTCTGAGGCGTCGACATAGTCGATTCCTTCTAGCACATTTCCCGCCAGATCCGAGTGGTTTCCGTCAACACCGGTATCGATGACGGCGACCGTGACACCCTTGCCTTCGGTAATCTTGTGCACTTTTTCGATTCTTAGGAAGCTCAGATACCACTGCTTGTCCCGCCACCCATCGGCGTGGGCGGGCGATCCGCCGACCAACACAGTCGCAAAGGCAAGTACGCATCCGAGGCCTGCGGCTAACTGCCTTGACGCCGCGTCGCCAAAGAGATGTCTAGGCCTGTCATGCTCCACCGACGCGCCTCCGGACCTCGAACTGGACGCCGTCCTTCCGCCTGAAACTGCCTTCCTGGAACTCGTCCGGGAAACCCTCACGGCTTGGGGCGGTTTGCGACAACTCCCATTGACTGTGACCCTGGTCGTCGGTGTGCCTGTGCTTCTGGCTACCTATCACTGCCGGTCCCGGGTCCGTTGGCCGCTCCAGACCTGTACCGCGTATATTGCCGCCGACCTCGTTGGCATATCGACCGTCGACGAAAGTGTCAGGCTCGCCACGCTCGTATCCGGACCTCTTCCTGCCACGTCGCCGCTGCCCACCATGGCCGGCATGCCCACCAGGTGGCAAGCTGTTCCCTACGCCAGGGTCGCCTCCAGGCGGCACAGCATTCGGACGCTGTGTAGCGCCAGGGCCTTCCGGGCCAATGGCCTCTGGGGATGGAACCTTACCGGGCGGCTCGCCGATCCCAGGTGCTCCGCCGGCACCCACACCCGCGGCAGGCGGCCTCATCCGGCCCATCAGGTCGCCGCTCCTGGCACCCGGAATCCTGATCTGCCGCCCGGTCCCGGCGCCAGGCGCACCCACTCCCGTGCCAGCCTTGCCGGCAGGGGAGCCACCCAAACCTGGAGTAAGCAATCCGCCGCCAGGCCCAGTCACAGTGCCACGGGATGACGGCTGACCACCCAACACCGGGCCTGGAGGAGCGAAGGTCCCCCGTGAACTCTGAGTCTCCCTTCCTCCACTCAGATCGGGCCTGCCTGATCCCTGGTTCGTGGACGGGCCGCTTCCCGGCCCAGCACCCCCGGGCGATGTACCAGGATTTGACCCACCTGATATCGGTGGCGGAGGCGAGTCATGCAAGGAGGCTCCCATGAGGGCGAGGGTGTCGCCGAGTTCGTAGAGGTACGAATTCAGTGCCTCGACGTACGGCTGGGCCTTCTGGCTGGGTGGATCGGTGTACGCACTCGTACCACGGAACACAGCTTCACCCGGCTTGACCTTTGGGTACACGGCGTCCACCTGGGACCGCGTATTGCCGATCGCGTCGGCGGCAGCGATGAGTACGTGACCGTTATGGATCAGATCGCTGCCGAGCGACTGCAGCTCGTCAAATGCCCTGTACAACTGGGCCTTGAGAGCGGGCGCGCCTTCCGCGGAAGAGTAGAGATCGTCGACCCGCGACAGTTCGCGGTGCACCGTAGCGGCGAACTCCGAGATCAACCGTCCCCGGTCCAGCAGCCACTCCCCGACAGCCCTGACGGCATCGGGGTCGTCGGCGTACACCATCTTCTTGAGGTCTTCATACATGTACGCCGGCATCCCCGAGCCGGGAGCGCCGCCAGCTACATCATCAGCCATGACAGGGCCTAGTCAGTAGCATCACGCAGACCGGCGGCGTTGTCCGCGTCGGCGGTGATGTGTGTGTCCACCACGCGGCGACCGACGTGGCGCAGCTTGCTTACCAAGTCTGAGATCTCGCCGGTGACCTGCACGGCCCGGTCGAGCGCCACGCCGTGACGCTTGCCGAAACGCCGGCCGCCGAACAGCCGAGCGTCTTTGCCGATCACGGTGGTCGCTTCGGCCGGTGGTCGGCTCAAGGAATCGCCGATGGCTTCGGCCATGTGGCCGATTCGACCGAACCAGGTTTCCAATCCTTCGGCGTCGAGTCTGGTGATCTTGCCACTCAGGTCGCCAACGTCCGTCATCCCGTCCCCGTTTCCCGCTCCCCAGAGTCCCGTCGCGCACACCATGGGTGTCGGACGGCTTTCACGGGAGACCGTACCGTAGGCGACTTATGACGGTCAGCCCCCAATTTGCCCGCTGTGGATAACCCGAGGGGCCTGTGGACAGATGCATCCACAGGCCCCAAACGCGGTACGGGTCAGCCGGCGTACGACTCCGGGACCATGCGGGTGGTGACGCAGATCCGGTTCCACGCGTTGATGGTCACGATCGCCATCACGAGAGCGGCCAGGGCAGGCTCGTCGAAGTGCTTGCCGGCGAGGGTCCATACGTCGTCGGGCACCCGGTCGGAGACGTCGGCCAGGCGGGTCATCGCCTCGGTGAGAGCGAACGCGGCGCGCTCCTGCTCGGTGAAGTACGGCGCGTCCTGCCACACCGCGACGCCGTGCAGCCGGACGTCGGTCTCGCCAGCCTTGCGGGCATCCACAGAGTGCATGTCGACGCAGTAGACACAGCCGTTGATCTGGCTGGCGCGCAGCTTGATCAGCTCCACCAGCGGCTGCGGCAACAACTCGCTGCCACCTGCGAACTTGTCCAGCCGCAGCATCGCCTTGTACGCCTCCGGCGCCAGCGCGCCGACGTCCATCCGAGCGGTCATCTCCATCGTCCTTTCTCGCTGTCACAGACCACACTAGGAATCCGAATGGCCGCCAGGAAGGACCAATTTCGACCAATCCTATTGGGCCAATAGCGGCTAGGCTCCGAGCCGTGGAACTCCACATCACGCTCCACGGTCGCGGCGATCTCACGGCCCGGATCTATCGACAACTCCGCGACGCCATCCGAGACGGGCGGCTCCGTCCTGGAGAACGCCTGCCTCCGACAAGAGAGCTCGCCAAACGGCTGGACGTTTCTCGGAACACGGTGGCCGCGGCGTACGACCGGTTGACGGCGGAGGGGTTCCTCACGGGGAAGGTCGGTTCGGGGACTTTCGTCGGGGCCCAGCCGGTGAGGCGGGCCCGCAGCGCGCCGAAGGGCGGCATCCAGCCCCGCAAGACGTGGCGCGCCATGCCGGGCCAGGTGCTCACCACGCCGCCGCGGACGGCGTACGACTTCCAGGTCGGCGTACCAGATGGAAGGCTCTTTCCGCTCGAGACCTGGCGCCGGCTGCTGGCCCGGGAGTGGCGCGCCACCGCCACCCGCCACGCCAACTACGGCGACCCCGAGGGCCATCCGGGAGTACGCGAGGCGATCGCCCGACACATCGGGGTCTCCCGGTCGGTACGCGCCGGCGCGGACGACGTACTCGTGACTCAAGGGGCGCAACAGGCGCTCGACCTGATCGCGCGGGTGTTGCTGGACCCGGGCAGCGTCGTCGCGGTGGAGGAGCCCGGCTACCCGCCGGCCCGCAACCTGTTCCAATCCCTGGGCGCGGCGGTGGTCGGTGTCCCCGTCGACGCCGAGGGCATCGACGTAACGGCCCTGCCCCACCGAACGCGCCTCGTCTACGTCACCCCCTCACACCAATTTCCCCTGGGTACGCCGATGTCGCTCGCCCGCCGCACCGCACTACTCGACTGGGCGCAACGCCACAACGCCGTGATCATCGAGGACGACTACGACAGCGAGTTCCGGTTCACCGACCGCCCGCTCGAACCGCTGCAGAGCCTCGACCGCGCGGGCCGGGTGATCTACGTCGGCTCGTTCTCCAAGACGCTGTTGCCGATGCTGCGCCTCGGCTTTCTCGTCGCGCCAACATCGCTGCGACCCGCCCTGCGGTTGGCGAAGCAACTCACCGACTGGCACGGCGACCTGCTCACCCAGGCCGCACTTGCCAGGTTCATCGACGACGGCCTGCTCGCCCGCCATCTCCGCAAAGCCACCCGGGTGTACGCGTCCCGCCACGAACTGATCGTCGGGACCCTGCAGCGCGACTTCCCCGAGCTCACGCCAGTCCCGTCCGTGGCCGGCCTCCACGTCTGCGCCCGCGCCGCGACCGACCTCGATCAGGTCGTACGCCGAGCCGCCGCGTACGGCGTCACAGTGAGAACCCTCGGCCGGTTCTGCCATGACGTGCCCCAGCCCGGCCTCGTCATCGGGTACGGCGCGATCCAGTCCGAGGACCTCCCGACCGGCCTGGAACGCCTCCGCGCAAGCTTCTGATGGTTCGCAGCACGTCTGACAATGTGCCGGCTCGTACGGGCGGCTCGACTTGTCTGGGCGCGGAATGGCAGGCGCGCGGGTGTCACTGGAGGCTACTGGACGGTAACGTGAACTGAGTCTCTTCTTACTTGTGGGTAAGGTCTAGAACTTACTTCCGGGTAACGTACGGCACGAGCGGCTATTGGACTCTTCGTACAAGCTGGTGGTGCGCATGTCGACCGACCGAGGCCCCGCGAAGGGCCGACCGCGAGACGCCATGGGCTTCGGCCTGGCGATCCTCAACCGCCTGGCCCGGCTGAAGGCGATCGACAGCTTCGGGCTGCGCAAGCCGACCGAGCGGGTCGTCTTCGAGGCCACCAGGACCGGCTTCAGGACGCTCGGCGCGGCCAGCCGTACGTTCAAGTCGGTGCAGCAGCTGACCCAGCCGGCGAGGTTGCCCGCCGCCAAGCCCAGCGGGCTGTTCGACCTCACGCCCACCGAGGACCAGCAGCTGGTCGTCGAGGTGGTACGCGAGTTCGCCGCCGAGCAGCTCCGGCCGGCCGCCGCCGAAGCCAACGACTCGGCCAAGGCGCCGCTCGACCTGCTGGAGAAGAGCTCCGAGCTGGGGTTGTCGCTGATCGGCGTACCCGAAGAGTTGGGTGGGGCCGGTGACGAGCGCTCCGAGATGACGAACGTGCTGGTCGCGGAGGAGATGGCGAAGGGCGACATGGGGCTCGCGGTCGCGTGCCTCGCGCCCAACTCCGTCAGTACGGCGCTCACTCTGTGGGGCGACGAGGAGCAGCAGGCGACGTACCTGCCGGCGTTCGTCGGCGACGAGGTGCCGGGCGCCGCGCTCGCGATCCTGGAGCCGCGGCCGCTGTTCGACCCGTTCAACCTCGACACCAAGGCGCGCAGGTCGGGCACCGGGTACGCCCTCGACGGCGTCAAGTCGCTGGTGCCCCGCGCCGCCGAGGCCGAGCTGTTCGTGATCGCCGCGTCGCTGGACGGCCAGCCGGCGCTGTTCCTGGTCGAGTCGTCCACCGACGGGCTGACCGTCGAGGCGGAGCCCGCGATGGGGCTGCGGGCGGCGAGCATGGGGCGGGTAGTGCTGGAGGACGTGAAACTTCCGGCGGGTGCCCTGCTGGCGACCGGAGAGGCGTACGCGGAGTGCATCGACCTGTCGCGGCTGGCCTGGTGCGCCCTCGCCGTCGGTACGGGTCAAGCGGTGCTCGACTACGTCGTCCCCTATGTCAACTCGCGCTACGCGTTCGGCGAGCCGATCAGCCACCGGCAGTCGGTGGCGTTCATGGTCGCCAACATCGGCATCGAGCTCGAGGGGATGCGCCTGGTCACCTATCGGGCGGCGAGTCGGGCCGCGCAGGGCACGTCGTTCGCCAGGGAGACCGCGCTCGCGCGCCGGCTGTGTACGGAGCGGGGCATGCAGATCGGCAGCGACGGCGTACAGCTGTTGGGTGGGCATGGATTCGTCAAGGAACACCCGGTGGAGCGGTGGTACCGGGATCTGCGGTCGATCGGCGTGATGGAAGGCGGGTTGCTGGTCTGATGATCAACCTCGAGGTCCCGAAGAAGTTCAAGGCGTTCATCAACACGGCCCACCAGGCCGCCGCCCAGTACGTACGCCCGATCTCCCGCAAGTACGACCTGGCCGAGCACACGTACCCCAGAGAGCTGGACATGTTCGCCGCGATGGTCGACGGCATGGACGCCTCCGGTGAGGGGTCCGGCGCGGGCGCCGCCGGGGTCCGCCGGTCCAGCAACGGCGACCAGGGCGTACGCAACGGCAGCAACATGTCCAGCGTCCTGTCAGTGATGGAGATGTCCTGGGGCGACGTCGGCCTGATGCTGTCGATGCCGCGGCAGGGGCTGGGCAACTCCGCGATCGCGTCGGTCGCCAACGACGAACAGTTGGAGCGGTTCAAGGGCACCTGGGCGTCGATGGCGATCACCGAGCCCGGCTGCGGCTCGGACTCGGCGAACATCCAGACCACCGCCAGGAAGGACGGCGACGAGTACGTCCTCAACGGTGAGAAGATCTTCGTCACCTCCGGCGAACGCTGCGACGCCGTGGTCGTCTGGGCCACCCTCGACAAGTCCAAGGGACGCGCCGCGATCAAGTCCTTCGTGGTCGAGAAGGGCACCCCCGGCATGGAGGTCGTACGGTGCGAGCACAAGCTCGGGATCCGCGCCTCCGACACCGCGACGATCCGGTTCGAGGACTGCCGGGTGCCCGCGGCGAACCTGCTCGGCAGCCCCGAGATCGAAACCGACAAGGGCTTCGCCGGGGTGATGCAGACCTTCGACAACACCCGGCCGCTGGTCGCCGCGATGGCCGTCGGGCTGGCCCGTGCCGCGCTGCAGGAGACGCACCGGATCCTGCGTCAGGCCGGCGTCGCGATCGACTACGACAAGCCGATCCACCTGATGCAGGCCGCGGCGGCGACGTACATCGCGTTGGAGTCGGAGTGGGAGGCGGCGTACCTGCTGACGCTGCGTGCCGCGTGGATGGCCGACAACAACCAGCCCAACTCGCTGGAGGCCTCCATGGCCAAGGCGAAGGCCGGCCGGATGTGCACGGACGTCACCCTCCGGTGCGTGGAGCTGTGCGGCAGCATCGGGTACGGCGAAGCCGAACTGCTCGAAAAATGGGCCCGCGACTCGAAGATCCTCGACATCTTCGAAGGCACCCAGCAGATCCAGCAACTCATCGTCGCCCGCCGCCTGCTCAACAAGACCAGCGCCGAGCTCAAGTAACGACCCTGCCAATTTCAAGATCGCCCTTCCGGTACGCCGCCGCGGGGAAACCTCGGTTTCGTACCCAGAAAGGCGATCTTGGGTCTGAAGTGGCACGACCCGCGAGCAACCAAACGCGGCGTTCGGCTTGTGGAAGAGGACCGCGGGCGGCGAGTATGTCCGTATGTGGGCGAACCCTTGGGGGTGAGGCGCGATGCAGGTGCGAGACGCCATGAGCACGGTCGTCCTGTCCATCGGACCCGATCACACACTGCGTCAGGCCGCCCGCCTGATGGCCGCCCGCAGGGTAGGCGCCGCCGTGGTGATCGACCCCGACTCGTTCGGGATCGGGATCATCACTGAACGGGACCTCATGGACTCGATCGGCGAGGGCCATGACCCCGACACGGAGAAGGCGTCCAGCCACCTCACCCGCGACCTGGTCTTCGCGGGTCCCGAATGGACCATCGACGACGCCGCGGCCGCGATGGTACGCGGCGGTTTCCGCCACCTTGTCGTGATCGACAGCGACGAAGTCGTCGGCATCATCTCGGTCCGCGACATCGTCCGGGTCTGGTCCGACGCACGACAGATCGCCAACTCCGCGACCGCCTGACCCGCGGCGACCGGCCCGCGGTGTCAGATCGTGGTGCCATGATGTGGCCGTGGCTCGTTGGCGCTGCCCCGAATGTGACCGGGAGTTCGCTCGTACGCACCAGTCGCACGTGTGCGTGCCGGGGTGCACTGTGGACGAATGTTTCGCGGGGCGGCCGGCGTACCAGCGGGTGATCTACGACCGGTTGATCGCGTACCTGCGTACGCTCGGGCCGGTGCACGCCGACGTGGTCAGCATCGGTGTCTTCCTCAAGCACCAGAGCAAGCTCGCGGAAGTACGACCCAAGGCGCGGAGCCTGTCGCTGGAGCTGGTGCTGCGGCGCACCGTCGACGACCCTCGGATCGCCCGGGTGTTGCCTCCCATCGGCGACCGCTTCGTCCACGTCATCAAACTGACCGGCGTCGACGATTTCGACGACCAGATCCGCGACTGGCTCACCGAGGCGTACGACGCGGCCAGCATTTAGCGAGCCTGCGGGGCAAACCGCGACATAACACATCGATACGGCGGGCCGGGCAGGCCCTGGCAGTACGTGCCTGCCACTTCTACGGTAGGTATCTAACCCGCACCATCCGAGGGGGGCGTGGTGCGGGCGTCAGCTCGCGACCCGGGGAGGGCCGATGGGCAAGGAAGTTCAGCCGCGGAGTTTCAGCCGCGAGGATCGCCAGCGCTACCGCACGAAGGTACGCCGCTGCCTGGACGTCTTCGCCTTGATGCTCAACGACTTCCGGTTCGACACAGACAAGCCGTTGACCGGTCTGGAGATCGAGATCAATCTGATCGACAGCCAAGCCGACCCGGCGATGCGGAACGCGGAGGTGCTCGACCACATCGCCAACCCCACCTTCCAGACCGAACTGGGGTTGTTCAACCTCGAGGTCAACATGAAACCGCGGCTGATCGCCGACGACGGTTTCGACGACTACGAGGACGACGTACGGGCCAGTCTCAACGACGCGGACGACCGGGCTGACAAGTCCGACGCCAACATCGTGGTGATCGGGATCCTGCCCACGCTGATGGAGCACCAGAGCAGCCTGGAGAACCTGTCGTCGAATCCGCGCTACCGGATCCTCAACGAGCAGATCATCGCGGCCCGGGGCGAGGACATCTACCTCGACATCCGCGGCCCTGACGAGCGACTGCGTACCCACACCGATTCGATCGCACCGGAAGCGGCGTGCACCAGCATCCAGTACCACCTGCAGGTGGCGCCGGAGACGTTCGCCAACTACTGGAACGCCTCCCAGGCGGTGGCCGGGATCCAGGTCGCGCTCGGCGCCAACTCCCCGTTCCTGTACGGCAAACAGCTCTGGGCCGAGACCCGGATCGCCCTGTTCGAACAGGCAACCGACACCCGCCCGGAAGAACTAAAAGCCCAGGGGGTACGCCCGCGGGTGTGGTTCGGCGAGCGCTGGATCACCTCGATCTTCGACCTGTTCGAGGAGAACGTACGGTATTTCCCGCCGCTGTTGCCGATCTTCTCCGACGAGGACCCGGTCGCCGTACTGGAGTCGGGTGGGACGCCGCGGCTGGCGGAGCTGCGGTTGCACAACGGCACCGTCTACCGCTGGAACCGGCCGGTGTACGACATCATGAACGACCGCCCGCACCTACGCGTGGAGAACCGGGTGCTCCCCGCCGGCCCGACCGTGATCGACATGCTCGCCAACGGCGCGTTCTACTTCGGCCTGGTCCGTACGCTGGCCGAAGCCGACCGTCCGATCTGGACCCAGATGACGTTCAGCGCGGCGGAGGAGAACTTCCACTCGGCCGCGCGCGACGGCATCACCGCGTCGGCGTACTGGCCCCGGTTCGGGGAACGCCCCGTGACCGACCTGGTGCTGCGGCATCTGCTTCCGATGGCGTACGACGGGCTGGACCGCTGGGGCGTGGACCCGGGGATCCGGGACCGGTTGCTGGGCATCATCGAGGGCCGGTGCACCACGGGTCGCAACGGGGCGACGTGGCAGACCGGCATGACGCGCCAACTCGAAGTCCAGCGCAAACTCAGCCGTAACGACGCGCTGCACGAGATGCTGCGGCGCTACACCGACCTGATGCACAGCAACGAACCCGTGCACACCTGGCCGTTGAGCTGACGGGCCGCTTTACCCGAACAGCGGGTCGGTGATGGTGAGGCCGAGGTCGCCGGTCGCGTACAGCACGAAGACCAGCAGGGACGCGCCGGCGAGACCCGTGTCCTTGAAGAACTGGACCATGTCCATCATCTTCG
>WNGB01006006.1_pt1 | contig 30907 bp, 32 predicted proteins | sample 5400681 | NCBI WGS metagenome assembly WNGB01 (sample SAMN13153367, study PRJNA577476) | soil metagenome | isolation source: 115 cm soil or saprolite under grassland replicate 2 | place: USA:California | collected 2016-06-15
TACGGCGACAGGTAGCCCTTGTCGAACTGCATGCCCTCGGTGAACTCGAGCTCGAGGCCGAACGTCTGGCCCTCCTCGACGTTCACGACGCCGTCCTTGCCGACCTTCTCGATCGCGTCGGAGAGGACGTCGCCGATCTCGCGGTCACGTGAGGAGACGGTCGCCACGCGGGCGATGTCCTCCTTGCCGGAGATCTCCTTGGACTGCGACTTCAGGTTCTCGACGACTGCCTCGACGGTCTGCTCGATGCCGCGCTTGATCGCCATCGGGTTCGCGCCCGCCGCAACGTTCTTGAGACCGTCGCGGACGATCGCCTGAGCAAGGACGGTTGCGGTCGTCGTGCCGTCGCCGGCGACGTCGTTCGTCGACGTGGCGACCTCACGGACGAGCTGTGCGCCCTGATTCTCGAAGACGTCCTCGACCTCGATCTCGCGAGCAATCGTGACGCCGTCGTTCGTAATCGTGGGAGCGCCGAACTTCTTGTCGAGGACGACGTAGCGCCCCTTCGGGCCAAGGGTGACCTTGACCGCGTCGGCGAGGATGTTGACGCCACGCTCGAGCGAGCGGCGCGCATCCTCATTGAACTTCAGCTCCTTGTGAGCCATGTCTTTCCGTTACCTCCCGTTTCCTTAGGACTTGGCGCCCGCAAGCTCGCGGTCGCCGACGACCTTGGCGAGAACATCCGACTCGCGCAGGATCAGAACCTCGTCGGTCCCGAGCTTGATCTCGGTCCCGCCGTACTTGCTGAAGATGATCTCGTCGCCTTCCTCGAGATCCATCTTGATGTACTCCCCGTCCTCGTCCCGAGCGCCGGGGCCGACAGCGAGGACACGCCCGCGCTGCGGCTTCTCCTTCGCCGTGTCGGGCAGCACGATGCCGCTGACCGTTGTCTCTTCCTCATCGAGGATCTCCACGATCAGGCGGTCACCCAGTGGCTGCAGGTTCATCCACGTTCCTCCTGTTCAGACGACTTTGTGACAACCATTGGCACTCTCCTAGCCGGAGTGCCAGCGCATTCTAACGTCTCTCCGTCCGCGGCCGCAAGCAGAAGGGGAAGCTGTGTTACAAAGTCCGGGTGCGCCGAGAGTTCTCCGCGGGCGGAGTCGTCGTCCGCCAGCTGCGCGGGCGCCCGGTCCTGGCGGCGATCCGCCCGGCGGGCAAGCCCGAGGGCACCTGGGCCCTGCCGAAGGGCCTGATCGGGCCGGGCGAGCGGGCCGAGCTGACGGCGCTCCGTGAGGTCGCCGAGGAGACGGGGGTCGAGGCCACGCCGGTCGAGAAGCTCGGAGACGTCCGCTACGTCTACACGTGGGGCGGTGAGCGGGTCTTCAAGGTGGTGAGCTTCTTCCTCTTCAAGTACCGCGCCGGCCGGCTCGGGGACATCCCGGCCGAGCACGCGCACGAGGTCGCCGAGGCCCGCTGGCTCCCCCTGGAGGACGCCCCCGAGCTTCTCGCCTACAAGGGCGAGCGCGAGATGGCGGCCAAGGCGCTCGCGCGGTTTTCGCGGTAGCTGCAGGCGCGTTAGGCTCCCGCGCGTGAGCGAGCACGAGCAGGAGACGCCGAGCCTCGAGGAGGAGTCCCGCCTCCAGCGCAGCCTGCGCTACGGGCACCTCACCGGGCTGTACCTGACACTCCTCATCGGGATCGGAGCGCTCGTGCTGTTGATCCTCCTGATCGCCCGCAACACGCGCCAGGTGAAGGTCGACTACGTGTTCGACAGCACACAGACCCGACTGATCTGGCTGGTCGTGATCTCCGCCATCATCGGCTGGGTGCTCGGCATCGTGACCGCATTCCTCATCCGCAGGCGCACGCGCTGGCGCCGGGCTGCGTGAGCCAACCCATGTATGCGCTGAACTTCTACTCCCCGATCGTGGCGGAACAGCTCCGGAGCGGCCGGAAGACCGCGACAATCCGTCTCGGGGACAAGGCGGCGAAGTACAAGAAGGGGATGATCGTCCAGGTCCTCGTCGGCGCCCGCTTCAGCCCACGCGACCGAGTCTTCGACGCGGTGATCGACAAGGTCGAGGTGAAGATGCTCGGCGAGCTCTCTCCGCGAGAGATCGAGCACGACAATCCGGAGATCCGCCGCACCGAGGACATGGCGTCCTTCCTGAGCCAGCTCTACAACCGCGAGGTCACCCCGGACGACACCGTCACGGTGATCCGCTTCTCACAGATCAAGCACTAGCCGCGCCGGCGGATCTTCGTCCCGAACAGCTCCGGCGCGCGGAGCTGAGTCCCGCACGACTCGCAGTCGACGGTGAACGTCGAGCTGAACGGCGCGGAGCAAGTGGGACAGCGACGCAGCAGCACCCCGCCGCACTGCGGACACTCGTCCGGCATTTCGGCCTCGAACTCCTCGAACCAGCGGCGCGCCGCGCCGCATTGCACACAGAAGGCGACCCAGTCGCCGAGCACCTTGCGGCGCTCCTCACGCAGCCAGTCGGATGCCTTGCCCATCAGCTCGTCACGACTGCATTGAACACGGCCAGGCCTGTGCGAGGCCCGATCGTGACGCGCACGGCCCAGCAACCGGCCGTCGGGATATCCACGATCGACGGATAGACGATGGTGCCGTCGTCGGCCGCCGCTGAGGTGAACATCTGCCGGAAGCTGCCAGGTCCGTCCAGCCGCGTGCCGCTGAGAACGAGGCCGCCGGCCGGTTTGGGCGACCACCAGAGGAACTTCGTGTACCAGCCCTCCGGCGCGCGGCCCCCCGCGTAGATGATCGCGCGGTCGGCGCCCGGCAACGTGCTGACGAACAGCCGCGCCGCTATGCCGTTGCCGCTCGGTGTCGTCGGCATCCGCAGGACGCCGTCTCGGTAGACACGCGTCGGCTCGCAGAAAGACTCCTCCGGAAGCTCGACCGCCTGGACGACGAACGTCGCGCGCACCTTCCCCGTGCGCAGTGACAGACGCCAGCAGCCGGCGCCGGGGAGGTCGACGATCGACGGGAACTGCCCGCCGCGGTGCGAGAAGCTCTGCGTGAACGAACCGGCACCGTCCAGCCGGGTTGCATGCAGCGTCAGCTTCGCGCTGTAGCGCTTACGTACGACCCACAGGATCTTCGTGGCTCCGCTCAGGGTGCGGCCGTGGGTGTAGAGGACGAGCCCGTCCGACCCGTTCACACGCCCGTCCATCAGCGTTCGACCGCCGTACGCGAACAGATGGCCGGTAATCGGTCCGGAGGAAACCCATGGAGTGCCGACCGACGTCGGGCCGTAGTGAACGGTGGAGGCGGGACACGCGGCGAGCGCGATAGCAGCAAGCCACGCGGCCACGGCGCTACCGGTTCTGCAGTGCGTCCAGCCCGATTGCGAGCGCGATCGCGAGCCGGCGGTCGACCTTGTGCTCGTGATCGCCGGTCAGGTCGAGCACATACGTGTCACGCAGCTGGAACTTGCGATTCAGGTGTCCGATCACTCGCTCGTCCTGGAGCAAGTCGAAGTTGTACGGGATGGGGACCCATTCCCCGTACGGCACGAAGTCGACCACGCGCCGGGCGATTGCCATCGGCAGGCTCCGTTCCTGGGCGGTCACGGTCGTGCCGTTCGCACCGCTGACCTCCCACGTCGAGCGAAAGAGGGACTTGCGCAGCACGTGGTGCAGGGTTCCGATCGGCTCACCCGCCGTGTCCGTGACGTCGTAGCGCGACCCGCCCGTGTCGAGGAAGGACCGTGCCTTGAGCCGAAAGAGCTCCTGCGACTCCGACTCGTCCGCGAAGAAGCGGATGTCCTCCTTGATCGCCATCTTCTTCTGCCGCACGAAGGCAACCGGCCCGCCCAACGGCGTCTCGCCCGCTGCGAGCGGCGTGATCCGGTAGAGGTTCGCGATCGGCCGGATCAGCTGGTCGACGAGGTAGCGGTCGTGCGAGAAGGCATCGGCGCTCACAGCGCCGGGATCCTAGCCGCGGGCGTCCACCGCCCGGACGACCAAGACCCCGGCGCGCTTCCCTGTCCTCAGCCTGAGCAGCCAACATCCGGCCGCCGGGATGTCCACGGTCGACGGATACACGCCTTTGGGCGAGAGCGCCTCCGGGAACACCTGGTGGAACGTTCCGACGGCGTCGAGCCGCGTGCCGACCAGCTCGAGCGAGGGGCCGCCGTTCTTGATCCACCACGGAACCTTCATGTTCTTGTCGCCGTCGTGTCCGTGTGTCGTCAACCGCGCGGGGCCCGACGCCTGCCACGGCCAGCCTCCTTTGATCCCGGACGAACGCGGACGGGCGATCGCCCAGCCGCCGTCCGCGAGCACGGTCGCGCCGCAGCGGAGCCTCTTCGGCACCTCGACGACACGCGCGATGACCGACGCGATCCTGGAGCCGAAGCCGGAGTTGTTCCAGAGCGTCAGGCGCCAGCACCCCGCGGACGGAAACTGCAGCATCGAGCGACCGCCGCCCTCGAGCGGCAGGTCGAACGAACCGCGGCCGTCCAGCCGGCGTGCATGCAACGTCCCGGGCTGGTTCCAGGCGATCTCGCCACCGAGACGCCAGAACACGAGCCCGTCGGAGCGGTTCACGCGCGGATCGCGCAGCGAGCTCGCGTAGCTCACCACCGCGCCGAGCAGGCCGGCAGAGGCCGGCTGTGCAAGCACCCAGGGCGAGTCGCTCAGGCTCGGGAACTTGGAGTGCTCGTACCGGACGACCGTGGCGGCGCAGCCGGTCTGCATCGACCCGAAGAGGGCAGCCGCTGCCAGGACGGCCGAGAGCACGCCCGTATTACACCTGCCTTGGACCGGAAGTTCCCGCGAGCCCAGTCGTTAGAGTGGCACGGCCATGGCGATCGCCCGGGAAGCCGAGCCCGTCGGCTCGCTGAAGGAAGTGCGAGAGGCGGGCCTCGACCGCGAGGACCTCCTCGGCGTCTATCGCAGCATGCTGATGACGCGCGGGATCGAGGAGCGCGGCCACATCCTCTACCGCCAGGGGAAGATCCCCGGCTCGTTCTACACCGGCCGCGGCAACGAAGGGGCTGCCGTCGGCGTGGCGACGGCGATGGGCCCCGACGACGTCGGGACGCCGCTGCATCGCGACATGGGCGTCCACCTCGTCCGAGGTGTCGAGCCCTGGCGGATCTTCGCGCAGTACATGGGCCGCGCCGACGGGCCGACGAAGGGCCGGGACGGCAACGTCCACATGGCCGACTCGAAGCTCGGGCTGATCGCGATGGTCAGCCATCTGCCGGCGATGCTCCCGGTCGCCGTCGGCTGCGCGCTCGCGTTCCGGATCCGGGAGGAGAAGCGCGTCTCGGTCGGTTGGTTCGGCGAGGGCGCGTCCGCGCGCGGCGACTGCCACGAGGCAATGACGCTCGCGGGGGTGCGGAAGCTTCCGGTCGTCTTCATCTGTGACAACAACCAGTGGGCGTACTCGACGCCGACACACCTCGAGTTCGCGACGGAGCACGTCGCCGATCGCGCGGAGTCGTACGGCTTCGAGGGAATCGTCGTCGACGGCACCGACGTGCTCGCGGTCTACCGCGAGGCGAAGCGGGCGATCGAGAAGGCGCGCGCCGGCGGCGGCCCGACGCTGATCGAGAGCGTCACGCTGCGCATGGAGGGCCACGCCGTCCACGACGACGCCTTCTACGTCCCAAAGGAGATGTTCGAGCGCTGGGCCGAGAACGATCCGATCGAGCGCTTCCGCAGCTGGCTCCGCGACAACGCGGACATGTCCGACGACGAGGAGGACGAGATCGCCGCGGATGTGAAGAAGGCACTCAACGACGCGCTCAAGCGCGCCGAGGAGTCGCCGCTGCCGGAGCCGTCCTCGCTGACCGAGGGCGTGTACGCGACGGCCGAGGACCTCGACACGCCGCACCACAAGTAATGGCCGAGCTGACCTACCTCCAGGCGATCTCCGACGGGCTCCGCACGGAGATGCGGCGCGACAAGCGCGTCTTCGTGATCGGCGAGGACGTCGGCGTCTACGGCGGGGCGTTCAAGGTGACGCTCGGCTTCCAGGAGGAGTTCGGGCCCTGGCGGGTCATGGATGCGCCGCTCGCCGAGACCGCGATCGTCGGTGCGTGCACGGGCGCGGCGATCATGGGTATGCGCCCCGTCGCGGAGATGCAGTTCGCCGACTTCATCTCCTGCGCGTGGGACCACCTCGTCACCGTCGCGGCGAAGCAGCGCTACCGCGCGGGCACGCCGGTGCCGATCACTGTGCGGCTCCCGTCCGGCGGCGGCTTTTCCGGTGGGCCCTTCCACTCCCAGAATCCGGAGTCGTCGTTTGCGCACATCCCCGGGCTGAAGTGCGTCTGTCCCGCAACGCCCGAGGATGCGAAGGGACTGCTGATCAGCGCGATCGAGGATCCGAACCCGGTCCTGTATTTCGAGCACAAGCACCTCTATCGCCGCATCAAGGGCGAGGTACCCGAGGAGCGCTACACGGTGCCGCTCGGCAAGGCGCGCATCCATCGCGAAGGCGACGACGTGTCGGTGATCACGTGGGGCGCAATGGTGTACACGGCGGCGGAGGCGGCCCAGCAGCTCGAGTCGGACGGGCTCTCCGTCGAGATCGTCGACCTGCGCACGGTGATGCCGTGGGACAAGGACGCGGTCCTCGAGTCGGTGCGGAAGACGTCGAAGGCGCTCGTCCTTCACGAGGACACGCGCACCGGCGGCTTCGGCGCGGAGATCGCAGCGACGATCGCCGAGGAGGCGTTCGAAGATCTCGACGGCCCGGTCAAGCGGATCGCGGCGCCGGACACGCCCGTTCCGTTCTCGCCGCCGCTGGAGAAGGCATTCATCCCGCAGGTCGACGACGTCGCCGCGGGTCTACGAGAATTGGCTGCCTACTAGATGGCAACGACGGAAGCAATCGACGTCGTCATGCCGCAGATGGGCGTGTCCGTCTCGGAGGGCACGATCACCAAGTGGCTCAAACAGCAGGGTGAGCAGGTCGAGGCGGACGAGCCGCTGCTCGAGATCTCGACCGACAAGGTCGACACCGAAGTACCGAGCCCGGGCAGCGGAGTGCTCAGCGAGATCCTCGTGCAGGAAGGCGAGACGGTCGAGGTCGGCACGAAGCTCGCCGTGATCGGGGGCGACGGCGCCCAACCGCAACAGCCTGAAACGCCACCCGAGCCCGCAACCGCGGAAGCCGCCGCCGAAGCGGAAGCACCTTCGAGCGCCGAGACACCTGCGCCGACAGCACCACCCGAGCCCGAGCCTGCGACGGCGGCGCAGAGGAACGGGAAAACGTTCGTGTCGCCCGTCGTCGCGAAGATCGCCTCGGAACACGGCGTCGATCCGAGCCGGGTGCAGGGAACCGGGCGGGGCGGACGCGTGACGAAGAAGGACATCCTCGGCTTCATCGAGTCGGGCGCGCCGGCCGCTCCCGCGGCTCCCGCGCAACCCGAGGCGCCGCCGGCGGCTCCCGCACAACCCGAGGCGCCGCCTGCCGCTCCCGCCGCGCAGCCGCCACCGCCTCCCGCACCCACGGCCGCGCCTGCTCCAGCACCTGCGCCCGCCGCGGCAGCTCAGACCGGCGAGAGCTTCGAGCCGATGACCGCGATGCGCAAGGGCATCGCCGAGCACATGCGCCGCTCGCTCGATACGTCCGCGCACGTCACGAGCGCGATCGAGGTCGACATGTCGAGGGTGAGCGCGATCCGCGCGAAGCTGAAGAAGGAGTACCAGCAGAGCTACGGCGTCAACCCGACGTACCTGATTTTCGTGGCGCGCGCCGCGACGGAGACACTGCGCGAGTACCCGTGGATCAATGGCGAGATCCGCGGCGACCAGATCGTCACACGCAGCTACGTGAATCTCGGCTTCGCCGTCGAGCTGCAGGATGGCAAGGGATTGATCGTTCCCGTCGTGAAGAACGCCGAGACACTGAACCTGCTCGGGATGGCGAAGGCTGTCACGGAGATCGCGCAGCGGGCGCGTGACAAGAAGCTGCTACCCGACGAGGTGCAGGGCGGCACGTTCACGATCACGAACCCCGGCGGCTACGGGACGTTCCACGGCACGCCGGTGATCAGCCAACCGCAAGCGGGGATCCTCGGGACGTATGCGGTCGTGAAGCGGCCGTGGGTCGTGCAGGACGACCTGGGCGAGGACGTGATCGCAATCCGTCCGATCATGAACCTGACGCTGACGTACGACCACCGCCTCGTCGACGGCGCACTCGCGGGCCGCTTCCTCCGCGACATCCGCGAGAAGCTCGAAAACTGGGACGAGTCGGCTTACTGACGAGCGAAAGCTTCGCTTTCGCTCGGGTGGGGGTACGGCGCTTCGCGCGGAACGCGCGCGGGCTTGGCCCGCGCGCTTCAGGGTTGGTCGACGTCTGTCGTCAACCGTGCGGTGCGGCGAGGCTGCGCGTCGCCGCGTCGCATCAGTTCGCCTGCGCGTAAGCCGGCTTCGCCTGGCTTACGCTCCGGCCTTCAGGTTGTCGGCAGGCGAACGTGGGCGGTTGCCTTGCCTGGTGCTCGCGGTTACTGCTCTGCCGGCGCGGCCTGGCGCACCGTGAACGCGACGAACCAGTCTTCCTTCGTCTCGCCGTCGATCGTCAGCCGGATCTCGTACCGGTTCGCATCCAGCACCAGCGGCCCGAACGGGACCACGAGCGGCGCGTCGACAGGCGTCCCCGGACGCAGGCCGGCCGGGCGTCCCGCCTCGAACTCTCCCTCGGCGCGAATCGTCTCGCCGTCCGGCGTCGGCACTCCCTGCCCGTCGGCATCGAGGAGCTCCAACCTGAAAGTGTGCTTCTGGTTCGTCTGATCCCACGGGATCTGGAAGAGCGCCGCGACGAAGAAGCCGAACGGCCCTTGCGCGTTCATCATCGACCAGCCGCCGCCGATCACGTCCAGCTTCCCGTTGGCGACACGAGCGAAATCGGCGAGCAGCAAGGTCACCTTCATCCTGCGGAAGCTTCCCATCTCACGGCTAGGCTGAACGCATGAGCCGTGGCGCCTACCTGCTCGACCTCGACCGCGTGCCGTACCAGGAGGCCTGGGATCTCCAACGCGCCCTCGCCGGAGCAGTGTCGCAGGGCGCGATCCCGGACACCGTCATCTTCCTCGAGCACCCACCCGTCGTGACGCTCGGACGGCGGACGGACGAGCAGGAGCTCCACGTCCCAGCCGGCGCCGAGGTCGAGGTGGTCGAGACCGACCGCGGCGGCAAGTCCACCTACCACGGGCCGGGACAGCTCGTCTGCTACCCGATCCTTGACCTGACGCGCCACGGGAAGGACGTCAAGAAGTACGTGCGCGACCTCGAGGAGGCACTGATCCGGACGCTTACGCCCCTCGCCATCGAGGCGACCCGGCTCGACGGGCTAACCGGAGTCTGGTTGCAGCGGCCGCCGCGGAAGATCGCCTCGATCGGCGTGCACATCTCCCGCTGGGTGACGACGCACGGCTACGCCCTGAACGTCGACCTCGACCCGGCGCCGTTCACGGAATGGATCACCGCGTGCGGGCTCGAGGACGCCGCGTTCACGACAATCGCGCGCGAGCTCGGCCGCACGGTCACGGTCGAGGAAGTCAGGCCCCTTGCGCGGGCCGCTCTTGCAGAGGTCTTCGACCTCGAGCTCGATCCGCTGCCGGCCGAGGACGGGCACGGTCTGTGGGACCAGACCGTCCACGCACAGCTAGCGGCGAAGAGCTAGCTCAGGGAAGCCAGCTGTCGCGGTAGCGACTGGGCTTGCGCTTCTCGAACCGCGCGTACGCCTCTTCGGCACTCGTCGTCTCCGTCTCGACACCTGCGCCGTGGCGCAGCGCGGCCGCGTCGACGGAGTAACCGCCCCACCCGTCTCCATCCTGGTGTTGGCGCGCGCCGACGGCGACCACCACGCACGGCCCGTCCCCGGCGCCCACGATCACGTGGTTCATCCCGACGGGACAGTGGACGAAGTCCCACTGGCGCAGCGGCCGCTCCTCGCCCTCGGCGATCAGCAAGGCCTCCCCATGCACGACGAGGAAGTCCTCCTGGTCGGCCTCCCAGTGGTACATCGACATCGGGTTACCAGGGCCGAGGACGAAGAGATTGACCCCGACCTGGGCCCAGTCCTGGCCGGCCTCGAAGTCGCACATCGCGCCGCGCTCGCCACGGTCGTACCACGAGGCGTCGCGTGCGTTGAGGACGAACCAGCCTTCCCCGCGGGCGACGCGGCCGTACTCGGTCACTTCGTGCGGAGCTTCGGGAACCACCGGGTCCATAGACTGACAGACATGCAGACGTCGCTTCCGGTTGCCGAGCGGCCTCGCCGCCCGGAGTGGATGAAGGTGCGCGCGCCGAGCCCCGACTCGCGCTACTACGACGTCAAGAAGCTGATCCACGGAGCGAGCCTGCACACGATCTGCGAGGAGGCGCGCTGCCCGAACATCGGCGAGTGCTGGGGCCGCGGAACCGCGACGTTCCAGATCCTCGGCGACACCTGCACGCGCGCCTGCCGGTACTGCTACGTGCACAGCGGCAAGCCGGACAGCCCGCCCGATCCGCTCGAACCGCTGCGTCTGGCGAACGTCGCGGCGCAGATGGAGCTGAAGCACGTCGTCGTCACCTCCGTCGACCGCGACGACGTACCCGACCGCGGCGCCGGGCACTACGCCGCGACGATCCGCGCGCTCAAGGCGAAGGTTCCGCATGCGTCCATCGAGGTGCTCACGCCCGACTTTCTCGACGTAGAGGAGGAGGCCCTCCAGACGGTGCTAGCGGCACGCCCCGACGTCTTCAACCACAACATCGAGACCGTCCGCCGGCTGCACGCGCGCATGCGCGGGGCCAAGGCGAGCTACGACAAGGCGCTGTGGCTGCTCGAACGTACGAAGGAGATCGCCGACTATCCCGTGCTGACGAAGTCGGGGATCATCGTCGGCCTCGGCGAGACGAACGACGAGGTCGTCGAGACGATGCGGGACCTCCGTGCGCACGGCGTCGACGTCGTCACGATCGGCCAGTACCTCCAGCCCAGCCCGAAGCACGCGCAGATCGACCGCTGGGTGCACCCGGACGAGTTCCGCTGGCTGCGCGAGCAAGGCGAGGCGCTCGGGTTCGGCTCCGTCTTTTCGGGCCCACTCGTACGCTCGTCGTACCGCGCAGACGAGCAGCGCCACGCCGCGGCAGAAAGCCGCGGCGCAGTCGCTTACTAGAGAGAGCTAGGGAACCGCGACGTAGTCGTCCAGGAAGTTCCTCGCGGAGTCCTGGTCAAGCCGGTACGCGCCGGACATGCCCTTGCAGTACTTCGTCCCGAACGAGATGTCCGCGACGAGGTAGGTCTGACCCGAGTCGCTCGTGTGAAAGACCGGTCCACCCGAGTCGCCGAAGCACGTGCCGCCGCCGCCGGTGCCGTTGCCACCCGAGTCGGTCATGATCACCTGGTAGCCACCAGCGATGTGGCTGCGCAGGTTCGTCAGCTGATTCGTGCCGACATAGCGCGTACGCACCGCGACTTCCAGGTTCGGCCGCTCGAACTGCACGCCGTACCCGACGATCGTGAAGTTCACGTTCTGCTGGCCGCGCTGGGTTGCCAGCGCGTCGAGGTAGCCCTTCGGCGCAAGCCTCGCGTAGCTGCCGAGCGGCCAGCCGCTGCCGTCGAGCACGACGACGCCGGTGTCATGCGTGTCCGGCAGGGTCAGGAACCCGTTCCATCCAGGATGCGGGTGTGGAGTCCCGTGTGCATCGCCGAGGCACGGATAACCGGTGTAGCCAGCACACGAGCCGGTGCCCGGATAATTCCCGCGCGGGATCGGACCGGCGCCGAACCAGACCTCTGCATGATCGGGCGCGATCCCAACGGAAGGATCAATCCCCGTGCAGTGCCCTGCGGTGATGTAGACGTGCGCGTTCACGAGCGTGCCGGAACAACGCCAGAGCGGCACACCGTTCTTGAAATACACGGACAGCCCGACATAGGGGTGGCCGTTCCCGTCAGGCGTCCCGCCCTGGACGGCGCCCGCCGGAGCGGTGAGAAGCGCGACGGCCGCGAGAGCGGCGGCGATCGCTGTCAGCAATCGTCCCACAGTCGTTCTCCCAGTTGTAGTGACCTAGGTCACCGGGCCGCGGCCCGGCTGCAGATAGAGGATTCTACGCCAAAAAGGGGACGAGTTCGCCCCCCGAGCGGGTGATCCTCGCCCCCGGGCGCCTACGGACCAAAACGAAGGGCCGCCGAAGGCGGCCCTTCGTCTCGTCCATTAGTGGGCTACTTGACCAGTGTGTAGACGACCGCGTGGGCGATCTCCGTGCCACCGGAGAAAACCCGCAGCGTCGCCTGGTGATCGCCGGCGGATGCGCCCTTGGCGGCGCTCATGCCAACGCTGATCGCGTTGCCGGACAGCGTCGCCGTATAGGTGACGCCGGTGCCTGTGCTCGAGCCAATCGTCACCGACGTTGCCGGCGCGCCGGCGAGGGTCGCCAGTCCGATCGTTGCGACCGTCGTCTGACCCGAGCCGCTCGGCACGGCGCCGAAGCTCAGGCTCACCGGGTCGAGAGCAACCCGGGCGTTCAACGCCGAGAGGACGTTGTCGCGGCCCGCGCCGACGATGTTCGCGTCGGTCACGATCGCGGTGCCCGTCTGGAAGTCCTTCACGACACCCTGATCGGCGGTGTTAACGATGGCCGAACGGACCTCCGCAGCCGACCAATCGGGATGTGCCCCGATCAGGACCGCAGCAGAGCCCGCGAGGTGCGGTGTCGCCATCGACGTTCCCTGGAAGAACGCCCACTTGTTGCCAGGGATCGAGCTGAGGACGTTCACACCGGGCGAGACGACGTCCGGCTTGACGCGGAAATCGACGTCCGTCGGGCCCTGACTGGAGAACCCCGCCATGATGTTGGAGTTCCCGGTCAGGAAGTACTGCATCGTCGCACCGATCGTCGTCGACGAGCCGTTTGCGGCAACGAGCGCCGCGCGATTCGCGAGGCCGACCATGTAGGCGGGGATCGTCGGCTGATTCGCCGTACCGTCCTGACCCATGGCGGTCGGGTCGCCCGCGACATTGTTGACGATCAGCGCCGCGACAGCGCCCGCCGTCTGGGCGTTGCGGATCTTCGTCGAGAACGTGCACGTCCCACGCGAGATCAACGCGATCTTGCCCGTCAGGCTGCCCGCCGGCAAAGCGGAGCACGCGGTGCCGAGCGAGGTGCCGCTCAGCACGGCGCCCAGAAGGGCCGTGAGGTCCGCCGATACCGTCGCGAAGTCACCACTGGCGGCCGGGTAGGTATTCCCGCCGACCGTCACCGGTGCACCGACGAAGTGACCGACGGTGAACGCGCCCGCGGTGAGAGCACGCGCCGCGGAACCGGGCGACTCGACCGTGAAGTGGCCGGGGCCGCTGTTGCCGGCGGCAACGGCACTCACCATGCCCGCCTCGTCGAGGTCGTCGACAGCGTCCGTGAGGAGATCCTGGACACCGTGGGCGTTGCCGCCGAGGCTCATATTGATGACGTCCATCCCGTCCTCGTACGCAGCGTCGAGGGCGTTGAGGATGTCCTCGGAGCGAGCATTGTCGTCATTCCCGGGGAACACGTTGTAGTTCCCGAGCCACGCTTTCGGCGCGACACCGGAGACGGCGTACGGGATCGAGACACCCGCAACAGTCGCGGGAGTGTCGAGGTTGCACGCCACCGTGCCCGCGACGTGCGTCCCGTGTTCCTGAATCGCCTCCGGCGTGTAGTGGAAGCGGTTCGACTGGTTGTTGAACACCTTCGCGACGATCACCTTCGCCGTCGTGAGGCTGCTGACGCCCTTGGGGAACCCGGACGGGTAGCTGTACCCGGCAGGGGCGAAGCACGGATGCGTCTGGTCGATGCCGGTGTCGATGATGCCGACCTTGACGCCCTTGCCCGCGTTGGCGGGACCGCCGACGGCTGCCCACGCGTCGATCGCATGGATCAGCGCCAGATCCGGATCGTTGTTGTCGAGCGGGTGATAGATGCCCTCGTACTGCGCCCTCTTCACCATCGGCGCCGAGGCGATCGTGCCGAGGCTCGCGCCGTTCAGCTGCACGCCGACGGCATTCAGCGAGATGTCGAACTCCCCGGTGACCTTGGCTGACGGCGCATTTGCCCGCAGCCATTGCTTGAAGTCGTTGCGCAGCGCGGAGAGCTGAGCCCGATACGACTTCGTCGTGTTGCTGGAAAAGTCGATCTTCTTGCCGGGCGCCGGCTTCGTCTTGACGTACGTCGAAAGCGGGTCGCCGTTGAGCTGGACGATCGCGCTGGACGTGTCGACGGTCGGTGCGGTCGACCCGAGGTCGGAGACGGTGCCGCCTCCGGCGATGGCCCCGCTGGCAGCGAGCGTCAGCGCAAGCGCGCAAACGGCCGCCAGGGCCCCTGAGAGTCGCTTCATTTCCTCCCCTTGTTGGCTTACTGCTTACCGGCGCGCGAGCGCCTTAGCCCCACCTCTGCCCCGTTTTGCGGAAGGCAGAGTAGCCCTAGCGGATTCCGGTGTCGATGAAGAAATCGATATTGGTGCGACGCCCGGCGAAGACGCGGACGCGGTTCGGCTCCAGCTTGCGATCGACGGATCCAGCGGCCGGCCGCCTGACCGTGTACAGACCCGACGGAAGCCGCAGCCGGTAGCGCCCCTCGTCGTCCGTCACGACCCGCCCCACGACACGGTCCGCGCGCGAGAAGAGGAGCGTGACGCCCCTGGCGGGCTCGTCGCAGGGCTGCTCGATGGCACAGACCGGAACGATCGGGCCGCGCATGACGACCCCGGCAAGCGTCCCGCGTCGGACGGTCGCCTGGGCGGCGGTCGTGAGAACGAGCGCGACGCTCGCCAGCAGGACGAGAGCACGCATCGGCACACATGGTAGACGCAAAAGAAGGGCCGGCCTTGCGGCCGGCCCTTCTCTCTTGCGACGCTTCTCTCCTGCTACGGAGTCAGCTTGCTGATGCGCGTCGACCAGTTCGCAGATGCGCTTCGCGGGCCGGGGCCGTGGCTCGCTCCGCCACACGTGCCCAGAATGTTGTCGCCGGTCCCTCCGGCGAAGAACGGCCCGCCCCAGTCGGTGTAGTTGCAGGTGTGGGCGATGTACTCGCTGGCGATCCAGACCGAGTTACCGTCCACCGCTGCGGCGCCGTAGTCGCCCCAGCGAGAGCGGATCCCGGCCGGGAACCGCGTCTGCTTGTAACCAGAGAACCCGTCATCCGCGGCAGCGCCGGCGCCACCCGTCACGACGTTCCACGCGCCGACACCGGTGAGTGCATCAATCGGCGCATAGCCGGAGCTCGGGTACTGCGTGTCTCCGGTTGCCGTGAACGCCATCACACCCCGGCCACTCGCCGTCACGCCGATCGCCGGGTAAGTGAAGTCGTACCCCGTCGCCCCGAGGTACCCGGACAACGCGAGCTTCGCCGCCAGCGATCCGGTCGAGAGATCAGGCTTCACGATGTACCACGCGATGCCGGCACGCTGCGGACCGCTGTCTGGGTTGACCGCCGTATCGAGGGCACCCCACAGCTTGCCGTTGGCGTACATGACCTGCTGCACGCGAGTGTCGTTTGAGTCGGGGCTCTGGACAACCTCTGTCCTAACCACGCCTGCCTCGTCTGCATGCGCGGTCGCACTGACTAGCAGCCTCCAACAACCGAACTGGCCGTTGAACAACTGTGTCGTCTCGTCGTTCAGGCAGTGACCCTGAGGGACAGTCGCGTCAGGCAGCGTCCCGGAACCCGGCTGCTGCTGCTTCGGCGGAACGCCGTACTGACCTACCGTCAGGATCTTGTTGCCAAGCGTCAGGGCCGGGCTCGCCGTGTTCAGCGACGACGTGTTTGTCAGCGCCCACACGATCAGCTGGTTCGACGTCCGCGTCCCGGCGGTGCCGGACACCGGCTTCTGCGCTTCATCAGCAGCGTTCGAGCTGAGGAAGTACTCGGTCCCGCCGGCGTCGAGATCGAACGAGGTGGTTCCGGGCGACTGCGACGGCCAGAGCGTGAAGCCCGGCTGCGTCGAGCCCGCATCGCTCGGGGCGTTGACCATCCCGGACGTATCGATGTGCGTCACCGTGACGCTGGCTGCCCCCGCGGCGAGCTGCGCCTTCGAGAGGGCGTAGATCTGCGCGCCGCTGAAGCCGTTGCAGCACCATGGATACGCATTCGTCGTGATGTAGAACCCGTTCGCGTCCGCGCCGATGTGCGGATAGTCGCCCAGGAACGGGCCGGGATTCACGCCGCCGGTATTCGTCCCGTCGTTCGTTACGTCGATGCGATAGATGTTCCAACCACCGGTCGGGTTCGACGTTTGGCTGACGGCGAGATCGAGATGGTTCACCCTCGTGAACGCACCGCTCGTCGGTACGACTTCGAGCGTCAGGACGACGACGAAGAAGCGCTGCGTCGCCGCGTCGTAGAGGCACGACGGATCGGTCACGAACTGGCCGCGCACGTTTCCGTGCGCCCTGTCGATCGCGGGCGCGTAGCCGTAGAACGAGTTGAGGTCGACGGCGTGGTTCACGTTGCGCGGGAAGCCGCTGACGATGTTCGTCGCCGTGTTGTCCGGCAGAACGGACTGGCCCGAAGTGTTGAAGATGTTGAGCACGTCGTTGACGGCCTCGACGACAGAGCCGTTGCCGACGCAGAGACCCTGATCGGGCGGCTCGAGCGAGAACTGATTCCCACCGCGCGCGAAGCGCTGCTGGTAGTGATTCAGACCCTCGAAGCCGAAGTTGAACGTCGGATTCGACTTCGCCTTCTTGCCGCTGTTCACGGAGCCGCCCTGTCCCTGTCCGTCCGACAGGCTGATCGTGCCCTCGTATGGATCGGGCCCCTCATCGGTCTCCTCGCCCTCGCCGGCGAACTCAGACTCGGTGACCTCGCCACTCGACGGGGTGAACTCGCCCGTCTGTGGACTGCCGGTTCCGGCAAGCGGCACGGCACTGATTCCGCTCGCACCGGTCGCGGTCCCCGTCGAAGCCGCCAAGGCGCAGACGGTGACCGCCAAAACCGCTCCGAGCGCGAGCTTGGTCCTGGCTCGTAGTCTCATTCTCTCCCCCATGGAGTAGGTTCAGGCGGCACCCAACTGCCCCGGTGACCGCCCGGTAGCCACGCGTATATGCCCTTGCGTAGACCGGTTTGTCAAGCGCCGAGGAAGAGCTCGAGGAGTAGAACGGCCTCTGCGGCTAGCGCGCGTTAGTTGCCGTGCGGTTTGGCCATGGCCCTGTAGTCCAGGGCTCGGTCGAGCACGTCCTCGGCGACCCCGCGCTCGCGGGCGATCTCACGTAGCGAGCGGCCGCAGACGCGTCGCGGCGGCGAGCAGCTTCACCGAGTCGAGCAGGTTGCGCGCCAATACCGGCACGAAGACGTTGAGCTCGAAGTGGCCCTGCATGCCGCCCGCGGTGATCGCGGCGTCGTTCCCGATCACCTGCGCCGCCACCTGGGTCACGACCTCGGGAATGACGGGATTGACCTTGCCCGGCATGATTGAGCTGCCCTTCTGCAGCTCCGGCAGGAAGATCTCCGCGAGACCGGCGCGCGGGCCGGAGCCCATCAGCCTCAGGTCGTTGGCGATCTTCGTCAGCGAGACGGCAACGGTCTTGAGCGCACCGGACGTCTCGACGAGCGCGTCGCGCGCGGCCTGCGCCTCGAACGGATCGGCCGGCGCGGAGATCACCAGGCCGGTCTCCTCGGACAGCCGCCGGCGCACGCGCTCAGCGAACTCGGGATGCGTGTTGAGCCCCGTGCCGACGGCGGTGCCGCCGAGCGGGATCTGCCCCAGCCGGCCGAGCGCATCGGTGACGCGTGCCGCCCCCTGGCTCACCTGGGCGGCGTAGCCGCCGAACTCCTGCCCGAGCGTGACGGGCACGGCGTCCATCAGGTGCGTGCGCCCGGACTTGACGACGTCGTCGAACTCCGCGGCCTTGCGCTCGAGCGACTGCGCGAGTTGCTGCAACGCCGGCAGCAGGTCGTTCGTGATCTCGTCGAGCGCGGCCAGATGGACCGCCGACGGGAAGACGTCGTTCGACGACTGCCCCATGTTGACGTCGTCGTTCGCGTGCACGTCGTCGCCGGCGAGCGCGGCGATCACCTCGTTGGCGTTCATGTTCGACGAGGTCCCGGAGCCTGTCTGGAACACGTCGATCGGAAACTGGTCGTCGAGCTCGCCCGTTGCGATGCGGTCACCGGCCTCCGCGATGCGCTGCGCCTTGTCCTCGTCGAGCAGCCCGAGCTCGGCGTTCACACGCGCGGCGGCGGCTTTGATGCGGCCGAGCCAGCGTGCGACTGCTGCAGGGATCGGCTCGCCGGAGACGGGGAAGTTCTCCACTGCTTTACGCGTCTCGTTGCCCCAGAGCTCTCGCCGTTCCTCCGTCTGCGCCATCGCACCGAGTCTAGCGAGGGGCCGGCCGAAAACCGGCCCCTCGCATGTCGTTTGCGGTTAGTTGCCGGACGCGTGCGTGATCGCGTTCAACGCGTCCACCTGTCCGCTGCCGTACCAGGAGTTGTTGCCGGGACCGCCCACGCACGGCGTGAACGTCAGACTCTCCGTGCCGACGCCCCAGAACCCCGCGTAATCCGTCGGGAGGGCGGTCGGACACGGTTGGGGATCGGCGGTCTGTGCGAGGGACGCCTTCAAGCGCCCCGGCGCCATGTGGCCGAACATGCTCACGATCAGCGCGGCGACGCCGGTGGCGTGAGGTGCTGCCATCGACGTTCCCTGCAGGTAGCAGTAGGTCGCACCGCCGGACACCACCTTCCGCGTGCACGGCCGACTCGCCGGGTACGTGGAGAGCACCCGCCCGTTGACCGATGCGGCCGTGCGGTACACCGAGTCGCCGCCGGGCGCGGCGACCTGCGTCACGCCGGCGCCGAAGTTCGAATAGAACGACTTCAGATAGTCGGGGCCGCTGTCACCGTCGGTCTGCTGCGTGTTGCCGGTCGCAGAAACGCCGATCACTCCCGGCACCTCGACGGGAATGACGACGCAAGCGTTGTTCACGTCGCGCGTCTCAGGTGTCGTGTCGTCCGGGCTGGTCGCATCAACGGTGGGATGCGCGAGGTCTTCACTTTCGTTGCCCATCGCCGCCACGACGGCGACGCCGTTCTGTTGCGCGTAGCCGATGGCGCGTGACTCCGCCTTCCAGATCGCCCGCTGCACGGGATCGTTCCGGCAGTTGAAGAGATACGGGTCGGCGAAGTAGCTGTTGTTCGTCACGTCGAAGTGATGCGTGGCAGCCCACATGAACGAGCAGATCACTGCCTCCGGGAAGAAGAACCCCGCGGCGGTGCCCGCCTTGATGCCGGCGATCTTGACGTTCGGTGCGACACCGACGATGCCGATGCCGTTCGACGCTGCCGCGATCGTCCCGGCGGTGTGCGTTCCGTGGCCGTTGTCGTCGTTCGCCGCAACCTTGCCGGCAACGGGCACGCCGCTGACGCAGTTGACACTGTTCGCGTCGCTGACGTTCGCCGCCAGATCAGGATGGGTGTAGTCCAGCCCCGTGTCGATGTCGCCGACCAGGACAGACTGGCTGCCCCCGGTGAGGGCATGTGCCTCCGGCGCATGGATCTGGCTCATGTCCCACTGCAGCGAGAGGAGCGGATCCTCCGTCGCCGGGCTGTTCGGCAAGCCGGCGTCCGACGGTCCTCCGGCATCCGCCTGCTCGTTCGGCAGCTGGGTCGCGAAGGCCGCAGTCGCCGACGCGTTCTCGATCCTGCTGTCCTGGAGCAGGTTGTCGCGGAAGGACGAGCTGTCGGATCGCGCGATCGCGACACCGATCTGGTCGTAGCTGTAGACCAGCGTCCCGCCGGCGCTGCTGATCGTGGCCGCTGCGTCCTTCGGAACGGCCTGGCTCTTGTAGAGCACGACGTAGTTCGCCGCAGCACCTGCGCTGCCGCTCGTGGCCGCGGTTCCGACCGCAACGAACGCGGCGGCCGCGATGAGCGCGAGCAACAGCACCCTCAATCGCACCTGCATGCAACCTCCCCCTGTCATCCTCCGAGCCCCCTGCCGGAGGTCGCGCGTACCTTAAGTCACAAGACTGCGTAGGGTGTGCCGGTGCGGGCGCGCGAGCTCGGCATCGCGATCGGCGACGGAGACCCGGGGCCGAGGAACGCGATCACCGATGTCGATGGAGTGCTCGTCGGCCACTCAACGCTGATCGAAGGGGAGGCGGTGCGGACCGGTGTGACGGTGATCGTCCCGCCCGAGACCCCGCTCTTCGCCGGCTGTCACCGGCTCAACGGCAACGGCGAGCTGACGGGGCTCGAGTGGGTGAGGGAGTCGGGGTTGCTGACGACGCCCGTCGGGATCACCAACACGTTCAGCGTCGGGATCGTCCGCGATGCGATCGCGGCGCGCTCGGCCGGCGAGGACGCCTGGTCGCTGCCGGTCGTCGGCGAGACCTTCGACGGCTTCCTCAACGACATCCGTGCACAGCGGGTGACGCCCGCACACGTGGAGGCGGCGTTCGCCTCAGCTTCGACCGACGTTGCGGAAGGGAACGTCGGCGGCGGCACCGGCATGATCTGCCACGAGTTCAAGGGCGGGATCGGAACCGCGTCGCGGGTCGTGAACGGGCACTTGGTCGGTGTGCTCGTCCAGGCCAACTACGGCCGACGGAGCCGCTTTCGTGTCAATGGTGTTCCGGTCGGGGAGGTGATCGGCGACCGTGTGCCGACTCCGCAGCCTGCCGACGAATGGGGATCGATCATCGGGCTGGTCGCGACCGAGGCGCCGCTCCTGCCGCACCAGTGCGACCGGCTCGCACAGCGGGTCGGCCTCGGCGTCGCGCGGATGGGCGGAACCGGCGCCCACACGAGCGGCGACCTGTTCCTCGCGTTCGCGACCGGGAACCGCGGCCTCGCTCAACCGGCCGGCGAGATCGACCTGAGGATGCTCTCGGACGGCGAGATCAGTCCTTACTACGCCGCCGTCATCGACGCGACGGAGGAGGCGATCCTGAACGCGATGCTCGCGGCCGAGACGATGACCGGCCGCGACGGACACACGGTCTACGCGCTCGAGGGCGAGTTGCTGGCCGACCTGCTCAGGCGATCCTGAGCCGGCGGCGCTCGAGCGGTCGAGCGTGCAGCGCGCGGCGTTCGCGCTCGCTGAGATCGCCGACCCGCGCCCAGCCGACGTACCCGCACCGCAGGCATTCGGGGGTGGGCGTCCGCAGCGGGGAGGGTTCGAGCTCTCGATGACTACCGCAGCGGAGGCACTCGACCACGAGCGACTCCATGCACACAATGTCCCTCCTCTCGGGGCACCAGGCGTCCCCCGCCCGGGTGATCAACGGAGGGGGCAGCGCAAGGGCCGCCCCCTCCCGGCTGCTCAGGGCTTGACCGTCGCCGCCCAGGCGTCCTGCGAGAGCGGCCCGTTCCCCGTCCACGCGACCGCGACGAGGCTGCCGGTCGAGTCGATCCCGAGGTAGTCGCCCATGAACGGGTTTCCCCCGGCACCACGCGGCGGCTGGGCGTCACCGTCGATGCCACGTTGCAGGACCGTGCGGCTCATGGTCGAGCCGCCCGGCGCCACCTGCCCGTAGTCCACGTCCATCAACCCGGTCGACTCGTCGTAGTCGTAGTAGATCGTGTCCACGCGCCCGCCCGTCGTGACGGACATCCACGGCATCACTTCGTCGTGGCCGCCGCTCGTCAGCTGGAGCTGCGTCGGAAACGACGCGCCGTGGTCCGTCGACTTGGCGAGATACATGTGCAGGTAGCCGGTCACGTAATCGCCGGTGAGCTCGTACACCGTGCCCGCCGCGTCGACTCCGATCGACGCCTGCATCGAGGTCCGCCACCTCTCGCCCGGCAGCGTGATCGGCGCCGGCACGAGATCGCGCACCTTGACGCTGTGCGTGAAGGCGGTCTCGCCCGGACGCAGCTGGCTCACGACCACCGCTTGCTCGCTCCATTCCTGGACGTGCTGCCAGATGCCGGCGGTGGAGTAGATCGTCCCGTCGGGCGCGCCCGCGAGGGACACGTCGAAGACGTCCGGCGCGTTGGACTTGTAGTCCGCCGCGATCCGGTACGGCCCCGACCAGCTCCTTCCGGTCGAGTCGGAGACAAGCGCATACGAGTTCGCCTGGTAGCCGCTCCAGCCGGTGTAGGCGATCAGCGCCCGGTTCTTGTAGTGGTCGATCGTCATCATCGGGTGGTCGAGGTTGCCGGCCTTCGTCTCGGCCGAAGCGACCTTCTGCGGAGACCCCCAGGTCTTGCCGCCGTCCTTCGACGTGGTGACGAAGATCGCGGTCGGCTTCGTGGTGCTCCAGGCGTTGCAGGTGAAGATCGCGGTGCCGTCGTTGAGGAAGCCGACGGACGGATCACCCGCTCCGTAGTCGTACGTCGGGTTGCCGCCGGCCGGCGTCATCCCGCGCAGCCAGTCGGTCTGCCACGTCTTCCCGCCGTCGGTCGTGTAGCCGACGCCGCAGGAGTTGCCGACGCCGTAGTCGTTCCAGCCGGCGACCATGTTGGACGGATTCACCGGATTGATGGCGATGTCCAGCTCGTTGTCGCCGTTGTTGTCGGGCCCGTCGTTCGAGACGTTCACGACGTTCGACACGCGTGCGGCCTGGGCAGCCGAGACGCCGACTATCAGCGCGAAGGCCGCCGCCAGGACGATGAGAGTCTTGAGCTTCACAAACCCTCCCCTGAGTCTGCTCCTCGGTCGGCTCGGAGACTAGCTCGCTCAGGCGGTCTCGGCGACTCGCTCGGCCGCTTCGAGCAGCTCTTCCCACGTGCGCAACTTGACGCGCGGCCGGCCCAGCTTCTCGCCGGCGGTGCGCTCGAGCTCGTCGATCGAGGCCCACCCCGCGTACATCACCGCGTTCACGCCGCGTTCGGCGAGTAGCGACTCCACCGCCTCCGCGGTCGCTTCGTCGCCGTGGTCGATGCGTCGGTGCTGGAGATCGTCGAGCAGCAGCTTGATCGTCTCGGTCGCGTCTTTCTTGTTCGTGCCGATGATCCCCGTCGGGCCACGCTTGATCCAGCCGGCGCAGTACGCGCGCGGCTCGCCGACGATGCGTCCGCCCTCGTTGAGGATGGTGCCGCCGCGCTCGTCGAACGGAAGGTCGGGCAGGCCGACGCCGCGATAGCCGACACTGCGATAGACGAGTCCGCACTCGAGCGTCTCGTGCTCGTCCGTAGGCACGGCGACGAGACGTCCGTCCTGCTCCTCGAGACGGTTGCGCGCGAGCTCGATCGCCTCGACCTTGCCGTCGCCGTGGATCGCGACGGGGGAACGGAAGAAGAGGAAGCGGATCACCACAGGCTTCCCCGTCGGCGCACGCGCGGCGAACTCGCGGAGGACCTCCATGTTCCGGTGCGTGTGCGTGTCGTCCTCGTCTGCGCCTTCGAGCTCGGCTGCGTCGACCATGACGTCAGCGCCGGCGAGCTCGCCCATCTCCTTCAGCTCCTGCGTCGTCCACGACGCCTGCGCCGGGCCGCGCCGGCCCACGATCACGATCTCGCGGACCGTGGATCCGCCGATCGCCTCGATCGCGGGACCGGTCGTGTCGGTCGGGGCGAGCTCCTCCGGAGTCAACGCCAGCATGCGCGCGACGTCGAGGGCGACGTTGCCGTTCCCGATCACCACGGCCCGCTCGACGTCGAGGTCGAACTGAAGCTCCTGGTAGTCGGGATGGCCGTTGTACCAGGCGACGAACTCGGTCGCCGACCACGAACCGGCGAGGTCTTCGCCGGGGATGCCGAGACGCTTGTCGGTCTGCGCGCCGAAGGCGTAGACGACGGCGTCGTAGAGCTGGAGCAAATCGGCATGCGAGAGGTCGCGCCCCACCTCGACGTTGCCGAAGAAGCGGAAGCCCGGCTTCTCGGCGATGCGCTCGAACGCACGCGAGACGCTCTTGAGCTTCGGGTGGTCCGGCGCAACACCGAGCCTGACGAGCCCCCAGGGAGTCGGCAGCCGCTCGATCATGTCCACCTCGACCGGAACGTCCGCGTCGAGGAGCGCGCCCGCGGCGTAGAACCCGGCCGGGCCGGACCCGACTACTGCGACGCGGAGCTTTGGCTCAGGCAGAGCAGCCGCTGCCGCAGCCGCCGACGGTCGCGTCGGCGTCGCCTTCCTCAACCTGGAAGGAGTGGCCGCAACCGCAGGACGAAACCGCGTTGGGGTTGTTGATGGCGAAGCCGGCGGCCTGGATCGAGTCGACGTAGTCGACCTCGGCGCCCTGCAGGTAGGGAGCGCTGTACGGATCGACGACGACCTGCACGCCGTGCATCTCGAACTCGACGTCGCCCTCGACGGGCCCGCGGTCGAAGCCGAGGCCGTACTGGAAGCCCGAGCAGCCGCCGCCCTGGATCGCGACGCGCAGCACGCTGACGTCTTCTTCCTCGGACATCAGCTGCTTGATCTTCGTCGCCGCCGCTTCGGTCACGGTCATCAGCGGCAGCACACGCTCTTGAATCGCCATATCGAGACCGATCGTAGCAACGCTGTCGGCCCCTGCGAATCCCCCGGACGGCGCGTCCGGGCCGGGAACTTTGTAACACACGTCTCACGCATCGTTGAGCCGTTTTCGCCATCCTTCGTGGCGGCCTTAGGGACCTGTTAGGTTCCCGTCCGCTCTAAGGGGAGGAACGCGTGCTCGACAATTGGCTGCCGTTCCTGATCTACGCGGTCTTCGCGTTGGTCATTCCCGCATCGATGATGTGGTTCTCGTTCGCCTTCGCGACGAAGCCGCACCGACGCATGCGCGCTCGCACGATCCCCTTCGAGTCGGGCGTCTCCGCCGGCGCACCACGCGAGCAGCGGTTCACGATCAGCTTCTACTTGACGGCGATGCTCTTCATCGTCTTCGACATCGAGATCGTGTTCCTGTATCCGCTGGCGGTGATCCTCCACCAGCTGGCCTGGTTCGGCTTCCTCGAGTTTCTGTTCTTCGTTGCGATCCTCGTCGTCGCGTACGTCTACGTGTGGCGGAAGGGCGCGCTCGAGTGGCAATAGAGAAAGGCCGCCTCGCCGACTTCGGCCTGCAGTCGGAGCGCGTGCTCTGGCCCGACAAGGGGCCGGGAACCTTCGAGCGCGAGGTGCAGGCGATGGAGCGGGCGGTCGGGCTGACGACGCTCGAGAAGGCGATCGCCTGGGCTCAGACGAAGTCGATGTGGCCGGACACGTTCGGGCTCGCGTGCTGCGCGATCGAGATGATGTCGATCGTCTCCTCCCGCTACGACATCGCGCGTTTCGGGATGGAGGCGTTCCGCTCGTCCCCCCGCCAGGCCGACCTGCTGATCGTCTCCGGCCGCGTGGTGCACAAGATGGCGGCGCCGCTACGACAGGTCTACGACCAGATGCTCGAGCCCAAGTGGGTGATCGCGATGGGCGCGTGCGCGAGCTCCGGCGGCATGTTCAACAACTACACGACGCTGCAGGGCGTGGACAAGATCGTCGCGGTCGACATCCACGTCCCCGGCTGCCCGCCCCGGCCCGAGGCGCTGATGGAGGGCATCGTCCGCCTGCACGAGAAGGTGATGGCAGGCGTGCCGCCTGCATACGAGCTGCGCGGAGTCGCTTCCTGAACTACAACCGCGTCCCCGGGCTCGTCGAGATCCGCGAGGCCAAGGGCGAGACGACGCTGGTCGTCGACACGCCGCGCCTCGTGGAAGCGGCCCGCTTCCTGCGCGACGAGCTCGGCTTCAACTTCCTCTCGGACATCGCCGCGGCCGATTACCTCGGCTGGAGCGCGAAGGGCGTGTCCGGATACATATCCACGCCCGGCGGCCGTGACCTGAACAAGCCGTCGACGCAGGGCTTTCAGCGCCTGCCCGCGCCGAAGCCGCGCCGTTTCTCCGTCAGCTATCACCTGCTCGCGCTGCGCCGGAACGCTCCACGCGTTCGCGTGCAGGTTTGGGTCGACGACGGCGACGCAGTGCCAAGCGTCGTCGACGTGTGGCCGACCGCCGACTGGCACGAACGCGAGGCGTGGGATCTCTTCGGGATTCATTTCGATGGCCATCCGAACCTGAGCCGGATCCTGATGGACGACGACTGGGAAGGACATCCCCTGCGCAAGGACTATCCGATCGGCGGCGAGCCCGTGCGCTTCAGCGGGGAGGAGTAGGTGGCTCTCCCGGCGACATTCACCGGCGCCCAGCCCGCGAGCACGCGGCGCGCTGGGGCGTCCTCAGTCGGGGTCGGGCAGATCAGCCCGACCCCTCCCTGCGTCCTTCCATCACTTGGTGCTCGCGACCTGGGCATCCGGCAATGCCACCGGAAGAACCACTGATGACCCTCGCGCCCGAACACCCGCAGATCTACGAGGGCTCCCGCATCCCCTCGCCGACCCCGACCGTGCTGCAGGTTCCGGAGGAGCTGCGCGCCTCGGACGACATCATGACCGTCAACTTCGGGCCGAACCATCCGTCGACACACGGGGTGCTCCGGCTCGTCGTCGACCTCGACGGCGAGGAGGTCGTCGGCCTCGCGGCGGTGATCGGCTATCTGCACACCGGCTTCGAGAAGAACATGGAGCAGAAGACGTGGTGGAAGGCAATCACGTACCCGGAGCGGATCGACTACCTCTCCTTCCAGTACAACGAGCTCGTCTTCGTGCTCGCCATCGAGCAGCTTCTGGAGCTCGAGGTCCCGCCGCGCGCAACGTGGATGCGGATGCTGCTGTGCGAGCTGACCCGCATCCACTCGCATCTCGTCTGGCTCGCCACGGCCGCGCTCGAGCTCGGGGCGATCTCGATGTTCTGGTACTGCTTCCGCGAGCGCGACCGGATCCTCGACCTCTTCGAGCTGGTCGGCGGGACGCGCATGCACACGCGGTACTTCCAGGCCGGCGGTCTCGCCGAGGACGTCCCGCCGGGCTTCTTCGACGAGTGCGCGAAGTTCGTCGAGGTGATGCCGAAGGCGCTCGACGAATACGAGGCCATGGTCGACCGCAGCCAGATCTGGCTCGAGCGCACGCAGGGCCTCGGGCTCCTGTCCGCGGACGACGCGATCGCGCTGGGGCAGTCCGGCCCGGTGCTGCGTGGCTCCGGGGTCGACTGGGACCTGCGCCGCGAGCAGCCCTACCTCGCCTACGACAAGGTCGACTTCCGCGTCCCCGTCTACAAGGAGGGTGACGTCTACGCGCGCTACCGCGTCCGCATGGAGGAGATGCAGGAGTCCGTGCGGATCGTCGACCAGGCCCTGCGGCGCATGCCGGGTGGAGCGTGGATCGCGGACGACAGGAAGGTCGTGCTGCCGCCGCGCGAGGAGCTCCACACGTCGATGGAGTCCCTCATTCACCACTTCAAGATCGTCACCGAGGGCTACCGCGTGCCCGAGGGCGAGGTGTACGTCACCGTCGAGTCGCCCCGCGGCGAGCTCGGCTGCTACGTCGTCTCCGACGGCGGGCCGAAGCCGTGGCGCGTCAAGTTCCGCGCCCCGTCCTTCGTGGCGCTCGAGGCGACGGCCACCTGCATGCACGACGCTCTCATCGCCGACCTGATCGCCATCGTCGGCTCGCTCGACACCTTGATGGGGGAGGTCGACCGCTGATGACCGCGAAAAGTGCTGCGCACTTTCCGCGGGTGAGGGTTGGTCCCTTCGCTTCGCTCGGGAGATCAAGTCCGCCTTCGGCGGAGGAGTGTTCATGAACTTCCAGCAAGAGGTGCAGAAGCTGAAGGAGCGCTATCCCGACTGGCACTCGGCCACGCTTCCCGCGTTGCAGCTCGCCCAGGAGAAGCACGGCTATCTCTCGCCGGACGCGCTCCAGGAGTGCGCGGACGCGCTCGGGACGACACCGGCAGTGTGCGAGGCGGTCGCGTCCTTCTACGACATGCTCCACCTCGCTCCGGTGGGGCTGCACATGGTCGAGGTGTGCACGAACGTGTCGTGCGCGCTCGTCGGCGCACAGCAGGTGCTGGAGCGGTTCGAGGAGGAGCTCGGCGTGCGCGCCGGCGAGACGACCGCGGACGGCGAGGTCACCCTGCGGCCGATCGAATGTCTCGGCGGCTGCGGCTGGGCGACGATCGTCTCGGTCGACCATCACTACCGGACGCACGTCAAGCCGGACGACGTGCCGGGAATCGTGCAGGAGCTGCGCGGTGGCGACTGAGCTCGTGATGGCGGGCGCCGGCGAGCGCGACCTGACGAAGCTCGCGGAGTACGAGGCGATCGGCGGCTACACCGCGCTGGCGAAGGCGCGGGAGATGACGCCGCAGGCCGTCATCGACGAGGTGATCGCGTCAGAGCTGCGAGGCCGTGGCGGCGCTTTCTTCCCGACCGGGCGCAAGTGGGCGTTCATCCCGAAGCCGGACCAGAATCCGAATCCGCATTACCTCGTCGTCAACGCCGACGAGTCCGAGCCGGGCAGCTTCAAGGACAACGAGATCATGGCGCGGGTCCCGCACCGCTTCATCGAGGGCTGTCTGATCACGGCGCACGCGGTCGAGTCGAGCCATGTCTTCATCTACATCCGCGTCGAGTACAGCGGCCCGTACGAGGTGCTGATCGCGGCGCTCGACGAGCTGGGACGCCGCAAGGAGATCCTGGGCGGCGTCACGATCGTCGTCCATCGCGGCGCCGGCGCGTACATCTGCGGCGAGGAAACCGCGTTGCTCGAGTCGCTGGAAGGCAAGCGCGGACAACCGCGCACGAAGCCGCCGTACCCGGCGGTCCAGGGCCTCTACGCGTCGCCGACGGTGGTGAACAACGTCGAGACGCTGGCAACCATTCCTCCGATCATCGAGATGGGCGGCGCCGCGTACGCAAAGTTCGGTGTGGCGGATTCGCGCGGCACGAGGGTCGTGTCGATCTCCGGTCACGTCGAGCGGCCGGGGAACTACGAGATCGAGAACGGCACGAGCATGCGCGAGCTCATCTACGGGCTCGGCGGCGGCATCCTTGGCGGCCGCGAGCTCAAGGCCGTGATCCCGGGTGGGTCGTCGACCGTGATCCTGCGCCACGACGAGATCGACGTCGGCTACGACTTCAACTCGCTGCTCGCGCTGAACACGGCGATGGGCTCGGCGGGCGTGGTCGCGCTCGACGACCGCTGCTGCATGGTGCAGCTCGGGATCCGCATCTCGGAGTTCTACGAGCACGAGTCGTGCGGCAAGTGCACGCCGTGCCGCGAGGGGACGCGCTGGATGACGCAGATCCTCCGCCGGCTCGAGGCGGGCGACGCCGAGCAGCAGGAGCTCGACCTTCTGCTCGACGTCTGCGACCGCATCAACGGCAAGTGCCTGTGCCCGCTGGGCGAGACGGCCGCGATCGCCGTCGCGAGCTACGTGGACAAGTTCCGCTCGGAGTTCCAGGCGCACATCGACGAAGCCGGCTGTCCGTTCGGCGACTCGTCGCCTTTGCACAACGTCCTCGCGCCGGTCGCGATCCACACGCACTCCCCGGTCGCAACGGTGCCCGCATGAGCCACCTGTGGACGAACCGTCACAGTTTCCCGACAACTAGGGTCAGACCCAGGTGTTCGGGACAGGTCCTGTGAGCGCGCCCGAGACAGTCAGGCTCACGATCGACGGGATCGCCGTCGAGGTCCCGAAGGGGACCGGGCTCGTGGAAGCGGCGCTGGCCGCCGGGATCGAGATTCCCGTCTTCTGTTACGAGCCGCGGCTGGGGCCGCCGGTCGGAGCGTGCCGCATGTGCCTCTGCGAAATCACGCCCGGCCCGCCGAAGCCGCAGGCCGCCTGCACGCTCCAGGCCGCCGACGGGATGGTCGTGCGCACCTCGCTCACGTCACCCATGGCCGCGGAGGCGCAGAACGCGACGCTCGAGTTCATTCTCGTGAACCACCCACTCGACTGCCCCGTCTGCGACAAGGGCGGCGAGTGTCCGCTGCAAGACCTGACGTTCCGCTACGGGCCGGGGAACACGCGCATGATGTTCCCGAAGCGCACGTTCGACAAGCCGATCCCGATCTCCCCGCTGATCGCACTCGACCGCGAGCGCTGCATCCTCTGTTACCGCTGCACCCGCTTCAGCGAGGTGGTCGCGGAGGACGGGCAGCTCGTCGCCGTCAACCGCGGGTCGCAGACGCAGATTGCGACGTTCGAGGACGAGCCGTACCGCGCGCCGTTCAGCGGCAACGTGATCGAGCTCTGCCCCGTCGGCGCGCTGACCTCGACGACGTACCGCTTCGAGGGCAGGCCGTGGGAGATCCAGGACGTGCCGACGGTGTGCGGCCTCTGCCCGGTCGGCTGCAACGTCAACGCGACGACGCGTGAGGGCAAGGTGAAGCGGATCATCTCCCGCAACCACTTCGAGGTCGACCAGGGGTGGCTGTGCGACAAGGGCCGCTTCGCGTACCGGCACCTCAACGCGCCCGACCGGCTGCGCGACCCGCTCCTGCGCGTCCGACGGCGCGGCTTCGAGGAGATCTCCTGGGAGCGCGCGCTCGACGAGGCGGAGCGGCTCCTACGTGAAGCGGACGGCCGCATCGTCACCGCGCTCTCGGGCTCCGAGACCGTCGAGGAGGTCTACGCGCTCGCCAAGCTCCTCCGCCAGGGTCTGGACTCGCACACCGCGGTCCTGCCGGAAGAGGTCTCCGCTGCCCTCGACTCCCTCCGCCTGCCGCTCTCCGAGCTCGCGGACGCCGACGTGATCGCAGTCCTCGGCGACGCGCCCGTGGTCGAGCGCGCGCCGATCGTCGACCTCTGGCTCAAGCAGGCGAAGCGCAACGGCGCACGAGTGCTGTACGAGCTCGACGAGGACGCGGTAGGGCAGTCGAGCAACGCGATCCTGATCTGGTCGGGCCCCGACGGGCACGGCGGCGCCACCGTCGCCGGCCTTGCGCAGAGGCTCGGGGCCGCCGGCGCCTTCTACCTCCCCGAGACCGCGAACGCACGCGGCGTGGGCGATGCGTGGGCCGCAGCCGCCGACGCCGAACCGACGAATCCGGATCCGGTCGGCCTGCTGATCGTCTCGGGCGACGAGGCAGCCGCGAACCCCGTCGTGCGCGCGATGGCGGAGCAGGCGGAGCGCGTGCTCGTGATCTCGATGTTCCACGGCCTGGCCGCGGGCTGGGCCGACCTCGTGCTACCGGGAACGAGCTACCTCGAG
>WNGB01002304.1_pt1 | contig 30898 bp, 27 predicted proteins | sample 5400681 | NCBI WGS metagenome assembly WNGB01 (sample SAMN13153367, study PRJNA577476) | soil metagenome | isolation source: 115 cm soil or saprolite under grassland replicate 2 | place: USA:California | collected 2016-06-15
CCACCGCTGCCGCACCTGTTCCAGCGCCGCGTCGGCTGGAAGCACGACGTGATGAACTACAAGATGCTCAGCCGCCTGATCGGCGGCGCGCTGACCCGGGCCGGGATCACCGGCCAGACTGGGCAGCCGCTGCGCTACCTCCCGCACGACTTCCGCAGAATCTTCACCACCGACGCCGTCACCGGCGGGCTTCCGGTCCACATCGCCGCCCGCCTGCTCGGCCACGCCTCCGTGACCACGACCGAGGCCTACCTGGCCGTGTTCCAGGACGACCTGATCCGCTCCTACCGCGCCTTCCTGAACGGGCGGCGAGCCGTCCGCCCGCCGGAGGAGTACCGCGAGCCCACCGACACCGAGTGGCGCGAGTTCCAGCAGCACTTCACCGAGCGCAAGGTGGAACTCGGGGAATGCGCCCGGCCTTACGGAACGCCCTGCCAGCACGAGCACGCGTGCGTGCGCTGCCCGATGCTCCGGGTCTCGCCCCGGCAGCGCCCGCGCCTGGCCGAGATCATCCGCAACCTCACCGAGCGCGTTGCCGAGGCACGAGCCAACGGCTGGCTCGGCGAAGTTCAGGGCCTGCAGGTCAGCCTCGCCAAAGCGAAAGAAAAGCTCGCCACCCTCGACCGCACCCTGGACCGAAGCTCAAGCCGTCAGACCGGTCCCACCGACCTCGGCATGCCAATCATCACAAACCAGCACTAACAGCAAGATCGCGTAATCCGGAAAAGGCACCGACCACGACACCGGCGCGTTCGCCGTCGCCTCCATCCGGTCCTGGTGGCACGGGGCCCGGCCGGGTCGCCTACCCCGGCGCCCGGCGCCTGCTGATCACCGCTGACTCCGGCGGGTCCAACGGCTCCCGGCTGCGGCTGTGGAAGACCGAGCTGGCCGCGTTCGCCGCCGAGGCCGGCCTGGACATCACCGTCGCGCACCTGCCGCCGGGAACCAGCAAATGGAACAAAATAGAACACCGGCTGTTCTCCGCGATCACCATGAACTGGCACGGCCGGCCGCTGGTCTCCCACGAGGTCATCATCGAGACGATCAGCGCGGTCACCACCAGGACCGGCCTGACCGTCGCCGCCGTCCTGGACACCGGTATCTACCCCAAGGGCATCAGGATCACCGACAAGGACATGAAGGCCTTCGAGGCCCGGCACCTCCAGCCCCACGAGTTCCACGGCAACTGGAACTACACCACCCCCGCGATCCCGCCAAGCGACACGACACGCCCGGATGACGGGAATTAGTTATTGCGCGAGCGCTACTGTACCGCCCGGGGGCCCCCCGCGCGGCTAGTTCGCCCGCCGCCGTGCGCCACGGCGGCGCTGGCTTGGCCGCCGCACCTGTTCGCCGGCCGCCACCGCCGCCTCGCGCAGGCTCGCCCCAAACTCGGCAAGCCCCTCCACCAGCGCGGTGGCCGAGGGCCTTGGCGCCATGACGTCGACACGCAGCCCGAACTCCTCCGCCGTCTTCGCGGTCTGCGGGCCGATGGCCGCGATCACGGTGACGGCGTGCGGCTTGCCGGCGATCCCGACCAGGTTGCGCACCGTCGAGGAGGACGTGAACAGCACGGCGTCGAAGCCACCCCCCTTGATCGCCTCACGGATCGGCGCCGGAGGCGGTGCCGCCCGCACGGTTCGGTAGGCGGTGACGTCGTCGGCCTCCCAGCCAAGCTCGGTGAGCGCGGCGACAAGAGTCTCGGTGGCGATATCGGCCCGCGGCAGCAGGACCCGGTTAATCGGGTCGAGCACGTCATCGTATGGCGGCCACACGGCAGCAAGTCCCTCGCTGGACTGCTGGCCTTCTGGGACGAGATCGGGGGTGATACCAAAGGCGCGCAGCGCCGCGGCCGTCTGCTCCCCAACCGCCGCCACCTTGACACCGGCGAAGGCGCGGGCATCGAGGCCATACTCTTCGAACTTCTCCCTTACCGCACGGACGGCGTTCACCGAAGTAAACGCGACCCACTGATATCGCCCGGTGACCAGTCCCTTGACGGCACGCTCCATCTGCTGTGGCGTGCGCGGTGGCTCGACGGTGATGGTCGGCACCTCTTCAGGAACGGCGCCATGTGCCCGCAGCCGGTCGGACAGCGCACCCGCTTGCTCCTTGGTTCGTGGGACGAGCACCCGCCAGCCGTACAGCGGCCTGCTTTCGAACCAGGACAGGTTGGCTGCGGCGCTGACCGGCGGGCCCACCACCGCGATCGCCTGGCCGTCCGTGGTAAGGAGGCTGATGCCCGCGGCTTTCAGATCGCTGGCGACCGTGCCCAGCGCCGAAACGACCGTCCGCTGCTTGGTCGTCGTGCCGTTCCAGGTGACGGCGAATGGTGTGTCCTCGCTCCAACCCGCGGCCACCAGCATCTTTGCGATGTCCGCGGGCCCGGTCTCCGCGTCGAGTACGACAACCGAACCCGGTCCCGGAGCGACCCTGCTCGCCTCGGCCGCGTGCACGACGCGGACGTCGCCGCCCATGTCGGAGCTGAGGGGTATGCCGGCATAGAGCGGAACAGCGGTCGCGGGCGGCACACCGGGGACGACGTCGAAGGGCACCCCTGCCTTCGCGCACGTGGCAGCCGTTTCGGCGCCCTGCGGCAGGAGGAACGGGTCACCTGGATAGAGGCGCACCACACGCTGGCCGGCCTTGGCGGCCTTGACGACGGCCCAGGCGTCACCAGCCAGTTCCGCGGGGTCAGCAAGCTCGACGTGCTGGCGCATGTGGCCACGCACCCGGGCGGCGAGGTCTGGGCTGGCCACCACAACATCGGCTTCCGCAAGCAGCTGAGCTGCGCGCACCGTGATCAGACCGGGGTCGCCTGGGCCCGTCCCGACCAAGGCAACCCGGCCGCCAGGCCGAGTTGCGTCCCTGGAACTAGGACTCGTTCCGGCCGGCGCCGCGGCACCGGCCCGCACCGGGGTGCCCGCGGCATCATCTGCGGTGTCGTCCACGCCGGCTAGCTTCTTCTGTTCGGGCATGGGGTTCAACTCACATGCTCCCGGAGTTCGAACGTGCCTGAGGCACAGCAATGTGGGCGCGGGCCCCGCGAGCGAGCAATTCGGCCGCGAGATCGCGGCCAATTCGCTCCGCCGCGGCGGTGTTTTCCACGGGACCGCTCCTGGACAACCGCACCGCACCGGAACCGTCGGTGGCCAGGACGACGGCCCGTAGGTGCAGCACATCTTTGCCTGCAGCGTATGCCCCGACGGGCGCGCTGCAACCTGCCTCCAACGCTGCGAGCACGCTGCGCTCGGCCGTTACAGCGACACGGCTTGGCCGATCGTCGACCGCCGCGAGCTGTTCGACGAGTTCCGCGTCATCCGCGCGGCACTCCACGGCCAGCGCACCCTGCCCGGGCGCGGGCAGCATCTCATCGATCTCAAAGACCTGCGTGACCGCATCCTGGCGGCCGATGCGGGCAAGCCCCGCATATGCGAGCACCACCGCGTGCAGGTCCCCAGAGACAACCCGGGCCAGGCGGGTGTCGGCGTTGCCCCGGATCGGCACGCAGTCAAGATCGGGGCGGAGCGCGCGAAGCTGCCCGGCTCGGCGCGGCGACCCAGTCCCGACCCGCGCACCAGGTGGCAGGTCCGCCAGTTTCGCCCCGTCCCGCGCGGCCAGCGCGTCTCGGGGGTCGTCGCGGGCCGGAACGCCGGCGAGGGCGACGGTGTCGGGTTGCGCCGTGGGTAGGTCCTTGAGCGAATGCACCGCGAGATCCACCTCACCGGCCAGCAGCCGTTCGCGCAGCGCGTTGACGAACACCCCCGTTCCGCCGATCTGCGCCAGCTCCGCCCGGCTGACATCGCCGAAGGTTGTCACACCGACGAGATCGACCACGAGACCGGTCCGGCCGGTGATCATTTGCGCCACCTGGCCGGCCTGAGTCATCGCCATGGGGCTGCGACGGGTGCCCAGCCTGAGCGCACGACCCCTCACTGTGCTCCTCCACCAGATTCGCTCGCAAGGTCGGCATCGGCCCGGGTTACGGCCTCCACCGTCTTCGGGTCGAGATCAAAAAGTTCCCGCAGCGCGGCGGCATAGGAATCACCACCGGGTGAACCCGCAAGCTCCTTCACCCGCACCGTGGGCGCGTGTAGCAGTTTGTCGACCACCCGGCGCATCGCCTTCTCGATCTCGCCCAGGTCATGATCGCTCGCACCGGCCAGACGCCCGGCCAGGCGCGTCAACTCCGACTCCACCACGCCGGCTGCTTTCGCGCGAAGAGCCACCACTGTCGGGGTGACCCGTGCCGCGAGCGTGGCGGACGCATGCGCGGCGACTTCCTCGGCGACAATCCGCCGCACAGTGGCGATGTCCTGATCGTAAGCGGCGGTCCCGTACCCGGCCAGCGCCCCGACGCGGCTGGCCGCGCCAATGTCCGCCAGGCCAATCACCGCGACGCCGGGCAGGTTCGCGACGGCAGGATCTACGTCACGGGGCAGCGCGAGGTCGACAAAGACCAGCGGCCGAAAGCTGCTCGCTGCCTGACGTGCGGCGAGCGCCGCCCTCGCGATCTCCGCCGTGATCACCGCTCCGCCCGCGCCCGTACATGAAATGACCAAATCTGCGGATGCGATCGCGCTCGGCAGGTCGGCGAGCCGTGCGGCGCTGCCCTGCACGGCCCCGGCGAGCCGCTCAGCATGGGCAGGGCTGCGGTTGGCTATCACGATCGGGCCTGCCCCGGCTCGCGCGGCCGTGGCGGCCGCAAGCGCGCTCATGGAGCCCGCGCCCACGACGAGCGTGGGCACCCCGTCTAGCGTGGCGGTGTGGCCGGTTTGGCCGGGCGGGTGGAGCAGGCCGGCCGCGAGATCCACTCCGACGCTGACTATGCTCGCCCCGGCCTGATCGATCCCCGTCTCGCTGTGCGCCCGCTTTCCCGCGCGCAGCGCAAGGCGGCCGAGATCGACAAGCGGCCGCCCGAGGGTGCCCTGATCCTCGGCGTACTTCAGGGCCTGCCGCACCTGACCGAGAATCTGGCCTTCGCCGATCACCATGGAGTCGAGTCCACACGCCACCGCGAACAGGTGCTGGACCGCGCGTTCCTCGTAATGGACGTACAGGTGCTGAGTAAGCAGGCCGATGTCGATACCTGTGTGTCTGGCGAGCAACTCCGTGATGGCTGAGACGCCGCCATGGAATTTCTCGACCTCCGCGTAGACCTCGACGCGGTTGCAGGTCGACACGACAAACGCGCTCGCCGCGTACTGGCTGGACGCGGCGTCATGCAGCAGCTTGCCGAGGGCGTCGCCAGCCACCGAGGCGCGCTCAAGCAACGTGACAGGCGCACTCTTATGGCTCAGGCCGACAACGAGCACACTCATGCATCCACCGCCTACGCCTCGACCGGCGACGACGCCGCTTCAGCCGACGCCAGCCTGGGCCGCACATCCGGCACCCTGCCCATGGCCCGCGCCCCCACCAAGGCCGCCATCGCCGCGTCACCTGGCATTGCCACGCCCCGCAGCGGTTCGGCCTGCTGCTGGAGTTGCGGCGCCGATCTGCGCTGGGCGTGAAAGGCGAGAATCTGGAGTTCGATTGACAGGTCAACCTTACGCACGTCGACACCTTCAGGCACGCTGAGCACGACAGGTGCGAAGTTCAGTATGCTCGTGACGCCGGCCGCGACAAGACGGTCGCACACGTTCTGGGCTGCACCGGCAGGTGTCGCGATGACGCCGATTGATACGCCGTGCCGCGCCACGACGGCCTCGATCGCATCGGCATGCTCGACGGTCAGCCGCCCGATTCTGCCGCCGACAACCGCCGGATCGGCGTCCAGGATGGCCGCGATACGAAAGCCACGGGTGGCGAAGCCGCCGTAGTTCGCGAGCGCGCGGCCAAGGTTGCCTGCGCCGACGATGACCACGGGCCAGTCTTGGGTCAGGCCAAGTTCGCGAGAGATCTGGTAGACGAGATAGTCAACGTCGTACCCCACCCCACGGGTGCCATAAGAGCCAAGATGCGAGAGGTCCTTGCGTAGCTTCGCTGAGTTGACGCCCGCGGCGGCGGCAAGCTCCTCACTTGACACGGTTGCTACGCCGCGCTCGGCTAGGGCGTGCAGCGTGCGCAGATAGACGGGCAATCTCGCAACGGTCGCCTCGGGGATCCCGTGGCTCCCGTTGGGTGACGGACGGCGAGTCATACGCCGGCGCTCCTGGCGGGAATCGACGGCGCGGCGGGCCGTCCGGCCTCCGATGGACGCCTGGCCCGGCGCGTGGACTGGGTCCACGGTACGCCTTTGTGAACGTATGCACAAAGTCGGAGTCTCACCCACAAGCGCATCCAGGAGCGCGCGCGGCGAGTCAGCGCGCTAGAGCGGCCCGCAGCCGCTCCTCCGTCACCCGCCAGAAATCGTGCGGCACGCCGTCGATGAACGTGACAGGAATCTTGTCCCAGTAGGCCGACATCTCTTCGGCGGACCGGGTGATGTCCCGCTCCTCCCAGCGCACGCCCATGTCGGCCGCAACCCGCGCGACCACGGCGCGGGCCTCATCACAGAGATGGCAGCCAGGCCGACTGAGCAGGGTGATCTTGTGGTCATGGGCGGGACCGATCGTCATCGGCGATCACCGTGCACCTCACGGCTGAACATCGCGGCCAGCGATGGCAGGGCCGACACCTTCGCGTACGCAAGATCGAGCTCGATCACGTTTGTGGCCAGAACAAACGGCCTGTGCATGGCGAAGAACTCTTCGACTTGCGGCTGACGCCGATGCTCTGCGTAGGCCATACGGTCGCGGTACACCTCGTAGAAGATCCGCTGCATCGGCGCCTTCGGCACGGTGTGCACCACGAACAGGAGCGTGTCAGGCTCGTTTCTGCGAACCGCCTCGACCGTCCGCTCGGCCAGCCGATCAAATTCCTCGCCACCGCCATCGAGCAAGGTGTAGATCGCGATGAGCCCAAAGAGCCGCGGCGGCATGCGGCCACCAGGCGGCTCCCGTGCTGGCGTGGGCGACAGGCCGGGTTCAGCTCCGGCAATAGACCCGCCCGGTGCTATCGCCGTCAGCTCGTCACCCGGTCGGCCGCGGGCCTCATGGTCATTGACCAGCCGGTCATCGACAAGTGACTCGTCGCCGGCTCGGTCATCCACCGCCCCGTCGGCGGTCGCCCATCCAGGGGGTGCTTCGTCTGGCAGGGCCAATGCCGTTTCGCCGGCGCCCACCGGTACCCGGGCACTGCGCCTGCGCCGCCCACGCTGCGGCTCGGCCCAATCGTCATCCTCCCCGGCCGACTGATCCTGGCGCAGCATGTCAAGGTGAACCCGCCCCGACCGGTTGGCCGCGAACCACACACTGCCCGTCGCGGCCACGGCAAGCAGCGGGTAACCGATGTTCGGCAGGGCAAGGCCCACGCTGACCGTGAGCAGGACGGCCGCACCGGCCGCGGCGACGGGGACAAACGCATCCCACCACGCCGCATCACGGCGGGTGCGCAATGCCGCAAGGATCATGACCAAAAGTGCAATGGCCACGGCGAGCACATGGACGAGGGTCAGCGCGGTCCGCGGGAGTGTCATGTACCGCGCCTCGCCCGGCCAGGTCTTCCCGAACGCTGGACCGCTGTTCAACGGATCAAGAATCAAGATCACGCCAGGCACCACCGTGAGCGCGACGGTCAGCAGCCGGCAGGCGAACCTCGCCGACACGCTGCGCCCAGCCAGCTCGACGAGTCCCCATGCGGTCCAGAGCGGGGCGATGAGCAGGCCGGCGACGGCCGCGGTACGGAACGCCGGACCGGTGAACCCGCGCGCGAAGCCCATCGTCTGGGCTCCCAGCGCCACAGCGAGTGCGAGCAACACACATGACCAGGCGGCGAGGTCACCTCTGGGGACCCTGATGAGCCGTGCGGTGAGCACGGCTGTACCCACGGCGGCGATCAGCGCGCCGGCGAATGCGAGGACGACCGCAACAGGCATCTCGCCTATGGTGCCCGACGCAGCGTGTGGATGCGAGCGCGACCTGGACAACCGAGAGTACCTGCGCAGGTGGCGCCCCGTTCACCGGAGGAGAAACAGCGTTGAGGGACTCCGTTTAAGCTTGGGGCCATGAGGGGGCTTCAGCGAGTGTGGCCGGGTCACGACCAGCACGCACATGGACGGCGAAGCGTGCTGGCCGGGGAGGCTGCTGCTGCCGCGGCTCAGGTAGAGGCAGTGGTACCCGAGCCTGATCCGGCCGCCGCAGCATTCTTCGACCTGGACAACACGATCATGCGGGGGGCCTCGATTTACTACTTTGCCCGGGGGCTCGCCGCACGCAAGGTGTTCGGCGCCCGTGACGTGGCACGGTTTGCCTGGGGACAAGTGTCCTTCCGGATGACCGGAGAGAAGACCGGCCAGATGGACGCCGCTCGCGAGGCCGCACTGGCATTCGTGGCCGGCCAAAAGGTCAACGAGATCGTGTCACTGGGCGAGGAGATCTACGACGACACGATGGTGGACCGGATCTGGGAAGGGACACGCTACCTCGCCCAGCGTCACCTTGATGCGGGGCAGCGGGTTTGGCTCGTCACCGCTACTCCCGCGGAACTCGCCGATATCGTCGCCGTGCGGCTCGGGTTCACCGGAGCGCTGGGGACCGTGGCCGAGGTGGCTGATGGCAGGTATACCGGTCGGCTGGTCGGTGAATTGCTGCATGGGTCGGCCAAGGCGGCGGCCGTTAGGGCGCTCGCCAAACGCGAAGGCCTGGACCTGTCACGCTGCTCGGCGTACAGCGACTCAGCCAACGACCTGCCGATGCTGGCGATCGTCGGCTTTCCGAACGCCGTCAACCCCGACTCCGAGCTCCGCGCCCACGCGCGCCGGGAGGGCTGGCCCGTGCATGACTTCCGCACCGGTCGCCGGGCGACCATGATCGCTCTTCCCGTCGCCGCGGGAGCGGGCGCCATCGTCGGCGGGATGGCCGCGGGCGCGGCCATCCGCCGGAAGCGCCGCTAAGAGCCTGCCTGGAAGGCACATCGCAGGCGAGAGCATGGCGCTGCGCGGCGCCTCAGCCGAAGGCCTCGCCGCGCTCGAGGAGTAGCCGGTACAGCGTTTGCTGAATCGTCTCCCGCACCTGGTCGCTGACCTCGAACACGGTCGCGGGATCGTCAGCGGAACCTGGCTCAAGGCCGTCGGTCGCGACGGGCTCGGCGAATCCGATCAGCCACTTGGACGGCAGGGGAATCATGCCGAGCGGCCCGAACCACGGAAATAGCGGCGTGATGGGAAAGTAAGGAAATCCGAACAACCGGGCTAGCGGCCGGGCATCGGCGATCATCGGAAAGATCTCTTCGGCGCCGACGATCGCGCAGGGGATGATGGGAACGCCTGCACGAATGGCCGACGCCGCGTAGCCTCCGCGACCGAACCGCTGCAAGTGATAGCGCTGCGAGAATGGCTTTCCAAGCCCTTTATAACCCTCCGGGCACACACCTACCAGCTCACCGGCCGCCAGCAGGCGCTCCGCATCCTGCGGACAGGCAAGCGCGTGGCCTGACTTGCGCGCCAGGTGCGAAAGTACTGGCAGCGCGTAGACGAGGTCGGCGCCAAGTAGCCGCAGGTGCCGGTGCGCCGGGTGGTCGTCAAGCAGACCCACCTGAAGCATCATCTGGTCAACCGGCAGAACGCCCGAGTGATTGCTCACGATCAGCGCGGCCCCGGTGCCAGGGACATGTTCCACACCGCGCAGCTGCGCGCGGAACCAGTGCCGGTACAGCATGCGTGCAGGCGGCATAAGCATCGTCTCGTTCAGCTCTCGGTCATAGCCGAACTCGTCGATCTCATAGGCGCCGGTCATCCGGCGGCGCAGAAAGTCGAGCACTTCCGCGAATCGCTCGGCCAGCAGGAGGTCGCCATCGGGGGCGGGTCCGGAGCCGGTCATTTCTGCTCGCGTGCCATGCCAGCGGACAACGCGGTGAGCAGGCGGTCGACTGCGCCCACGGCCGGGCTCTCCTGCAGCCCACGGTCCGCGACGAAACGGGCAAACGCGTCCTGCGTCGAATACCGCGGCACCCAGTCAAGTTCGTGTTCCAGCTTGGTTCCGTCCACTACGCGCCCGTACCTGAGCAGGTCCCGCTGATCTGGCGAGACGTCCACCACGCCGCGGCCGAGGTCCGCCAGCGTGCTGAGCGCCGGTGCGGGCATGGGCACCACGGCTCGGCCAGCCCGGCGCAGGCACTGCGAGATCAACATGGCGCCGCGGCCCGTTACGTTGTATACGCCGGGGTGCTCTTCTGTGACCATGCGCCTGATGACCTCCACGCCGTCCGAGATGTCGACGAACTGGATCCGCGGGTCATACCCGAGAACCGTCGGCGTCACCGGCATGGTGAAATACCGCGTCAGTGGCGAGTCCACACGTGGTCCGAGAAAGTTGACGAACCGCAGGACCGACACCGTGATGTCGGGCCTGCGCCGCGCCAGGCCCCGGACGTACCCCTCGACGTCCAGAACGTCCCGTGCATACCCGTAGCCGGCCCGTGGCTCCATGTCCTCGGTGAAGACAGCGGGATTGCGCGCCGATGTGCCATACACGGCGGTGCTCGAACGCACCACGAGCTTGCGCACGGTCGCGGATCGCTGGCAGGCATTCAGCAACTGCAGCGCGCCAATGACGTTCTGCTCCTTCATTGACGCCCGCCCCCCAGCGCGCGCGGGCATGGCGGCGATGCCCAGGTGAATCACCGTGTCGGCTGCCGTGGCGTTGATCAGATCCCCGATCTGCGCGGTGCGCACGTCGAGCCTGACGACTTCCTCATCCGGGTGTCCCGGCTGGCCAGGTGGCGGTTCGCCGGGCCGCGACGATTCCTCGGGCGGCCCACCAGCGCCTTGGCCGACGGTGGCTGGGCCCGTCACCTCGATGAGGCGCTCAATCTCCGGTTCGTCCCGCAAGATTCGGGCAACTTCGGCGCCAAGATAACCGGAGACGCCGGTAAGGAGGACGACTCGAGCCATCCCCTGCTCCCTCGTGCGCGGTGCGGAGCCCCTGTGTGGCGCGGCCGCCACCGCGGCCGCGCAGCGGGGTGTGGGCTACTTCTTGTTGCGGCGCTGGACGCGCGTCTTCTTGAGGAGCTTACGATGCTTCTTCTTGGCCATTCGCTTGCGGCGCTTCTTGATGACAGAGCCCACGACACCACCTTCACTGCACTCATGGGAACGGGCATGCGTTCCGAGGACACGGATGACAAACGCATGCCCGGAGTAAGGGTACCGCCACCAGCGCTCACGAGTTTCAGCGTGTGTCGTGACCCGCGAGTGATCGTCCGTGTCTCTCACCCGCGCCGTGTCCCCGTCGCGTGACGTTCCCGTCGCGTGTGACGGGCACCGCCCGTGCGGGCCGTACCTCCGTGCTGCCTGCGGCCGGGGTCCCGAGATGACCCCGGCGCGCCGCGTGCGGTGTCCTCATCCGGTCGCGACGAAGGCGTCTTCCAGATAGTGGTGAACGGCCTGCTCTGGCACACGGAATGACCGGCCCACTCGGATGGCCTCAAGCTCACCAGAGTGCACCAGCCGGTAGACAGTCATCTTGGACACGCGCATGATCGAGGCCACTTCGGCCACGGTCAGGAACTTAACTTCGCTCAGCGGACGGTCGCCAGCATCCATTGATTGCCCTCTTCCATACGTGACCTGAGTACGTCCGGCCGGAAACTGCGCATCAGTCACGTACGTCTCCAGGGTAAGTCCCGTACAGAATGGTGCAACCCCGGCGCGAGAGGTGTTTTGCCACCATGGTCCCCGCAGCCACCGCTGGCCCGGGCCCGCGGACAGGCCAGCACTGAGTTCTCGCCGGAGCGGCCCTTCTTCGTGGGACCCCGTTATGGCTGCGGATGGAGCCCGTGAGCCGGAAACACCGCCGTGCGTGTGGCCATAATGGACCGGTCCACCCGATCAGCCGGATCGTAACCCGAAGCGAACGCCGAGTGCGAGGAGAGCTCGCCGTCGGTCATCGACTCAGGTGCGTATTCGCCGGTCCGCCTGCGCGCGTATTCGCGCCAACCTCGCGGCGTCGCCATCCCAGGATCAAGTGGGTGACCGGCCGCTTCGGCGAGCAGATGGGTCCAGGCCCGCGGCACGACCTGGACCAGCGCATAGCCTCCACCGCCGGTAAGAATCCAGCGCCCGCCCGCTGTGTCGTGGGCAAGCTTATGCACGGCCGCGTACGCGGCCCGCTGGGCGTCGACACTCAGCTCGAAGTGGGCCAGTGGATCGAGCCGGTGGCTGTCGCATCCGTGTTGGCTGACAAGAACCTGCGGCTGGAAGCTGGACAGCAGCGGCGGGATGATCGCATGGAATGCCCGCAGCCAGCACATGTCGTCCGTGCCGGCGGGCAGCGCAACGTTCACCGCGTATCCCTCGCCTTTCCCCGCGCCGGTCTCGGAGGCAAGGCCGGTGCCGGGGAACAGGGTGTGCGGGTGCTCGTGCATGCTGATCGTGAGGACGCGCGGATCGTCATAGAACGCGGCCTGGACACCATCCCCGTGATGGACGTCGAGGTCGACGTAGGCGACCCGCTCGGCGCCGTTGCGGAGCAGCCACGCGATCGCGATCGCGGGGTCGTTGTACACGCAGAACCCGCTGGCCGAGCCGCGCATCGCATGGTGCAGACCGCCAGCCACGTTCGCGGCATGCTGCGCGGCTCCTGTCCAAACCGCTCTCGCCGCGGCCACGGTGGCTCCGGCCACCAGCGCCGAGGCCTCGTGCATGCCGCCGAAGACCGGGTTGTCCGGCGTACCAAGGCCGAACTGCGGGTCGGGTGCCATCGTGTCGCCCGCGCGGCGGACCGCCGAGATGTAGCTGGGGTCGTGAACCAGTTCGAGGAGTGCCTCATCGGCCGGTTCTGGGACGCTTATCGATACCTCGGGCGCGTCGAGCACACCCATCTCATGGGCCAGCGCCATGGTGAGCTCAACGCGGACCGGTGCCAGCGGGTGCTCCGGCCCAAAGTCGTACTTCGCCAGCGCGTCGTCCCAGACGACCCGCAGTGTGCCGCCCACGGCCTGTGACACCCCCTTGGCTCACCGTTTAACCCTTGCGCCATCGACAATAACGCTCCCGTTACCGCGGCGGTACGGGGGCTAGGCCGTGTCTCGCAGGCGCTAGTCCTCCGCGCCCAGTTCGCGACCGCGGTCGCGCGCGGCCTCGATAGCGGCGAGAAATGCCGCCCGGACGCCGTGCTTCTCCAGCTCGCGGATGGCCGAGATCGTGGTTCCGGCCGGCGACGTGACGGCCTCCCGCAGCAGGACGGGATGCTCGCCGGACTCGCGGAGCATTGTCGCCGCACCGAAGACGGCTTGGATCACCATGTCAAGGGCCATGCCGCGCGGGATGCCGAGCAGAATTCCGGCGTCCACCATCGACTCGACCAGGTAGTAGACATAAGCGGGGCCACTGCCGGACAGCGCGGTAGCTGCGTCCTGCTGTGACTCGGGGATGCGCAGCACCTTGCCGACCGGGCTCAGCAGCTCCTCGGTGCGCCGCAGATGCTCCTGGCCGGCGAAACGCCCGGGAGATATCACGCTCATCGCCTGGTCCACGTGCACCGGGGTGTTGGACATGACCCGGACCACCGGCAGTTCCTGGCCCAGCCTGCGCTCGATGAACGATGTGGTGATGCCGGCCGCGACGGAGACGATGAGGCGTCCGGCGGGAACACACGGCGCAATCTCATCCAGCGCTGACGCCATGTCCTGTGGCTTCACGGCGAGCACAATGGTGGTCCCGACCTTCGCCGCTTCGGCCACGGTGACCGCTTCCACGCCGTAGCGCGTCCGCAGTTCGGCGCCGCGCTCCTCTCTGCGCACGGCGACGATGACACTGGACGGCGGCCGACCCGCTCGCAGCAGCCCGGATGTCAGGGCCTCGCCCATCTTTCCCGCGCCGATAATCGCAATCACCCTGGCAGTTTATCCGGCGCCCGACCGGTGGCCTGAAATCATGATCCCGAACGGCTGCCGCTGACAGTCGCGCTCGGTCAGGCTCGTGAGGCAAGGGCACGCAGGAAGAAGATCATGTTGGCTGGGCGCTCCGCGAGGCGGCGCATGAGATAGCCGTACCAGTCATTGCCGTAGGGCACGTACACCCGTACCTGGGCACCGGACTCGGTGAGCTGGCGCTGCCGAGCCGGGCTGACGCCGTACAGCATTTGGAACTCGTAACTGTTTGCCGCCCGGCGGGCCAGCGTGGCCTGGGCCGCACCAATCTTGATCAACCTTGTGTCGTGCGTAGCGAGCATCGGGTAACCCGGCCCGGCCATCAGCACCCGCAGGCAGCGGGCGTATGAGCGGTCGACCTCGTGGCGGCTCTGGAATGCGACGTCGTCCGGCGCTGCGTACGCACCCTTGCACAACCGCACGCGCGATCCCGGCTGAGCGAGCTGCGCACAGTCCTGCTCGGCCCGGCGCAGGTAGGCCTGGATCACGCAGCCAAGATCGGCGAACTCCGGCCTAAGTTCGGCGACGATACGCAGGGTGGGCTCCACCACGCCATGATCTTCCATGTCGACGGTGACGGTGGTGCCTGCCGCGCGGGCTGCCGCGCAGATCCGCGCGATGTGCGCGGCGGCCGTCTTCTCGCCGTTCGCGGCCAGCCGCAGCCCGACGGCCGTGGGCTTCACCGACACCTCGGCTGCGCCGCCAGCGGCCAGCCCGGCACCGGCGAGCGTACCGAGCAGCCGCACATACTCATCGGCAACAGCCGCCGCATGCTCGGCCCGCGTGGTGTCCTCGCCTAGATGATCAAGTGTGACGAGCAGGCCGGCCCCGCGCAGCCGTTCGGTGGCTAGGGCCGCGTCCGCCGCCTTCTCGCCGGCGACGAACCGGGCCACCACGCCCGCGCTGTACGGCGCGGTGCTGATGACGTGGCGGATGCGGGTGCTCCGCGACATGGCCAATAGGCTGCGGCGCAACACGGTGGGCGACCTCCCGGCTCTCCAGTCCTGCGAGCCAAGGCTACGCGCACCGGGGAGACGCGGTTCGGCACACGCACGCTACGCCCGGCGCAGGAAGGACTGCGCGCGCACGCTCAGTTTTACGTTCGCGCCCGCGTCGGGCGGCACAATGACCTCCTGCGCAGCGGCAACGCCAGCCGCGAGCAGGTCTCTGTCGACCGGGGTGGTCCGCTTCACGAGCGCCAGCGCGATCGGCCCGAGCTCGTGGTGACGTGCGGCGGAGCCGACGAAACCGACCACGGCGCCATCAAGCTCGACTGGGTCACCGTGTGCGGGCAGCCGATCCACGCTGCCGTCCAGGTGGAGCTGGACGAGCCGGCGCGGCGGGTGACCGAGGTTGTGCACGCGGGCCACCGTTTCCTGGCCCCGGTAGCAGCCCTTGTCCAGCTTGACCGCGGACCCGATCCAGCCGACCTCGTGCGGGATCGTGCGGTGATCGGTGTCCACGCCAAACCGCGGCTGATGCGCCGCGATGCGCAGCGCCGCAAATGCCCACATGCCGGCCAGGCGGGCGCCGCGCCTGGTCAGGTCCGCGGCCGTCTCAGCCAGCTCATCCGAGGGGACCAGGAGGTCAATGCCGAGCGCCGACCGCAGCGATGCCACCCCAGGCGGCACCAGATCCTGCGCCTGCGGTCCCACCAGGGTGAGAACTTTGAACTTTTCGGTTAGGTCCGCTGGCTCAACCTGGAGCATGAAACGCATTGACTCCAAAAAGGAGATCAGGTCCGCTGCCGTGCGGGGCTCGACATGCGCCCATACCGCGGCACCGTCATCGACCAGGGTGAGGTGGTGCTCGACATGGCCGTTCGGGCTGAGCACGAGCGCCTCGGCGCCCGCGTTCGGGGCGAGATGCTCCACGTCCTGCGTCGTCAGGCTGTGCATCCAGGACAGCCGGTCGGCGCCCCCGATCCGCACCACACCGCGGTTGCTGCGGTCGGCAAGGCCGACCGTTCTCACCATGGCCCGCTGCTCGGCGACCGGATCGCCGTAGTGCGCGGCGACGCCGACGTCAGGCTCGTCGGCGGGGACCGCTCCAGCGGACTTCAGCAGAGGGCTTGGCATGGCACCCAGACTAGTGTCCGGGTGAGGCCACGCGGTCCCAGCACAGCGGTCCCGCGCACAGCGGGCACGTGCACAGCGGTCCCGCGCACAGCGGGCATGTGCACTGCGGGCCCGGTCACAGCGGTCACGGCACAAGGGCGCGTGCGGCGTGCCGACAGGATGTGCACCGGCCGAACACCGTCAGATGCCCAACGTCCGTCTCGAACCCGTGCTCGCGGTCCAGCGCGGCCACCAGCTCGCGCACGATCTCTGGGCCAACCTCGGTGATCTTGCCACAGTCCCGGCAGACCAGATGCACGTGATCCGCCTGGGCGGCGAGATGATACGTGGACGCGCCATGGCCGAGGTGCGTGTGGGTGACCAAGCCGAGTTGCTCGAGCAGCTCGAGTGTGCGGTAGATGGTGGAGATGTTCACGCTCGGGGCGGTCTGCTGCACCTCGGCGCAGATGTGCTCGGGGGTGGCGTGGTCGAGCCGATTGATCGCTTCGAGCACAAGCTGTCGCTGTGGCGTGACCCGGTACCCGCGCGACCGGAGCTCCTCGTGCCAGGTCCGGGCCATAGGCCGAGTGTACGTCTCGCTGCCGGTTCATGACGCCCTGCAGCGCCTGCCGCGCGTCCAGACCCGTAGCACGGCACCTGTTTGGGCGGCCTACGGCAAGCGCCCAGTAGCCGGTAAATGCTCTTGCCATGGCACCGCTGCCGGACGTAGCCTGCGGCTACGCGGGAAAGGAGGTGGTCCAACAGCATGCATTGCCATAGGACTCGCGAGGTGGCTGTCCGCTAGCCGCCGTCCCGCCTGAACGCAGGCCGCGATACGGCGGCCGGCGAATTCACGGCAGACACCACACCCCCGGGCTGGCCGGAACTCGTCCATCCGGCTCCCGTACTCGCAAGCCATGTGTGATCGTTTCACTCGTGCCTGCGGAACGGGAAAGTCCGGGGGCTTTTTCTTGAGCTTGCCCGCACGTGCTCGGGCCCGCAGCGGAGCCCGCTGCGCCGTGCCGTCAGGCGTCGTTGACGCGCTTCAGCCGAGCCGAGATGTGCGCCTGCAGCGGCAGACCCATTGCCGCCATGTCATACGCGTAGGCGAGATCCTCGCCCACCAGACCGTACAGCCTGTGTCCGGCGGTGACTGGCTTAGCGGTCTCCGTCCTGGCGACAACGTCGGTGCCCAATTCCACGCGTGGGCCGGCAACCTCGCCGATGTACACCTCAACGATGCCGGTGGGATGAGCAAGCAGTACTTCTACCTTTCCGTCCGGCTGAGGCCGCCAGTACCCGCTCTCTGTCGAAAGGGGCCGCACTGCGACGCCGACCGCATCGAGTAGCCACGTACGGCTCGCATAAATGAGGTAGGGCTTACCGTTATGGGTGAAGCTGATCTCCTGGCCGAACTGGAAGCTCTCGATGGTCGGGTAACCGCCGACGCCCGCTCCCTCCCACCGGCCTAGCAGAAACTGGAGGGGCGCCAGATCCGCGTGAGGCTCACCGCCCGACCTCACCGCTCGGTCCCGCGTGCACGGTACAGCCTCACCGCCACCCAGCCCGCCGCCACGGCGACGGCCGCGAACACCGCCACCAGGGTCGCGGCGCTGATCACACCGGCCATGGCCCCAAGCATATTCCTCAACGGCTCGCGCGGCAGTGGCGCCATGCCAGCGAGTGACATCTCGCACCCGGGCCACACCATGCGGTCGACAGTGGTCTAGCACCCGACATTCCGCGGCTCAGATCCTCGCATGGGACAAATATGGACGAACTGGTGTTAACGCTGCCCCTCGCCCGACTTGTTAGTGTCAGCCCATGGCGACGCGATCGTTGGTGATCAAGGTCACCGCGGGCAAGGACGACCCAGAACGCTGCAACCAGGCCTTCACCGTTGCGGCGACCGCAGCCGCGAGCGGAATTGCGGTGTCTCTGTGGCTGACCGGCGAAGCGGCATGGTTTGCGTTGCCTGGCCGCGCCGAGGAATTCAGCCTGCCCGAGGCGGCGCCGCTGCAAGACATGCTCGCTGGCGTGCTCGCCGCCGGCACCGTCACCCTGTGCACTCAGTGCGCGGCACGCAGGGGCATCACGGAGAACGACATCATCAAGGGCGTGCGCGTATCAGGCGCGACGACCTTTGTTGCCGAGATCACCGCCGACGGCGCCCAAGCCCTTGTGTACTAGGCCTAGCGCCCAGGCGCTCGTGTACCGGCGCACCCCTGGCCGCCATTCCCATGATCCCCTGCCTCGGAGACTTCGCAGCGAATAAAGCTGAGAAGTCTCCGCGCGCGCGGATCATGGGGTTGAGCGGCGAGTGAGACGCTGCCTGCGCGCCTACCTCACCGCGGCGAGGCGTTGGTCTCGCAGGCGGCCGACGAGGTAGTCGTCTCGCTCCGCAACCGGCTGGAGCGGACCAGCCGCCCAGGCCAGCAGCAGGTCCGCCAATGCCGGGTTGCGCACGAGGGCCGGCCCGTGCAGGTAGGTGCCGAGTATCCGGCCCGCGTAGGCGCCCTCGGTGCCATCCCCGTTGCCGACGCCGCGCGCCGTGCGGGCAAGCGGCCAGGCTCCCTGGCCGATCTCGGTGACGCCTTGGTGGTTCTCGAATCCGGTCAGCGGCGGCAACCCGAGCTCGGGGTTGACCCGGGCGAGGATCTCGCCCACGCTGCGCCGCTCTCCGCGACCGCTGCGAATGTCCAGCAGGCCGAGGCCGGGTACCGGCTGTCCCTCCGCACCGCCAAATTCCGTGCCAAGCAACTGGTACCCGGCGCACACAGCGAAGATCACCGCACCAGAGGCTGCGGCGCCGGCGAGGCCGCCGTCGGCGAGCAGCCTCCGGGCGGCGAGTATCTGCGGCAGATCCTCGCCGCCACCCATCAGGTAGATGTCGCCATCGCGGGGCACCGGCTGATCGGAGTTCACTTCGACAATGTCGGCGGGCAGGTTGCGCAAGCCGGCCCGTCGCGCGAGCACCAGCACGTTCCCGCGGTCGCCGTAGGTGCTGAGAAGATCCGGGTACACCCAGACGAGCTTGAGCACACCGTCAATCATGCCTGTCTCCTGAACATGCAATCGCGACGCCGCCTCGGGGAAGGCACTCGGAAACTCGGTCCGGGCCATCGGTCGCGCGGCACCGGGGCCGTCACGACACCCTCCCGAGAGCGGCACGGATCTGCTGGAACGCGGTGTAGTTGGCCAGCACATCGAGCCTGCCATGAATGCGATCCACGGCCTGGTCGACGCTATCGACAAGCTCAAATGGAACCTGGTCAGCCTCGAGCCGAACGGCGAGGTCAAGGCGGCGCTCCCCGGTCACGAAGATACGCCGCCCACGCAGCACCCGGTAATCGACATCCCACAGCCAGGAGGTGTCCCTGCCATCAGGCTCCTGGGCGTTCACGGAAAGCACGACGGGCGCCGGCGGTGGATCCAGGACATCGAATGCCTCCAGCCAACCGGCCGGGTTCTTGGCGAGCAGCAGGCGCACCGACCTGCCACGCCGTTCCACCTGGGTGTAACGGCCGGCGACCGAGGTCACCCGGCGCAGAGCGGACAGTGCCCGCGCCACTTCAACGCCGAACACCTCGGCCACCGCGAGGGCGATCACCGCATTCGCGCGGTTTGCCCGGCCGGGAAGCGTTAGGTCAAGATCGTGTGCGCGCCCGGCGGAATCGATGACCTTCCCGCCGTCGAGTACCCAACTCACGCGGGGCCGGGAGCACCCGCATTCGCGGCATCGCCAGTCGTCGCCTTCCCTGCGCAGGTGAGAACCGCACTGCGGGCAACACCACGAATCCTCACGCCAGCGCTGGCCCGCGGAGACCCATGTCACGCGGTTGGCCGATGACGCAGCCCACGCGATGAGCGGATCGTCCGCGTTGGCCACGACATGCGTGCGTGACGCGGTCGCGAACGAGTCCCGCCACCTGCGGGCGACCAGCCAGATCTCGGCCGCGCGATCCATCTGGTCGCGGCTCAGGTTCAGCAGCACAACGACACGCGGCGCCGTCGCCTGGATAACGCGTGGCAGGTACTTCTCATCGACTTCGAGCACCGCGTACGGTGCGTCCAGCGCCTGACCGAGTGCGGCCGCGAGGCCCTCCTCCATGTTGGCGCCATAACTGTTCGACGCCACGTCCTGACCGGTCACGGCCAGGCCCGCCGTAATCAGGCGGGTGGTGGTCGTCTTGCCGTTAGTCCCTGTGACGAGGACAACCTGCCGGCCAGCGGCGAGCTTCGACAGCAGCCCCGGTTCGAGCCAAAGGCCAATCTTCCCCCCGATGACCGAACCATCACCGCGCCCCGCCATCCGGGACAGCCGACCGGCCGCCCCGCCCATGGCCGTGGCGCACCGTGCGCGCAACGGGAGTCTGTCCATCAGCCCGATGCTATCCGCCGCTCAGCCTCGTTTCCTGCGGCTTCGCGAACCGGGCGGGCGGGCACCCAGCAGCCCCTGCTTCACCCGGGGTGCGGGGAGCGGGGTCTCGCCGGCATCGCCAGATACCGCATTGTCAAGATCACCAGCATCGGCCAGGAACCGTCGCGGCCACATCAGCACGTCAAGCAGCCATCCGGCGTTCATGATCTCGGCTGCGGCACCAACCCGCGCGCCGCCAGCAACGCCGACAAACACGATGGCCATGTCCTCAAGGAAGCGCCGGTGCTCATCGTCGCCGATCAGCGCGCGCCACGCCGGCGACTGGTTATGCCGCAACTCCATGGACAGCGAATGCCGCGCCAGATCGTCCAGCCGGTCCTGCGCGGTTACGCCCGGCCCGTCGGCGACTCCCGGCAGGTCGTAGGTTAGCGCTGGCGCCTGATCCCATCTGCCGACCGCGAGCGCGCGATCAACCTCGTGCAGCCAGCGAAGCTGCGGGATCACCCAACTCGGTCCCGCGCTGGTACCGGCCAGGTCGTCCGCCCCGTCGAGGACCCGCAGCGCGGTCTCGGCGACACTTCGCGTGAGCCGTTCGGGATCATATGAGTCACGCAGCGAGGTGCTCCGCGCCGCGACCGCGCGGTCCGCCAGCGTCGCCAGCAGGCACTCGCGCAGTCGCTTGTCGGCCTCGAAACCCATCCAGCGGTGCCGCGCCGGTGGCGGCACGGCGGGAAGCTCGCGGCCGGTGAGGAAGGCGAGCACCAGGGTCTCCAGCCACATTCGCAGCCACGCTTCCTGCGGCGAGACCGACATAAGCTCGGCTTCGCGCAGCTTGAACAGCGTGCATGCTGGTCCGCGACGGCATTCCCAGCCGCACGCCGCGCTGCGGCGGGAGCTTATCGGGGCGTCGGGGCCCCGGAGTACGCGCTCGCGGTTCTCGCCGAGCGGGATCCTTACCCGCAGCGGCCGGTCCATGCCGTCGGCGAACACCGCCGCAATGCCGGGTTCCAGCGACACCACCTGGCGGGACTGGTCGTCGTCGAGGTTCATCGCCGCGCCCACGAGCTGGCGGTCGTCGTGCGCGGGCAGCCGGTGCGCCACCTTAAGTGCTGTGTTCTTCACCACGTCGGGAACCAGCTTGGTGGGGATCTGCTCGGCAACCACCACCCCCTCGCCATAGGCGCGGATCTCGGCGAGCATGCCCGCAAACAGCTCCACCGCGTGTGAGCTGGTCCGCTGCGGCCGGTTGCGCAGCAGCCTGTGTGCCTCCTCGATGACGATGATGTGGCGCAGACCGCTCTGCATCTCGCGGCGGGCGCGCAGCCGCAGGTGCTCGACAACTCGGATGATCAACGTGCCCATGAGGAACGCCTTGTCCTCGTCGTTGGCGACATCCTCAATGGCCAGCACCACGTTGCGGCGGAGCAATTCACCGATGTCGGCTGGATGCCCGCCCTGAAAAAAGCGGCCGGCCGATCCGATCCGCAGCGAGCGCAACCGCACATCGACAAAGCCGCGCACATCGGACTGCAGTTCCGCGCCGTATCCGACATCCTCGATCACCTGCAGCGCCGACCGCTGCAGCTGTTCCAGCGTCGGCACCGCAGGTGGCGCGATCGCGCCAGGAACGCCGCTGCCGGTCACCACGTCCCAGCCATTGTCCTCGTAGACCCGCTGCAGCGCCTGCGACATGATCTGTGGGAAGGGCTCCTCGGCGTCGAACGCGGCCTGGAATAGGGCCCGCACCATGTCGATGTGCGCCTGCACCGGGTACCCGGGCTCGGGTGCCAGCGGGTTCACCGACAGTGGGATGGCGTATGGGTCGGACGGGTTGATCACCGTCACCTGACCGATGCCTTCCACCCGGCCCGCCATCGAGGCGTACTCGGACTTCGCCGGCTCGATCGCCAGCCACGGCAGGCCAGCCTCGGTGAGCCGTTCCAGCAGGTGCCTCACCGTCTGCGACTTGCCCCCGCCGGTCGCCCCGGTGACGAACACGTGCCGGTTAAGGGTGGCGAGCGGCACCCGGAAGGTGCCCACCTGCCGGTCCTGGGCGTCCAGGATGATGCCAAGCTCGATCATGTTGGCGGTATCGCCTTGGCGGTCCCCGCCACGGACCTCCGTCTCGCTGGTGACGTCGAAGTATCCGGCGTCAAGCACGCGAAGGCCGGGGACCTCACGGCGGGGAAGCCCGGCGAGCGCGGCAAGGACGCCCGCCGTCGCAGCGAAGGGTGCATGCGTCTGGCCGGCGCAGTCCTGTGCCTTCGTGGTAAGCAGGGCCGCCAGGTCGTGCGCCGCGATGCCACCGTGTCTCCCCTGCCCGCCGCCGTGTTTTCCGGGACGATCGGGTTTTTCGAACCCATCGTGTTTTTCGAGTCCGCTGCGTAGCCGGTATGGATGCGGCCCGAGCTCGGCCGAGCCGACGAGCACGGGGGCAACCTGGTGCAGTTCCGCAGGTGTCTCCGCGCCCGCGAGCACACGGACGTTCCACAACCCGGCCTCTTGGAATGCGTCAAGCTCGGCAATCCGCCGCTCGGCACGCTCCACGTCCAGCCTGGCGCGCTCTTCTTCGAAACGCCGGATCGCGGTCAGCTGGGTCCGGAGTTCGGCTAGCTCGGCGTCAAGCAGGCCCGTCGGCTCCGCGACGACGAACCAGCCGAATGGCCGGTCCATGAGCGTCACCAGCGTCGATTCGAACAGGGTGGGCTGGCGGGAGTCCTGCCGTTTCTGGTTCGTCAGCAGCGATGCCTGCCGTGCCGGGCACAGCGTCCAGACAAGGCGCTCCGCGTCGGCGAGCCAGCTGTCGCTGATGGGGGTGCCGCACGCGCCGTTCGGGAACAGCAGCGCGACTCCGTGTTGAGACGGAGTTGAATGCGCCGGGCTTGCTGATGCATGAGGGTTTATGGGGGCTGAGGTGGGCGGTGGTGCGTTGGAGGTGATGGGGAGTTTTGGTGCAGTGGGGGTGAGGGACGCTCGCGGGATGGCTTGCGCCGCGAAGTCGGTGGAGACCGCCCGGGATGCCGCTCCCTCGCCCGTGTCGCCGATGGCGCTCGGGAAGATCAGCGGCCCGGTGTTGCTGATGAGCTCGAGTGGCGCACCGCCACCACGCGAGAGCCAGCCGATTACGAATCGTTCGCCACGCTGGGCCGCGCTGAGGGCGGCCGGCAGGACCGAGACGAAATCCTCCTCCGCCGAACTCGCACGCGCAGGCACTGGGATCGTCGTGATCCGGTACCACGGCCCCGCCAGCCGGTCACTTAGGCCCGATGACTCGCTCACGATGCGTGCCTACCAGGCCGCTGGCAACTCCGCCACCTGAAGCGCCATTCTCGACTTCACCCGGGACCGTCGTATGGGCGCCCGGAATGTCCGGCTCGTGCACCTAGGAACCGTCGCGGCGCTTCCTGCGCCAATCGAGCCGCGCAGGTGGTGGGCCGAGATTCGGCGGCGGCTGATCCTCACCTTGCCAACTCACCGGCTTGGGTTTCCGCCTCTTGCGTTCGCGCGACTCCGGAGGCTGTGTTCCGGGTGCACGGGAATTTGCCTCCGGATCACCCGCCGGAGACCCGGGGGGGCTAGCCGCGCCAGCGGGAGCGTGGGGGCCTGTGTAACTGACGGGGCGATCGCGGTAAGGCCCCGACGGGCCCGCACCCGCCGTCGTGGCAGGTCGGCTTTCTGGCCACAGTGGCCAACCGGCAGCCGCCGCGGGCGGAACCTGACCTGCCCCGGGCGGATCCTGACCGCCAGGCGCCGGGCCACGAGTCCCGCCAGGCACCGGCCCACGAGTCCCAGCAGGCGCCGGGCCACGCGGCGCCCCGCCATGCTTGCCCGCACGCGGTGCCCCAGCATGCGCCCCGCCGCCGGCCGCCCCAGCATGCGTCTCGCCGCGCGACTGCCCAGCGTGCGCCGCCTCAGCGCGCACGGCCTCCGCGTGCGCCGCCTCCCGAGACGTGGCGAGGTCCTCCAGGCTGAGCAGCGTGGCGGTGGCCAGCCCGTGGATCGCAGGGTTCGCGTCGGCGAGCACGACCCGGCGCCCGTCCGCCGCCGCATGCGTGATGATCACCGCGCTCGGCGGAAGCTGCTGCAGTTCGTGCTGCTCAACCAGGAACTCCCTGGACCGCTGCGAACTACGAGCCACCGATTGGCTGGCCCCCAGCGCCCGAGATGTGGTCAGCCCCCATGCCGTGCTGGTGGTTATCCCTGAGCTGATCATTTCGCTGTCGCCGGTGGCATACGAATAGCTAGCGTCCATGCTTCGCGACCGGGTCGAACGGCCGAAAGGCATCAGCACGCTCTCATGGCTCGCCCCGCGACCACGGCTTCGGCCCTCGGTCGACGTGGCGGATACCGAAGTGGAGATCCCGTCCGATGTGCCCACGGTGCTCGTGTACGAGTCACCAATGGAATCGGTAACCTCCGTCCCAATCGTCTCGGTGAACTGACTGAGCACGAACCGTTGCTCGGTGCCGATCTGCTCGCTCGCGGCACTCGCGTCCTCTGCGTTGCCGAGCCGCATGAACGCCACCGCGGCGTTACCACGGCCAAGACGCTCCCTCACGTGTGCAGGCACCGACCGGTAAGCGATGACCAGCCCGGTCCGCGTGCTCTCACACGCGTCGCAGAGCCTGTCGAGCACATCCCCGCGAAGCTTTTCCGCGCCGAGCAGGCAGACCGTGTGCTGCCACGCATGCCCCGCGGGCGCCTGCCTGAGCATGTGCGTGAGCGCCGTCACCGCAAAGGTGCCGAGCACCCTATTGCCGAACACCCCGGCGCGCCGGTCGGTCGACAGCACGCGCAACCGTGCCGGCGCCAGTCGCTCCGGCGCGGTCCCAAGGCTTTCCAGCTTGCGGAGCTGTGACTCCATGGCCCAGGCACGCTCGATCACGACCCGGTCAGCGGCGCCGCGGCCAAACATCGCCGCGAGCCGCGCCAGTTGATCGGCGTCGAGGAGGCCCCGCCTCATGTCGTCTCGCGGGTCACCTACCTGCGCCAGCGCCCGCAGCGCGGCCGTTATCTCGGCGATGGTGGCGCGCCCGCCAAACACATCAAGGACTCGCTCGAGGATCGCGTTGTCGTAGGACAGGTCGCGAGTGGTGCCGTGCTCCTCCATGACGCTCACCACCAGGGAAAGCACGTCCGCCAGACCCTCCTTGCCGAGCCCGGTTCCGATGTCGAGCCGCGGCAGGTCCCCGGGCAGCACCCAGACGAGCGGATCGATTCCGGACCGCTGCGCGACCGAGACGAGTTCGGCCGCAGCCGCACCCTCGGACAGGTCGATGAATGTGACCTCGCCACCGGCACTCAGCCGGGTGGCACCGATCATGGTGGCGAGCGCCGACCAGCCTGCGAGCGTGCCACCCGCCACGTCGACACGGTCGACCGCATCGGGCAGCGACACGGCGTACCACTGGAGCTGCCGGTCGAATGCCGCACGGCGCTGCTGCCACTCCTCGAACCTGCGCTTGTGCTCCTCCTGCCAGCCGAACAGCCTGCGCTCCTGGTCAGCCCGGATCTTCCCGAGCCGCAGCCTCTCCTCGGAAACCCTGGACCGCAGCGCCTGCTCGCCCTGCCAGACCGCGTAACCGCTGATCGCAGCCACGACGAGGCAAATGAGCAGCCCCAAAGTGGCGAGCAGGCCGCTGAGCACCCCGGTGATCCACAAGGCCAGCAGCACCGCGGCGAACACGAGCGAGACCGCGCAGGCGACCTTCAGTGGGCGGTCCAGCAGGCTTTCCTCGCGCCGCTGGGCGGCCACCCAATCCGGGTTGAGCTGTTCTTGGTCCGGCGGAGTGGGCCGGCGCGGCGGCGGGCCAGGATCTGGCGCCAGCAGGACGTACTGCCAGCCCAGATACACCCGGTCGGGCCGGAACGAACGCCGCGACCGTTCGGCATGCGGGTGCGCGGCCGTCACATCGGCCATAACCGCCTCTCCGGGGCTTGCGCCGGTTGCGGCCCGCGCGGCGGTGGCGGCGCCAAGGGATGTGGCGCCGGGCGGCCGGGCGGCAAAGGCTGGCTGGCCGGGCTGTCTGGCCTTCCCGGGTTCTCGAAATGGCTCCTTAACGGCTGCCGCTGATGCGGAATCGTCTGCACCACCACACTGGGTTTGACCGGTGACCGGCCACGTGACCTGGCGTGAGAACGGGAACGGGGCCGGGCATCCGCGACGGCGCGCTGCGGCGCGGCGTGCAATCGAGCGGGGATCGTCTTGCCAAGTGCCACGAGGCGGCGCGGCGGGCCCGCAACGACCATGACGAATTCAGCTCTGGCCAAGCTGAACAAGACCTCCGGCGCCACCATGGGCTTGCGAACGAACGCCAGCCCGTCGGACTGCGAGCCGGTGGCCATGGTCGTCGAGGCGAACGGCGCGGCCCCACGAGCCGCTGGTGCGGGCCGCCCAAATCGCGCGGCCTCCCCGGGCGGGAAGCCTGGCCGCAGGGGAGCGCCGTTCTCGCTTGGCTCAAGTCTCACGCCGGTGATCCTGGCGAAGCGCTCGGCCATGACCGGATCTGTCATCCTGTGGATCACCACGGTGTTTACCTGGTCGGCAAGGTTGTCCGCGGCCGCGGCCGACGTCGTGGTCAGCACGGCGGCCATATCCGCTGCCGCACCACGCTTGACCAGCTCGGCGAGGACGCCTGGGGGAATGGCGCCGCATTCATCGATCCAGAGCACGCCGTCGCCGGCGACGCCTATCTTGCGCAACTCGGCGCATACGGCAATGGCGTCGTGGGTGACGAGGCTCGCCACCATGTGCGCGGGCCTGCTGTGCGCGTCGCCCCCCAGGGAGAACAGCACGACCCCACGCTGCCTGATGGCCCGGCCGAGGTCGATGCCTGCACCCGCGCCCTCGGATGCGGGTGGCACAGGCGCCAGCCAACGGCCGACCGGTGCGGTACGGAGTTCGCCGAGCTGGCTGGCCAGGGCCGCGCCGGTCGCCGGATCGGCGCCGAAGAGGCCGGCTGACACCTTGACCCGCTCGATCAGCGCTTCGCGATGGGGGTGGAAGCCCGGCACATGCTGCACGCGGGCACTCAGGGCCGCAGGGTTGAGCAGGTGCAGCAGCTCATCGAGCATGGGTGTGCCTGGATCGCCCGGGGCGGCGTCCGCCACCGCGAACAGATCGTTCAGGTAGGCGCCGCAGCTGCGGCGATACCGGTCGGCGATGCCCGTCCAGTCGATCATGCCCATGACGATCGCCGTCCTGCGGGCCGGGTCGCCATCCCGCAGCGGCTCGTAATAGCCGGTGCCGGCCGCGCTGAAAATGCTCAACGGAGTCCCGGTGGCCCCGCACACGATGGCGAACCATTCGGCCAGCTGCCTGTTCCCAGAAAGATCGACGGCGATCACCGGTTTCCTTCGCCGGATGGCAGCATGCGCGAACTGGAAGCTGGTCGTGGTGGTGCCGGAGCCGGCCGCGCCGGCGCACAGCACGCCCCCGGCCGCCTCGCGCCATGACAGCGCGGCACGTCCCCTGGCCCACATCGGCCTGCGAACCCTTTGTTCGTGTGGCCGCCGGGCGAACCGCGATGCCGGCTCTGGCCAGCCACTGGGCGCTGCGATGCCGAGGCACGCACCGTCACGTGTCACCACACCGCCGAGCCGTACAGCCCGTGTTACGTACCAGCGCCGGAGCGCGGACACCAGACCGGGCCGCGGTGGCGCCAGCCGCCACTCGTCGGTGTGCATCCAGCTGAGCCAGGCGGCAATCGCGGCCTCGGCCGCGCCCGCGACAAGGGCGAGCGGTAGCTGCCGTGGCAGCCAACTGCCCAGGCCGGCGTATGCGGCCCGAAGGTGCAGTACACGCGCGGGTTCGCCGCCGAAGCTTGTGAGGTAGGCGACGATCTGACGCGGCCCGGAAAGGAAGCCGTCGACGGCGCTCGCCGGGCCGACCGCGAGAACCCAGACCACTCCGGCCGCGGCCGGGACGGCAAGCCACTGCGCGCGCCAGCGGCTGATCCTCGTGATCGCGTAGAGCAGGATCGCGAGAACCAAGGTCAGCTGGGCAAAGAGAAGATGCGCGAGGATCGTCACCACACCGCCGACAGCGAGAACTTCGGCGCGGCGTGGGGTGGTCCTCGGTATTAGGTAGCGCCCGCGCCTTGGTAGGCGCTCCCGAATTGCCGATCCGCCGGTTGACATCTCGGCTCAAGGGTTGCAGCACCGCTGGGTGCCTGTCCAGACGCCCCGGGTAACGCCCACTTCATCGCGGTGGTTCGCAGCACCACCACCGCCGTCCCCGGCAGTTTCCGGCAGTTCCCGCGCGTTCCCGTTTGCGCACATTACGGGGCTAGCGCGCCGCTCGCGGTCACCGCTGGTTCCCGGTGGTTCCCGCGCGTTTTGTTCCCCGGCTGTTCCCCGGATCACCCCACGGAAGAAGGTAAACGATCATGAGGAGTCCGCTCAGCAGGAAAGGTGTCACCCGCGTGCTTGTCGATGGCCACCTGCTCAAAATCGGCGGCGGGACGCTCAGGTACCGCGGCCAGGACTACCCGCTGGACGGGGTCACCGCCCGGGTGGACTCTACCGGCTGGCTCGTCGTTGACGGGCCGGGCTTCCAGTTCGCCTGCCAGCTCGCGAACAAGAACGAGCGGGTGACCTACCGCGTCGCCGAAGAGATCAACAACGCGGCGCGCAGAACCGGAGCGTCACCTGGGTCATCACCTGACGGGAGGCGATGACCATGGCTTTATCCCAGCACGCGGTACGGCACGCGCGTGACGCGCTCACCCGATACGAGGAAGCGCGCGGCCCCGGCATGGACTGGCCCTACTGGGCGGGATACCTCTGCGACAGTCTCGAGCAGTTGCTGGGCACGGCCGCGGCCGAGCGTGAGGATACGGCCCGCGAGCTGCGTGACACCCGGGCCGCGCTCGCCGCGGTCGTCTGTGCGCTCCCGGCCGCCCAGATCGGGAAGAGTGACCTTACCCGCGAGGGGCAGCGATGGTGCACGCCGCCCGGCGCGGTCACCTCCAGCCCGCCGAAGGGGGGATCGGTAAGCACTGGACGCGAAGCAACGCCCCGCCGGCCCGGAGGCTGGCGGGGCGTTCGCGTTGGTGTACGCGGTCCTCAGCGTAATGCCTCGCCGAGCGCGGCGACAGCAGGATGGCCGGGCCATCGGCCGCGCAAGCGGTCATACACGCAGACGAGCATGGCCGCGAGCCGGGCCGACGCTGTTACCCGCGCGATCTGCGCGCACTGGAGCGCCACTGCCGCCGCCTGGTCAGCGTCTCCGGACACCGTATGGACGGCCGCAAGGTGCGCCAGGAACACCCCCGTCCATGCCGATGCCCGCTGATCTTCCGGCAGCCGCGCAAAGCCGTCCTCCAGTTCTGTGACGGCGCGCTGCCGGTAGCGGGGATCGGCGGCCAGCATGCCGAACGCTGCGCCTCGGGCGCACTGGAAGTACCGCGGTGACATCCAGTAAAGCCACGGATGGCCTAGTGCCTGGCCTGTTAGCCGCTCCGCCATTTCCGCAGCCTCGCCGAGTTTTCGCTCAACCGCGGCGGCATCACCAGCTAGCGCGTGCCCTCGGGCCTCAAGGTCGGCAGCCTCGGCGCGCTGCCCCGCAGCGACCGCGGGGTCTCTCTGCGCAGCCTGCGCCAAGCCGACAACCGTGCCGGCTTCCCCGGCGAGCAGCGCCATGTTCCCGCGATTGAAAAGCACTGTGGCCGTCATGGTCCGGTCGCCGAGTTCCTGCGCCCATTCCAGCGCTTGTGACAAGCGGGCACGGTCTCCATCCACGTCGCCGGTATCGCGGTGCAGGTACGCGGCGAACTGCGCCCACTGCTGCGCCACATTGACCAAAGCGGGGCGCACGGCGCCACGGGCCTGCCGCACGAGATCCTCGATCACAGCAAGCTGGGCGAGGACGGGCGTCATCACCGCGAGCGGGCCAGCGCGATCCTCGGCGCACCGCTGCGCCGCCAGCACGCCCGCGAGCGAATCCACGGTGGCCGCGTCCACTTGCGAAGGATGTCGGGCCGTCCAGCCGATGCGGTCCCGGTCCTCATCCGCCACGCCGCCGAACAGCAGCGTGTCGGCCAGCGCCAGCACGCCGCCCGCGAGCACCCCGCCTGCGAGCACTGACCTGCGCGCCGGTCCCTTGTACGGCACGAGCACGGCTAACTCCCCGCCCGCGTCGAGGGCATCGTCGAGGCGCTGCGCCATGCGCGCGCCAGGGTGCCGCTTGCCGTGTTTCAGAAGGTGGATGTATGACCGGTCACAGACGACCTGGCGGGCAAGCGCCCGTTCGCTGACGCCGTGCTCAGCCATGAGCGCGCGAAGCCTTTCGGCGAAACCCATACGCGTACACCAATCGCGTGTTTTGCGGCCCCCCTGTATTGGCCGCGCTGACTGGTGCTGACGACATCCTGTCAGCGCTTGTCTCAGTTTCACCGTAGCCGCTCGCAAGCGCAAAGTAGGTGCCCTTGGTGTACGAGCGTGAGGGAGACACGCATATGGCTGCGTGGGGAGATCCGGAACCGGCGCCGGAACCTGAGCCGGAATCTGCATTAGAGAAGCTCGCCGCCGAGCTGGACGGCCGGCGGTT
>WNGB01006020.1_pt1 | contig 30888 bp, 29 predicted proteins | sample 5400681 | NCBI WGS metagenome assembly WNGB01 (sample SAMN13153367, study PRJNA577476) | soil metagenome | isolation source: 115 cm soil or saprolite under grassland replicate 2 | place: USA:California | collected 2016-06-15
TTGCGTTCAGCGCCACGCCGCGGGCCACGCCGGCGTAGGTGATCCCGCCCAGGAACATCAACGCCGAGGCGAGCGTGCCGACCGCCGCGGCCACACTCAGCCACGCCAGCCGGGCATCGAGGTGCTCGGTGGGCCGCGCAAATGCCAGGTACACCACAAACATCGCCGACGCCATCGGGAAGCGGATCATGTTGCCCTCGATCGGATCGACCAGCTGCAGTGCCGGGCCCAGAAACAGCCCCGACGCAGCCCACATACACGCCGCGAGCCCCGCCAGCAGGATGCCGAGCGGCTCCGTGCGGCGCCCATCGCGGACGCGATCGCCCGCGATCAGGGTCACCGCGGCCACGACGAGCGCCGTGCCGACCACCAGCGCAGGAGTCGGCGTCTCGTGCAGCACGAGCACCGCGCCCGCGGTGGTCAGCAGTGGAAACGCCGCGGCGATCGGCAGCGCGCGCGCAACACCGATCCGCGCCGCTGACAGGAAGTACAGCGAGTCGCCGACGCCCATCGTGCAGATCGTGGAGCCGAGCAGCAGCAGCCACGCCAGGGGCGGAGCGTTAATGGCTCGCTGGAGCGCGCCACTTGGCCAGGCATAGACCGCCAGCAGTGCAGCGCACACGATCATGCGCAGCAGGCTCGAGCGCCACAGGGCGCGGCCGGCCACTGGTCGCATCGCGACCGACGTGAACGACCAGGCGAGCGCGCTGCCGATGGCCATGAGCTCACCCAACAGCGGCATTCACCCTACGCTACTCGGCGGCGTATCCTGAGCGGCGGCGTCGGAAAACTACCTCAGGGGGAAAACTGTCGTGTCAGGAAAGAACAAGAACCAGACGGCGGCCGAGCGAGCGCGAGCGCGGGAGATCCTCGGCGCGGTGCCATCCAGCCACGCGTGCGCTTCGCCGGCCTGTCCGAATCCAGGCAAGCCGATTCCGATGGGCGAGCTCTATCCGGTCATCTCGCTGCTGCCTCGGCGGCACACAGTCTTTTTCCACCGCGCCTGCGGCCCGAGGGTGACGGTTGGGGCTTAACGGCTGATGAAAAGATCCTTCGACAAGCTCAGGACGACCCTTCGACAAGCTCAGGGTGAGCGGAGTCGTTTGCAATCCGCTCATGGTGAGCCTGTCGAACCATCATGGTGAGTTTAAGCAGTCGAATCCAGAGCGGGGACCGCCTTTTCATCAGCCTAGGCCTTCGTCATGATCTCCATGAGGTGGCCGTCGGGATCGGCGAAATACAGCCCGCGGCCACCCAGGCGATGGTTGATCTCGCCATCAGTCGGCGAGCCGGGGCCGCTGCCATAGCGCACGCCCTGCGACTTGATGCGGCCAAAGATCGCGTCGAATTCCTGGTCGTTGACCAGAAACGCGTAGTGATGGCCGTCGAACTGCTCGCGGTTGTCCCAATCGAGCGTCAGCGTGTCGTTGACCTTGACTGGCGCAAAGTGACCCGCGAGGCCGGCGTACTCGAAGCCCATGAGGTCAGCAAACCACTTCGCTGAGGTTTCCTTATCGCGCGACGGCACGATCGTGTGGTTGAGGGTGATCGCCATAGTCCGATTGTGAAGCAGAAGAGGGAGCGATGCACGCAAGAGCCGCGGTGATGTACGCGACGAGCCAGCCACTCGAGCTGGAGGAATTGGAAGTGCTGCCGCCCGGTGCGGGCGAAGTACTGGTGCGCTACGTGGCCAGCGGCGTCTGTCACAGCGACCTGCACGTGATGCAAGGCCTGATGGCGCATCCGCTGCCGGTCGTGCTCGGCCATGAAGGCGCGGGTGTGGTCGAGGCTATTGGTCCCAACGTGCAGGGGGTGCAGGTCGGCGATCACGTGCTCACCTCGTACGTGCCGAGCTGTGGCCGCTGTCCGTTCTGTGTGGTCGGACGACCCAATCTGTGCGACCTGCGGGACAAACCACGGCACCTGATGCACGATGGCACCGCCCGCTTCCGCAAGGGCAGTGAGGAGGTCTTCCATTTCTTGCAGGTGTCGTCGTACGCCGAGAAGGCGGTGCTCCCAGAGCAGAACGTGGTGCCGATCCGCAAGGACGCGCCGCTCGACGTTGTCTGCCTGGTCAGCTGTGGGGTCATGACCGGTGCCGGCGCCGTGATCAACCGCGCGAAGGTGACGCCCGGCTCGAACGTGGTGGTATTCGGCTGCGGGGGAGTCGGATTGAACGCGATCCAGGCCGCGGCACTGATGGGCGCGGGCAAAGTGATCGCGGTCGATGTGTTCGACCACAAGCTGGAGTGGTCGCGCGAGTTCGGGGCGACGCACACGGTGAATGCGCGCACTGCCGACGCGGTGGAACGTATCAAAGAGATCTGCGGTCGCGGCGGCGCGGACTACGCGATCGAGGCCATCGGCGGCGCACCGACCATCGAGCAAGCGTTTAACAGCGTGCACCGCGGTGGGACCGTCGTGGTGATCGGGGTTTCGCCGGACGGGACGAAGGTCTCGATCGATCCGCAGATGCTGCTGCAGGAGCGCATTCTGACCGGTACGTCATTTGGCAGCACCCGTCAGAAGGTCGACCTGCCGATGATCGTGGACCTGTTCATGGACGGTCGCTACAAGCTGCGCGAGCTGATCAGCCGGCAGGTGCCGTTGGACGAGCTCAACCAGGCGTACGACGCGCTACAGCGTGGCGAGGTGCGGCGCAGCGTCGTTATCTACGAGTAACGTCCACCAGCACGTAGGCGCCTTCGACAGTCACGGGGTACGTCTCCACCAGGTAGGGTCCCTTGACCATGCCTGGCGCTGGCGCGGCCTCGAGCTCTTCGACCGAGACGTCGTAACGGCGGACGCGTAGCCGCACGGGATCGCACCACGACTGGCCGGTGCGCACGTGGAACTCCCAGCCGTGCCACGGGCAGGTCAGGATCTCCTTGCGCGGCTCGTAGTGGAACGAGCCTGGCCCAGAGGCAGTGAGCACACCCCATAGTTTGCCTTCGCACAACGCGCCGCCCTGGTGTGGGCATCGATTGCGCAGCGCGAAGTACTCGCCTTCGACATTGAAGACGCCGATCGAGCGGCCATCGACGTCGACGATCTTGCGCTCCCCGGGCGGGATCTCGTCGGCCCTGCCGACGACGTGTTTCACAGCTTCTCCTGAATATCCTTCGACAGGCTCAGGATGATCCTTCGACAGGCTCAGGATGAGCGGACGGGCCTACCGGCAAGTTGTGCAGGATCCGCGCGTTGTCGTAGTAGATCTGCTGCTTGACCTTCTCGGACAGGAATGACGGCAGTGCCATGTCGGGATTGTCCGAGTCCCAGTGCGGGTAGTCGCTGGCAAAGAGGATGTGGCTGACCATGTCGCCGTACTGCTCGATCATCTGCGTGAAGAACTCGGGCTTGTGCGGTTCCTCGACCGGCTGCGTGGTCAGGTAGATGTGCTTGCGAATGTACTCGGACGGCGCGTGCGCGAGATGCGGCACCTCGCTGCGCAGCAGCGTCCAGGCACTGTCCATCCGCCACATCAGCGATGGAATCCACGCGAAGCCGTTCTCGACTGAGACCACCTTCAACGTCGGGAAGCGATCGAACACACCCTCGGCGACGAGGCTGATGATGTTGGCCTGCATCGCCTGCGCCGGGCCGACGTGGTCTTCCAGATAGAACGACGGCCAACCCGTGCCGGTGATCGGATTGCCGTTCGAGCCGAATGCGTGCGACATCACGTGCAGACCGTGTTTGGCGCACGCTTCGTAGATCGGCCAGTATTTTCTCCGTCCCATCGGCTCGTGCGGGCGACCGCTGAACTGCACCTGCACGAAGCGTTTTTCGTCCGCGTGTCGCTCGATCTCAGCTACCGCGGCTGGCGGATCCTCGAAAGGAACGATCATCGATGCACGCAGGCGCGGCTCGCGGTCGAGCCATTCCGCGACCTGCCAATCGTTGACGGCCGTCGCCAACGCAGCGTCCAGGTCGGCATTTTGCTGCCGCCCGGCCGGTGTGAGCGGGATCAGCGTGGCGTACGCGACGTTGTACGGATCCAGAAAGTCCTTGACGGAGTGCGCGACTTCCGATCCGCTGCGGCGGCCTGACGGCGGCCGGGCATCCTCGCGATGGTCCATGAAGCGCGGGTAATAGGCTCCGCCTGGACCGCGCGGGCCAAACGTGTCGAGATGCTCGCGCCAACGCTGCGAGAGGTACGGATACAGGTCCTTGATGGAATCGAGCTCGTTGTGAAAATCGCAGTCGATCAGCGCGCGGCGGGTGCGCTTCGACTGCACTTTGGGTCGCGGGGCAGTCAGCACCATGGCCTACAGCTTATACAACGCGCGCGCGTTCGAATCCCTGATCTTCCGCGCCAGTTGCTCGGATACATGGCGTAGGAGCCCGGCCTCCGCGTCAACGGCGTGCACGTGCGGATAGTCGCTGGCGTACATCAGCATGTCCTCCGAGCCGAGCTGATCGACCACCTGCAGCAGCTGCTTCGGCGACGGCGGCGCATCCAGCGGTTGGATGCTCAGCCGCATGTGCTCACGAATATAGGCCGATGGCGCGCGACGCACCCACGGGACGAGCCGCCGCAGGTTGCGCCACTCCTTGTCGAACCGCCACATGTGGGCCGGCAGCCAGGTGAAGCCGGCTTCGAGCAACGCCATGCGCAGCGTCGGGAACTGGTCGAAGACGCCCTCGGACACGATGCTGGTGACCTGCGCCGCGAACACCGTGGCCATGCCCGTGTACTCCTCGAGGAAGTAGGACGGCCAACCCGAAGGGGTCGGCGGATTGCCTGGCGAGCCGCCGAAGTGGATGCCGGCGACGAGATCGTGTCTGGCGATCGCCTCCCACAGCGGGTGGTACAGGCGACTGCCATACGGATGTTGTGCACGCGCGGGGAGAAGAACCTGGACGAAGCCCGGGTGGTCGGCGACGCGGTCGATCTCCCTGGCCGCATCGGCTGGCAGCTGCGACGGCACGACGATCGACGCCCGCAGCCGCGAGTCTTTGGCGAGCCACTCCGCGACCAGCCAATCGTTGATCGCCCGCGACAGCGCGATGGCGGCATCGGGGTTGTGCAGGCTATCGACGGCGTACAGGCAGTTCAAGATGGCCACGTCGACACCGTCGAGCGCTTGCTGTTGCAGCACCGTCAGGTCGGAGCCAGGCGGCACGTTGTCTTCCAGGCGGCTTTCGGGACGCGCCGTGACTGGCGACTGCACGGGATAGACCGGCTCGGTCGGGCCTTTGAACAGCGTGTTGGTGATGTGCTCGACCCAGTACGGCGGTAGATACGGAAACAGCGCCTCGACGCGCGGGACGTCGTTGTGAACGTCGCAGTCGATCACCGTTGTGAGGGTGCCACTTACACGGCCAGACGCGCCAGCAGCAGCACGTTCAGGCCAATCACAACCGCGGCTGCCAGCGAGGCCAGGGCCGTCGTGAGGTAGGCGTTGACCTGCTGACCCATCACACTCTTGCGCGCGGTGAGCCAGACCAGCGGCACGATCGCGAACGGCAGTTGTATCGACAGCGCCACCTGGCTGGCGATGAGAATGTTGTAGGCGTCGAGTCCCAGCGCCAGCACCACGATCGCCGGAATCACCGTGATCAGCCTGCGCAACAGCAGACCGAAGCGGATGTTGAGAAAACCCTCGATGATGATTTGGCCGGCGAGGGTGGCCGTGGTGGATGACGACAGCCCGGAGGCGAGTAACGCGATCGCGAAGACGACGGCGGCTGCCTCGCCGAGCAGCGGCGCGAGCGTCTGGTGGGCGTCCTCGATCGAGTCGACCTGCATGCCGTGCAGAAAGAAAGTGCCAGCGGCCATCACGACCATCGCCGAGTTGACCAGCCACGCCAGATTGAGCGCGAGGACGGAGTCGATCAACGCCGCGCGTGAGGCGTGCACGTTGATGCCGGGGTCGCTGTGGCGGCGGGTCAGGATCACACCCGAGTGCAGATACAGGTTGTGGGGCATGACGGTCGCGCCGAGCATGCCCATCGCGATCACCAGGCTGTCACTGGTCAGGCGCGGCGTGAACACACCTTCGGCGACAGCCAGCCAGTCGGGTTTGACCAGCGAGACCTCGAACACGTAGGCCAGCCCGATGATGCCGACCAGGGTGAGGATGACGAACTCGACCACGCGAAAGCCGAACCGATACAGAGCCAGGATGCCCAGCACGGCGACGGCGGTGATCAGTGCCGCGGGCAGCATCGGGATGTGCAGCAGCAGATAGAAGCCCAGCGCAGCGCCCAGGAACTCGGCCAGGTCGGTGGCGATGGCGGCTGCCTCGGCGGTGAGCCACAGGAACAGGGCGACTGGCCGCGGAAAGACCAGGCGGCACAGCTGCGGATAGGTGAGGCCGGTGGTGAGTCCGACTTTGGCTGACAGGTACTGCAGGAGCAGCGCCATCAGGTTGGCCAACAGCAGGACCCACAGCAGGCTGTAGCCGAAGCGGGCGCCGCCGGCGATATCGGTGGCCCAGTTGCCCGGGTCCATGTAGCCGACGCTGACCAGGAAAGCCGGCCCGAGATACGGCGCCAGGGGTCGGCCGCGCAGCATACGCGCCCCTGATGCTAGCCGCCGTTGCGTGCTACACTATGTTCGTAAATTACTGAAAGTTACGATAGATCATGCAGACACAGATGATTGTCACTCGTAGCTTCGAAGTCGCCGCCACGCTCGCCGATCGCGCCCCACTCGCCGCCCGCTGGCGCGACGCCTCCAGTCTTCACTCGCTCGACCACCGCCTCTCGCCTGTGGCCACTGGGAAGTGGCTGATGGCCCAGACCTGGCAGCACGTGCTGTTCGCTCACTGGCCCGTCCAGCCCGCGCTCATCCGCCCCATGCTGCCCGACGGCGTCGAGCCAGACACGTTCGAGCATCAGGCGTGGCTGAGTGTGGTGGCCTTCGACATCAGCGATGTGCACCTGCGCGGCTGGCCAGCCCTCCCAGGGATCTCGCGTTTCCCCGAGATCAACCTGCGCACGTACGTGCGCTGCGCGGGTCAGCCCGGCGTGTGGTTCATCAGCCTCGACTGCCCCAACCGTCTGGCCATCGCGCTGGCACGACCGTGGTACCTCTTGCCCTACCGCTATTCGCCGCTGTCGCTCGCGGGCGGCGTGTGCACGAGCCCGGTCCTCTCGGCGCGCTACGAGCCGGTCGGCGACCCCTTCTACGCCGAGCCAGGGTCACTCGACCACTGGCTGACCGAGCGCTACTGCTACTTCACCCGCGACTCGCGTGAGCGCCTGTATCGCTGCGACATTCATCACGAACAGTGGCCGCTGCAGCCTGCCATGGCCTCGATTTCCCAGAACTTGCTCGTGCCTGACAGGTCAGCGCCCGCGCTGCAGCACTACGTTGAGCGCGTCGACGCCGTCGTCTGGCCGCTTGCGCCCGTCCCACCACGGTGTGCGTGAGCCGTCCACGTCTCGATCGGCGAGAGCTGGTCGTCCGTTCTGCCTCGTCGCCTAAGCTGGAAGGGCATGCCTGCTGCACAGTCGAGCCGAGTTTCCTGATGCCGAGATTAGCGTTCGTGATGCAGCTCGAGCCCGGCAACGAGGCGCTCTACGTGCAAAAGCACGACGAGATCTGGCCGGAGATGGTGTCAACGCTGCACGAGTTCGGGATTCACAACTACAGCATCTATCGCCGCGGACTGACGCTGTTCGCGTATCTCGAGTGCGATGACCCAGCGCGGCTCGCTGGTCAGCGCGACAACCCGGTCGTGCAGCGGTGGTGGGAGATGATGCGGCCGCTGATGGTCTACAACGCCGACGGGACGCCGTGGACTGAGGACCTGGAGGAAGTTTTTCACATGGACTGAGACGTGACGCACATCAACCCAGAGCGTGGTGTGCATCACGGTTGTGCCCGCGGCCCGCGCCTAGGCTGCGGCAATGAACAGGTTTGCACGTTTCGCCAGCGCGCTGCTGACGTTGCTCACCATTAGCAGTGCGATCGCGGCGCCCGCGGCGGCGCAGAGCATCGGCCCGATCACGCCCGCGAACCCGATTCGCTTCGGGCACGACCTGATGGTCAACGGCCAACGGCACCAACGCAACGTGGTTCTGGATCGACGACGTCGCGCTGCTCACTGGCACCACCCTCTACGCGACGGTTCCGTTCTGCTGATAGCCTGTGCGGCTGCATGCAGATTGGCGACCTCGTCGTCGAGCCGGTATACGACGGCGTAATGAAGATGCCCGCGACCGCGTTCGCGGGCACCACGATGGAGCAGTGGGCGCCGCACCAGCGGTTTCTCGACGCAGACGGCCGAATCGAGTTCGCGCTCGGCGGCTTTTTGGTGCGTGCCAGGGACCAACTGATCCTGGTCGACGCGGGCATTGGCGAGCGCTCGGGCGAGATCCGCAACGGCACGGGCTTCTTCCAGGGCGGGCAGCTGCTGCACAGCCTGGCCGCGTTGCGCGTGCGGCCCGAGGACATCACCGACGTGCTGTTCACGCACCTGCACTTCGACCACATCGGCTGGGCGACGCAGGACGGCGTCATGACCTTCCCCAACGCCACGTATCGGTGCGATGACCGCGACTGGCAGCACTTCCGTGACAACGAGCGCGTGGAGCCGGTGCTGGGGCCGATTGCGGATCGGCTTTCGAACTGGGACTCGAGCGGGCCGCTGTGCCCGGGCATCGATGCGCTGACTGCGCCCGGGCATACACCGGGCAGCACCATTCTCGTACTGTCCTCGGGCACTGACCGCGGAATGCTGCTGGGCGATGTCATCCACTGCCCGGTGGAGCTGCTCGACGACGAGTGGTCCGGCCTGGGCGACCTGGATCCCGACCTGGCCAAACGCACCCGCAACAAGCTTGCCCGCGAGATCGAGGGCACCGACGTCCCGGTAGCCGCGGCGCACTTTCCCGGTATGGTCTTCGGACGGCTGTTGGCGGCACAAGGCCGGCGGGCATGGGTGGTTGATTGATGTTCAACTTCGGACCAGGCAATCCAGATCCAGGCGTTTTCCCATCACGCGAGCTGGCTGAAGCGGCGCAGCGCGTCATCCTGCGCGAGGGAGCGGAGCTCGCGCACTACCCCGACCCGCTGGGCTTACCAGCGCTGCGGCAGATCGCCGCGGAGCGCTTCGAGCGCAACCACGGTCTCAAGCCGCCGCTCGAAGACATCGTGATCACCAATGGAGCCATGCAGGGCCTGCAGCTGTGTGCGCTCGGGCTGGCCAGGCCGGGTGACGCGGTCGTGCTCGAGGAATTCGAGTACAGCGGCACCATCCGCGTCTTCAAGCAGTACGGGCTGCGGTTGCTCGGCGTCCCGCTGGATGAGGACGGCATGCGCATGGACGCCCTCGCGGACACGCTGCAGCGGCACCAGCCAGCGTTCATCTACACGACTGCCAGCTATCAAAACCCGACCGGCACGACGCTGCCCCTGGACCGCCGCCAGCGCTTGTTGGCGCTTGCGCGCGAGCACGGGCTGCCCATCGTCGAGGACGACACATACGGCGACATGAGCTTCGAGCCGCAGGGCGAGCGCGCGATCTACAGCCTTGCCGAGCCCGGCGAAGTCCTGTACATCGGCTCGTTCTCCAAGATCCTCGGACCGGGCCTGCGGCTGGGCTTCTTCGTTGCACCGCCGACGCTCCAGGCGAAGCTGACGGCGTGGAAGATCGACGGTGGCACGAGCGCGCTCAGCCAGATGATCGCCGCCGAATTTTTCTCAGCGCATCTGTGGCCGCATATCGAACTGGGCAGAACCAGCATCAAGGAGAAGCGGAACGCCCTGCTCGATGCGCTCGAGACCGAGTTCGGCGGCATCGACGGCATGCACTGGACGCAGCCCGACGGCGGCCTCTTCGTGTGGGTGAAATTGCCCGAAGACGTCGATCGTGCGCGATTGAAGGACCTGGCGACGGCGCGCAACATCACCTACGCCACCGGGCAGGCCTTCCACGCCCACGAGCAGGACGTGCCGTATCTGCGGCTCGCGTTCGGCTGGATCGAGCGCGACGACATCCCGGTCGGTGTCCGCTTGCTGGCCGAGTGCGTGCGTGAGTCGCTGCCCGCGAAGGTCGGCTCCACGTGAAGGCGCCGGTGCTGCACGCGGTGCGCGAGCCGCTGGTGGTCGAAGACGTCGAGCTGGACGAGCCGAAGCAAGGCGAGGTCCTGGTCAAGATGGCCGCGAGCGGCGTCTGCCACAGCTGCCTGCACGCCGCGGACGGCTCGTGGGCGGAGCCGAACGTGCCGATGGTGCTCGGCGACGAAGGCGCGGGCGTGGTGGAGCAGGTCGGACCGGGGGTCACGCGGCTGAAGCCAGGTGACCACGTGATCCTGTCGTGGGCGCCCAGCTGCGGGTGGTGCGTGAACTGCGTCCGCGGGCATCCGGTGCGCTGCGAGAACCGGCCCGCGGGGGGCGTGATGCAGGATGGCACGACGCGCATGCACCTGCGCGGCCAGGACGTTTACCACTACGCCTCGATCGCGACCTTCGGCTCCTACTCGGTCCTGCCCGAATCGGCGGCGATCAAGATCGACGCCGACGTACCGCTCGAAGTCGCGGCGCTGATCGGCTGCTCGGTGATGACCGGCGTGGGTTCGGTGCTGAACACCGCGCGCGTCCAGGCGGGCGAGAGTCTGGTCGTGTTCGGCTGCGGCGGCATCGGGCTGAACGCGATCCAGGGCGGTCGACTGGCCAGCGCGGAGCCGCTCATCGGCGTCGACGTCGCCGATAACAAGCTTGCTTTCGCGCGGGCATTTGGAGCAACACACACGATCAACGCCGAACGTGAGGACGTGGTCGAGACAGTCAAGAAGCTGACTGATGGGCGCGGCGCCGATTACGCGGTGATCGCGGTCGGGAGCACGCGCGCGGTCAGTACCGCCTGGCAGGCGCTGGGGCGGGGTGGCACGTGCGTGGTGGTGGGTCTGCCGCCGGTGGGCGAGAAGATCGAGATCGAGCCGGCGTCGCTGGTCGGGCCCGAGCGGCGGCTGATCGGAAGCTGCTACGGCTCGGCATCGGTGTTCGCCGATTTTCCGCGCATGATCGCCCTGTACCGCTCGGGCAAGCTCAAGATCGACGAGCTGATCACCCACCGCTACGGCATCGACGAGGTCAACGAGGCGTTCCGAGCGCTCGCCGCTGGCGAGCTCGCGCGCGGCATCCTCGTGTTCTAGGCGCGACGGCGTTTGAGCCGTCGGGCGTGGATCCTGTTCGCGGCGATGTCGCTGCTGTGGGGCACACCCTACCTGTTGATCAAAGTCGCGGTCGCCGAGATCGAGCCAACCTTCCTCGTGTTCGCGCGGCTGGTCATCTCGGCGGTAGTGCTGCTGCCGCTGGCGGCAGCACGCGGCTCTCTCCGCGCGGCAGGCAAGGCCTGGCCGACCTTGCTGACCATCGCCGTGGCCGGCATCGTCGTGCCGTTCCTGTTGATCGCGTATGGCGAGCAGCACATCACTTCGTCGTTGGCCGCGCTGCTGATCGCCGCCGATCCGCTGTTCATCGTGGTACTCGCGTTGTGGCTCGACCCCAGCGAGCGGGCCACCGGCTGGCGACTGCTCGGGCTGGGCCTCGGGTTTGTCGGCGTGGCGGCGTTGCTTGGACTGAACCTCGGCGGGGACGCTCAGGCTGCGTTGGGTGGCGCGATGCTCCTCGGCGCGGCACTGTGCTACGCGCTGAGCGCACTGCTGATCAAGCGTGCCTCGGGCGTGCGGCCGCTCGGCTCAACCAGTGTGTCGCTGGCGATGGCCAGCGTGCTGTTAGTGCCGTTCGCTGCGCTCAACGTGCCGCATGCGATGCCCAGCTTGCCCGTGCTGGCGAGCTTGCTGGCCCTGTCCCTAGTGTGTACCGCGCTGGCCTACGTGATCTACTTCAGCTTGATCGCCGCCGCCGGCGCGACGCGTGCCGCCCTGATCACGTATGTGAATCCCGCCGTCGCCGTGGTGTTGGGGGTGCTCATCCTGGGCGAGCCGGTCACGGTCGGGACGATCGGCGGCTTCGTGCTGATCATCGCCGGCTGCGTGCTCTCTACGCGTCGGTCGACGGCGCACGCAACTGCAGCACCGATGGCACGAGCAAGCACGCAACCGCGACGCCCGTAACGAGTGCCGCCGCCAGCAGCGCGGCGCGCGGTCCAGCGGCGTCGCCGATGAAGCCGCCCAGCAGAGCGCCGATGGGCGCGGTGCCCAGGCCGACGAAGCTGCTCGCGGCCGAGACACGCCCGAGCAGGCGCTCGGGCGTGATGGCTTGGCGCAGGGCGCTGGAATTGACGTCCCAGAGTGGCGCGATCAGGCCGAAGATTGCCTGCGAGCCGCCCAGCACTGAGGCCGCGACAACCTGCGGGCCGCTGGCCAGCACCAGCACGATGCGGCTCAGCAGCTCGCCCGAGAGCGACGCTACCAATGTTGGCCCCAGCCCGATCAGGCGCGCGGTGCGCGCCGCGATGATGGCGCCGACGAGGCTGAACGGGCCCATGACGCCGAGCGCCAACCCGAGCTCGGCCGGCGACAATGCCAGGTCGCGGGTGGCGAAGGGCACCATGATCGCCTGCACCGCGAACCAGGCGAGGTTGGCCAGACCAATGCTCACGGTCAGGCGCAGCAGCACCTGGTTCCCACCAAGCCAGCTGAGCCCCTCCTTGATCTCTGTCAGGACCCCCGAGCGCGGCGGTGCTGGTCCGTCTGAGGGTGGCTCGACCACCAGCACGTAACACGCCGATGAGAAGGCGAAGGTGGCTGCGTCGAGGAGCAGCACGATCGGCGGCGCCGCCAGCTGCATCAGGACTCCGGCGATGGATGGACCGAGGATCTGGGCTACCGCCCACGCCCCGAGGTACGCGCCATTGGCCTCGAGCAGGTAGCGTCGGCTGACCAGCCGTGGCATCAGTGCCGATTGCGCGAGCCGCGAAAACACGGTCAACGTGCCCGAGACGAAGGTGGCCACATACAGCAGCTCGAGGCTGAGTACCCCGAGCACGGCCGCGAGCGAGACGGCGGCCATCATCAGGGCGCTGAGCCCATCGGCGACGATGCGGATCGGCCGCCGCGGCAGTCGATCCACCCACACGCCGGCCACCAGGCCGAAGAACAGATGGGGCGCCAGGCCCGCAGCGGTAAGCAGCCCGGTTTGGGCTGGTCCCGCGTTGAACAGCAGCACCGCGATGAGCCGATCCACATCTTGAGGAACTCGGGGTTGTTCCAGACGCCGCGCTCCGTGTGCTGCATGCGCGGCCGCGAGTATGCCAGCCCACCGCACTCCCCTCGCCCTCACCCTGCCCTCTCCCAGAGGGAGAGGGTTTTATCAAGGGGGTGAGGGCTGCGTTCGTATCCATGAGCTCGCCCTCACCCTGCCCTCTCCCAGAGGGAGAGGGTTCCTCCGCACGGGACTCCCAAAGTTGTGACACTGCCCTGACGGTTCGCGTGACGCTTCGCGGACTTGCCGTGACGGTTCGCGTGACGCCTGCTGCGTACGCTGAGGGCGGCGGCGGGGGTGGACGTGGGGAGAGTCGATGGCGACCACGGTGGGTTGCGGTGGCGGGCTGGAGAAGCCCGTACACGAGCGCGGAAAGATAGGGGATATCCCCCTACTGGTGGCCTCGGGCCAGGCGTACTTTGGCGCCATGACATCCACACACCCCATGATTCTCGAAGATCTCGCCCGCGTGCGGCGAGAGACCTTCTTAGCCGAGTCGCACCGTGAACGACTGGCCGACGCCGCCCTGGCGGGCACGCCCAGGCGGCATCCCGTGGTCGCCGAGCTGCGCGCGATCGCCATGGCGCTTATCGCCCTGATCGGCGCGTTCGGGTCGACCTCGAAGCTGGACGTGTAATCGGCCTCCAGGCTGGACGAGTAATCAGCCTCGAAGCTGGACGTGTAGTCCACCTGCGGGCTGGACATGTAAAAAACGCCTTACCCTGGCCGTGTGCTGCGTTGGGTACACGGCCTGGCGATCGCCACGAGCGTGGTCCTGCTGGCGTATTTCGCGGCGCGCTCATGGCCCACGATGGCCGCGGTCGAATTGCTCGGGCCCGAGCCCGACACGCCTGAATACATCGACGGCGCCGTACAGCTGTTGCGCGGGCAATACGGGCAGGCGCGGCCGCCGATCTACCCGCCGGGCTTCTCGCTGCTGCTGGCGCCGGCGGTCGCGATCGGCGGTCCATCGGCGAGCGGTTGGGTGCCGTTCCTGGCCGCCGTGGTGCTAGGGATCGTCTCGGCGGTTGTGGCAGTCAGGCTGTCGAATCCGCTGGCAGCACCTCTGGCGGTGTTCTTCGTCCTGTTCGCGACCGCGCCGCGCATGCTGGCGCAGCTGGTGCTGACCGATCTGGTGGTGGCCGCGCTGGTGCTGAGCCAGGCGGTCACCCTGGCCTTCGCGAGCGGCCGCGCGGCGGCTGTGCTCGGCGGGCTGCTCGGCGGCTTTCTGGTGTGGGTGCGGTTGGCTTCGATTCCGCTGGCTGTGGCGGGGCTCGCCGGCGCGCGCGGCCGACGGGCGGCGGTCTGGTACGTCGTCGGAGCGCTGCCGTTGCTGGTGCTGCTGCCGGTCTGGCAATGGTGGGTGTACGGCTCGCCGACGACGACGGGCTACCTGGCGGTCGGCGCGGGGCCGAACGGCGACGGCAGCATGGGCTCGCTGTTTTCGCTGGCGTATGTCCTGGGACCACCGGTGGCCGCGGATGGGCCGGTGCACGGCGGCGCGGCGCGCGAGTGGGAGCTGCCCAACCTGCCGTTTTACGCGCTCGAGCTGCTTGGCGCGGACAGCTTTCTGTTCCGACCCGGTGTCGGGCTCATCGGGCTGGTCGCTGCAGTGGTCTATGCCACGCGTGAGCCGCCACTCGGCGCCATCGCGCGCAGTGCGCTGGCCTGCACGGTCGCGACGGTGGCGATCTACCTGCCGTACTTCTATCAGAGCGGCCGCTTCCTGGCGGCGCCGGCGGCGCTGCTGGCGGTGCTCGCCGCGGTTGCGTTGGCGCGCCTCGTCGAGACCCTCCTGCGCCGGCTTGCGCCCGACATAGTATTGCCTCGATCCGCAGCTCGAAGAAATCGCTGGTGCGGAACACGAGGTCGAGCGACGGATTGAAGTCTTCTCCAGACAGCCGCTCCCGCCGCTCAGTCAGGCGGTGTTCCGGCGTTCCCCTGAGGACCCCACCCATGCATAGCTCCATCGCGGCCGGACTCGGGCCCCGCCCGATGCGCCACGGTCGCCGCCGCGCGCCCGACGACACGTGACCCTCTCCGACTTCCCCGCGCCTGGCATGGAGGTCACCCACCTGCTGGTCGTGGACGATATCGAGCGCGCCAGGACCTTCTACACGGAGGTCCTCGGCGCGGAGCTCTTTCGCGAGTACGGTGGTACCTCTCTCGTGCTGCGCTTCCTCGGCACGTGGCTGCTGCTGGTGACCGGCGGCGGCCCGACGGCAGACAAGCCCGACGTGGTCTTCGCCTCACCGCCCGACCCGAAGACGGTGAGCCACGAGATGACCATCAGAGTGCCCGATTGCCGAGCAGCCTACGAGACGCTGCGGTCGCGCGGCGCCGAGTTTCTGACACCACCGGTCGAGTCAGCGGAGGAGGTGCGGTGTTTCTTCCGCGACCCGGACCGCCACCTGTGGGAGCTGAGTGAAGCTAAAGCTGGCTGAGCCCGAGGCGCACATAGCGGGAGTCGATCCTGCCTTCGCTGCAATCATTGAGGTGGCCGGGACGTTTGCGCCGCGGCCGCCGGAGGCGGACTCCTTCAACACGCTCGCCGCGTCCATCATCTTCCAGCAACTGGCTGGTCGAGCCGCGCGCGCGATTCACGGTCGCTTCCTTGCCCTGTACGACGGTCACGCCACGGCGGACGCGATCTTGCGCACGTCGCCTGACGACCTGCGCCGCGTCGGCCTGAGCGGCAACAAAGCCGTCTCGATCCTCGACCTGGCCAGTAAAACGTCGGATGGCACCGTCCCGCTGGCGGAGCTCGAACAATTGCCAGACGATGAGGTGGTCCAACGGCTCACCGCGGTCCGCGGCATCGGCCGCTGGACCGCCGAGATGTTCATGATCTTCCACCTGCGACGGCTGGATGTCTGGCCAGTCGACGATTTCGGGGTACGCAAGGGCTACGCGGCGATCCACGGACTCCCTGAGGCGCCCAAGCCAAAAGAGCTCGACCTGCTCGGCGAGATCTACCGACCCTATCGCTCGGTGGCCGCGTGGTACTGCTGGCGCGCGGTCGACACGGTGCTGCCCGCGATCCCATGATGCAGCTGATTGAGGGCCTGGCCGGCGTCGCGATCGTGCTGGCGATCCTGATGGACATCTTCCTCGGCGCAGTCGTGCCTCGTCGTGCGCCGAACATTGGACGCCAGGCGCGCGTCAGCGGCGTGCTAATCCCCAAGCTGTGGTACGCGTGGCGCGAGATCGGGTTGCGACTTTCGACCACTGAACGACGCGAGGCATTCCTGGGCGTATTCGGCTCGCTCGTGGTCATCCTGCTGCTGGTGGTCTGGGTTGCAGGACTGATCGTGGGCTACGGGCTGATCCTGATGGCCTTCAAGGACCAGCTGCGACCCGAGCCCGAGTCGTTAGGCACCGCGCTCTATTTCGCGGGCGTCTCGCTCCTCACGCTTGGTTTCGGCGACATCGTGGCGATGCAAGGCCCGGCGCGCCTGACGACGCTGGTCGCGGCCGCCAATGGGCTCGGCCTGTTCGCGCTGGTGATCACGCTGTTCTTCACGCTGTACGGCTCGTTCCAGCGCCGCGAAGTCGCAGTGGTGGTGCTCGAGGCCGGCGCCGGGGCGCCACCGTCGGGCGTGACGCTGCTGGAGACGTACGCGCTCGGCGGCATTCTGGACGATCTGCCGCGCGTGTTCGCCGAATGGCAGGCGTGGGCGGCGGAGGTGCTCGATAGCCATCTGGCGTACCCCGTGCTGGCCTACTTTCGGTCCAGCCATGACAACGACTCGTGGGTCAGCTCGCTGGGCGCGGTGATGGACGCCGCGACGCTGGTCCTCACCACCATCGAGGGTGGACCCAAGGGTTGGGCGAAGCTGAGCCGTGCCGTTGGCGGCCACTGCCTGGAAGACCTGGTATACGCCTTTCGACTGCAGGTGCAGCCCGATGTCGGCGTCGAGCGCGCGGAGTTCGAGGAAGCGCGGCGGCGTCTTCAGGCCGCCGGTTTCGAGCTCCGTGACGCGGACGAGGCGTGGGCCAGCTTCGCGCGACTGCGCGCCGAGTACGCGGGCCGCGTCAACGCGCTGGCGCTGTACTGGGCGACTCCCCCGGCGCAGTGGATCGGCGATCGTTCACCGTTGAAGGATCCACGCGCGCACGGCTCACAGCCGAGCGTCTCCAGCTCACCCGCGCCTGTCTCAGACGCGCGCTAGTACCGCTGGGCGCGGATTTGCCGTTTGTCATCCCGAGGAGGTACGAAGAGGGATCTCGCGCTCATCATCCGCACGTGAGATCCCTCGCAAGCTCGGGATGACAGGTACCGCCATGAGATCCCTCGCAAGCTCGGGATGACATCCTACGCCTGTCTCAGACACGCGCTAGGGAACTCGGCCCTACAGCAAACCCATCATGTGCCACACCGGCACGCTGGCGACGATGGCGAGCAGGCTCAGCGCGCCGTACAGGACAGCGACGGGCCGCGCCTGAGCGTGCTGGAAGAGCCGCCCATTCAACTCCTGATGGACCGCCTGATAGATCGTGCTCTGGTATGGCAGGAAGAAACCGCTGGTCCCCACCAGCGCCACGATCGCGACCACCCATGGGTCGATGCCCAGGCCCGCGGCGACCGGCGCGAGCGCGACCGTGATCAGCGGCGCGGCCGCGATTGGCTCGGCCGGCCGCGGGGGCGACGGCTCGAGCGCTGGCTCGTCGACCGTGCGCAGCCGCGCGCTCAGCGTGGTGGCCAGCGCCAGCGGCACAGACGGGTCGTCCCGCACCAGGTCGTCGAACTGCAGGCGACCGAGACGCAGCACTTCGGCCTCGCCCTCAGCTAGTACGGTGGCCGAGCGCGGTTCCCCCGTCAACAATGCCATCTCGCCGATGAGCTCGCCTCGGCCGCAGGTCCGCAGCCGCTTTCGATCTCCCGCGTAGACGGCAAAGTTGCCGCGGCTGATCATGTACAGCGCATCACCCGGTTCGCCGTGGTGGACGATGTCCTCGCCGTCATGCAACTGCAGGACTTCGAGGCGCGCGGCGAGCTTCGCCAGCGCAACGCCGTCGAGACCGGCGAACAGCTCGCTGCCGCGCAACAGCTCCCCGTGCTGCTTGACCAGACTGATCCCCCGAATCACTCTGCGCCCAGTCTGCCGCCGCGTGGCGCCAGATACCACCTCGACTCCGCGCGACTTCCCCTCGGATGGCGAGTGACCATTGCTACACTGCCGTCCGTGCCAGGGCGGGGGACTGAGCGCAGCGGCGGCGCTGGCGATCTGCGGCGGCTCCGCTTGCGGGCTGGCCTCAGTCAGGAGGCGCTCGCCGAAAAGGCGGGGCATCAGCGCGGCGATAATTGGTGCGATCGAAGAGGGCGTGCGCCGTCGCCCCTACCCGAACACCATGCGCGCCCTGGCGGACGCGCTCGACCCCGACACGAGCGATCGCGCCGAGCCCTTGTCGGCGCAGGCTGACGCCCCGGCCAGCGCGGTGCCAGCCCTGCCCGTGCCGTTGACCGAGCTGATCGGACGCGAAGCCGACGTCGACGAAGTCTCCGCGCTCCTGCGCACGGCGACGGTGCGACTGGTCACGCTGGTTGGTCCCGGTGGCGTGGGAAAGACGCGGTTGGCCATCGCCGTCGCGACGGCTATGCGTGATGAGTACGCCGACGGGGTTGCCTTCGCCGATCTGGCACCACTGCACGATGAGCGCCTGGTACCAGCGACCATCGCACGGGTGCTCGGGGTGCGCGAGCTGGGCGGTCGGCGTGCCTGGGAGCTCGTACTCGACCACCTGCCTGCGCGCCACATGCTGCTCGTGCTGGATAACTTCGAACACCTGCTGGGAGCGGCGCGAGTGCTCACCGACCTGCTCGGTGCCTGTCCGCGCGTGGCGTTGCTGGTAACCAGCCGCGGCGCATTGCGTCTGCGTGCTGAGCACCGCCATACGGTCAGTCCGTTGGCGACGCCCAGTGGAGCAGCACCTATCGCGATCGCCGAGCTGGCGGACTCGCCGGCGGTGCGGCTGTTCGTGGACCGCTCGCGCTCGGTCGCGCCGTGGTTCGTACTGGACGCTCCAACGCGCTGGCGGTCGCCGAGATCTGTCGGCGGCTCGACGGGCTCCCGCTGGCGCTGGAGCTGGCCGCGGCTCGTGCGCAGCTACTTACGCCGACGGCGCTGCTGCAGCGCCTCGAACATCGTCTGCGGGTGCTCAGCGACGGGCCGGTCGACCTGCCGGAGCGGCAGCGAACACTGCGCGGGACCCTGGCCTGGAACTACGACCTGCTCGATGCCAGCGCTCGTGCGCTGTTTCGCCGTTTGGCGGTCTTCGCGCGCGGCTGGACTCTCGAGGCAGCCGAAGCGGCCTGCGCGGGCGCAGAGCTGCCCGTAGAGGAGGTGCTGCCGCGCCTGGGCGCGCTGCTGGACCGCGTGCTCGGGCGCTTCGTGCGCGAGCCGTTCGGGGACGACTGGGTCGAAGACCTGGGTCGGTTCGCGCGCGCGCATCGCCGCGTGCTCGACGAGCATCCGTGAGCGCTGGCGGCGTTTTTCAGCCATCCCGATCCGGGCGTCAACGCCACCCGCATCGGCGAGGTTGCGCTGGCAATCCTCAAGGACTCGGGCTTTTCCAGCGAACGCATGGTGGCAACCTTCGGTGGCATCCTGGCGCTCAATTACGGCTGGTCGGAGCGTTCATCATGGCGCGCGCGCTCGGTTCCCGGGTGCCTGCGCGACGCGTCACGCTGAAGGCGTCGCGGACGTCACAGTCGAAGTCTCGGTCGTACGCGAGGCTGGCTTTGAGCCGGCCGGTCAATTCCTGAGTGCCAGCGGCCCCGCCAAGGCCGAACCCGGTAGCGAACGCGTTAGCGGCTGACTGCTATGCGCACCTCCTCGGCGTGTTGCCCGAGCAGGTCGCCCAGGTTGGCCTCGGGGGCGACGACGTCCAGCGGCCGCGCACCGAACCTGTGCCCGAGCTGGCTGGCGCGGGGTACGACCCCACGCTGGAGGTCGCGCGCCATGCGTTCGAGCACCCGCCGCGCCGCGATCACTGCGAGGTCACTCGTGCCGAGGTGCTCCTGGCTTCGGTCGCAGACGTAGCCCATACCCTCGGTCATCGCACGGTCCTGCGTTTCGATGCCCTTGATGCCCGAGTAGTTGACGCGCCGCTGCATCTCGCGGTCCAGGCCATAGCGGTTCGTGCGGTTCTCGGTCGGCAGCCAGGTGTCGATCGTGCTGCCGTCGCGGAAGCGGAACTCGCCTTGCTCGCGCGCGGTGAACGGCCGATCCCCGGCCAGCGGCGCTTCGGGGTTATACGAGACCTGGAAGCGGATCGTGTGGTCGTCGTCGATCGGCACCACGCCGACACAGGCGCGCGGCCAGGTCGGGCCCGGAATGAGCGTGTACATGGGTAGCAGGAACTGCGTCACCCGCCAGTAGAACTCGTCCGCGTTGCGGCGCCTGCGCCGACCGCCGTATGCGAAGCCAATCTCGTTCTCGATGACCTGCAGCTGTGGCGCGCCATCCTCGATGCCTTCCTCGCGCACGCCCGGAATGCCATCGTTGGCGGAATGCAGGAAGGACACGTGGGCGGTGTCGACGTTGCCTTCCAACACTTGCAGCCAGTTGCACTCGACGATCCACATCGCCACCTGGCGGTGGCTGCTCGGCACCGTCGCCCATTCCATCTCGGGCAGCGCGGGCGGCTCGCCCTCACCCATGAAGACCCAGATGGTGTCGCCAAACTCGCGGACGGGATAGGCCTTGACGCCCACCTTGTCCTTAAAATTGCTTTCGGGCGGCTCGCTCGGCATATCGACACACGTGCCCGCGGCGTCGAACTTCCAACCGTGGTACACGCACCGCAGACCGCACTCCTCGTTGCGGCCGAAGAACAGGGGCGCGCGGCGGTGCGGACAATAGGCATCGAGCACGCCGACCTGGCCATTGGTGTCGCGGAAGGCAATCATGTCCTCGCCGAGCAGGCGCAGGCGCACCGGGTCGCCATCGGGCTGGGGTAGTTGCTCGGGCAGGCTCAGCGGCAGCCAGAACTGACGAAACAGCTTGCCCATTGGCGTATCGGGGCCAACTTGCGTCATGAAGGTGTTGCGTTCACGCGTGAGCATGTGCTGGCCTCCTCATGGTCACGATGCTCGGGACTGCGCGCAGGCCAAGACGTAGCCCTCACCCCTTGATAGAGCCTCGCCCAGAGGGAGAGGGAGGTTAGCCGCGCGCGGTCGCGATTTCGGTTTCGTACTCCTTGCGGATCTGATCGCCGCCGTTATCGCGCCACTCTTTGACCACCTGATCCCAGATGCTCATCGGCTGGCGGCCGACCACCATATCGTTGATCTTTTCGTACAGCGCCTGCTGCAGGGCGGCGTTCTTTCCCGCGTACGTCGGCGAGTAGTAGCCGTCAGTGGGATTGATCGACATGAACGGCAGCATCGCCTTCTCGGAGTCCTGCATGGTCTGCGCGTAGGTCGGATCCTTGGTGTAGTACAGCCCGACCGGACCCTCGGTGATATAGCGGAAGGGCACCAGCGCGTCAGCCTTACCCTTCTGGTTCAGAATCGGGTTGCCCTTCTCGTCGGGCGTCCAGTGCACGTCCTTCTGGCCATAGGTCATCAGCAGGTACTCCTGCGAGCCAATCGGCGAGGCCAGCCAGTTGAGAACGCGCAGCACCTCCTTGATGCGCTCAGGGGGCGCTTGCTTGATGACGCTGTAACCAAGAATGCCGGTCGGAATGCTCGACCAGTACGTGGGCTTGCCGCCATCCACAGCGGGGAAGGGCGTCATGATGCGTGGCTTGGCCGGCGGATCCAGCGTCGGCGCCGCGTCCCAGAAGGTGACGGACGCGCTGGCAAAGCCGTCGAAGCGGAAGGCAAACTTGCGACCCGCAAAGTCGGTGCGCGCGCTGACAAGGTTGTATTGCAGCGCGTTGGGGTGATAGACGCCCAGTTGCCACAGCTCGCGCGCATAGCCAACGGCCGCTTTGTACTGCTCGGTCTCGACGGTGCCGGTGAGCTTGCCAGTCTTGTCATCCAGAGACCACACATTGGGCGCGCCGAAGATGCCGGTGAGCCAGCCGTTGGTCGTCCCCATCCCGACGTTGTTCTCGGCGCCCATGCCATACAGGTTGTTATTGGGTTGGGTGAAGTGCTGGAGCAGCTTCTTGTAGTCTTCGCCGTTCTTTGGCCGCTCCAACTTGTCCTGGTCGAGCAGGTTCTGGTGCACCCAGTGCACCCACAGGAAGAGCGGGTACGGGACGGGGACGCCGTAGATGGCGTTGTTGAAGACCACGTGACGCCACGTCAGCGTGGGGAAGTTCGCCAGATTGGGGTATTCCTTGATGGCATCGCCGCTGAGATACGGCGTCAGATCGGCCATCTTGGCTTTCAGGAAGGTGGGCAGCTGCGGGATGACCGCGTTGGTCGCGATGTACAGGATGTCGGGCAGGTCGTTGCCGGCGATCGTGGTCGGCAGCTTCACCGTGGCGTAGTCGGCCTGCGGCTGAATGCTGATGTTGAGGTTGACGCCGAGCTCTTTGTTGACGGCCTGCCACAGCGCGTTGGAGTCCATTGGCGTGGGCGCGGCGCTGGTGGTCCAGGTCATCACGCTAACGTCGCCGCCGCGGCCCGGTGTATCCGCCACGGCCTTCACCGGATTGGCCGGGTAGTTCAGGAACGCGGGATCGATCAAGCCGTCGTCCGAGCCAGGTAGGTCGGGCTTGATGCCGGCCAGCGGCACGCGGGTGGGCAATTGCACGCCGCCAGGCTTGGCGGCGGGTTTCGCGGTGGCAACGGCAGCGGGCGCAGTAGTTGCCGCCGCCGCCGCGGGCGCGGTGGTAGCCGCGGCGGCAGTCGTGGCCGCCGGTGCGGCGGGCGCGGTGGTGGACTTGGCGGCGGGAGCTTGCGTCGGCGCGGCGGCAGGCGCTGGCGTTGGCGCGGCGGAGGTACAGGCTTGCAAGAGAGCCGCGGTGCTGAAGGCAAGACCACTCCCGACGAGGTGTACGAAGCGACGACGGCTAATCGACTGCACAGGCATGCTCAACTCCACAGCTCCTGGCTAGCCAGCCGAGCGCCCTCGACCAGCGATTCGAATTTGGCCCACATGACGGTCGGGTGCACGCGCTGCACGCCTTGCGACTGGGCGAACCCACAGTCCGTGCCCGCGATTACATTTTCGCGCCCCACCAGGCGCGCGAAACGCACGATCCGGTCGGCGACCAGGCGCGGGTGCTCGACCGTGGTCAGGTGGTGGGTCACCACACCGGGGATGAGGCTCTTGCCGGGTGCCAGCTTGTGGCTCTCCCACACGCGCCACTCGTGCTCGTGGCGCGGATTCGCCGCTTCGATCGAATACGCGCCCGCGCGCACCTGCAAGATGAAGCCCACGATCTCCTCGAGCGGCGCGTCGGCCACATGCGGCACATGCCAGCTGCCAAAACAGACGTGATAGCGGACGCGGTCCTCAGGAATGTCCTCGAGCGCATGGTTCAACGCATCGACGCGAAGCTGTGCCCACTCGCGGTAGCGCTGTGGAGACTGTTGCACGAGGTGGTCGTACATGTTGGCCAGGACCGCGTCGTCGACCTGGAGCAACACACCCGCCTCGATGATCGCCTGGTATTCGTGTCGCAGCGCATCGGCGATGGCATAGACGTATTCGTGCTCGGTCGGGTAGTAGTCGTTGCGGCCGTTGTACGCGGTGCTGGCGGGCGCCACTGCCGTAAAGAACGCCTCCTGCTCGGGCAACGGCGCCAGGGCCTGCGCAAAGTTGTCCAGGTCGCGTCGAACGAGCTGTCCACCCTGATACACGATAGGACCGACGCACACCTCGGTGGGCGCACCCTTGAGCGCACCGGGCATATCACCCTCGGCGAAAAAGTCGCGGAAGCGTTCTCGGTCGCGGCCCAACCAGACCAGCGGCGTGATCTCATCCGGGCGCAGCTCGAAGCCGCTGATGCGTTCCAGAACGTAGTTGGCCCAGCTCGATTTGCCTTGCTCACCATCGTTGATGATGTCCAGGCCGACATCAGCCTGCCGACGTGCTGCGTCGGCCACGGCGTCGCGCAGCCGCGAGGCGTAGGCCGATTGCTCGGCTTCGCCGCCCTCGCGGGCTTGTTGCGAGAGCTCCAGCAGATCACGCGGCCGCGGCAGGCTGCCGACGTGGGTGGTCAGAATCCGCCGCTCGCTCCGTCTCACCCGGCCGTCACGAGCTGTTTGACACCAAGCTCTTGACGCACCATTTGCGCGCCCTTGACCAACGCGGCGAGCTTCATGCGCGCGATCTGCCGCGGCAACGGCTTCATGCCACAGTCCGTGGTCAGGTACACGCGCTCGGGCGGGACCACCGCGATGACTTTGCGGATGCGTTCGGCAATCTCCTGGGGTGTCTCGACGATGAACGTCCGCACGTCGACCACGCCAATGCCGACCTCCTTATCGGCAGGCAGGTCGCCCAGGCTGTCGAGGTCGACCATGTCGCGATTGGCGAAGTCGAGCACGAACTGGTCGATGGGCAGGTCGTACAGATGTGGCAGTGCCAGGCCGTAAGCGCCGCGTGCCGGAAAAATGCCACGCAGACGGTTGCCCGATGCGTTGCCATAGCAGAAGTGGAGCGCGATCTTGGCGTCGACACCGTCCAGGGACTGGCGAATGACGTCGTTGATCCATTTCCAGTCGTTGGTGTCGCCGGTGCCGAGCGGAAACCATACCCCCAGGTCCTCGAGCTGCAAGAAGGTGGCTCCTGCGGCGACGAGCTCCTTCATCTCCGCGTTGAAGACCGGCGCCAGTGCCTCGGCAAGCTCGCGGGAGCTCTTGTAGTGGTTGAAGTAGACGTGCCAGGCGAGATTGATTGGTCCGGCACCCACGGAAACTTTCATCGGCTTTTGGGCGTGCGCAGTTGCGGCGCGGTAGAGGTCGGCCAGTCGAATCGGACCGCGTCCAACAGGGCCGTCGTTGACCACTGCGCCCCAGTCGGTGAAGAAGACAGCCTCGTTGGTGCGCTCAGCGTCGGGCCCGAACAGCGGGTGCGACTCTTTTGCTTCGCTGAAGCCCGGCAGGCGCTCGTACCAGTACCAGGAGAACGAGCCAATCACCGCCCCGATGTCATCGAAATACATCTGGCCGTCGGTGACGATGTCCAGCCCCGCTTCCTCCTGGTCGCTGATCGCCAGGCGCGTCGCGTCGTCGAACGCTTCCGAGTGACCACTTGTCTTGAAGGCGACGCGGATGTCGCGTCCATCCAGCTGCTGCGTGAACCATCTGGGCCGCGGGTACGAGCCAACCATGGTCGTCGGCAGGATGGTGTCGGTGGTGAACTTCATCTGCGTACCTCCTTAGGTGGATGCTTCATCCTGAGGCGAGCTTGCGAACCGAAGGATCCCGGCCATGAGATCCTTCGCTGCGGCTCAGGATGAGGCATAGCCGGCTTGAGGATGCTTCATCCTGAGGCGAGCCTGCGAACCGAAGGATCTCCGCCATGAGATCCTTCGCTGCGCTCAGGATGAGGCACAGCCGGCCTGCCCCACAGCTCAGCCGACGCTAGACGCGCGCCCTCGACCAGCGCTTCGAACTTCGCCCATGCGATCTCGGCGTTCCACACGCGCGACCCCACCCCGCAATCCGTACCCGCCACCACGTTCTCTTTGCCCACCTGCTGGGCGTAGCGCACCAGACGATCCGCGATCAGTCGCGGGTGCTCGATGATGTCCGTTGCGTGCCCGATGACGCCGGGCATCAGCGACTTGCCCTCGGGGAGTCGGGCGTGCTGCCACACGCGCCACTCATGTGCGTGACGCGGATTCGCCGCTTCGATTGAGTACACCTGCGCGTGCACGTCGAGCACGAGATCGACGAGGTGCTCCAGTGGCAGGTCGTTCTTGTGTGGACCGTGGCCACTGCCCCAGCAGATGTGCAGGCGCACCTGCTGCTCGGGGATGCCGCGCAGCGCGTGGTTGAGCGCTTCGACTCGCACCCTCGCGTACCGACGGTAGTCGTCGACGGTCATGTCGGGGAACATCTGCCAGCCATCGGGCAGGTCCGGATCGTCGATCTGCAGGTTCAAACCGGCGTCAGTAATGAGCTTGTACTCCTCGTGCATCGCATCGGCGATGGCAAAGAGCAGCTCTTCATCACTCGCGTAGTGCTGGTTGAAGAGCCAGTGCTCGATCGTACCCGGCGCGACCGCGGGCAGGAACGCCTCGACGTCGAGCCCTTCGACCGCCGCCTGCAGGTTGGCGATGTCGGCGAGCGTGGCCTCGTGGCCGATGTATGCCAGCCTGGCCGTGCACTGAATGGCCGGGTTGGCATTGCCGCCAGTGCTGCGATTCCCAAGCGTCTGCACTCTGCGGATGCGTCCGCCACCGGTCTTGACGAAGTCGGGGAATTCGAGCGCGTCGCGGGCGACGATGTTGCGCGCGGATGGCTGAAACTCCGCTGAGGGTGGCTCGAGGCCGCCGAGTCGCTCGCGTGCGTAGTGCGAGAAGTTGAGCTTGCTGAGCTCGCCATCGTTGACGACGTCGATACCGACCGCTGCCTGGCGCTGGACCACTTCGCGGACGGCGCTCGGTAAGCGCGCCTGGAACTCCGCGCGGTGGTCGGGACCTGCTTCGTACAACTGCTGCAGGTCGGCTGGCCGAGGCACCGTGCCTGCGTGAGAGACGCGAATGCGTGTCGAGCTGCGCCGCATGATGCTCGCTCCCGGCCCGGGACTGTACGGCAAGGGTGTTGTGGAATGTCAACTTCGCCAGCTGGCGCCGGCTTCTTCGTTGGCGGCTCCGCCCCGCGCGAGATGGGACAGATCGGTCAGGGCGATCAGGTGATCGGATATTCGCGGTTGACTCGCCCGCGCGCCGCGGCCGCAGTAGGACCCGCGAGAGGCAGTGCTAACGCGGTGGCGGACGCCTCGACCAGGTGACGGCCTGGTCCGGTCGGCGCAAGACTTCGGCCAGATGCGCCTTGGTGCGCTCGTACGCCTGGTTGTATTCCGCCACGCCTTCGGTGAAGACCGGCCCGACCACCGTGCGCAGCGGTCGCTGGCCCGCGGGCAGGTCGATCAGCGCTTTGACTGCATCGGCGACCTCCTGCGGGTCGGGCAGCTTGGGTTCACCGTTCGCGGGCTGGACCGGCGGCGGTGGCGGCGTCGTGGCCTCGGCGTAGGCGGCCGTAATGCTCGCGTCGGCGGCTTCGGTGGACCGGCCGACCCAGGGTGTCGGAAACGCGCCCGGTTCGATGATGGCGACATCGATGCCGAAGGGCGCGACCTGGTAGCTGAGCGATTCGGCCAATCCCTCGGCCGCCCACTTCGTCGCTGGATACAGGCCACCGCGGCCCGGCAACACGCGACCAAGTGTGCTGGTCACGAACATTATCAGGCCGCTGCGCTGCTCGCGCATGCCGGGCAGCACCGCCTTGCACACCCGGAGGGGTCCGAAGGCGTTGAGGCTGAAGAGCGCTTCGATCTGCTGCATGCTGAACGCCTCGATCGGGCCGATGGCGCTGGCGCCGGCGTTGTTGACGACGACGTCGATATGGCCAGCGCTGTCGAGCACGCCCTGCACCGCCTGGTGCACGGAGTGTTCGCTGGTGACGTCCAGCTCACACACCGCCAACTGCACAGATTGCGCTTGCGCCCACGCGCTGAGCTCCTGCGCAGCGGCTGCATTTCGGGACTGCACGTCGCGCATGCTGGCGAACACGTGGTGGCCAGCTGTCGCGAGCGTGCGTACGATCAGCGCGCCAAAACCACTGCTACTACCGGTGACCAGTACAACCGTCACGGTCGCCAATTCTATGCTCGGGAGAGGAGCACCTGAGCACCGGCCGTCGCTTCGCGAGCCTCGCCCTGGCGGCCGGCTAGCCGCGGGCGGGGCTGGGCGTGGTGGCGAGGCGTTCTACGACGGGTGCGAGCGCCTGCATGTCGTTGCTGCTGATCTCGAAGTAGTTGATGCCCCAGCGGTCGCGTTGGGTTTCGAATTGTTCGACGATCTGGTTGACCGTGCCTACGGCGATGTGGGGCGAATCGAGGACATCGTCTTCGGTCAGGCTCTCGGCGTTGGCCATGGACGTATGGCCACCTTGCCAGTGCGCGAGCAGTTGGCTAGCCGCGGCGCGGCGATCGTCGGTGACCGCCACGTCTCGGATCGTCATGTTCAGCTCAATGTCGGCGAAGCGCTGACCAGCGGCGGAGCGGACCCAACCGACCTTGCGGTCGACCGCCGCCAGGGTGATGTTGCGGGAGTCGATGCGGCTGTCGGGCGTCGCGCGGGTGGCGATGCTCACGATCTCGGCGTAGCGGCCCGCGGTGGTGAGCACGCGCTCGGAGCCGCCGCCGACCAGGATAGGTGGCGCTCCCGCCGATGCGCGCGGCAGCGGCTGGAACTCACGGAGCGTGTAGAAGAGGCCGGAGAAGCTGAACGCCGTCACCGCGTGGAGTAGACCGCGGACCACCTGCAGGTACTCGTCGAACCGCGCCACGCGCACGGCGGCGGGGTCGTACCTAAGGCCAGCCTGGCGGTACTCGCGCTCTGCCCAGCCAGCACCGATGCCGAGCTCCAACCGGCCTTCCGTGAAGAGTTGCGCCGAGGCGGCTTCCTGGGCCAGGATGCCCGGCGGTCGGAAATCCTGGTTCAACACATAGGTGGTGAGCTTCAGCGAAGTGGTGACAGCAGCGGCAGCCATCAGCGACGGGAACGTGGCCAGCCGCGGCAGGTGGTCGGGGATCATCAACGACGAATAGCCAGAGGACTGGGCAAGCCGGGCAAGCTCCGTCCAGGCCGCTGGATCGGTGACCCGCGCGGCCTGCAGGCCGAATCGGAAGGGCCGAACTGTCAGCCCGAGCTTCAATGTCATCCCGAGCTTGCGAGGGATCTCGCGGCTGACGGCCGGATGCGCAGTGTGAGATCCCTCGTCGTGCCTCCTCGGGATGACACGACGGCTCGGGATGACTCGACGGCTCGGGATGGCATTGGCGGCTTAGTACCCGGTGCCGGGGCGGAGCGGGGCTTCAACGGCGCCGGTCCAGGCGCGCGGCGACATCGCCTTGATGTCGGTCCGCACATCGAGCACCACCGGCCGATTCGCGGCCAACGCACGCAGCAACGCGGGCCCCACCTCAGCCGGCTCAGAGACGCAGATACCCATGCAGCCCAGGCTCTCGGCCAGCTTGACAAAGTCCGTGTCCCGCGAGAAGTGCCACATGTGAAAACCCTCGGTTTGCTGACCGCCGTAGGCCGCGGTGAACGGGCGTTCGTCCTGGTTCAGCGAGAAGTTGTTGTTGACGACGATGATGGCGTTGATGCCGTATCGGGAGGCCGTCTCCAGCTCGGTCGCGTGATAGAAGAAGCCGCCGTCGCCGGTGAAGCACACCACCGGGCGGTTGGGGGCAGCGCACTTGGCGCCGAGTGCCGCGGGAAAACCCCAGCCCAGCGAGCCAGCGGCGCGCAGAAACGTTTGGCGCGGCGAGCGGAGCTCCAGGTGTTGGCCCGTCCACATGCCGGAATGGCCGGTGTCGACCACCACGATCGCATCATCGGGCAAGGAAGCGGAAAGCTCGGCAATGACCCGCTCGGGACGCATGGGCACGGCATCGGAGCCAAGCTGCGCGGCGGTGTCGGCGCGCCACTCGGCGAGCAGCTCGCGGGCGTGCTGGAGCCAGGCGGCGTGACCATCGGCTGCAGCGGCCGTTCGGCCGTTAGTGCTGGGCCCACCCACGTGGTCGAGCATCTGCCGCAGCACGGTCCGCGCATCGCCCAGCAGCGACACTCGATTGGGATAGTTGCGACCCAACTCCAGCGGGTCGATGTCGAGCTGGATGACCGGCGTCCCTTGTGGTGGGACCCTCCACGCCGCGGTGACCTGCCCGCCAGTGTGGCTGCCGGCGAAGAAGACCAGGTCGGATTCGAGCACCAGCTTGTTGGCGCACGAGCGCGAGTAGGTGCCAACCACGCCGAGGTAGAGCGGGTGATCATCGGCGATGCCGCTCTTGCCGTTGAGGCTGGACACGAACGGGATGCCTGCCCGCTCGGCGAACGCGACGACCTCGGCCTGAGCGCCCGAGGTCGTGACGCCGCCGCCAACCACGATGACGGGTCGCTTGGCAGCGCGCAGCGCCTCGATCGCGGCCGCGACATCGGCCGGATCAGCCGCCGGACGAAACGCGGGCACACGCGCGAACCGGCTCTCGGCGAGCACGTCGGCAGCGGTCGTGTCGTTGGCCGCGAAGCCCTGTTCGCCCGACAACTCCAGATGGACCGGCCCAGGGGCGCCCGACGTCGCCGCGCGGAACGCCTGCCGCAGCAGGTCAGGGATGCGATCGACGGTTTCTACTCGCGCGGAGAACTTCGTGACTTCAGCGAAGGCGGCGAAGTCGTCACGCAACTCCTGGTAGGCGTGGCGATAGCGCGTGCGCGGCGAGGAGCCGCCGGACAGCGCCAGCACCGGCGAGCCGGCCAGCCAGGCGTCCTTCAACCCGGCGGCCAGGTTGGGCGCGCCAACGGTCTGCGCCATGCATACGCCAGGCTTGTGCGAGGCGCGAGCGTAGCCGTCGGCCATGTAGGCGGCGGCCTTTTCACCGTGCGTGGTCACGCGGGTGATGCCAAATTCACCCATCGCGGCGAGCGCGGGCGTGAGGATGGTCGGCACGAAGAAGACGTGTGTGATGCCGTAGCCGTGCAGCATCTCGGCGACGTAGTGCTGGCCGGTGATGGCCTGCCGCGGAGTCGTCACAGGTCGAGACCTCCTACTTGCGTCGCGCGAACTTCTGCAGCCGCTTGCCTTCCAGCACCTCGCCCACGTACAGGTCGCCGACCGAATCGAC
>WNGB01011685.1_pt1 | contig 30886 bp, 29 predicted proteins | sample 5400681 | NCBI WGS metagenome assembly WNGB01 (sample SAMN13153367, study PRJNA577476) | soil metagenome | isolation source: 115 cm soil or saprolite under grassland replicate 2 | place: USA:California | collected 2016-06-15
TGGAGGCGTAAACTGGAGTTCGTCTGGCTGCGTAGTAATCGAGCCACTGATCTCGGTTGCCCCGTCAAGTACTTTGATTTCATAAGATGTGACCGGAGAAAGACCAAACATGCTGCCCACGAGACGACCATCATCAATGCGCATGAGCGGGTGACCAGAATGCCAGTTGGCCTCGCTGCTCTGACGATACATTAGTTGCGCGGTCTTGGACAAATTCGCGCCGCTGACAACAACACCGATAGTCTCGATGTTGGGATAGAGGTTCAATTGAGTGAAACTGGCCATATCCTTATTTGGCGGGAAAAGGGGCTTCATACTATCGCCTGCAACCGCGAAAGCTGGGACGGTAGCAATAGAGAGCAAAACCATTAACAAGAATATAGAAATTCCCCTCAAGAGAATTTTTATGAATTTCATCCTTCACTCCTTTTTCCCGAAGCTGACCCCCAAAACTTTCTATCCATGAAGAGGCACTATTCGCGAATCACTAACTATGCCACTGAACTGGTATGCCAACCGATGCATTTATTATACAGAGATGTACAACCAAATGACTCTTTTGAACCAGAACTGTAATCTAGCTGGGACAAAGTTAGGAGCAGGTCTGAGGCCTGCTCCATAATGTTTTGAAATCTGTAAAAATCTTTTTTCAATAAATCGCGTCGCTAAGTGCTCCCTGCTTATCACTGTATATAATACTCTACCAACAATTGAGGGCGATCTGCTTTTGCAGCTGAGTTACCACTGAAGAACTTTATATAATCATCTCCCAGATCGTCGTTATCATCAATCTGGAATCTAAGGCGAAGCTGTGTCACGCCCGTCAGGTTGATATATGGAAAAGCTGCGCCGTCCCGCGTAGACCAGTACACACTTGCCCAGCCAATCATTTTATTTTGAGATCAACTTTAAGCTATTCAGCTTACGCTAATCATCTTTTAATCACCTGAATAGTAATGATATTGTGAAGTCAAGGTAAATTGAACGTTCTCACCAAAAACACTGCCATCTGTGCACGCGTGACCGGGCTTTCCGGGCAGTAAAGGCTTGTTCCACACCCACTAGTGATACCTTCCGCTGCCAGTTGTTTGATCCAAGCAGCCGCCCAGTAATTGATCGGAACATCATTAAAACCTGTGCTCAACACTACAGCAGGTGGCGTGTATGATGAACCATATTTGGCTTTGAGCAGGAACACGGCCATTTGCGAGCGGGTGACAGGCGAATCGGGACAATAATTGTCTGCTCCACATCCGCTGGTGATGCCATCCGCTGCCAGTCGTTCGATCCAGGCAGCCGCCCAATAAGAGGAGGGCACGTCTGTGAACACCGTCCCTGTGGCTGGCGGAGGCATGTAGGAGGAGCCGAGCATGCCGCGCTCGAGGAGTACCGCCATCTGGGCGCGGGATACACTGGCTTCCGGACAATATTGCAGGGGATTGTTGGCACAACCGCCTGTAATACCAGCATTGAAAAGCCGCTCGATCCACTCCCACGCCCAGTAAGTGTTGGGTACATCTCCGAATGTGGAAGTCTGGTAATACTCAATTGTGAGCACCGGTTGATCTGCAATGCCTGCATCACCGGAGTAGAATTTCACGTAATCCTGTTCATTGTCATCATCGTCATCGAGCGCGAAACGCAGACGAAATTGCGTTGTGCCGGTCAGGTTAATGCTTGAGAAGGCAGTTGCATCGAAGGTGGCTGTGTACCAGAGTTCGCCTGGCAGGTTCGTGAGCGTGGCAAAAGCATTCTGGTCAGCGGGCGCCTGAAAGTCGGTAACCTGTAATTCCACGCCTGTGTCAAAGTATGGTTTGCGGACATCCACGAGCAAGTTACCATGCGTGGCAAATGGATTTTCACCAACAATTCCCTGCTGTTTGATCTTGAGTGTAACGTTGGTGATGATCGCGCTGTTTGGAAGAGAGCCGGTCTCGAAATGTAAGATGGAACGATATTGCTGGTCGTTGTTGGCATCTCCCAGAAAGAACGTGCTTGCCCGTTCATCGATCCTGGCCCCGGTTTCGTCGTTCTCTCCTGTTTCGATCACCCAGCCATCATAAGCACCGACCGACTGGTAGGTCTTTGTCGTGAGAGTAACAATGGCCAGCTCACGCAGAAAGACATCGTTCCACCCGTTTGTATCATTGGGAACCAGGTGGCTGTTAAAGGATGAAAATGCAACAAAGCGCCCATCTGCAGAGATGGCGGGATCGAATGAGGAATCCTCCGCTGCTCCCCCGGATATCCGAGTGGTGCTGCCCGTCAGGCGGTCATGGATGTAGATGGCTACGAATGGCAACCCATCGCCGCGATCATCGAATTCAAAAGCGATGTAGCGCCCGTCAGAAGAGATATCCGGCATCGTGGACCAGCCCACCATCTGATATCCATCCTGGGTAGAGACGAGTGTGGTCGCACCGGTCTGGCGGTCATGTAAATAAACGTGTGGGTAGCCATAGGGCTCCTCGCCCAGTAGGTTGGTGGCGACCGATGAAAATGTAACAAAACGTCCATCGCCCGAGATCGAAGGATCGCTGGCTCCGCGGTCCGCTTCCACGCCGCTCGAGTTGACCGAGACGCGGGTCGTTACGCCCGTCGCCCGGTCGCGGACAAATATATCCGCCTTGGTATTGGTGTCTCCGTCCTCGCTCGAGATGGAAGGGTTGGAGGAACCGCCGTTGGCCTGAATCTCATTGCTGTCTAGCGAGACACGTTCGGTAGTCCCTGTCTGACGGTCGCGCACGAAGACATCTGGAACGCCATTTGTATCCCCACTCACCAGATTGGTCGCGTCCGAATTAAAAGCGACCAAACGCCCATCGTCGGAGATGGCAACGTAGGAGTCTGAAATACCATTTGCCTGCGCTCCACTCGAACTGACGGAAACACGTGCAGTTATGCCTGTCTGCTGGTCGTGGACGAAGATGTCGCTGAAGCCATTGGTATCCCCACTTACCAGATTCGTCGCATCTGACATAAAGGCGATAAAACGCCCGTCACCGGAGATGGCAGGATAATACGAGCCGTTATCTGCCTGAATTCCACTCGAGCTGACGGAAATCCGAGTCGTTTCCCCGCTCTGAATGTCGCGGACGAAGAGATCTTCCCACTCATTGGTATCCCCAGCCACCAGATTGCTGGCTCCCGACCAAAAAACTACGAAACGTCCATCGGCAGAGATATCGGCATCGCGGGAGTATCCATTTGACTGTTCCTCACTCGAGCTGACCGAGACGCGCGTGATATCGCCTGGAGCTGCTATTGCTGGGAAGGCTCCACTAGCGAATAAAGCCAACAGCAATAGCGCGACAACACCCCGTAATAGAATTTTTGCATATTTGGGATTCATCATTCACTCCTTCCAGTGAGACCCACTTACCAATACCGGCGCCGCTTAAATTTTCCCATGCAAACTAAAACTATTGGTGAAAGAGCAAATTGATAAAGGTTTGTTCCTGCCGACGATACCCTAGAGCTTACTACCTATAAAAAGGGTACTAGGCTCAATATCACCAGCACGCTCCACAGAACTGGCAATTCAACCGATATATTTCATTATATAGAGATGCATAATGAAGTGGCGCGTTTGTATGAAAACTGTAACTTATTAAATGGCTCTCTTTTAAATACTTCAGATCCGCTATTTCACCCAAATAGTTGATTCAAAATAATTTCACAACTATCTTAGCTCTTTAGAGGGCTAGGGTCTTCGAAAGAGCATGACACACTAGATCTGCTTTACTTTTTCAACCGGCTTCAACTCAAGAGGAGGAAGATACGCTTCAATCTGACTACGACCGGTTTCGAACCATTCTGGCAACTTAAGGTCTTCTCCTAGAGAGTCAACTGGTTCATCGACTGCAAAACCGGGCGGCTCAGTTGCAATCTCAAGGAGAACACCGCCAGGTTCACGGTAGTAGATTGAGTGAAAATATTTGCGGTCCATCATGGGGGTAACGTCATGTCCTGCAGCACGCAGAGCAGTTTGATATTCCAATTGCATCTCATCTGTTGGCACACGGAACGCGATATGGTGGATAGATCCTGCTCCAAAAACAGCTTCGACAGGCATATCTTCAGGTTGGCCTGGGCGGTGCACAATGTCAAGAATGTTGCCTAAAGACCCAGCTCCGCCAGTGAAATGGTAGCGATCTCCTTCCTGCCCTATGAATGTGTAACCCATTTGCAAAGTCAACAAATTCGCTGTGGACTCAATCTCCTCAAGCCACAGGGTAACACTATGAAAGCCGCTCATTGCATGAACCTGTGGAATGGGACCCTCTTCCCAAGGGTGAACAGCAGGCGAAGGAGTAGAGGCAACCAGTTCAACGCGCATTCCATCTGGGTCGTCAAAGGGTAATATATCCACACCGAATCGCTGCACTAAAGGATAAAGTTCGACTCCTTTGTCTTTGAGATAATCCTGCCAAAAATCTATCGAACTAGCGGGTATGTTATATGCTATGGCTATAGTCTCCCCTGTTCCACGGATGCCGCGCTTCATATTGGGCCAGGCAAAGAAGGTCAATACACTGCCGGGTGTACCAATTTCATCTGCAAAATAAAGATGATATGTATCAGGGGCATCAAAGTTAACTGTCTTTTTCACAAAGCGCTGACCAAGCACATTCCGGTAAAAATCCACGTTGCGCTGTGGATCGCGTGTCACCGCTGTGATATGATGCAAACCTTCAATTGGATCCATTTTTTCTCCTTACCAGTAAAGCTATATATTTCAAATATTATCATGCTCGTTCGAGGGCTAAGCTCTCGAACGAGCATGAACGAACATTAAGTTAAAAATCTCCGAGCCTATTCAGAACTCGGAGATTTTTCTACGCGTACAATTCTCTCTTGAAAAACTCTGGTAGCGCGAATGCCGCTTTGTGGATTTCAGGATTGATGTAATTATTTACACCAGGTGGAAGTGGTGTCTTTAATCCATTTTCCCAGGGTGTGTTTGAAACATACATGAAGCCGATTCCCCCACCGGGATAGGTCGGAATATTGGCATAATAATAGGCAGGATTCTGGGTCAATGCTCTGGCGGTTATATAGATCTGTTTAATTAATTCGGTATCGAAAAAAGGCTGTTCACATTGTGTTGCCGCGGCACCGCTTGGAGTCAGAGCGCGCACCATTAGTTTATAGAACTCGTCTGAAAACAATCGCTCAGCCATACCAACCGGATCGGTTGTATCTGAGATGATCACATCGAATTGACCTGGGTTTTCTTCAAGATAACCAAAAGCATCGCGCACGATCAGTTTGATTCGTGGATCAGCCCAAGGATCCCCGAAAGCTGTGGCGAAGTATTCACGTGAGAGGTCTACAACTCGCTGATCCAATTCGCAGACCACCGCTTCTTCCAGGGACGGGTATCTGAGAACTTGTTGCAAGGAGCCGCCATCTCCTCCTCCCACGATCAGCACCCGCTTCGGTTGGCCCACAGCAAGCATCGGTACATGGACAATCATTTCGTGATAGCCCATGTTATCGCGCTCAGTCAGCTGAATAATGCCGTCTAAAATTAGCACATTACCGAAGAACTCGGTTTCGACCACTTGAATTTGCTGATATTTAGTTTTTTCGTCTGCAAGAATACGCTTGATTCGAATTCCTTTGCGATAGTAAGGATGAAGTTCTTCGGTGAACCAGATACTCATGCATGCTCCACCTGGGGCATGAGCACCGGATCGACATCTGCATCACGATTAATTTTGCGCAGGCTAAAGTCATTCGAGCCGAAAGCATCCATAATTTGGTGGATCAATGGCAAAAGGTCCTTGCCAATCGAGCAAGTGAACAGGTCAATTGCACAATAACCGTATTCAGGCCAGGCATGCAAACTCGCATGCGACTCTGAGAGTAGCAAAAAACAGGTAAAGCCATGTGGGCTGAACTTGTAAAAGCCCTCATCCACAACGGTCAGACCGCTGTCGCGCACTGCCTCAGCAAATAATGCATAAGACCGTTCGCTATCCATCAGGATCTCACGGTTGCAGTTGGAGAGATCAAAAATGTAATGCTCTCCAAGTTTCAAAGTCGCGTTCACTCACACCTCCGGGGTTAAAAAATATAAAGAACCTTTCCGAAAACGTACTACACCGTACTTCATGCTGTCATTACAAATTGTCTATTTTGTACGACAAATGAAATAGCCTTCGGAGAGACTCTGTAAATGTATTTATACTATGTCCTGTCAGGTTGTCAATCGTTTGAAGTGTTAACGTTTCACTACGGCAAGTCCGCGCACAAAGGCCTGTACTCCTCGTCTCGGAAGAAGGCCTTCCACTCGTCTTTATTAAAATTCTGGATGATCCGCGAACAGGCCGTTTCCTCAAGATGATTAGTGTCAATACTTGGAATTTTGGTCACATCCCAAAATTGAATAACCTTGAGCAAAGCACTGGCAAATAGTTTTCCATCAGGAGAGAATGAGAGGCTGTTCGCCGGGATTTTATGCGGAATTCTTGTAATTTCCTTGCCAGTGAGTATATCAATCAGATAAACTATATTCCTTTCACCAATAAGGAGTTGATCACCTTGTGGATTGAAGGTCATTGAAAAGACAGGCCCTCGAGATAAGGATTGATCCAAGGTAAACTCGCCATTCACTTGTTTCCAAATAGAGATCTGGCCAGAAGAACTACTCAGAGCAAGAAGAGAACCCTGTGGATTAAATGCCATCAGTTGATGATCACCTGGGGATTCGATATCATTAATAACTTCATCTGTATTCATATTCAGGATCATGACCTTATCAGTCAGGCCAATTGCCAGCAATTCCGAACTTGTCGCCAGAGACATCACATCTGAGTTACTTTCAAACAAGGTTTTGGTCACTTTGCCGGTAGTCACATCCCATGCCTGCACTTTACCATCCGAGCTACCTGTGATCAGTTGCAGGCTGTCTGGTGAGAAAGCAAGCTTTTGTGCTGTATCGGAAGAACCAACGATTCTCCTGATTCGGTTTTTGACATTGTAAATGGCCAGCTCACCCTGCTCGGTTGAAACTCCAATCCATTCTGAATTAGGGCTGATGACAAGGCTCTTGATATCACTGTCAAGCTCAAGGATTGGGTTTTCTTGAGGGGAAGTTGTCAGACTAGAATACTGATCTTTGTCAAGCAACCAGACCCGATTTTCGTCAGAAGCAGCGAGCCAGTCTCCGGATGGACTGAATTGGACATTCCCGGTATTCCCCCGGAATTGGATCTCATTTACAGGTGCTGTCATAATTGAAATATCCCAGACGTTAATTTCCCCGTTTTGACTACCTGAGATAAGATATTTCCCATCATTGCTGAAGGCCAGAGCTGAACCGCTGCTTTTGAGTGGGATCTGCAACATCTCTGCGCCTGTGGCGGAATTCCAAACTCTGGCAGTTTTATCTTCCCCGGTTGTCGCGATCCACCGGCCATCTGGGCTAACCTTTACTGCCTTCACAAACCCCTCCTGCAACATGAGGGCCTCTTCTTCTCCGGACTCGGTATCCCAGACTCTAATGCTTCGATCATCGGACGCCGTCACGAACCATGAACTATTTGGGCCAAAGGCCAAATCCTCAACGCGGTCCTGGTTATTAATGTCGAAAAGTAATTTGCCTGACCTCGTTAGTGTAACAAGCGCCCTGTTGTCAGCTCCGCCTGAAACAAGGACACTGCTATTTGGACTAAACTCAAGAGCAAGAACTTCGCCCCTGTGGATTGGACCAGTAATAGCTGCTCCTCCAGCTTTCAAGTTCCAAAGCGTGATCCCGCCTGAACTAGATCCGCTAGCAAACCAGATGCCATTGGGGCTGAACGCGGAAATGAGGGGCCTGCCGATTGTACTCAACTCATAGTCGGCTTTGCGACCATTCAAATCAATAATCGTGATTATCCCATCATCCCGAGTTACAGCCAGCGATTCGCTATCCGGACTGATGTCCACATTCCAGACTGCCACATCGAAGTTTAGTTTCTTCTGAACTTTTCCGCTTTTCGCATCAAGAATGAGCACCTGACCAGATTGATCTCCTGTAACAATGATTTCACCATTCGGACTAAAAGTCGCATCATTCACGGACCCGGAGCTGGTTGCGCAAAATAGCTTTGCTCCATCTGTAACATTCCACCCACATGTCGTGGCATCTGCGCTAGCCGTTATAAACGTATTGCCAACTGGACTGAATCCCAAAGCGTTGATTTGAGCTGATTGTGACATCTGTGCGACAGGTACGGGTAGGAGACTTATGTTTTTTCGAAGGATCTCCTCTACCTCCTGGGAGCCGGGCTCGCGTTGCCAGGAGTCGATGGCAAGCAAGGTGCTGGTATATAACTCACCGGTCTTGGATTGATAAATTTGCGCTTTTGCCGCACTTCGCTGCGCCTTGGCGCTATTTTCATTCTTTCTAGCAAGCCCTTCAGCCTCCCGCGCTTTTTTCCCCTCATCTATGGCTATGGCCTCGTTTTCTTTTGCCTTCAATTCACTTTGTCGGGCTTCCTCGGCTTTTGCTGAGGCTATTTGAGATTGTTGATAAGCCGTGATCGAAAGAATCGTCATAATGAGGAGGGCCAGGCTACTTGCTATCAAGAGTAGTATCCTACGCCTTTCATCTCGACTGCTATAGTGAATATAGACCTGTTGAAGGTCGGTTGGCTTTGGATCTTTGCTCAATCCCAATTTGATCATTTGCCCGGCAGAGCGCAGATCTCTGCCCCGCAAGAGCAGGCTTGGCTCTTTTTTGCGATGCCACTCCAGCGCGCGCACCTGTAACCGGCGGTGTTCCGTAAGCCACTCAAGGTCGAGCTCAATTGCTAATTTAATTTTATTGATTACCTCCTCGAAACTATCTTGTTCACGCGCGAAGATCCAGTTCAAATCCCGGATGATCGGGTTGACTGTCTTCGGATCCACATCGCGTACCACGATTGGGATAATGCGTTTGTTGTTCTTCCCCGCGTGACCGATCTCGACATTACAGACTTCGGAAATAATAGAATCCGGGCTGACAAGAAAGATAAATGCGTCTGATGCTTCGATACCCCGCAGGATTTGGTCTAGCCAACCAACAGCAGGGGGAATATCCTCCCAATCCACCCAGACATCAAGTTTGATACCTTCAAAGGCACCTATCAGCTTTCGTGCAATCACAGAATCTTTTCGGGAGTAGGAAACAATAATACTAGTCATGGAATTCCACCATTGTAAAGTTGAGGCAAGCAGATTATTTCTACTAGTTGGCGATTATAACCGTTTGTCTCCTCAACAAGCGATATTTCATAATAAATCCTTATCTTACAGGTTACTCCGCTTCTGTGGTTAAATTGACCCACGCCATTTATTAACTTTGGAGGAGAAACCATGACCGAAGACCTGAACGACCTCAATAATGAAACTCGTGAAGCGTGGGACACTAACGCGCATATGTGGGATGCACGTATGGGCGAGGAGGGCAATGACTTCTTCAAAATCCTCGAATGGCCGGCAATTACGCGGCTCTTGAATATTCAGCCCGGCCAGCATGTTCTCGACATTGCCTGCGGCAATGGCCTGACCACGCGCAAGCTTGCCGAACTCGGAGCGCAAGTCACAGCTTTTGATTTTTCATCCAACCTCATCGAGTTTGCCAAATCTCGCTCCTCTCGTTATTCCGAACTCATTACGTATCACACCCTCGATGCCACCGATGAATCCTCCCTCCTCTCCTTCGGCGAACATAAATTTGACTCCGCCCTGTGTAACATGGCTTTATTCGACATGGCCGATCTCGATCCACTCTTTCGCAGCCTCCCCAAATTGTTGAAGACCAATGGGATATTTGTCTTCAGCCTCATGCATCCCGCTTTCAACAATGCTTCGACCATACACGTCGCAGAAGAAATCGATGACGAAGGTGTGATCAAAACCATCTATTCCGTCAAAATCTCCCGTTATATCACCCCCTACCACCAGCATGGACTTGCCCTCCTCAACCAGCCGAAACCACAGATTTATTTTGAACGTCCGCTTCAATACTATCTTAATCTCGGCTTCCAAAATGGATTCGTCGTTGATGGCTTCGAGGAACGCGCCTTTCCTCCTGATGTTCCGCAGAAGCTACTCGAATGGGGCGGAAAATTTAGTGAAATCCCTCCCGTTCTCGTCGCGCGGTTAAGGCATTCGAGTCATTGATGCTCTGAAACATTTGGCTTTTGTCTAGCCGTCGTCTATAATCTTAAATGTTAGCTATGTTTGGCAATCTATATTCATTATCAACCTGAAAGGAGACAAACCATGAACAGCAAACAAACTGAGCAAGCCAAAGGTATGGGTGGCGCGCCCCAATGGGATGAAGGCAAAAAGCGTTCCCAGATGAAGTTCATTCTATACGGGATTGTCACGCTTGTGGTTGCCGTCTGGGTCGCGATCATCTATTGGGTGCTTAGCATCCCAGAAGAGCAATTGCAAAAGGCAACGGCAATAGCTGGTAGCAGTCTGGTAATAACCCTTGCACCGGTTCTCGCGGCAGCAACTGGTGTCGAGCGATCTCTTGAAACCGTCTTCAATATCATCGAAAACAGCTTTAAGACGATGGTTGCTTATTTAGGCAGAGGCCTGCGATGGCTTAAGAACTCTGAGATCGAAGTAAAGCAAGCCCGACAATGGCTGGCCGACGTCTCGACACGCTACGCCGAGGAAATGCAAGCGATCCAGATTACAGGACAATCATCGGTCGAGCAGTTGACTAGCGAAGCTCAGGCTAAAATGGCAGCAGCTAATGCGATGCTGCGACTGGCGCAAGCACGATTACAGGCCGCGGAAGACAATTTGTCAGATGCAAGTGCATCAGATGGGTATCGTGGCGTCAAAGCCGCGGCATCGATCATTTTAGGCCTAATGCTTGGCGTGATAGTGGCTCAACTCGGTTCGCTTCAAATGTTCGCACTGATGGGACTAGCTGTAGTGCCGATTAAAGTCGATATCTTTATCACCGGCCTGATTATTGGCAGTGGAGCGTATCCAGTGCATTCCTTGGTTGGCATTTTGCAACAAGGCAAGGATACGTTGGATAGCGTTAAGGGCTACTTCAATCGAGCCGCGCCCGCAGTTCAGCAAAGTGTTAGAACATTGATACCTCCCAGTGAATCTCCAAGTGGACAAGCGACCGTCATCGAAACTACAGCCAAGAGCGTCGAGGAAACTCCTAACAAATAATCCAGCCAACTTAAACGAAGTCCGACTTACCTATCGCATGAAAGCCGGACTTTTTTCAACGCGTTAGAAATGATTTATCTCTTCATCGAATTCATCGACGAACTGGTCTTTGGCCTTGAAGACGCGGCCTGGCCGCTCATCCGTACTGATCTGCATCTCACTTACATACAGATCGGTATCCTGCTATCTGTCCCTGGCTTGATCGCTAATTTTATCGAGCCCTTCCTTTTTATCCTGGGTGACATCTGGAAACGACGGGTGATTATCCTCGGTGGTGGGGTATTGTTCACAGTTGCCACTATTCTCACGGCTATTAGTCAAAACTTCATCTGGTTGCTTCTGTCCTTTGTCTTATTTCATCCATCTTCTGGGGCGTTCGTCAGTCTATCACAAGCGACCCTCATGGACACTGACGAAAACCGCCATGAACAAAATATGGCACGCTGGACATTTGCAGGATCGCTGGGGGTCTTCCTTGGCCCACTATTGCTCGGTGGACTGGTCACCTTGGGCTTCGGCTGGCGCACCGGCTTCTGGACACTCGCTTCTTTCTCGACCCTGATCCTGCTCGCCGCTTTCATGCTGATTCCTAATACCAGAAATCATCACGCTGAATTCCCAACCCCACGCGCATTTTTCGACGGTTTACTCTCGACGTTATCCGTGCTCAAAGATACAGCCGTCTTGAGATGGTTGATTCTGCTAGAGTTCTCAGATTTGATGATCGATGTGCTCTACGGATTTCTCGCGCTTTACTTCGTAGACGTGGCCGGCGTGACGCCAGCTTCTGCCGCGGTCGCCGTAGCTATATGGACAGGATTCGGCCTGCTCGGTGACTTTCTGCTGATCCCGCTCGTTGAGCGCGTGAAAGGGCTGGACTACCTAAGGGTAAGCGTAATCCTTGAACTTGTCCTTTTTCCCCTCTTCCTTCTTTCTTCGATATATTGGCTCAAACTGGTTTTGCTCGGTTTACTTGGTTTCTTCAATAGTGGATGGTATGCAATTTTAAAGGCAAATCTATTTTCTTCACTGCCTGGCAAAAGCGGATCTGTCCAGGCACTGGACAATGTCTCTGGCTTGTTTGGTAAACTTATCCCGTTTGGTATTGGTCTTGCCGCGCAAGCGTTCGGTCTTGGCGTTGCCATCTGGCTTCTCCTCGCTGGTCCAGTTGCATTATTGATTGGATTGCCGCGCAAATATATTACAAGTGATTAATTTATCTTGATGCCCTATTCACTTTATTTTCACATCCCTTTTTGCACACATCGCTGCGCTTACTGCGACTTCAATACATATTCAGGTCAGGAATCCCTAATTCCTGCATATGTTGGTGCGTTGATCCAGGAAATAAAATTTATTGGTCAATCAGCACGTACGGACGACCAACTGGTTGTCCCTTCAGCGCACACTGTTTTCTTCGGCGGCGGGACTCCCTCTTTGCTTTCCTCCGCGCAATTTGAATCTATCTTTCATGCCATCCGCGAAAATTTCAACTTGCTGGAAAATTCAGAGAACACGATCGAAGCCAATCCCGGCACGGTTTCTTTTGAAGAATTGAAGCAATTACGAAAGATTGGGATCAACAGAATTTCCTTTGGTGTGCAGTCAGCCAATACTGAAGAGCTGAAGATGCTCGAACGTGCCCACAACTTTTTCGATGTGATCGAAGCGGTTGCATCGGCGCGCAAAGCTGGCTTTGACAATCTTAATCTTGATTTGATCTACGGCTTGCCCGAACAAACTTTCCAAACCTGGCAAATCACAGTTAGGCGGATATTAGATTTACGTCCCGAGCACATCTCCGCCTACGCGCTAACACTAGAGCATGGCACACCTTTTGGTCACTGGTCATCGCGCGGCCTCCTGCCCATGCCCGATCCCGATCTCGCCGCGGATATGTACGAATGGGCGAGCGAATGCCTTGAAGTAAATGGATATGTTCAATATGAAATTTCTAATTGGGCAAAAAACTTCGCGTCGAACGGAGCAAAGCTAAGTCGAGACGTATTCCAACCGCCGTCTCACGCTTGCAAACACAACCTCCAATACTGGCATTCGCTTCCGTACCTTGCCTTCGGTGCAGGCGCACACGGATACGCAAACGGCTTTCGTTACTCAAACGTCTTGCGAATCAAAACCTATATTGACCGCCTTACGAATTACGAATCACAACTTACAGATTATGAATTTCCTCTCTCCCCGGCCACCGTAAATCAGCATCGTCAAACAGAACAGGATGACATCTCCGAGTTCATGCTAAATGGTCTCCGCTTGACAAATGCTGGGATAACGGAAGCAGATTTCAGGTCCAGGTTTGGACGCGGACCTTTAGATATCTATCAAAGGGAATTTGATGAACTGATTCATCTTGGTCTGCTCGAATGGAAGGGTGAAATAGTACATCTCACCAAACGTGGGCGATTGTTGGGCAATCAAGTCTTCTTGAGATTTGTTGAATAATTTTGCCCTCCCCAAATTGGGAGAGGGCAAAAAACATCCCCGCCATTTCTGACGGGGATGTTTATCGTTATATCCTGGATTTCTTCTTAGCGGTCTTACTTTTCGCCTTGACAACAACCTTTTTCCGAACCTGGGCCTTGGCCGCTGTGCCCGGCTTGCGATATTTCAGTGCCGAATGCGCCGCGGCGAGACGGGCAATCGGTACACGGAATGGCGAGCAGGAGACATAGTTGTTGCCAATAATATGGCACCATTCAATAGAACTTGGATCGCCTCCATGTTCACCACAAATACCTACTTCGAGTTGTGGGCGGGTCTGGCGTCCCTCGGCAATTGCCCATTGCATTAACTTACCCACGCCATCGCGATCAAGCGTCTGGAACGGGTTCTTGGGCAGAATACCTTTCTCTACATAGGTAACCAGGAAATTGCGTTCAGCATCGTCGCGTGAGTAACCGAATGTCATCTGGGTCAAGTCATTGGTACCGAAGGAGAAGAACTCAGCGCGTGTTGCAACTTCCGCCGCAGTGACTGCCGCGCGCGGGATTTCGATCATGGTGCCGAACTTGTAGTCCAGCTTCTTGACACCCTTCTCAGCTAGAACTGTCGCGGCGATTCGGACGAGCCGCGGCTGGATCCATTCAAGTTCCTTCACTGTACCGGTTAGCGGGATCATGACTTCAGGTTTGACCACAATCCCACGTTTTGTGCAATCTGCAGCAGCTTCGAAGATTGCGCGCACTTGCATTTCCACAATCTCAGGCATCGAAATAGACAAGCGCACACCGCGCATGCCCATCATCGGGTTGGATTCATGCATGCCTTTGATAGACGTTAGCAATTTTTCTTTTTCCGTTAATCCATCAGTCTCGCCTTTGATGCGCATCTCGATGACTTCTTCGAGCAGTTTCTCTTCATCCGGCATGAACTCATGGAGAGGCGGGTCGATCAGGCGAATGATGAGAAGTCTTTGCGCTGATATGGCAGGAGCTTATTGAGAGCCTCGGTGCGGCCTTCGCTTGTCTCGGACAGGATCATGTCTTGGACAATAGGCAGGCGTTCGGGTTCGAAGAACATATGCTCAGTCCGGCACAGACCGATGCCCACTGCCCCGTAGGTACGAGCTCGCTGGGCATCCTTGGGATAATCCGCATTTGCCCAAACCTGCAGTCCGCGCGTCGGCCAGCCTTTGGATGGAGCTTCGCGAATATCCTTACGAGCACAGATATCATCTGCCCATTTGAGCAGAGTCAATAATTCAGTCTGCTGTTCTAGGGATGGAGCAGAAGTCGGAATCTTGCCAATGAAGACTTTTCCCGTGGTTCCGTCTACGGAAATCCAATCTCCTTCGTTGACTACTTTTCCATCAACATTCATCTTGCGCTTATCGAGATCGATTTTGATCGCCGATGCACCGACTACACACGGAATACCGAATTGACGGGCCACTACTGCGGCGTGGGACGTTGCACCACCTTCACTCGTCAGCACACCTTTTGAAGCGATCATGCCATGTACATCATCGGGCTTGGTAAAAGGGCGAACCATGATCGTATCTTGCTTTTCTTCTTTCGCCATCTTTTCAGCTTTATCAGCGTCGAAATAAATCTGTCCAACTGCCGCGCCCGGTGACGCGTTCACACCTTTTGCAAAGAAATCGCCGACTTGTTCAGCATCCTCCATAGCCTTATCATCAAATTGCGGGTGGAGCAATGCATCCACATTTTCGGGTGTAATACGAGCGACCGCTTGTTCTTTGGTGATCAGGCCTTCATTTACCATATCTACAGCAATCTTCACTGCCGACTTAGCTGTGCGCTTGCCAGTACGGGTCTGGAGCATCCACAGTTTGCTGCGCTCGATCGTGAACTCAACATCCTGCATATCCTTGTAGTGCTTCTCGAGTTTGGATGTGATGTCCATGAACTGCTTATAGGCTTTGGGCATGTTCTTGGACAGGTTCTCGATGGGGTCAGCATTACGAATACCTGCCACTACGTCTTCGCCCTGGGCATTGAGCAGGTATTCACCCATCATCTTCTTATCGCCTGTGGATGGGTTGCGGGTAAACGCCACACCGGTACCAGAGTCATCGCCCATGTTACCGAAGACCATGGTCACAATGTTGACTGCGGTTCCAAGATCGTGCGAAATACCTTCCTTGTTCCGGTAGGCAATGGCACGCTTGCCATTCCATGATTCAAAAACGGCTTTGATGGCGAGTTCAAGCTGTTTGTAAACATCTTGTGGGAAGTCTGAACCGACATGTTTCTTGAAGACATTCGATTAGGCGGCGATAGGAATCCCACGCAAAACGCGCGTTGCCTGCTAGTTTTACCAATCCCTCAACAACATTGTCGTTCAGACCGATGTTCAAGATTGTATTCATCATACCCGGCATAGAAAACTTTGCACCGGAACGACATGAAACAAGTAGAGGATTTTTGGGGTCTCCAAATTTCTTTCCCGTTGCCTTTTCAATTTTCTTAAGTGCTGCCAACACCTGTTCCCACATACCCGCTGGGAATTTCCTCAATTTTTGATAGGCGTTACACGCTTCAGTTGTCACCGTAAAGAAGGGTGGAACTGGAACACCCGCACGGGTCATATCCAACAACCCCGCACCTTTACCGCCAACAAGGCCTTTTACATTATCCCAATCACTGCCAGTAACTTTTTCAACATCTTTTACCTCATCGAAGAGGTAAACCCATTTTGCCATGATAACCTCCGAGTTATACAAAATGCGTGGAATTGTGAAATATTTTACCAAAAACACACCGAAAGGCAAATGACGTTAGTCACTATACAAGTACAATTTAATCTGTAAACCACCTGCAAAGTAAAATTGACCCTAATTAAGTGATAATGGGGTCAGAGAAAATATGAAAACTAGAGTCCTTGTAATAGACGATGATGAAGCGATCACAGAATTGTTGAGCATGCTACTTAAGACACACGGCTTCGATGTTATCACTAGCAACAGCGGCGTGGAAGGTGTAAAACTTGCACAGGAAAGACATCCACAAGTCGTATTGCTTGATTTAATGATGCCGGATAAAGATGGATGGGAAGTTTGCAAAATGATTCGAAACTTTAGCAACGTCCCCATCGTGGTGCTCTCTGCCCTCAATGATCCTCGCATGGTCGCTTCTGTATTAGACGCGGGTGCGGACGATTTCCTCGTCAAACCAGTTCCCAGTAGTATACTCATCGCACACCTTCGAAAAATTGTAAGGAGAACTGGTTCTTTCCATACGCGAACTCCGACTGCTCCTCTGATGAGGAACACCCATCCGCTTCCTTCCCAATCCTGAACCTGCTCCCGCTAAATCATTTCCATTGAAAACCAATCGCCCGCCACCCAAAAGTGACGGGCGATCCCTTCATTTCAATAGCTTCAACGCTTCAGCAGTCTTTTCTGCTGCTTCCACCATCGGCATATGACCAACGCCTGGTAACTCTACATACGCTGCATGAGTGATAGCCTCTTTCATCTCGCGCCCGCGATCTACCGGGATCAATGCATCTGCATCACCATGCACAATTACAACAGTAAATTTGATTAATGGGAGTATCGAGGTCGAATCGGTTCGTTCAGCCATTGCCTTCAACGCGCCAGCGACACCGGCTGCTGATTGCTTTTGGATCAATTCACGAACGAACGACTGCACCCGCTCATCAGCTGATAACTTTGGAGTAAGTGAATCAGCAACAACGCCGACACCTTTTTCCTCTACCTGCTTGGCCGTATCATAACGTCCTTGCTTACGTTCGGGGGTGTCTTCTGCTGCCTGGGTTGAGACCAGACCAAGTCCGCGTACATGCGTTGGAAATAAACGGACAAAGGCCAGGGCGACATATCCACCCATGGAATGACCCACGATCGCAGCCTTTTCGATCCCCAGGTGGTCGAGCAGAACAGCAATATCAGACGCTAAGTCATCTATTGTGTATGGGCCGCTTATAGTTGTGGACTGCCCAAAACCGCGCAGGTCCGGCATGATCACATCAAACTCATCTTCAATTTTTCCATTTTTATTCTCCTATACGGAATGAGGACGTAGCATACGGCAGCTGCCGTATGCTACGTCCAGTTCACATTCACTTTCAGCTTACTCCCCAATCTAGATATATAAAACACATACCCGTTATCACGTCCAAATTCATAGACGCGGCGTGTGATGTCAACATCTGATTTACAATATTCAGCCACTTTATCTAACTCGCCATTTCTGAACCATTCCACGGAACGAATTCCATCCGCTGTTTTTGTCGTGCCAAGAGACGCTCTTGCAATGGTATCGAGGCTCAACCGAAAGCCAAGAGTCCTGCCGATATCAAGAAGCAAATCAAGGGTTGGGAGAGAGGCAAGACGCATGTTAGGTGAATATGGTTGCAGGACAGGATAGTCAAATTCACGTAGATTGAATCCGACCACCTTCGTTGCTGATTTTAATTCATCTATCAATTCAGGAATATCTTTCTCCCAGTATACAGAAAAATCATTCTTCGCACTTGACCATGTAACCGCGCAAGCCATTTTCAACTGTCCAATGTTTTGCCGCCCACCCACATCTTGGAAAAGATTCTGTGTTTCCAGATCGAAGAAGACGTAATTCATTTTTCGCTTTGCTCCAAGCTTTGTCTGCTATTCAGCCACTCGCGTGCGTATTCAATAGCTTGTTCACGGGTATCGATTTTACCTATGGCCTGGCGCTCTCGGATGGCTTCAAGCAGATCGCCAACGATGGGACCGGGCTGGAGATCCAACTCATGCATTAAGTCATCACCATTGAGCAGGCGCGGAGGTGCAACTGTATCTTCAGGTTTTTCCCAGTAATTCTCCAGGAAGATTCGACAGACATCCAAATATGCAGACCAGGTTTCCTGCGTGAGAGTGTTGGCGCGTGTCCCACGTAGATCAGCTAAGCTAAGTAATACCAGTTCAACACCTGCTCCACCGCTGTCACGGAAGAAGCGATAAATAGCTCTACGTGAGGGCGACTTATTCTCACCTTCCATTCGGCCGGCATGGAAATGAATCCGCATATGATTCTCGATGATAGCCTGCAAGCGTTGGATTTCGTCATTGCTCAAATTGAAAGCACGAGCGCGTTTGGCTGCTAATTCCGCACCTTGAATATCATGGTCAAAGAAACGGATGCGGCCTTTCTCCTCGTCGAATGTTTTGGTTTGCGGTTTCCTGGCATCATGATACAACGCGGCAAAGAAAAGAAGGGCGCGTACAGAACGATCCGGGTTAAGGGATTGTGCAAAATGTTTTGCAAATTGTTCGCGGAAACGACCCAGGCGTAAAGTGAGCAAACCAGTGAACAAATCATTAGTATCGTCGGCGGAATAACCAACCCTTAATGCATTAAGAATATTTTCAAGTTCACCTAGAACAGCAATTGTATGAGTCCACACATCATAGACATGGGGCGGAGATTGCTCTACCCTTTTCATTTCAAGTAATTCAGGCATGAGATGATTGACAACGCCAAGCATTTCCAGCGCACGGATAGACGCATCAGGTTTTGGACCTTCAAGGATTTTAAACAACTCGTCGCGCAGACGTTCAGGAGAAACGCGTTCTATCTGAGCTGCTGCCTGCTTCATCAATTCCCGCGTTTCTTTCTCGATTTGAAATCCAAGACCCGCAGCCAGACGGACCGCGCGTAATATCCTTACCGAGTCATCCATAAATGAAGTCTGTGAACAGGCACGGATACGCTTGGCCCGGAGATCAAATGCCCCCTCAAGAGGGTCAATGATGGTGCCATTCCTTAAATCATATGCAAGGGCGTTGATTGTGAAGTCACGGGCGCGTAAATCAGCCTCAAGCGAATTCCCTCGATACGTTGCAAAGTCCAGAAATATACGCGTGCCATTAGATTCAGTTACGATGACACGGCCTGTGTTGCGTTCATCGTCAAGGGTCATGTAATCGGCATTCAATTTGTTTGCAACTCTTCGGGCCAGGGAAATGCCATTCGAAGGCACAGCAAAATCAAAGTCACGCGAGAGGCGATTGAGTAGCAAATCCCGTACCGCGCCGCCGACGAGATAGGCCTCCTGATCAGCCGGCAGGATCTCCTTTATTTTTTCAATCAGAGGTGGGATAGAAAAGGAAGCGGGCATGTAAAGAATTTCAGGGTTCTCTTTATATCGACTGGACTTGGCCGCGCGACGCGCTAATTCGGGCGTCCCACCCTGCGCAATGACTTTTCCACGCAGGCGAGCAACCCAACGTCCAGCGTAAGATGATGCAGGAGAATGAGGTTCGTCAGGCATTGCTAATTCGTAAAAAGCAAAACGTGGTTCGTTATAACGAAGGCTTATATTTATCGAGGTCAACGACACCGACAAAGGGCAGGTTGCGATAGTATTCGTCGAGGTCAAGTCCATAGCCAAAGACAAATTTGTTTGGAATAATGAATCCGCGATAGTGAATAGGCACTACTGCTTCACGCCGCTCAGATTTATCGAGCAGCGCACAAACCTTGAGGCTTTTCGGCTGGCGTGTTTCCAGCATCTGAAGCACCGACGCGATCGTATGTCCGCTATCCACAATATCTTCCACAAGCACGACATCTTTGCCATGAATGTCTGTTTGCAAGTCAAGTGTGACGCGCGCGAAACCACTTGATTCTCGCTTGCCCACGCCATAAGAGGAGACGGCCATGTAGTCCATCATGTGCGGGACAGTGATGCGACGGCTCAGATCAACCATAAACGGCACTCCCCCGCGCAGGATGCAGATGAGCAAAAGAGTGTTGTCTGTATAGTCCGCGCTGATTTCCGCGCCGAGCTCTTTGACGCGCTTCTGCAAAGATTTTTCATCAATCAGGATTTCAGCAAGGACGTCTTTGTAATCTTGCATTTATTCTCCGTTGTATACGTGTTTACATGTTTACTTATCTACAGAAAATCTGTATACAGGTACACACGTAAACAGGTAGACAAAATTAACGCGGTACTTCATGATGCATTCGGCAGCGCGCTTCATACAATTCTGATGCACCGACAATCACCACGGGGTCATCATATCGCGCCGGTTTGTCATTGACCAGTCTTTGAGTACGTGAGGCTTCATCACCGCAAACCATACAGATCGCGTGAAGCTTTGTTACATGTTCAGCAATGGACATAAAGATTGGCATTGCACCAAACGGCTCGCCGCGAAAATCTGTATCAAGTCCGGCGACCAGAACGCGTATACCGTGGTCGGCTAACTCTTTCGCCACTTGCAAAATATCTGCATCGAAGAATTGGGCTTCATCAATGCCAACAACAGTTGTGTCATGATCGAGTTTTGAGTGAATATCTACGGATTTCTCAACGGGTATTGCATCGAAGTTTGAACCGCCGTGAGATGTGACTTTTTCAACCGCGTAGCGCACATCAATTGAAGGTTTGAATACCTGCACTTTTTGTTTCGCAATCGTCGCACGAACCAAACGGCGGATCAACTCGTCCGTTTTACCACTGAACATGGAACCGCAGATGACTTCTATCGAGCCGTGTGTATGGCGCATACATTCTCCGACCCCACTCCGCCCCAATTTGGGGGAGGGTGCCCGAAGGGCGGGAGGGGGTTAAAAAAAATCAAAACAGGCAGATGCAATTGCATCTGCCTGTCAAGTTTACCTGAGATTACTCTTTATGCAAGACCTTAGCTTACACTGCTGCACCCGCAACCTCAAAACCAAGTGCACGCAATTTCTTCTTGGCCGAAGTCAGTGAAGATTGACCAAAGCCAGGTATCGCCAAAGCGGCTTGATCGCCTTCGCCAATTTTCGCGGCCAGTTTACCAATCGAGTCAATGCCAGCCTTCTTCAAAGCATCGGTTGCGCGCGTTGCAAGGCCCAACTCGTCAATGGAACGGTCAGGAGAATTTTTGGCCTCTTCCTTGGCCTTTTTCTGCTCAACGTAGGTTTGGCGCGCCGAAAGCTTCTTATAGAAGCGGTCTACCTGGCCTTCGATGTCAATGATACGTGCGGCTTCACCGGAGAAGAATGGATGACAATTGGAGCAGATATCCACACGCAATTCTTTCTTGGTAGAGCCTGTCGTCCATGTGTTGCCACAGGAAGCGCAGGTTACCTTCGCTTCGTAAAATGTAGGATGAATTCCAGTCTTCATGTTACGCTGCCTCTACCTCTTGGGGGATCACATTTACACGCTTGCGTCCCTGTACAACATCAAACATCACGACACCGTCCGCTACTGAGAACAGGGTATCGTCCTTGCCCACCAGCACATTCAATCCGGGCTTAATTTTCGTCCCGCGCTGGCGCACAAGGATATTGCCAGACAGCACAAACTGACCGGCATAACGCTTCACACCCAAACGCTGGGCATTACTATCACGTCCATTGCGGCTGGAGCCGCCACCTTTTTTATGAGCCATGACTACCTCTCTTACTTCTTACCAGTCTTCTTTGTTGTTGCGGATTTGGAAGATGTTTTACTCGTTGTTGACTTTTTCGTCGCTTCTTTCTTCTTTGGACCCTTCGGCTGGCTCGCTTGCGCCCGCTTCTTGGCCTTCGGTTCAGCTTCCTCAACTACCACTTCGGGTTCTTCCTGCATAGCAGGTTTTTCGACCTTGCGTTCTTCGCCCGGTTTGCCAATAAAATCGATCATTAAACGCGTATATTGGTGGCGATGACCACCTTTCACACGAATACGTTTCTTAGGGCGATATCTAAATCGGACGACCTTGGGGCCTTTGAAGTGATCCACCACTGTGGCCTTGACGAGAATGTCACTCACAATGGGCGTTCCGATCATTACTTCGTCTCCATCCGCCATAAGCAGGATGCGTTCAAGGTCAAACTTCTTACCCGGTTCAACGGGCAGGCGGTCCACTTCGATAGTGCCGCCTTCGATGGCACGGTACTGCTTGCCGCCGCTTTCAATAATTGCGAATCTCATTTTGTTCTCCAGTCATTCACTTCGCCGAGCATTCTGCGGAGTTAGTGCACTCTACGCCGAAGCATGGGGAAGCTGGGTTATTTACAAGCGACCGCCCCGGCTTGTCTTACCGTCGGGGCAGGAAGCGGACGATATTATACATGCGGGATAGAGATGTGTCAACAGCACTACTAGAGCCAAACGCCATTTTGCTTCACTAGATTATTTGCTCTTCATCCAAAAATAGGAATTACAGACGAGTTGCAAACTTTGAAATATAGCAACTACGGTGCTATACTCCGCATAAATTATGACAAATATTCTCCAAATTCAAATTTAAGGAGGTGCCCAGAAAGAATTCTTATTGTGTAGACGTAGGTATTGCTGTGTAAGAAAAGACCACTTATTTACATCTGAGGAGATTTTAAAATGAAGGCAAAGAAAAGTTCGTTTGTGTTTGTTGTGGCAATCACACTGCTTGCGCTGGTTGCCTTTCCCTCATCCGCCTACGCAAACCATTCATGGAATGGATACCATTGGGCCCGTACCTCGAATCCCTTCACTTTGAAGCTAGGAGATAACGTATCTGGCTTGTGGGATGGAATGCTGGTTACCGCTTCAAGTGATTGGACCCAATCCAATGTACTAAACACAACAATTGTTGCTGGTGGAACCAGGCCTAAGAGTTGTCGTCCCACTAGCGGGCGTGTCGAGGTTTGCAGTGCTAATTACAATAATACGGGCTGGCTCGGCCTAGCACAGATTTGGATCACTGGCAGCGTACATATCGTCCAAGGCGTTGTGAAAAATAATGATTACTATTTTGGCAATTCAACCTATCAGTATAACAACACTGCAGAAATGCAACATGTGATCTGCCAAGAGATCGGCCACACCTTTGGCCTAGACCATCAGGATGAATCTGGTATCTCTCTTAACACTTGCATGGACTATTATCACAACACAAGCGCCTCCGACACGAAGAGTACCCATCCGAACCAGCATGATTATGATGAGTTAGCCACCATTTATCAGCACCTTGATAGCTTCACTACTGTTGGCAATGCGCCAGCGGCAATGCCAGATGAGATGGCGAATGGCGACCTCAGCTCACCCAAGTCATGGGGCAAGCTCGTCAGCACCTCAAAGGATGGTCGAGAGTCAGTCTATGTGCGCGACTTTGGCAATGGCAATCAAGTGGTTACGCATGTAATTTGGGTAGAAGAATAACACTAATCGCCAACCATACGCATTAGGCGAACAATTTAAAAGTACCTAAAAGATGTGCAGGGCGAGAAACTCCTCTCGCCCCGTATTTTTGTATAGTTTCTGTCTTTATCGGCCAGCGAATTGCGTGCCCATCACTTTTTCAAGTAAGCCCAAGATGGATTTATCGCTTCCCACATAAAGGACGATGATACGCCCAGTTTTATAAAAATGCGGCGTATCAATCCAATCAACCATAGATGTTCCGATAGATCCGCCATCAGGTGCTACTTGAGCGGCATCATTTTCCATTGCTTCTGCGTCTTCATACTCGAAAACCTGAATATCCCCTCCATTGACTTTAATGGTTTTACCCTCAACGCTAAAGAAATCTTGTGCGATCGCATCGCCAATTTCTGCGGTTGCTCCTTCTGCCCGTAGAGCAGCCAGAAAACTAGCCTGATCTTCAACAGTAAGAGGTTCTGTTGAGGCATTGGGCGTGGCATTTTTTCCACAGGCGCTCACAGTATATACGTACACCAAAAGAAAGACTAACAATAAGCTGCGTTTCATAAAGCACCTCCAATTCTATTCACCTATATTCTACTTGACTATTTTCAAAGTAAAGGAGCCCCGCCTCCTACACCTGAATATTTTGTTACCATAAAACCCATAACCGAGGAGCGAAACCGGAGGCAACCTTGACACCAGCGCCAGTAGGATAAAATTACAATCCCACGGAGATGGGCCACGCGGTATTTTATTTTAGAATTTTTACCGTTAAACCAATATGAACCTGGTATTTATCGCTTATTGCATAAATTACGAAACTTTTTGGAATAAATTATAGGTAAGGACAAAAATTCTAGTTTAGTTTTTTATGCGGTACTCTGTAAAGGAGCATATAGAGATGAGTGGACACATTAAACTTGATGGTGTCGACGGTTATCTGGTGAGACCATCTGGCATAGACCGCTGGCCTGCTGTGATCGTCATTCATGAGTGGTGGGGATTGGATAATCAAACCGAATCTATTACGGATCGCATTGGGGAAGCCGGTTATCTAGCCTTTGCACCTGACTTATTCAATGGCGAATTGGCTCAGATTGGTGACGTTGAAAAGGCTTCGTCGCTGGTTGAAAAGTATAGTGAGAGTGCATCCACCATTTTAGAAAGTGCTTTCGACGCCCTCAAAAAGCACCCTGATAGTACCGGGAAAGTCGGCGCTGTTGGATTCTCTTTTGGCGGACGCATGGCGCTTTCCCTTTCCATTGCGCGTCCTCTCGATGCAGTTTGCACTCTTTATGGCGGCGGTATGCAACAAGTCTTCGATAAATTGAGTACCCTCAAAAGCCCTGTGCTTGGGTTGTTTGGCGACAAAGACCAATCCATTCCGACTGGCACAATTGAAGAGTTCGATAAACTGCTTGATAAGGTTGGCGTAACACATGAGGTGGTCGTATACCCTGATTCGGGTCATGCCTTCTTCCGTGATCGCGATCCAAACACATACAAACCTGAAGCAGCCAAAGACGCTTGGGAACGGATGATTAAATTCTTCAGCAAGAACTTGATTCAAAGCAAATAAATGATGTAAGAAACACTCACGCTATTGTGTCCATTAATAGCCGAGGGAGACCTGGAGGAGTAAGGAGGTGAGAGCGATGGAGATGATGGATGAGAAGGCAATGAAGGAAATGGAAATGCATATTCGGGAACATGTTATGTACCCCGCAACGAAACAAGCGATCATGGAGGCCTGTAACATGATGCAGCATGTCCCTGAGGAGGCCCGAAAGATGGCCGATACGAAACTCGCAGACAAAACCTATATGTCAGCCGACGAAGTCATGATGGCTATGGGGATGTAGGCAGTTTCTAAAGCATCAGGTTCTTATGAAATTCCGCTCACATGACGGCGCGGAATTTTTTGATTCTTCTTGTAGGTGATATATAATTCTTTGACAAAACATAAATCATGATCAAAACCCAAAATAACGGGATCATTAGTTTTTAGCCCGCCGCGAGTGAACAAATGTGCTACAATTCTGATATAGTTGACTGAAAATCACATTTTTATTTTGCAAAATAGCCCCGAAACAAAAAGTATCTCGCTCCTTTCATGATGGAACTCAATCTGATTCAGCGTCAAGTAGTTGAAGCTCCTCTCGACTCTAAACTCTTTGTCTCTGGACCCGCTGGGACGGGTAAAACCACCGCGGGCGTCGAACGGATGCGTTATCTGCTCGCACAAGGTGTGCCGGGCGAATCAATCCTTATGCTCTCTCCACAACGTACCGTTCAAGAGCCATATCTTGACCTGCTAAATAGTCCCGAACGCAGCGCGGGTGGGGAAGTGACCTCGGCTACGATAGGCGGCGGTCTCTCACGACGCATTTGTGATCTGTTTTGGCCTATTGTGGCAGACGCAGCTGGTTTTGCTCATCCCGACATTACATGGCGCATATTGTCCGCCCATTGTTAGACGAAGGTTATTTTGAATCTGTCACAATGGATCGCAATCGTTTGTATTCTCAAATTTTGGATAACCTGAATAAAGCCGCGATCGTTGGCTTTCATTATACTGAGATTGCCTCGCGCCTTGATTCAGCTTACCTTGGTGACCCTGCCCAACGTCGCGTGTATCAAGATGCGCAAGAATGCGCTGTTCGGTTCCGCGAGTATTGCCTGCAAAATAATCTGCTTGATTTTTCTCTGCAATTGGAGATATTTTCAAATATTCTCTGGCCGCTGGACATTGTCCGTGACTACCTGACACGTACCTATCGTCATTTGATCTATGATAATGTTGAAGAGGATAGCCCGCGCGCACACGATATCGTCCGCGCATGGTTGCCTAAGTTTCAGTCAGCTTTGTTGATTTACGACGAGGGCGGAGGCTATCGCCATTTTCTTGGTAGCGATCCACTTACCGGTCACGCCTTGAACGAATTATGCGATGAACAAATTGTGTTGGATGAATCATTTGTAATGTCGGAAGACATTGCAAATCTCGCCTCCAGCCTGGAACAGATCATTTTGCAGGATCCCTCTGTCTCTATTCCTGAAACGGTCGGTGGGGAGGGCGTAGGTATCATCGCTTCCCGCTTCTATCCTGAGCTTCTTGACGCAGTGGTTGCTGAAACGAAATCGCTCGTCGAAGAGGCAGGGATTCCACTGGCTGACATCGTCATTATTTCCCCTTATCTTTCAGACGCGTTACGTTTCTCCGTCATGAATCGCTTGGAAGAAGCGGGCATTCCCACTCGTTCGCATCGCCCTTCCCGTTCATTGCGTGATGAACCTGCAAGCCAGGCGCTTCTTACACTAGCCGCCCTTGCACATCCTGACTGGAATATCCTGCCACCGCGCTTCGACGTGGCATATGCACTCATGCAATCCATCGAGGGGCTCGATCTTGTGCGCGCCCAACTCCTGGCTGAGATTGTTTATCGTCCGCGCGAGCTACAACTTTCAACGTTTGATGAGATCAATCCTGATGTTCAAGAGCGCATTACCTTCCTGGTTGGTAATCGTTACACCACGCTCCGAGATTGGTTGCTTGCTTATCGTGAAAGTGAAGAGTTGCCTTTCGATCATTTCTTGAGGAAACTGTTCGGCGAAGTCCTTTCACAACCGGGCTTTGGTTTCCACACGGACTTCGATTCAGTGCGGGTTGCCTCCAGCCTTGTTGAGTCGGTCAAGAATTTTAGACAATCCCTCGAATCAACTTTTTTGAACCAATCTGATAGCGCACGCTTCCCACATCTGGGTCGAGAATATATTCAAATGCTACAGGATGGAGTCATTGCCGCATCTTACTTGGAAGGCTGGCGAACTCAGAACAAAGACGCGGTATTGGTCGCACCTGCACACACATTCCTCATGATGAATCGACCCGTGACCATACAGTTCTGGCTCGACGTCGGATCAAGTGGCTGGGATCAGCGACTTGCCCAGCCGTTGACCCACCCGCATGTATTAACTCGCGAATGGGAACCAGGCCGAATTTGGACAGATGCGGACGAAGTCGAAACCAGTCGTAACGCGATGGCACGTGTTGTCTCGGGTCTGTTGCACCGTTGCAGAGAGCGCGTTTATCTATGCTTATCTGAATTGGGCGAAACGGGATACGAACAAAGGGGAGAATTATTACGCGCCTTCCAAAAAGTATTGCCAGCGTCTCCAGCGTAGCTTATGTATGTGAGAAGTGTATGATTGAGAAAGTGGAGACAAAAAATCAACCTTTATTTATTCAATGCTTTCTCTTACTCGAACAGCCGCTCTTTGCATTTTTCTTCGGTCTTGTAGCATACTTTTTTTTATCAACCTTGGGAGGCTCGCCATTTCGGGAAAGAATTTTTGCATATTTCAATTATCTAGCTGATGCATTTCTGCATGGGCAGTTGCATTTGCGACTTCTCCCACCAGCCTTACATGATCTTTCTTTCTTCAAAGGAAAATATTATCTTTACTGGCCGCCATTTCCCGCGGTGGTGTTGATTCCTTTTGTGGCAGTATTCGGGGTTGGTTTTAGCGACGTATTCTTTAACCTGTTAGTTGCTTCCATCAATATTGCTGTCGTGGCAGCGCTTCTGCGTGCAGTAGACCGAGAGCAGCTTATCAAGTTGGATGCACAATACCGCGCCCTGCTCGTGTTGTTCTTTGCACTAGGAACCGTTCAGGTGATCCTGGCTCTTTTTGGCACAGTATGGTTCACCGCCCAATTACTTGGGTTTCTTTTTGTTGGGCTTGCCTATCTTTCGGCGCTTAAGTTCAGAGGAGCAACTGCATTTCTAGCTGTAGGCATATTTATAGGTTTCGCCATGCTCACGCGTAATCATCTTTTATTTACTGGTATCTGGCCCGCCTACTATTTACTTTCAAAAAACTGGAATGACCGGCCCAAATTGTACTTTTATACTGTACTGGCGCTATTACCAGTGCTTATCATGGGATTATTGTTTCTTGGTTATAACTACGCGCGCTTTGGCAGTCCCTTTGAACTTGGGATTCGCTACCACAAAATGGATGAGTTTTTCGTGGCGGATTATCGAAAATATGGTGCATTCAATTTACACTATTTGCCCACCAACTTTTATTATCAATATATTTTTTATCCTTTGCCAATTACCTCTGAGACCAAGATGGGTGGCTCTCTTTTTCTGCTGAGTCCTGTCTTCTTTTATGCATTTCGGGGAATTCTCAAAGAATACCATAATCCCAACACCTGGATGTTCGTTTTTTCGATTGTTACAACAAGTATCCCCATCCTTTTACTAATGGGAACAGGATGGGTGCAATACGGCCCTCGCTATACACTGGATTTCACGATACCGCTACTTTTGTTAACCGCAGCAGGAGTCCAGTCCACATCCAAGCCCTTGCTCATAGGTCTTACCGCCATATCCATTGCTCAGTACATTGCTGGTGTTCTCTTCTTTGTCAGCTTACAACTGTGATCTCAAACCTGCCTTATCACGATAAACCCAGTCCCTGGTCAAGCCATTCGATCATTGCCAAACATTTGGATGCGCTGCCCGCCCAAAGCAAAATTTTGGATGTGGGCACTGCGTCTGGTACATTAGCGCGCATTTGCCAGAATAATTCGCTTCGCCTCTTTGGTATCGAGCCCAATGAGAGCTGGGCGATAACGGCTTCAGCCCTCTATGAAAAGATTTGGGCTTGCTCCGTTGAAGAAATGGAAGAAGAATCGTTAAGAGAATATAACGCTGTTGTACTAGGTGATGTTTTGGAACATATGTCTGCACCTGAAGTAGTCTTGCAAAAATTAGTCAGGCTTCAATCGTCTGGCACTCTGTTTATCATCTCTGTGCCAAATGTTGCTAATCTCTGGGTGCGGCTTAATTTGTTAATAGGCCGTTTCGACTATGCCGATCGGGGCATTCTTGACCGTACTCATTTACGCTTTTTCACGCGCAAAACTTTCCTTGCGCTGGTGAAAAATTCCGGACTGGAGATCATCACTACACAGGTAACTCCTATTCCATTGGAACTGGTCTCAAAGTTTTTTGTCAGCCCGCCAGGCAAGTTGGTACATGCTGCTTTAGCCAGCCTTACGTCTTGGCTGCCCACGCTTCTCGGCTATCAATTTATTGTAAAAGCGAGAAAACCATGAGTGACTTGAATGGGAAAAACATTTGCATTGTTCTCCCCGCTTATAATGCCGCGAAGACCTTAATGCGCACTTTAAATGAGATTCCACCAAGTTATCGTCACAATATTATTCTTGTAGATGATGCATCAAAGGACAACACAGTAGAGATCGCACAAAAAGCCGGTTTAAATGTCATTGTGCATCCACAGAACCGGGGCTATGGTGCAAATCAGAAGACATGCTACTCTCAGGCTTTGGAATGCGGAGCAGACCTGGTAGTTATGCTTCACCCTGATCATCAGTATGACGCAAAAGTTATTCCACAACTGATCAAACCCATTCTTGATGGTGAAGCCAACGCTGTTTTCGGCTCGCGTATGTTAGGTGGGCAGTCACTAGAGGGAGGTATGCCTTGGTGGAAATACACAGCGAATGTTCTGCTCACCGCTTTCGCAAATATTGTCTTTCGTCGTTACCTTACCGAGATCCATTCAGGCTTTCGGGCATATTCTCGCAAATATCTGGAAACAGTACGATTCATGGAAAACAGTGACGACTTTGTCTTTGATACAGAAATCATCGCTCAAGGTATGATGTGCAATCTTAATTTTCAGGAAGTGCCAATTACAACCCGTTATTTTCCAGAAGCTTCTTCCATCAAGTTTTGGCGTAGTGTCCTCTACGGGTTTGGGATTCTGCGAGTGCTGATCCAGTTCTGGTTGCATCGCAAGGGGCTAACGCATTTTAAAAAATTTGAACCACAGAGAAGTGAATTTTGGATAAGCAATTGATTGTATGAAAGAAGTTAAGCTTCAAGATGAAAAGTACACTAACGCCGGGTCAATGATCCGGCGTTAGTCTTATCTCGAATTGGGATTAGCTTATATGCGACTTTCGCAAGAGGTCTTTCATGCTTGATGCGGGAAGGTTCTAAATCATAGTACAATTGTTCTATTACTTTATCTCGGCTCGGGATAAGCTTAAGCGTGCCTATCGAAT